>Ga0209889_1000351_pt1 | contig 12294 bp, 11 predicted proteins | sample GWRWN1_0_10_FD_187233 | JGI IMG/M metagenome (GOLD analysis project Ga0209889, IMG submission 187233) | Riverbed sediment microbial communities from areas with no vegetation in Columbia River, Washington, USA - GW-RW N1_0_10 (SPAdes)... | ecosystem: Environmental > Aquatic > Freshwater > River >... | reverse complement strand
CAGCTCTTAGCCACCTTGGGCGTGACGACTGGTTCGTGGTCGGCGATCCACATTCGGGCCACCAACTCGCGCCGACAACCACGCCCGGAAGTGCCGTTACACGGGTGATCTTCCGGGGCGGGTCTGTCCGTGGGCGCGTGTCGCTGACACCGAAGCGACGGACAGGACCCGGACTGCTTCAGCTGACGTCCTGCGACCGACGAGCGATGTCCTAGGACCGGCCGAGGCGATGCCGCTGGCTGCGCCGTCCGGCGAGACGATCCGCAAGGCGGAAACACCGGCGCTGGCGCCCACGCCGGCGCGTGCCCGGCGCCCACGAAAGGGGCCGAGCAGGCAGGTGTCGTGGCCGGCCAGCCGGGCCATACCACCCATGGCCGGCCGTTTGTAGTAGCGGTCTCCGTGTACAGCGAGCATGGTGCGAGCCAGCTCCGATTGCAGCTCCGCGACGAGCGCGGGCTCGAAGAAGCCTCGGAGAACGAGGTAGCCGAAGGTGCGGAACCAGTCGACATCCTGGTTGCCGGTGAAGCTGTCGAAGGGGTCGGGCGGTTCGTGCGTCCCGTCCGCCCGTGCCGTCAATTCGCTCGTCAGTTCGGGATGAGAATGGCTAAGCGCCCCGGCCGCCCGATCCACCAGCCGCCCCAAGTCCATGTCACGAGCCACCCCGCGCACCACGCTAGGTCGCCGACGATCGCCGCAGCGTAGGCTTTCCTATGGGTCAGAGCCGGGCACCGGGTGCCCCCGTTTTTTCTGTCCGCGGGTTCGGACGCCACAGCGACCGAATCTGCGCCAGAAACGGGGGTGGCGGCCGGATAGCGTCGCCGACCGTGGCCACCGCGACGGTCGGGGACTGAGTCGTGCTGAGGCTCACCTTTCGGGGCCTGTGGAGCCGCAAGCTGCGCACCGCGCTCACGTTCATCGTCGTCATGCTCGGCGTTTCGCTGATGGCGGGCACGCTCGTGTTGACCGACACGATCAGGAAGACCTTCGACGACCTGTTTGCGGACGTAAACCGCGGCACCGACGTGTACGTGCGCGGCGTCACGCAGTTCGAGTCGAGCTTCGGCGACACCCAGCGACCCCGCCTCGACGACAGCATCGTCGGCGACATCGACGCAATCGACGGCGTCGCCGTCGCTGAGCCGTCGGTTCAGGGCTACGCCCAGATCATCGACAAGGACGGTGAGCCGATCGGCGATCCCGGGTTCGGGCCCCCGACCTTCGGCGGGAACTGGGGTACGGTCGACGAGCTCAACCCGTTCACGCTGGGGGAGGGTGGCCGAGCACCCGAAGCCGACGACGAGCTGGTCATCGACAAGCGCAGCGCCGACGACGCCGGGTTCGTGGTGGGAGACACCGTCGGCGTGCAGACGCAGACGGGCCTAGAGGAGTACGAGCTGGTCGGCGTGGCGCGCTTCGGAACGGCCGACAGCCCGGGCGGCGCCACCTTCGCCCTCATGACCCTGCCGGCCGCGCAGCAACGGGTCGCCCAGCCTGGGATGATCGATTCGGTGAGCATCGTGGCCGACGAGGGCGTCGGCCAGCGCGAGCTCGCCGATCGGGTGCAGACACAGCTCGGTGACGACGCCGAGGTGCTCACCGGTGCCGAGATCACCGAGGAGAACCAGAACGACATCGAGGAAGGGCTCCAATTCTTCACCGGCTTCCTCACCGCGTTCGCGGTCATCGCGCTCGTCGTCGGCGCCTTCGTGATCTACAACAGCTTCACCATCCTCGTCGCGCAGCGGAACCGCGAGATGGCGCTGCTGCGAGCGGTCGGCGCCAGCCGTGGCCAGGTCCTTCGCGGTGTGCTGCTCGAGGCCGTGGTCATCGGCGGCCTGGCCTCGGTGGCCGGCTTCCTCGTGGGACTGGCCGTGACCAGCGGCCTGAGGGCAGTGATGGACGCGTTCGGCTTCGACCTGCCTGCCGGCGACATCATCGTGCGACCCGCGGCGGTGGTGATCGCCATCCTGAGCGGCTTTATCGTCACCGTGGTGTCAGCGGTGGTGCCGGCGGTGCGCGCCGCGCGGGTGTCGCCGTTGGCGGCGATGCGCGAGGTCGCGGTCGAGCGTGTGACCCGGGTGCGGATCCGGCTCGCCCTCTCCATCGCAGTCGCGGTTCTCGGCGCCGTGTCGCTCGTGAGCGGCGTGGCAGGCGACGGCGGCATCCAGGCAGTGGGCCTGGGCGTGCTGCTCATCTTCATCGCCGCAGTGCTGTTCGGCCCAGTGCTCGCCCGGCCGACGGTGCAGCTCATCGGTGCTCCGTTGCCGGCCGTGAAGGGCATGGTCGGCCAGCTCGCTCGTCAGAACGCGGCCCGCAACCCCAAGCGCACGGCCGCCACGGCATCGGCATTGCTGATCGGCGTGGCGATCATCGCGTTCTTCCTCGCCTTCAACTCGTCGCTGCGGGCGTCGATCGACAACATCGTCGACGAACAGTTCGTCGGGGACTTCGCCGTCAACACCGGCTCCTTCGGGTTCGGGGGCCTGCCCCCCGAACTGTCCGAGCGGCTCAACGAACTGCCCGAGGTCGAGATCGCCACCGGGATACGCGGCGTGCAGGCGCGGATCGCGGACAGCAACACGTTCGCCACGGGTGTCGACCCCGCTCCCGCCTTCGAGCTGTTCGACCTCGCACCGACCCAGGGGACGTCGGCCGATCTCGCCGAGCCCGACACCATCGCCGTCTTCGAGGGACGGGCCGAGGACAAGGACTGGTCGCTGGGCGACGAGGTCGACGTGGTCTTCCCCCAGTACGGCCCGGCCAAGCTCCGCGTCGCCGTGCTCTATGCGAACAAGGAGATCGCCGGTGACTACACCATCGGCTTCCCGACGCTCGACAAGTACGTGCCCGACCCTGCGGACTTCGTGGTGTTCGCCCGGTTGGCCGACGGCGTCGACCCCGACGCGGCACGCCCCGCGCTCGAGGCCATCACCGACGACTACCCCACCGGCGAGCTGCTCGACATCGAGGAATACAAGGACGCGACAGCCGAGCAGTTCACGCCCATCCTCGGCCTGGTCACCGTGCTCATGCTGCTCACGATCATCATCGCCGTCCTCGGGATCATGAACACGCTCGCCCTGTCCGTACTCGAGCGCACCCGCGAGCTCGGCCTGGTGCGCGCAGTCGGCGCCACGCGCTCGCAGGTTCGTTCGATGATTCGTTGGGAGTCGGTGGTCATCGCTGTGCTCGGTAGCACGATCGGACTCGGGCTAGGGCTGTTCTTCGCCTGGTCGATCGGCAAGGCGCTCGAAGAGGACGGCTTCACGACCTACCAGGTGCCCTACGTCGGGGTCGCGGCCGTGGTCGTCGTCTCGGCGCTGTTCGGAATGTTGGCCGCCCTCTATCCCGCGTGGCGCGCCAGCCGCCTCGACGTTCTCGACGCCATCGCCCACGAGTGATGGCGATCCAGGCCGAACGGCTCGAATCCGGGTCGTCGCATGTCCTCGGATCGCGGCAGTCAAAGTGCGCGACGTCCTGGACCCGATGTGACGGCGTCAGGCGCTCGACCTGAGCGGAACGGCACTCGTGATGCGCCGGATATGGTCGGGGTGAGGAACTCGGCCGGCGACCTCGTCCCCGCGATGACGCTGACCAACGCGTCCATTGCGTCGCAGTCGCCGTAGGCGGCCCCCCAGGAGTTGCCGCATGTCCGAGGGTGGGCCTTCGAGCGTCGCCCGCTGGGTGCTGAATTCGTAGATCGGCCTCACACGGGCGTCCCGGGTCCGTTGGTAGGCGGACATGGCATCGCGGCCGGGATCGATCGGGCGGTTTCCGCATCGAGGTGATGCCTGCGCCGCGCTATCAGACGGTCATCGACATCTTCATGGTTCCCGTAGGGTGGCTGTTCTCCTGGACGAACTGATGTGCCCCGGGTTTGGTGGAGTCGGCTTGCTGGACTTCATGCCACGGTCAGGGTCTGGTGGAGCGTCTCATACTCGATCGGCGTGCGCATGCCGATCGAGCTGTGGCGCCGCTGTCGGTTGTGGAAGATTTCCAGATACTCGAAGATCGCGTTCGCCAGTTCGATCCGGGTCCGCCATCGCTGCCGGTTCAACAGCTCGACCTGCATGCGCGCCCAGAACGACTCGATGACGGCGTTGTCGTAGCAGTCGCCGATCGAACCCATCGATGCCACGAGCCCGGACTCCTCGACCCGGCGGGTGAACACCCAGGAGGTGAACTGGTGCCGTGATCGGAGTGGATCACAGTCCCAGCCGGCGGGGTGCGGTTGGTGAGGGCCATCGACAGGGCACTGGTGACCAGGCCGGCGGTCTGGTTGCTATCGATCGACCAGGCCACGACGCGGCGGGAGAACGTATCGAGCACGACCGCGCAGTACAGCTTGCCCTCCCGGGTCGAGTGTTCAGTGATGTCGGTGACCCAGAGCCGGTTGGGCTCTTCGCGTGCAAAGTTGCGGTCGACGAGATCCGAGGCTGTGGGTGTCTCATGGATGGCGCGGTGGCGTCGGCGGCCAGCTCCAGCAGGACCTCACCGGGGAAGGTGTTGTTCCTGGGGTGCAACGGCGCGAGGAGTGCAGCGATCTCGCCCAGTTCCAGATCATCGGCGATGCCCGACAGCGCCACTCGAATCGCCGCGGCGCGGTCCTCAGCCGTCGGCTTCTTCTGCTTCGCCATGACCGCGACCGTAGTTTGGCTGGACGACGCACGATCGGGCGCGTGAAGGAAGCAGGAGACCCGTCACTCAGCGACGCCGCGGATCCGCAGATCTGGCGCGGTGTTCCGTCCCCGTACGGCACCTCGGCCACGCGCCCGGCGGCCGCGTGCCGCGCGTTCTGGGACGCGCGTTCTGGGACAGCTTCGTCGTCGCACTCGCGACCCGAGCCGTCGATCTGGTGCGTCGCGATCGCAGATCGTTGTTTGCGCCTCCGTGAGGCGCTCACGTCGGGCATGTGGTCGACTCTCGGGGTGCGGATGTCGTCGTGGCTGGCGAAACCCGCTGAGCTGAGACGCTGGGTTCTCGCAAGACATGGAGGTGGTTCGATGGCGACGTTCGCGTTGATCCACGGCGGCGGCGACGTCGGTTGGTATTGGCACCTGGTGGAACCCGTGCTGCGCCAGCGGGGCCACGACGTGGTCGCGCCCGACCTCCCCTGCGACGACGACGCGGCGACCCTGCGCGATTATGCCGACACCGTGGTCGACGCCATCGGCGACCGCCGCAATGTCATCGTGGTGGCCCAGTCGTATGGGGGGTTCACCGCGCCGATCGTTGCCGATCGGCGTTCGGTCGACGCGCTGGTCCTTGTCACCGCCATGGTTCCGACACCTGGCGAGAGTCCGGCGGACTGGTGGACGAACACTCGCTACCGCCAGGCGGTGGAGCAGCAGGCCGGGCGTGATGGCGGCCTGACCGGCAGCGACGACCCGTTGGTCGCGTTCTACCACGACGTGCCTCGCGCTCTCGCCGAGGAGGCCATGCGCCGGGAGCGGTCCGAGTCCGATGTGGCGTACAACAGCCCGTGGCCGCTCGCCGCGTGGCCATCTGTTCCGACGAGGTTCGTGGTGTGTACCGAGGATCGGTTTTTCCCGGCAGCGTTCCTGCGGCGGGTGGCGGCGGAGCGGCTCGGCATCGTTCCTGACGAGATCGCGGCGGGCCACTGCGTCGCGCTCAGCCGCCCCGAAGAATTGGGGCGGCTGCTCGACAGCTACGCACGCGCATAGGTGAGCTGAACGTGGACGCCGGTGCGACACGACGGGAGCACGCCGTACGCTCGGCACTGTCACGCATCAACCGGAGCCGGACAGGCCCTGTCCACGGATGTGCGGTCCCGGGACATGGCTGACCGATCTGTCGCAGGACATGGGCGACGGTCCGCCTAGATACCTATCCGTCAGGTAGCGGCCGGCTGCGGGCCGGTCGTCGGCGGAGTGCATCCCGTGTGACGGCACGTCGGGGACACCCCCGCGACTACAGCGCGGCCTGCATCTCGTTCTCGAGCAGACCGTCTCGCTCACGAAGCCTGGAGCGGCCAGTCCTCACGAACCCATGTCGGGCGTAGAGACGCTCAGCACGCTCGTTGTCCGAGGTCACATGAAGCCGGACGAACCGAGCCGATTGCTCGCGAGCCCACTCTAGGACCTGGGCGACGAGAGCGTCTGCGACGCCGCCACCTCGAGCCGAGGGCCGTACCCACATGGCGAACAGATGAACCACGTCTGTCGCAGCTTCGTCTTGTGCTCCGACGGCCATCCCCTGTGTGCCGCGTTCGTCCTCCCACACGAACGTCGGGTGGCCCTCCGGTCGTAGGAGGAACCGCCAATCGTCGTCGGCGACCACAAGCAGCCTGCTCATAGGTCGAGGTGAAGGCACTCGGCGCATCCGCAAGCGCGCTGAGCCGAAGCTCCTTGAGGAGCTCGATCTCGTCGGGCGCAAGCCGGCGGATCACACCGGCAATGCTCGCGTGCCGGCTCGCGGTGACCATGCCCCCAAATCATGGGGTCTGAGGGAACGCCACTCAGCCCGCAGACCTGACAGCTACCACTCCTTAGCGCTTCCAGTGATCGGGCACCCGCCTCGAATTCGGTCGATGCTCTCCCAAGGCCATGGTGCACGGGTCGTCCCGGGTGCGCCAGCCTGTACTGCCTCGACGAGGAATTCCGACGGGCGCCGAATCACGAGCTGCCAGCGCCCCTGAACTTGGTCAGACTTGTTCCGAAGCTGCTTGTCGTTCGTCAGGAACCGCTGGCATCCGAGCCCGATGGCGTCGGCGACATGGTTTGCATCGGCGGGTTTGATGCCGAGTGAGTGTCGCCACCGGCTGAAAACTGACCCCCTATCACCGGGCGGGTTCCAGGTGATAGGGGGTCAGCTTTCGACCGGTGTTGACAACCGGATCTTCAGGAGGTGATTTGGCGTCGTTCGAGGTCAGTCGCTGGTGACGCCGAAGCGCGCGGAGAGCTTCTCGATGGTGGCGTGCTCGTCGGAATTCACCGTCTTTGCAGATTGCGCGACAGCGACTCAAGTTCCTGACGCGAGTGCGCGGAGCATCTGCTTCGCCTCGATCGCGATGCCGCCGGCCCCAAGGTGGTCGACTGCGAGGGAAGCGCGCGTGAGGTGGGTTCTCGCTCGCGGCGCGTCACGCTGAGCCAAGAATCGACCCCACTCGAGATGTAGACGGGCGTCCAAGATCGGTGCGTCGTATCGCGCATGGCTCGCGCCCGCGTCTCGGAAAGCCTCGTCGGCGTCGACGACCGAGCCGAGACCCGCCGCGAGCTGAGCGAGTGGATGCGTCATCGCACCGAGAAATGTTGCCGGGGTAGCGGCGCATTGATCCTTCCAAGGATGAAGCAGGTCGTAGAGCTCAGACATGATGGCCTCGTCGCCGAGATGGGCCGCCACCACCGCCGCCAACGCGAGGATGGTGAGCCAGTAGCCGTCGAAGGCAACATCGGCGAAGTCGCGTGCGGCAAGGCCGACGAGTAGGCGGTGAGCGTCTTCGCGTCGGCCGAGCTGTGCATAGGCGTGACAGGCGAACGCTCGGTCGAGTGCCGACACGAGCGGCTGGGCGTCAAGGTGCTGCGCGAGCTCGTGCACGCGTCCTTGGTGCCAGCGGATGAGATAGATCTGCCCTGCGAATATTGCTGCCGCGTCTTCGCCGGCGGACCGCCCGATTCGCAACGCCTCGATCGCTCGCTGCTCGGCCGATCGGAGGTCTCCGACGCGTGTGAGATCGCGGGCTTCGACGAATCTGGCGCGCCACTGCGCACCCGGCACCAGCTCGTCGGCGAGCGCGCCGGCGAGCCGGTCGTTGTCCTCGGCTTCGGTCACCATGCCGGCGTCCAGGCAGGTCAGCGCGCGGTTGCTCAACGCACCCCACCGACGACGAAGATCGTCGTCGCCGGCTGTGAGCAACAGGTCCTCGGCCGTATTCGAGAGTCGCTCCGCGAGCGTGTCGGGTGCTCGGATCGTCGATGCACGTGCGGCGAGGACTTGATGCAGTGCGTGAGCATCTCCGCATTCGCGTGCGAGGGCCAACGCTTGATCGCTCAGTCGTCGCCGCTCGACGTGATCGGGAGCCGCGCTGAGCTCGGATGCGAGGACGGCGAGAATACGTGCCTTGGTCGTCGTGGTGGTTGCGACGTCGACCGCCCTTCTCAACGTCGCGACGCGCTCGGGATCGGTCCGAGTGGTCGCGGCCTCGACCTGTCGTGCGGCGGCGAGGGCAGCGCGCCCCAGGAGGTCCTTGTCGTTGAGATGGTCTGCGAGGCGAGCCGCGGCGGTGGCGGACGCGCGATGTGCGGGGTCGCCGGCGAGGTACTCGACCTCAGCGAGCCGAATGAGGACTTCACATTCGCGCGCGAGTGAGTGTTCCGCGCCTTCATTCGTCGCAAGGGCGCTGCGATACGCCGCCATGGCGGTAGCGAGCTCGCCGTGAGCACGCGCGTCGTCGCCTGCGCGCACGTCCTCATTCCACGTGGCCACATCGTCCGGAGGGACGCGGGAGAGAAGAGAAGCGTTGAGGGCGGGATCCTGTTGAAGGATCGCGAGTTCGAGGGCGCGTAATGTGGTCCCCGGTTCCACTCCGAGCTGTTCGATGAGCGCAGAGCGGGCGCGCTGGTAGGCACGCAAAGCCTCGGCCTGTCGACCGGCGTGGTACAGCGCGAGCATCAGTAGCTCCCACCGGCGTTCACGCAACGGGTTTTCGACGACCATCGCCTCGAGTTCAGCAATGCAGTCGCCATGCATTCCGGCCTCGATGAGGGCTTCTGCCCGCAGCTCCTGCGCCTGCGCCCGCAACTCGTGCAGTCGACGCGCCCGGCCGATCGCCGCCAGCCAATCGTCAAGCTCCGGGTACGGATCGCCGCGCCACAGGCTGAGGGCCCGCGCCAGGATGGCCGCTCTCCGTTGCAGGTCGCCGAGGGCTCGCGCCTCGCCGATCAGCACTTCGAACTGTTGCACATCCGTCCGCACCTCGACACCCAAGTGATATCTCCGGTTCTCCGTCAGCACGGCGGACGGACCCAACAAGCGCCTCAACTGCATCACGTACGTCTGCAACGTCTTGTGTGCACTGGACGGCGGCCGCTCACCCCAGAGCGCGGCGACCAGTTCGCCGACCGGAACGCCAGCCGGTGCATGCACCACGAGCGCCGCTGCAAGCGCTCGTAACTTCGCCGCTCCCACCGGGATCTCTACGCCGTCCCGCACCGCTCGGAGCGGACCGAGCACGTCCACCTCAATGGGAGCTGCGGTCGCCCCTTGACTTCGAGAGGTGTTCGAGCGTGACTCCACCGATGCTCTACCGCGTCCGTCCATTGTGAGTGTGAACAGTGTGACAGGTGGCGAAGCGCCCCAGGGAGGACAGCCATGACGAGGAGCAAAACGGCCATCATCGCTTCTATCGGACTCCTAGGCACACTCGTGCTCGGAGGTTGCGGCTCATCGCAGCCGGCTTCCACGTCGCGGACGGCCGACGCCCGGGCGGCGGCGGCACAAGCAACCGCTTCAGAACAGCAGGACCGAGGATCGTTCTCCGTGGATTACGAAGTGTCCGCGCCACCCTCGAACGTGCTCGCGCCGTCGTGCGACTCGGCCGGTCAGTGCGCCTTCCCCTACGCGAACGCGGGAACACTCACGGGCGACATTGTCGGCACCGCCGTGGGCGCGGGATCCGCGGTCATCGGGACCGACTTCGCGAGCTCGGTCGCAAACGCGATCGTCACTGCAACGATCGCGCCGTGCGGCTCCGGAACGTTCGTAGTCCGGTACTTCGTCGTCTACGACCTCCATGACGTCAGCGCCGGAAGGCCCGGCATGTGGCAGATCGTGCCGGGCCTCGGGTCCGGCGACCTCGCGTCGCTTACTGGAAACGGCACCTTCACCATCACGCAGACCAACCCTGACCTGTCGAACCTCAGTGCGTGGAAAGGAAAAGTCCGCTGCGGGATGAACAACCAAGGATGAACCGCGATGCCGGACCCTCGAGAAGGGAAGCAATGGCAACAGACCGAACAGCAGCGCCGCTTTTCGGCAAGTGGCCTCGCCACCTGCGACGGCTCTTCCGTGCGGCGCCTCTAATCGCGACCGTGGCCGAAACCGGCGCGCCCGCCACCACGGGAACGACGGGTTCGACCACCTGCAGGCCAGTCCGTCGCTGGATGCGGAGCTCGTGCACTGCTGCCGGACAGGTGGGGATCGTGCTCGGCGCGGGGAAGGCTCGACGGGTGCGGAATATCCGCGCCCTCGTCGCTGCCGTCGTGATGGCGCTGTTCACAGCATCGTGCTCGCCGCTCATGACCGACGTGTCGTCTCTGTCTTCCGATGCGATGCACGGCCGCGACAACCGACAGTGGGGCTCGACGCGCGCACAGAACTACCTGATCGGTCAGTTGAAGACGTTCGCGATCGGGCTCGACTCGTCGCGCCGGGTGACGACTCGTTCAAGCAGCCGTTCGCGGCCGGGACCAACGTCCTCGCGTTGATTCCCGGTGCGCAGCTCGCAAACGAGTACGTGATCGTCGGCGCTCACTATGACCATCTCGGCTCGTCGTGCCGCACTGGCGACCCGGCCGACACCAGCTGCAACGGCGCGACCGACAACGCGCGGGCGTCGCGGCGGTGCTGTCGATCGGGCGGGAGGTTGCGAAACACGGGCCGCCGCGTCGGTCTGTGATCCTCGCCCTCCGGGACCGCGAGCAGGACGTCTCCTCGGTTCACGCTTCTATGTACAACAACCGCTCGTCCCTCTCGAGCAGACGGTCGCGTACGTCAACCTCGACATCGAGGGTTCGAACCTCCTGCCCAGCCTGCGTCGAATGACGTTCACGATCGGCGCGGAGACGGGCGGCGAGCGGCTCACGTCGATGGTCGCCGACGCGATCGGCCCGGGACCTCTCGACGCGCGGCAGGTCAGCGCCATCTTCGGCCAGGGCCGTAGCGACTACGTCAACTTCACCCGGGCGGCGATCCCCAGGGTGTTCTTCAGCGACGCGACCGGGCCCTGCTACCACACGGCACAGGATGACATCGACGTCGTCGACTTCTGGAAACTCGGCTCCTCGTCACCGGTTGTAGTGGCGACGACAACGCCGGCACGGACGTCGATCCGACGGTCGAAGCGGGCGATGACATCGACCCGTCTGGCACCGACGAGGCCGAGCTCGGGTCTTTGGGGGACCTTCTGGCAGAGCCGAGCCCCGAGGGGGATGGCAGCTGACCATCGAGGGGGAGAGCGCGCTCGTGGTGACGCCCCAGGGACAGCAGTTCCCACCGGGAGACCCGATCGCCGCCGAGGACGGCAGGATCACGTTACCGGCGGACTCCGAGCGCCCGACCCAGGAGGGCGTGGCCCCGGAAGGTATCGACGAGCTCGAACTCGACGACGGCACCCTGACCTTCGTCGAGGTCGACGATTTCTTGCAGCGATCGGGCCTTCGTGCTGACGCAGCAGACCTGGATCCCAGCCAACGGTTGATCCGGGACGAAGGCAGCCGTCAACCCGACCAGATCGACGGTTCTCGTGCGGCACGAAAGCACGCGCGCGTTTCGAACAGGCCGCGGCAACGGGGCCCGGCGATCGATACGGCATATCGTGCTCCCCGCCGGACAGCCCTTGGTGTGACGACACCGCTTCGTGCCTCCCCGAGGTGCTCTACAACGATCGGATCTACGTCGTGGAGTGCACCGATCACATCGTGGGCTTCGAGCAGGTGAGACTGAAGAATCCCGGCCCAGCTACGAGACCAGCAGGTGCGGGTGCGCTACCACATCGGTGACGGTGAGACCGAACGTCGTCGCGCCTGGACGGTCCACGGGGTCGACCCCGCGGAGCTCATCGTCCTCGACGAAAGGGATGCGCCCATCCGTGATGGTGGTCCGGCGTTCGCGGTCGCGTTTCCCGGGGGCTACTCCGCGTTGGACGCCATGCTCCAACATTTGTCGGTCGCTTCGACCACGACCTCATCAACTAGCGCTGACGTTTCCAGCACGTAATGCCCAATCCGGCTCGCCTGCGAGCGCATAGCGATGCTCTTATGGGTTGTCAAGGTGCTCCGGGTTCGCGGGCAGACCAGTGATGGGCCACTCGGTGTCGAGGGCGTGCTCTTATCAGGCCAGGCGTTTCCGGTGTTGAGGTTGGGGCGGCGGGCCGGCAGATCGTTCGAAGGACAGCCGGGTGGCGTCAGGCAGTTATCGGGCCAGGCTCGCCGCTCCAGATCTCAGGGGCGCGGGAGGTGCCGGTAGACCTCGCGGGCGACGTAGCGCTTGAGCACGCGGGTGATCTCGGGCTTGGAGCGTCCTTGGTTGAGACGGCGTTCGACGTAGGCGTGGGTG
>Ga0209889_1000350_pt1 | contig 12305 bp, 8 predicted proteins | sample GWRWN1_0_10_FD_187233 | JGI IMG/M metagenome (GOLD analysis project Ga0209889, IMG submission 187233) | Riverbed sediment microbial communities from areas with no vegetation in Columbia River, Washington, USA - GW-RW N1_0_10 (SPAdes)... | ecosystem: Environmental > Aquatic > Freshwater > River >... | reverse complement strand
GGATGACTTCTCCGTCCCAGTTGCGAAGCGACTCGAGCGCGCGGACGACGCCCTCTTTGGTGACGTTCGGGCCGGTCCGCCGCAGCGCTTCAACGAAGGGCTCCACGAATGCCACCCCGGCGAGCGCGTTGAATGGGCTCGCCCGCAGCTGCGGGTTAGTCTTGATCAGCGTCTCCAGCATGGCATCCACCTTCGCATCGGTGCCTGGGACCGGGAAGAACGCCGTGAGTGTCACGCCGTTCCACGCCTCCCCGGCGAGCTGGAACATGATGGGGTCGGCCAGCGTGAAACTGGACAACAGCTTTGGCGCGTACCCGATCTTGGCCATCTCACGCACGATCAGGGCGCCGTGGCGTGGCGTCGCATACAGGATGACGGCGTCGGCGCCTGACTGGCGCATCTTCAGCGCCTGCGCGCTGACTTCGGGGTCGGTCACTTCATACGAGACCGCTGTGGCGAGCTTGATCCTCGCCTCTGCTACGCCCCGCTTGACTCCAACCAGACCCTTCTGGCCATAGAGGTCATTCTGGTAGAAGACCGCGACGGACTTGGCGCCCATCTGGCGCGCGCCGTATACCGTGAGGATGCGGCCCTCATCCACGTAGCCCGGGTAGGCCACGAAGAGATACTTCTTGTCTTTGAAGCCCGCCCACATATTCGCGTCGGCGGTCGGCGTGATCCAGAGCAGCTGGTTCTCGATCACGTAATCGCGAACGGCAAACGTGTTGGCGGATCCGATCAGGCTGACGATGGCGAAGACGCGCTCACGTTCAACCAGTTCGCGGACGTTCGCTACCGCGCGAGGCGGCAGGTAGCCGTCGTCGCGCAGGATCAGGCGGATCTTTCGGCCGTTGATACCGCCCTGGTCGTTGATGACCTTCAAGTAGGCATCCATGCCGCCTCCGACACCCTGGCCCCAGAAGGCGGCCGGGCCGGAGAGTGGCTGGGAACTGCCGATGACGATCTCGGTGTCGGTCACGCCGCGCTCCTGCGGTTGGGCCACGGTGGCCGTCGCGGCGAGCACGAGCAGCGACAGAATCACCCCAATCCTTGCCAGTCTCATGCCCTCACCCCTCCACTACGGATGTATCCGACTAGTTACACGCGCCGCTTGTACTCCCTGCCCAGCAGGCCTTCGGGACGCACAACGAGCACCGCGATGATGATCAGGAAGGCCAGCGTTGTCTTGAACTTGACCGAGACGTAGCCGCCAAAGAGTGCCTCCAGCACCCCAAGTAAGAGGCCGCCCACCGCCGCCCCGGGCATGCTGTCGATCCCGCCCAGGACAGCGGCCGCGAAGCCCTTGAGAAAAGGATCCAGCATCATGTAGGGATCCAGCAGCGTAGCCGGGGCCAGCAGGATGCCGGCGGCCGCCCCCAGCGCAGACGCGAGCCCCCAGGTCAGCGCGAAGATCTGCTTCACAGGAATGCCTAGCACCTGGGCGGCCACGGTATCCTGTGACACCGCGCGCATCGCCAACCCGACACGCGTGTGTTGCACCAGGACGTAGAGCGCCCCCATCAGCGCCAGCCCGACGGCGAAGCTTCCCACGCTGATCTGACTCACCACGACCTGCCCGAGGCGGTAGACCTTGATGTCCGACAGCGGGAAGGGGAGGATCTTCGTTCCGGTCCCCCAGAGGATCACGGTGGCCCCCTGCAACACGAGCGCGAGGCCGAGCGTGATCACGATCTTGCCTAGCAGGGTGGACTCCTTCGCCGGCCGGATCACGAGGAAGAAGAAGGCGGCGCCGACCACCGCCGTGGTGAGCAAGCTTCCCAGTGAAGCCGCCGCGAACGGCCAGCGCCACGCGGTCAACAGCGCGAAGGCAATGAACGTGCCGAACGTGGCCGAGTCACCGTGCGCGAAGTTGAGGATCCGCGACGTGCGGTACAACAGCACGATCCCGAGCGCGACGAGAGCGTACAGGCTGCCGACCGCGAGCCCGACGACGACGTACTGGACTAGAAGGGCCATGTCTTGAACCATAGCTTGATCCGGAGCCACCGCCCGTAGATTCCGAGGGGTTCGACGGCCATGACCAGCACGATCGTCGCGCCGTAGACGAGCGGAAGGTATTGCTTCAGACCCGCCAGCTGCTGCGGGAGAATGGTGAGCAGAATCGCGCCGAGGATCGAGCCCGGGATCGTGCCCAGCCCTCCGATGACGATCATGCTGAAGTAGTAGATCGATTCGAACAACGTGAAGAGTTGAGGCTCGAGATAGCCCAGCAGGTAGGCCAACATCGCCCCTCCGATCCCTGCGTAGAAGGCGCTCACCGCAAATGCCAGGGTCTTGTACACGGTGAGGTTGACGCCCATGACTTCCGCCGCGATGTCGCTGTCGCGGATCGCCACAAACGCCCGCCCGACATGCGAGCGCACGAGGTTGGTCGCGATCCAGACGAGCGCGGCAGCCAGCCCTGCGAAAAGGTAGTAAATGTGATGATCGCGCAGGCGCACTCCGGCGATTGCCAGCTTCGGCAGGAACAGCCCGGTTCTGCCCCCGGATAACTGTTCCCAGTTGGTGAGGACCTGGTTTACCGCGATGCCGAAGCCGAGCGTGGCGATAGTGAGATAGGGACCGGTCAAACGCAGCGCGGGAATGCCGACCAGGAAGCCGAAAAACGCCGCCGCGATCCCTCCGCCGAGCATCGCCCCCGGCCACGGCACGTGGAGCCGCGTGGCCAGGACTCCCGCGGCGTACGCGCCGACGGCGACGAATCCGGCATGCCCCAGCGAGATCTGTCCGGTGTAGCCGACGAGGAGGTTCAGGCCGACGGCGATGACGACGTGGACGGCGACGAGGGAGGCAGTATAAAGGAAGTACCCTGGGGCCAGGGCCGGCAGGAGCGCGAGGAAAGCCAGAAGCGCGAGAAGAGCCGACCAACCCAGCACGCCGCGAACGAGGGTGAGGTCTTCCTCGTACCGCTGGCGCAGTTCCACGCCTCGCCGATTTCTCTTTGCGGAATGCGTTCCCTGCGCCTTCCGGCGGCGGTTTTGACCGGATTGGCCCATATGGTATGATGTGAAGGGCCTTTCTGTGGGGCCATTATTCTTCTGTGGGGAAGGGAAGAACGCGTGATCGTTAATAACCTGAAGGTCCTCGTCGGCGGTGTCCAGCTCCGCGACGGCGTGGTGACGGTGACGGACGTGCTGGGACGCATTTTCACGCGCGCCGGCCTGCAGGTGCTGGCGATGGAACGCGGCTACGCGTCGACCATCTACGGCGCGCATCAATACGACCCCATGCTCATCACCGAGGCGCCGGCGACCTCGTGGGGCGATCGCACCGTCGATATCTTGATCGCCCTCGACTACGACACCAACCCGGACGCGAAAGTCCAGCCCAACCGAGACACCATCCTCCGTCACGGCAAGGATCTCCGCAAGGCCGGCATCCTCATCTATGACAGCAGCACCGCCGAGGTGGACACGAGCGAGTTGGAGCGCCGGGGCGTCAAGGTGTTCCCCATCCCCGCGCGCAACATCGCGCGGGATGAATTGAAGAAGGACGTCGTCAAGAACATCGTCATGGTCGGCGCGCTGTTCCGCATGCTCGAGTTCGACCCCACGGGCAGCCACTTTCGGGCGTTGATTGAAGAGCGGTTCTTGCGCAAGGGGCAGGAGATCGTCGATCTGAACATCCGCGCCGCGCGGCGCGGACTCGAAGTGGTCGAGACGGTGCTCGGTGCGAAGGGATGGGTCGATGTCGGCTATCGGCTGGAACCCCGGCAGGTCAAGGAACCGCTGATCCTCATCACCGGGAACGAGGCGCTGGCCATCGGGGCCATCCAGGCGGGCTGCCGGTTCTACGCAGGATATCCGATCACCCCCGCGTCCGCGATCCTCGAGTTCATGGAGGAGCATCTTCCCAAGTACGGCGGCCGGGCGCTGCAGGGGCAGAACGAGCGCGAATCCATCCGGGCGGCGATCGGCGCCGCGCTGGTGGGTGTTCGCAGCATGGTCGGCACGTCTGGGCCGGGGCTCTCGCTCAAGGTCGAGGAGTTCGGCACCTCCGGCATGACCGAGACGCCGATGGTGATCGTGGACACGCAGCGCGCAGGGCCCAGCACCGGGATGCCGACGAAGAGTGAGCAGGGAGACCTGTTTCTCTCGGTCTACGGCGGTCACGGCGAGATCCCGCGCATCGTGCTCGCCCCGGGCAGCCAGGAAGATTGTTACACCATGATGATCGAGGCGCACCACCTGGCAGATAAGTACCAATGCCCGGTGTTCTTCCTGACCGATCTGAACCTCTCCGAAGGCCGCAAGACCATGCCCGAATCGTTCTTCCTCAAGGACGCTGCGATCGACCGGTCCACGCTGGTCACCGAGGACGATCTCCGCCGCGATGGCGCGTACAAACGCTACGTGGTGACAGACAGCGGCATCTCGCCGCGGCTCATCCCCGGCACCGTCGGCGCCGTCTTCAAGATCACGGGCTCCGAGCATGACGAGCGCGGCTTTGTCAGCACCGACCCGCTCATCCGCAAAGCCCAGGTGGACAAACGCCTGCGCAAGATGGAGACGTATCTCAAGGAAGACGGCCGCCCGCCGCAGGTCTTCGGGAAAGTCGACGGCAAGCCGGTGCTGGTGGGCTGGGGGAGCATGCGGCCTGTCTTGCTCCACGCGCAGCAGACTCTGCAGAAGCAGGGCATCGACGTGGCCCTGATGCACTTTACGCACCTGTGGCCGTTCAACACCGAGGCGGCGAAGCCGCTGTTGGAAAAGGCCAGCACGGTGATCGCGGTCGAGCAGAACATTACCGGGCAGTTTGCGGACGTCGTGCAGACCTACTGCCTGGTCCCGGTGCGCCGGATCGTGAAGTACAACGGCCTGCCGCTCTACCTGGCGGACATCGTCGAAGGCGTTGAGGCAATCCTGCGGCAGGGCCTGAGCACGGTGCGCATCACCGACCGCCCTGTGCCGGTGAAAGTGTCGGAAGGAGATTAGAGGATCGACATGGCTGAGGCAAAGCCGAAGACGCCACAAAAAGTTTCGGCAAAGGTGTGGGACGAGAACGCCGTCCCGCGGCACCGTATCCAGTGGTGCCCCGGGTGCGGAGACTTCGGCGTGCTGGCAGCGCTGAAGATGGCCCTGACCAAGCTGGAGATCACGCCGTTCGAGATCCTGATGGTTGGGGGCATCGGCTGTTCCGGGCAGATCCGCAACTACCTGAACGGCAACGCGTTCCACGGCACCCACGGGGGAGCGCTCGCGTACGCGCTGGGCGCAAAGATGGCCAACCCCGACCTCAAGGTCATCTCGCTGGCAGGGGACGGCGACACGTTCGCCATCGGCGTAGAGAATTTCGTGCATGTCTGCCGCCGCGACCCCGAGCTGATGCATGTGATCATGGACAACGGCGTGTACGGCCTGACAAAAGGACAGCACTCGCCCACGCACGGCCGGGGGATGGACATCAAGATCTGGTCGGAAGAGTCGCCGCCGCCGTTCTCCCCGCTGAAGCTCGCGATGACGGCCGGCGCGACGTTCGTCGCGCAGTCATTCTCGGGCGATCCCAAGCATGCCGCGGAGATCTATGTTCAGGCCATGCAGCACAAGGGCTTTGCCATGGTGAATGACTTCTCGCCGTGCGTCACCTACAACAAGTTCAACACCTACGACTGGTACAAGGAGCACGTCGAGGACGTTCCGGCGAGCCACGATCCGTCCGATACCAATGCGGCGTGGGACCTGCTCACCGACTTTGACCGGCGGGGCCGGCTGCCGCTGGGAGTCGTCTATCGCCAGCCGCGGAACAAGAAGCCGTTCAAGCGGCTGCCCGTCTGGCCTCAGGAACTCAAGAATCCGGACGTGCGGCCGCTCCTGCAGATGTTAAAGTAGATTCCGGCATCTGTGAGATGGTGTTCGGCGCCGGTGGAGATCCCACCGGCGTTCCTGCTTTACAGGCCCTGAGCGCGGGGAAGGTGAATGCTCTTAGCCAGTCCAACAGGAGGTGGTTGCTGTGGATCTCAGCACGATCTTGCTCGCCATCTACCTCATTCTCGTCGGATTGACGGCGTTTGTCCGGCTCACCTTTCCCAGCCGCGACAAGGTCACAGCCGCGATCGCCCTGCTGGCCGGAATCTTCCTCCTCCTCGGATACTGAGCGGTCAGAGCGGGATTAGCGCGCGCCTGCCCTGGCGCGTTCTTCTTCCGCCAGGACCCGCCGCAGGATCTTGCCGATGAGCGACTTCGGGAGCTGGGTCCTGAACTCGACGGCCTTCGGGACTTTGAATGGGGCGATCAGCTTCCGGCAGTGCCCAATGATCTCGTCCGCCGTCGCCTGCGCACCGGGTTTTAAGACCACGAAGGCTTTGACCACCTCGCCGCGGTAGGCGTCCGGCACGCCGATGGCGGCGGCCTCCATCACGGCCGGGTGGGTGTACAGCGCCTCCTCGACCTCGCGCGGGAAGACGTTCAGGCCGCCGGTGATGACCATCTCCTTCTTGCGGTCGACGATGTAGAAGTATCCGTCGTCGTCCATCCTGGCCATGTCTCCCGTGTAGAGCCAGCCGTTGCGCAGCACCTGCGCGGTTTCCGCCGGCTTGTGCCAGTACTCCTGCATGACCTGCGGCCCGGCAATGACCAGCTCACCAACCTCGCCGTGGGCGAGCGTTCTGGTGCCGGTCTCCAGGTCCACGATTCTGGCGTCGGTGTCGGGGAACGGAATGCCGATGCTGCCGACTTTTCGGGTGCCGGAGATGGGGTTGGCGTGTGTGACCGGAGAGGATTCCGTCAGCCCGTAACCCTCGCACAGCCGCCCACCGGTCAGCGATTCGAAACGCGACTGCACCTCGACGGGGAGGGGCGCGGCCCCGGAGATGCACGCCTGGATCGAGCGCAGGTCATATCGCGACACGTCGGGCGCATTGATGATGGCCGTGTAGATCGTGGGGACGCCGGGGAAGACTTTGGGCCGGTACTTTGCGATCGCTTTGAGCACCATGTCCAGCTGAAACCGCGGGATCAGCACGAGTCGCGTGGCGGTGGAGACGGCGAAGTTCATCGCGGACGTCATGCCGTACGAATGGAAGAAGGGAATCACGGCCACCGCGGTGTCGTGACCCGGCTCCAGCTGCGTGAACCAAGAGCGCGACTGGAGCACGTTGCAGACGAGGTTGCGATGGGTGAGGACGGCGCCCTTCGGCACTCCGGTTGTCCCGCCGGTATACAGCAGCACGGCGACCGAAGAGGGATCGGCGGCTGCCGGCGCCCCATCCGCGGGAGTGGAGAGCAGGTCGGTGAAGCGGTGGATGTCTCGTGCCCGCGGGACGCGCACGAGGTGGCCCTCGCGCCTCGCCTTGAGCGGATAGAGCATCCTCAGCAGCGGCGGGAAAAAGTCGTTGATCGCCGTGACGACGATCTCGCGCACCTTTGTGCGCCCGCGCACCTCGGCCAACCGAGGGTAGATCAGATCAAGGGTGACCGCAACTTCTGCGCCGCTGTCCTGGAGCTGAAATTCGATCTCGCGCTCCACGTAGAGCGGGTTGAACGGGACGACGATTGCTCCCGCCCGGAGCGCGCCGTAGTAGGCGATCAGGAACTGGGGACAGTTCGGCAGGTGAAGCGCCACGCGGTCTCCGGGCCGCACCCCCAACCGCGTTAACGCCGCCCCGAAGCGTGCGGCGTTTGTATGGAGCAGTTTGAACGTCATCGCTGCGCCGAAGAACACCGACGCGGTATGCTCCGGGTATTGCGTGGCGGTGTCGTCCAGCAGGGACGTCAGAGGAATATTCGGATAGCTCAGCGTGTGCGGAACGCCGGGCTCATAGAACTTGAGCCAGGGCCGCCGCTCAACTGCTACCTCGCCCATGCAGGCACCCCTAGAACTAGGAACGCAGGAGACGGACAGGAAGTTTATGCCGCGTAACGTCCCTGGGCAATCAGGCGGTCGGCGATCTCCCGCCGCAGCGCGACGGTGTTGATCGGCGTGTAACGCAGGAAGCGTCGCAGCCCCGCAAGCTCCGTTCGCAGCGTGTCGCCCTCGTCCACCGAGGCCAGCACGGTCTTGGCGTAGGCGTCCACCCGTGGCAGCGCGTCGTTGATGTACACGCGGACCATGGCGACCTTGGCCGCCGCCTCGGACCCATCGCGTTCCACGGCTTTGAGCGCCCGGAGCATCCCGCTCTCCATCGCGAAGGTTTCGATCACCAGGTCGGCGATCGCGGCGAGTACTTCCTGCTCCTCTTCGATCGTCTCGAGGTACTTCTGCACGGCGACGCCGGCCGCAAAGAGCGCCGCCTTCTTGACCATCGCCACCAGGTGCTGTTCCTCACCCAGCGGGCCCGTCCCCGTGCCGTCCCCGAGCGCAGGAGACGTGAGTTCCTGCGCGATCGCCATCGCGGCGGGGATGAGGTCCAGCCGGCCTCGCTGCGCCCGGCGCAGCAGCATCCCCGTCGTGAGCAGCCGGTTGATCTCGTTGGTCCCTTCGAATAGCCGGTTGATGCGCGAGTCCCTGTAGGCGCGCGCGGCGGGATACTCCTCGATGAAGCCGTAGCCGCCGTAGATCTGCACGCCCTCGTCCACCACGTAATCGAGCACCTCGGAGCCGTACACTTTGTTGATCGCGCACTCCACCGCGTACTCCTCGAGCGCGCGCATTGCTGCCTGCGGATCGCCATGCACGCCGCCTAGCGAGTCGTTCACCAGGCCGCCGGTGCGGTAGACCATGCTCTCACCGATGTACGTGCGGATGGCCATCTCCGCGAGCTTGTGTTTGACGAGTCCAAATGCGTTGAGCGGCCGGCCGAACTGCTGCCGCTCGGCGGCGTACCGGATGGCCTGCCGCAGCACGTGCTTGCCCGCGCCGATGCATCCCGCCGCGAGCTTGAAGCGGCCCATGTTCAGGATGTTGACCGCGACTTTGAAGCCCTGCCCGATCTCTCCCAGCACCTGATCGGCGGGAATCTTCGCGTTCTCCAGGAACAGCGACGCCGTCGAGGAGCCCTGGATCCCCATCTTGTGCTCTTCTTCCCCGACCGAGAATCCCGGCGTGTTGCGCTCGACGATGAACGCGGTGTGCTTGTCGCCGTCGACCTTGGCAAATACCGTGAAGACGTCCGCGAAGGAGGCGTTGGAGATGAACTGCTTCTGGCCGGAGAGCACGTAGTGCGATCCATCGGGAGAGCGGACGGCCTTGGTGCGGATAGACATTGCGTCCGAGCCGGCGGTGGGCTCGGTCAGCGCGTACGCGCCGATGAGCTCTCCCCGCACCATCTTGGGGAGGAATTTCTGACGCTGGGCCTCCGTGCCGAAGAAGAGGATCGGCTCCATGCCGATGCCGACGTGGGCCCCGTAGCTCACGCTGAACGAGCCTGCCGTGAGCTCCTCTGAGACGACCAGCGATGTGACCTTGTCGAGCTCCGCGCCGCCGTATTGCGAGGGCACCTCGAGGCCGAGCACGCCCAGATCGCCGAGCCTGCGCAGGAGCCGGCGCGTCAGCGGCCAGTCTTTCTTCTCGATCCGGTCGAGGTTCGGGACAATATCCTGCTCCACGAAATCCCGCACCGTCCGGCCCACCAGCCGCTGCTCCTCGTTGATGTCTTCGGGAGTGAAGACGTCGCGCGGTTCGGACTCACGGATCAGGAAACCTCCGCCGGCGGGCGGCGCGGCAACTTCCTTGGCATCCATCCCTCTGCCTCCCCGAGTCTAGGCTCGTCCCTGCTTCACGATCGTTCGAACACACCCGCGGCGCCCATCCCGCCGCCGATGCACATCGTCACGACCCCATACCGCGCCCCGCGGCGCTGCATTTCGTAGAGCAGGGTGGCGGTGAGTTTCGCGCCTGTGCACCCGAGTGGATGGCCCAGCGCGATGGCCCCGCCGTTGACGTTCACGATCTCCTCGTTTAGCCCCAGCTGCCGGATCACGGCGAGGGTTTGCGACGCGAAGGCTTCGTTGAGCTCGATCAGCCCGATGTCATGCAATTTCACCCCGGCCAGCTTGAGCGCCTTCGGGACGGCTTCCACCGGGCCGATGCCCATGATTTCCGGTGCGACCCCGGCCACCGCGAAGGAGCGAAAGATTCCGAGAGGCTTCAGGCCGAGCCGCTTCGCCTTCTCCTCCGATACCACGACCACCGCGGCCGCGCCGTCGCTGGTCTGCGAGGAGTTGCCCGCGGTCACCGTGCCGTCTTTCGCGAACGCCGGCCTCAACTTCGCCAGCGCCTCGATTGACGTATCCGCGCGTACGCCCTCATCGACCTGAAATGTCACCGTCGAGGACTTTGGGCGGCCGTCGCCGTTAGATTCCCACCGGGTCACCGTTACAGGGATAATCTCCTCTGTGAAACGACCCGCGCGCATAGCCTCATGCGCGCGTACATGGCTGCGCAAGGCGTAGGCGTCCTGATCGGTGCGGGCGATGCTGTATTTCCTGGCGACATTCTCCGCGGTCAATCCCATAGAGGTGAAAACTGCGGGCCAGTGCTCGACGAGATGGGGGTTGGGCGTGAAGGTGTGACCCGTCTGGCCAGGCATCAGGCTCATACTCTCGGTGCCGCCGGCGACGATGACGTCCGCGAAGCCGGCCATGATGTGCTCGGCGGCAATGGCGATGGCCTGGAGTCCCGACGAGCAGAAGCGATTGACCGTTTGGCCGGGGACGGTGTGCGGGAGGCCGGCGCGCAACGCCGCGATGCGTGCGACGTTCAAACCTTGCTCGGCTTCCGGCAGCGCGCATCCCAGCACCACGTCATCCACCTCAGCCGGCTCCAATCCCGGGACGCGCCGCAGCGCTTCTGTGATGGCCGCAGCCGCGAGCTCGTCCGGCCGGGCATCTTTCAACGTGCCCCGCGGCGCCTTGCCGATCGCGGTGCGCACCGCGGACACGATCACCGCCTGCCTCATCGCCAGCACCTCCAGGCCCATTGTAGCACCGGCGGTCATGATCCCCGTTGCAGCGCAAACGCCACGGCCTCGTCCGCGCTCATGCTGCGCCCGCTGCGGAGCGAGGCTGCAAGCTCATCCGCGCTCATGCGCTCCGCCAGTTCCCTCAACGCTGCCTGATGCGGCGATCGAGCGACTCGTGCGGGATTGAGCGTCGGAATGGCCGCCACAGTTTCCGCAGCGCCGAACAGGCGCCCGGCACGCGAATACGCGCCGTCTACGACCGCGAGTTCGGCGAGCAGACGCAGACACTGCGCAGTGCCCAGGCGGTTTCCCCCCTGCCAATACAAGTTGAGGCTCTGCCGCCAGGCGTCAGCGGCGCGCGCAAAGTCCTCCTGGGCGCGCGCGACTACGCCCACGGTCTGGAGTGCGTCCGCGGTGCCGCGTCGATCTCCGAGCTCGCGGAAGAGGGTCAGGCTCTCCTCGCTGAGGGCCCGCGCGCGGCTCAGATCTCCCGTGCGGTGCGCCACCTGTCCCAGCGCCCGGAGGGATGACGCGACGCCCCAGCGACCGCCCAGTTCCCGGTAGAGCACGAGGCTGCGATCATAGTACGTAGTGGCGCCATCGTAGTCTCCGCGGGCGTAGGCGATGAGGCCCAGAGTGCGGACGGCAGTGGCGACCCCCCACGTGTTGTTCAGCTCCTGAAACAACTCCAGGGCATGCCGGACGAGCTCCTCCGCCCGGGCGTACTCGCCGTAGCGCCTGGCGATGAGGCCCAGGCTGTTCTGGGAGAAGGCCATGCCCCAGGTATCACCGCAGCGGCGGAACAACGTCAGGCTTTCCTCCAGCAAGCTCCGACCCTGCTGATGCTCGCCCTGGAAGAGCTTGATCTCGCCCAGCAGCCAAAGGTTCAATGCGGTCTCCCAGGTCAGGGCGGCGCTTCGGGCAATGGCGAGTCCCTCCTCGCATGCCGCGGCTGCCGACGCGTGCTCACCCTGCTGGCTTCTGTTGTAGCCAAGCGTGGCTAACGCGAACGGAAGGTGGCGTTCATCACCGAGCTCTCGGAAGATTGCGACTCCTCCTTCGAGCATGCGCACCGCATGGCGGTAGTCGCCCTGCATCCCGGCCAGCGATCCGATTCCTACCAGGGCGCTCGCCCGCGTTGAGGAGCGCACGTCGTCGGCTGCCAGCGAGCTCTCCAGTCGCTCACGCCCTTCCGTCAGGTATCCTCGCACGAACCAAAACCACCCCAGGCCGGCGGCAAGGCGCAGGCTGGGTTGGGCGCCGGAGGGTTCGGCGAGGCTCCAGTCCATCGCCGCGCGCAGGTTGTCGTGCTCGGTTTCGAGGAGGTCAAACCACGTGCGCTGCTCGGGCCCGTGCAGTTCGGGCTGTGCGGCCTCGACGCGCTCGAGGAACCAGTCGCGGTGGCGCGCACGGGTGCTGGGCGCCTCGCCTGATTCGAGCAACTTCC
>Ga0209889_1000349_pt1 | contig 12327 bp, 7 predicted proteins | sample GWRWN1_0_10_FD_187233 | JGI IMG/M metagenome (GOLD analysis project Ga0209889, IMG submission 187233) | Riverbed sediment microbial communities from areas with no vegetation in Columbia River, Washington, USA - GW-RW N1_0_10 (SPAdes)... | ecosystem: Environmental > Aquatic > Freshwater > River >... | reverse complement strand
AGGACGATGAGCCGCCGGCCCCGCGCGAGGCACGCGCGCGGCCGCGCCGGTCGAGCGGTGGCTACGTCCTGCCCGCGCTCGATCTCCTGACCCAGCCGCGCGCGGCGGGGCGCTCGAGCCGGCGAGATCGGTGGCCATCGTCCGGCAGGTCGCGGCGGCCCTCGACGCGGCGCACGAGCAAGGGCTCGTTCATCGGGACGTCAAGCCGGGCAACGTGCTCCTCGCGCGCCAGCGAGGTTCGGAGGCGGGGGAGCACGTCTACCTCTCCGACTTCGGGCTGACGAAGCGCTCGGCGAGCGATTCGGGCATCACGGGGACGGGGCAGTTCGTCGGGACGCTCGACTACGCGGCGCCCGAGCAGTTCAAGGGCGGCGCCCCGGACGCGCGGACCGACGTGTACTCGCTCGGGTGCGTGCTGTTCGAGTGCCTCACGGGGTCGCCGCCGTTCACGTCCGAGAACGACGCGGGGTTGATGTACGCGCACCTACAGGAAGCGCCGCCCGCAGTCACCGCAGCTCGACCCGAGCTCTCACCGGAGATCGACGGCGTCATCGCGCGGGCGATGGCGAAAGCGCCGGAGGATCGGCAGGCCAGCGCGGGAACGCTCGTGGACGAGGCCGCACGGGCGCTCCGCGTCGGGGTTCCGGGCGGAGCCGACGGTTCGGAACCCTCGCGGTCCCGTCTCCGTAGGCTCCTCCCGATCCTCGCGGTGGCCGCCGCGCTGATCGCGGGGATCGTCGTGTCGTCCCTCGTGCGGAACGACGCGCCGGAGGCCGCGAGCGCGACGGGGCAGACATCGCCCGGGACCAGCCCCAGTCCGGCGCCCCCCACGTTCCGGACCGTCCAGCGCGCACTCGAGCCGGAGGAGGAGCGGCTGCTCACCTACATCCCTAACCCCGTCGCCACCGACTGCGCGCCTCTCGACCGCACCGAGCCGATCCACGACGAGCTCGCCGCGATCGCGTGTCGTTCCCAGGACGTCGAGGTCCTCTACGAGCTGTTCCCGACCCGGGATGCCATGAACGCGGCATTCGAGGTGAACGTGAACAACAAGCGAGCCTCCATAGGTGATTGCGCGACCGACCACCTCGCCGTCGATACGTACTCGATCGGAGGCCAGCGGGCGGGGCGCATCCTGTGCTACACGATCACGCGCCTAGGCTCGCTGCTCGACACAGTGGAGCTTTCTCAGTCGCGGATCGAGTGGACCGACGAGAACGCCTCGATCTACGCGCAGGCGGTCAGGAACGATCTTGGCGACCTCAGCCTGTTCCAGTGGTGGCTGACGGCATCGGGTCCGCTCCTCCCGAGCGAGGATGCGGTGCGGGCGAAGGACCCACCGCCCGCGCTGGCCGGTGCGCGCCTGCGGGACGGCACGTACCTCGTGACCCCCAAGAAGGGGTGCGTATCCCCCGGGGCAACATGTGCCCTGCATGTCGCTGGGACCGCCTATTGGGATGCGTTCGGCGCAGGGCAGGATCCGAACGAAACGGGCACCCTCCTGCTGGAGAAGCCGAATCGGGTCGTGTTCTTGCCGATGTCGGGCTACTGCTTCACGCCGGGACAAGACCCTCGGTCGGCCGCCTACACGGTGGGAGGGACGAACGACGCGCTCACGTTCCAGAACGCTCGAGGGGGGACCTGCGCCGGACCTCGGAAGATGGTCTCCAATCGCGCCGTGTGGACGCGGGCACCCGCGGGGACGATCGCCCTCGAGCTGCAGGGGGAGATCACGCTCATGGATCCGGGTGGGGCCGAGATGGAGGCGCTCGCCCCCGATACCGAGACTCGGCGGAAGGATCCTGATTGGTCGCCGGACGCATCCAGGATCGTGTTCGCCGAGGTGGTGGCCCAGGGGGACGACGACCTCTACCTGATGAACGCGGACGGCACCGGCCGGACGCAGCTCACCGACGAGGAGGGAGACGAGTACGATCCGGCCTGGTCGCCCGATGGGAGCCTGATCGCCTTCGGCTTCGACAACCTCGGCCTCGATGCGTTCTTCACCAGCATCTACATCGTGGATCCGCGGACAGGCGAGGTGAACGAACTCGTGACGAGACAGAACGAGCGGTTGGGGTGGCCCGCGTGGTCGCCCGACGGACGTCGGATCGCGTTCAGTGCTTACTCGCAGAGGGGATGGGATCTCTACGTGATGGATGCTGACGGCGGGAACCTGACCAAGGTCGGCGGTGAGCCGAGGGACCTGTTCGGCATGCCGATCGCCTGGACGCCCGACGGACGCCGGATCGTGTTCGTTTCCGAGGCTCTCGGTTACACCGCGCTGTTCACGATGCGGCCCGACGGGAGCGACGCTCGCGAGCTGTTCCCGGACCTGCGGATCGGGGAGATCGTCGCGATCGATTGGTCGCCGGACGGTCGATGGGTGGTTGCAGCCGGACTCCACGACCAGGCAGCCATCGAAGGAGGAACGGCGGGGGTCCTGTTGATCCGCGCGGACGGGAGTCAGATGTTCAAGGTCGCGGAGGGAGGGTCGGAGCCTTCGTGGCGCCCGGATGTCCCATGAGCGAACACCACGACCACATCGACCTGCCCGACGGTGTGTCCGCCTCGAGCGAGGTGTCCCTCGACGAGCTGCAGCTCTCCCAGCGGAACCATGGCATGCACCTCGAAGGCCTCCGCTACGACGTGACTCCTGTCGGGATGCATTACCTCCTGATCCACTTCGACGTGCCCGAGACGGACGATGGTGCGTGGTCGCTCTCGATCGACGGGCTCGTTCGGGAGCCGCTCGAGCTTTCGATGATCGAGCTCCGCGGCCGTCCGAGTGTGACGTTCCCGGTGACGATGGAATGCGCCGGCAACGGACGCGCGCGACTGTCGCCGCGGCCGATCTCGCAGCCGTGGCTGACCGAGGCCATCGGGACGGCCGAGTGGACCGGGACGCCGCTGCGGTCACTGCTCGAGGAGGCCGGTATCCGGGACGAGGCGGTCGAGCTCGTGTTCGCCGGAGCCGATCGGGGCATCCAAGGCGAGGTCGAACAGGAGTATGAGCGCAGCCTGACGCTCGACGACGCGATGCGCGATGAGGTGATCCTGGCCTACGCGATGAACGGTGCGCCGATCCCCCCGCAGCACGGTTTCCCGCTGAGGCTCCTGGTCCCCGGTTGGTACGGCATGACGAGCGTGAAGTGGCTCACCCGGATCACGGCGGTCGCCGAACCGTTCGAGGGCTTCCAGCAGCTCGCCTACCGGTACCGCCAACGGCCCGAGGACGAGGGGAAACCCGTGACGCGGATGGACCCTCGCTCGCTCATGATCCCGCCCGGCATCCCGGACTTCCTGACGCGGAGCCGCATCGTGGATGCCGGGCTCCAGGTGCTGCGCGGACGTACCTGGTCCGGTTGGGGTCCGATCGAGCGGGTGCAGGTGAGTGCGGACGGGGGCTCGACATGGAAGACCGCGGAGCTCGGCGGCGCGGTCTCCCCCCATGCGTGGCGTTCCTGGTCGTTCGACTGGGATGCGCAGCCTGGCACTGTTGAGCTCTGCTGCCGGGCCGCCGACGGGGCGGGCAACGAACAACCGCTCGAGCCGTCGTGGAACCTCGGAGGGTTCTCGAACAACGCGGTGCAGCGCGTGCCCGTCGAGGTACGCCCCGCCGGGTAGCGTCGGTCAGAGCAGCGCGCGCATCTCCTCGAAGCAGCGGTCGATATCATCCTCGGTGTTGAAGAAGTGCGGGCTGATCCGAAGGCCGTCGCCGCGATAGTCGGTGCACACGTCGCGATCGAGCAGCGCATGGCAGATCTTCCCGGCCTCGGGCCCGACGCCGACGTTCACGACCCCGCCCCGCGCGTTCCGATCACGTGGCGTCCGCACCGGCAACCCGAGCTCGTCGGCGCGGGCGATCACGTGGTCGCCAAGCTCGCCCTGGCGCGCGCGGATCCGTTCGGGCGTCACGTCGCCGATGATGTCGAGTCCCCCCTGCGCGATGAAGAACACCGGCGCGGGCGGCGTCCCGTGCTCGAAGCGGCGAGCGGTCGGGTGGTACTCGAGGTGCTGCGTGTCGAACGAGAACGGCTCGGCCGTCCCGAACCATCCTGTCACCGCCGGCTCGAGCGAGGGGATCAGCGCTCGCCGCACGTACAGGAACGCGAGACCCGGACCGCCGCAGAGCCACTTCAGGACGCCTGCGGCGTAGACGTCGCAGCGGACGTCGTGAAGGTCGAGCGGCACGATGCCGATCCCGTGGTAGTCGTCGAGGAACGAGAGCGCTCCCCGTTCGCGCGCGATCCGGCACACCTCTTTCGCATCGACGATCGCGCTCGAGCGGTAGAGCACGCGGTTCACCATAACGACGGCCGTGCGCTCGTCGATCGCTCGGTCGTACTCCTCGAGGGGGATCGTGAGCCCGTCGGGTGAACGGAGCCACTCGATCTCGACGCCGCGCTTGGCGTTCGCGAGCCAGACGTGCCCGTCGGTGGGGAAATCAAGCTCGGACATCACGACCTTGTTCCGGTCCCCGAACTCGAGCGCCGAGGCGATCGTCGAGATCGCGATCGAGATGTTCGTCGTGATCGCGAGCTCGTCCTCGTCACAGCCGGCGAGGTGCGCGAACGAGGTCTTCAGGGCGCGCATCCTCGGGAAGATGTCCTCGAACCAGACGTGATCGGGGGCGCCCTTGGTCGCCCACGCGTCCAGGTACGCCTCCAGGTACCGGCGCGACCGGTCCGAGACGGGACCCAGCGATGCGCTGATCAGATACGCCTTGCGCTCGAGCACCGGGAACTCGGATCGGTACGACTCGAGATCGCGGTCAGTCGTCGAGATACTCCTCATCGGCATCCGCGGCTCCCTCGGCCTCCCGGGCGTCCTCGGCCATCTCGGCCGTCTCGTGCTCGACCAGGTAGTCGATGTACAGCGGGCGCAGAGCCTCTGCGAGCTCCCCGCGATCCGCGTCGACGAGGTCGTTGAGCAGCGCGAGCGGCCGCAGGATGTCCATCTCGCTCCGGTCCTGGTCGCCCCCGGCCGCTCTCGCCTCGGGGATCGTGCTGAGGAGGTTCCACAGGAACGAGACGTCGAGACGTCGCCAGGCGAGCCTCGTGGCGCGGTCGTGCAGGTCCTGGGCCGACAGGCGCTCGAGGCTCTCGCGATCGGTCATCGCCCGAGCGTACCCCACCCGTTGTCCCGGCAGGTGGCACGGGCCCGGTTACCGGGAGGTCGAACGGTTACCCGGCCACGGCACGAACGAGACCGACGAGCCCCGCGGCGAGGATCACCCAGACGACGTTCACGCGGAAACGGAGGATCGCGACGAACGACACGATTGCCACGGCCATCGCGAGCAGGTCGGCCGAGCCCAACACCGGGACCGCGACCTCGTGTCCGAACGGCGTCCGGACGTCGGTCTGGTCGAACAGCACGCTCGTCGCGAAGACGACGGCCAGGTTCGCGATCACGCCGACGACGGCCGCCGTGATCGCGGTGAGCGCTCCGGCGATCCGCTCGTTCCCGCGGAGGCGTTCGACCGAAGGGGCTCCGAGGAAGATCCACAGGAAGCTCGGGACGAAGGTGGCCCAGGCGACGACGAGGGCGCCGACGATCCCTGCGAGGACCGGAGCCAGCGAACCTGGCGCGCGGTACGAGGCCAGGAAGCCCACGAACACGACGACCATGATCAACGGGCCCGGCGTGGTCTCGGCCAGGCTGAGGCCGACGGCCATCTCGGAGGCGCTCAGCCACCCGAACCGGATCACCGTCGCCTGGTTCACGTAGGCGAGGACGGCGTAGGCGCCGCCGAACGTGACGAGCGCCGCGCCCGTGAAGAAGACCGCCTCGTCGGCCAGCACGCTGCCGGAGCCCGCCGCGAGCACGACGGCGGCGAGTGGGACGAGCCACACAGCGAGGCCGATCGCGAGCACCCGGGCCGTTCGACCCCAGCTCGGCGCCACCCGCTCGGGCTGGCGGAGGTCGGTGGCGCCGGGCCGCGATCCCGGGAGGCTCGCGCCCACGAGTAGGCCGACCACCCCCGCGCCGAGCACGACGAGCGGGAAGGGCACCCCGAACAGGAACAGGGCGAGGAAGGCGGCGGCGGCGAGAGCGACCAGGATGGCGTGTCCGAGCGCTCGCGCGCCGATCCGGATCAGCGCCGCGGACACGATCCCCACCACGGCCCACGCGAGCCCGTCGAAGACGCCCGAGATCCACGTGACGTCCCCGTGGACCGCGTAGATCCACGAGAGCGCCAGCATGAGCCCGAAGGCGGGGAGGAGGAAGAACACGCCCGCGGCCAGCGCGCCGGGTGTGCCGTTCAGGAGCCACCCGACGTAGATCGCCAGCTGGTGAGCCTCGGGCCCCGGGAGCAGCATCGCGAAGTTCAGCGCGTGGAGGAAGCTCGCCTCGCCGATCCAGCCGCGCCGCTCGACGAGCTCCGTGTGCATCAGCGCGATCTGTCCGGTCGGTCCCCCGAAGTTGATGAACCCTAGTCGCACCCAGAACCCCAAGGCCTCCGCGAACGGCACTCGAGGGGAGTGGGGGAGATCGCCGGGCGCGGGGTCGGGCGCGGTCACCCGCGCACCATATCCGCGGCCGGGAGCCGGCCTCGAAGCCTTGTCGGCGCCTTCGGTACGATGCCTCCATGGGGACCGACACGCTTGTCATTCATGGCGCTCGCGAGCACAACCTGAAGAACATCACCCTCGAGCTCCCGCGGAACGCGCTGATCGTCTTCACGGGGCTCTCGGGTTCGGGGAAGAGCTCCCTCGCGTTCGACACGATCTACGCGGAGGGCCAGCGCCGCTACGTCGAGTCGCTGTCCTCTTATGCGCGGCAGTTCCTGGGCCAGATGGAGAAGCCCGACGTCGACTTCATCGAGGGCCTGTCGCCCGCGATCTCGATCGACCAGAAGTCGACCTCGCGGAACCCCCGATCCACGGTCGGGACGATCACCGAGATCTACGACTACCTCCGGGTCCTCTACGCCCGCATCGGCCACCCGCACTGCCCCAAGTGCGGACGCCCGATCGGCCGCCAGACGCCGGAACAGATCGTCGACCAGGTGATGCAGCTCCCCGAGGGGACCAGGTTCCAGGTGCTCGCGCCTGTCGTCCGGGGGCGCAAAGGTGAGTACGAGAAGCTCCTGAAGGATCTCGCCGGCAAGGGGTTCGTGCGCGCGAGGATCGACGGTGAGGTCCGCGAGCTGGCCGAGCCGATCCGGCTGCCACGCCACTACAAGCACACGATCGAGGTCGTGGTCGACCGGCTCGTGGCCAAGCAGGACATCCGGCGCCGGGTGGCGGATTCGGTCGAATCGGCGCTGGGGCTGACCGAGGGCCTCGTCGCGATCGCGGTGCAGACCCACGACGGCGAGGATGTCCAGACCTACAGCCAGGCCTTGGCCTGCACGTTCGACGGGCTGTCGTTCGACGAGCTCCAGCCGAGGAACTTCTCGTTCAACTCGCCGTACGGGGCATGCCAGACGTGCGACGGGCTCGGCATCCGTCTCGAGGTGGACGCGGCGCTCGTCGTCCCCGACCCCGACCTGTCGATCGCCGAGGGCGCACTCGCGCCGTGGTCGAGCTCCCGACTCGAGTACTGGGACCGGGTCCTCGCCGCGGTCGCGGAGGCGCACGGCTTCTCGACCTCGACACCCTGGAAGAAGCTCTCGAAGAAGGCGCGCGACGTGGTCATGTTCGGGTCGGACGAGGAGATCTACGTCAAGTACAAGAATCGGTACGGGAGGACCCGGTCGTACTGGACCACCTATGAGGGTGTGCTCCCCGCGGTCGAACGCCGGCACGTCGAGACCGACTCCGAGAGCCAGCGCGAGCGCCTCGAGGAGTTCATGCGCGAGGTCCCGTGCCGGGCGTGCGGGGGTGCCCGCCTCCGCCCGGAGAGCCTCGCCGTCACCGTCGGCGACCTGAACATCTCGCAGCTCACCGACCGCTCGATCCGCGACACACTGACGTTCACCCGCCAGGCCCGGCTCACCGAACGCGAACAGATGATCGCCGAACGCCTGATGAAGGAGATCCGCGAGCGGCTGCAGTTCCTCGTGGACGTCGGGCTGGACTACCTGACGCTCTCGCGTGCCTCGGCGACGCTGGCAGGCGGGGAGGCGCAGCGGATCCGGCTGGCGACGCAGATCGGGAGCGGGCTCGTGGGCGTCCTCTACATCCTCGACGAGCCCTCGATCGGTCTGCACCAGCGCGACAACCGGCGGCTGATCGACACGTTGGTGCGACTCCGAGACCTCGGGAACACGCTCATCGTCGTCGAGCACGACGAGGCGACGATCGCGGCCTCCGACCACGTCGTCGACATCGGACCCGGCGCCGGCAACGCAGGCGGCGAGATCGTGTACACGGGGGACCTGAAGGGCCTGCTTGAGTGCGACGGGTCGCTGACCGGTGCGTTCCTGTCGGGACGGCGGGTGATCCCGACCCCCGAGGTTCGGCGAACGCCGGGCGAACGCCGGCTGAAGGTCCTCGGCGCGCGCGAGCACAACCTCAAGAACATCGACTTCGAGATCCCGCTCGGGCTCCTGGTGTGCGTCACGGGGGTGAGCGGTTCGGGCAAGTCCACGCTGGTGCAGGAGGTGCTGCTCCGGGCGCTGATGCAGAAGGTCTACCGCTCGCGAGCCTTGCCGGGCAAGCACCGGCGGCTGGTGGGGTGGGAGCAGATCGACAAGGTGATCGACATCGATCAGTCGCCGATCGGCCGGACGCCCCGCTCGAACCCCGCGACGTACACCGGCATGTTCGACCACATCCGCAAGCTGTACAGCCAGGTGCCGGATGCGCGCGTGCGCGGCTACCAGCCCGGCCGTTTCTCGTTCAACGTCCGGGGCGGGCGCTGCGAGAACTGCGCCGGCGACGGGCAGATCAAGATCGAGATGCACTTCCTGCCCGACGTGTACGTCACCTGCGAGGTGTGCAAGGGCCACCGCTACAACCGGGAGACGCTCGAGGTGCGGTACAAGCACCGTTCGATCGCCGATGTGCTCGAGATGAGCGTCGACGAGGCGCTCGAGTTCTTCCAGAACATCCCGGTCATCAAGCGGCACCTCCAGACGCTGTCCGACGTCGGGCTCGGCTACGTGAAGCTCGGTCAGCCGGCGCCCACGCTCTCGGGAGGCGAGGCGCAGCGGATCAAGCTCTCGTCCGAGCTCCAGAAGCGCGCGACCGGGAGCACGCTCTACATCCTGGACGAGCCGACGACCGGGCTGCATTTCGAGGACATCCGCAAGCTGCTGTCGGTGTTGCAGCGACTGGTCGCGCAGGGGAACACGGTGATCGTGATCGAGCACAACCTCGACGTGGTCAAGACGGCCGACTGGATCGTCGACCTCGGCCCCGAGGGTGGGGACGCGGGAGGCGAGGTCATCGTGGCCGGGTCACCCGAGGAGGTTGCGGCGCACCCGATGTCGCACACGGGGAGGTTCCTGGCGGAGGTGCTCGGCACGCTCCCCCTGGAGCCCGCCGGCGCGTCGCGCGAGGCCTGACGTCGACGGCCGGGAGAGCCGCTCGGCCCCCGCCACCTTGCTAGGATTGCGCCCGCTCATGCCCCAGGCCCTCCGATGGAAGCTGCTGCCGCTCGCCTTCGTGCTCGCCCTGGTCGCGGCGGCCTGTGCCGAACCGCCCACCCCGTCGGTGGACGTCGGTTCGGGGCTCCGGTTCCTCCCCGAGGTCGCCGACTCGCTGAACGACGCCGGCCGGTACCCGTCGATCGTGACAAACCCCGACGGCCTGCCCGTCGTCGCCTACTTCGGTTTCGAGGAGACGCTCGAGGAGGGCGAGGTGCCGATCTCGCGACCGGTCGGTTCCCCGTCGATCCCCGCGGTGCTCCTCGCGGGGCTGAGCGACCAGGGGTACTGGACGCGCGGCGCGATCGCGATCGCGGACCAGATCCCCAACGTCTCGATCGCCTTCAACCCGGCGTTCGAACCGCCGGTCGCCGACCTGACGCCCGAGGACGTCACGGGGCTCGCGATGGTCGCCGACGGCGAGCACTATCACGCCGTCTGGGGCTCGAGTGGAGGCGTGTTCTACGCGACCGGCTCACTCGACCCCGCCACCACGACGCAGGCGGAGGTCACACAGGTCACGAGCACGCCGGGCTTCGGCCCCTCGATCGCGCTCGTCGACGGTGAGCCGTGGATCGCTTTCTACACGTCGACCTCGTCGTCGGCCACGGTGCAGCTCGCGACGGCGGACGGCGACGCCTGGTCGAACGACACGATCGCCGACGCCGCAGGATGCGACACCTGCCGCACGGCCGTGGTCGCAGCTCCGGGTGGCCCGGTGGTCGCGTACTCGAACGGTGGGGATGGCGTGCAGGTCGCGTCGAACGACGGCGAGAGTGGGTTCGTGAGCATCGACGTCTCGGAGACCGGTGGGCAGGGACTCTCGGGCGTGGCGACGGACTCGGGGCTGGCGCTCTCGTACTACGACGCCGCCAACGGACAGGTCACCATCGCCACCGGTGACGGCGGCGGCCAGTTCGCGACGGATGCAGCCGCAGAGGTGGCAGAGGGCTCGGAGACCGAAGAGGGCGCCGGGACGTCGCTCGCGATCGACTCCGAGGGCTCGTTCGACGTCGCATGGAGGGATGCGGACGAGGGCGTCCTGTTCGCGACCGGTGAGGCCGGGTCGCTCGAGCCGATCGATACCGGCACCGCGACCGTCGACGGCGCGCTCCCGTCGGTCGCGGTGAGCGAGGACGGCTCGGTCTCCTACCTCGCGTGGTACGCGACCGAGGAGCAGGACCTGCTCGTCGGCGGGTACGGGGAGTTCGAGGACGTCCCGTTCGCCGAGCCGAGCCCGACGCCGACCGGCCCGATCAGCCAACCGCCGCCGCCCGAGGCGTGCTCACCCGTCCAGGACGGCACGGTCACGGTCGTCGCGGAGGGCATCGCGTTCACGGACGGCAACTGCATCGAGGCCGTTGCCGGCCAGCCGTTCACGATCGAGTTCGACAACCGCGACGAAGGCACGCAGCACAACATCGAGATCTTCACGGGTCCCGACCCCAGCGGCGACACGGTGTTCGAGGGCGATCTGGTGACCGGGCCGGATCAGGTCTCGTACGACGTCCCTGCGCTCGATGCCGGGGAGGTCGCATTCAACTGCGTCGTCCACCCGACGACGATGGTCGGCAGCGTCCAGGTCTCCGAGGGCGGCGGCGGTCAGGGTGGCGGAGGCGGCGATGGTCAGGGTGGAGGAGGGGGAACCACGACCACCACGGTCACGGCCGCGAACATCGCCTTCGACACCTCGACGATCGATCTGCCGGCGGGCGAGGCGAGCACGATCCACTTCGTGAACGAAGACTCCGGGGTCCAGCACAACATCGCGATCTACCCGAGCGCGGACGACCTGGCGAACCCCCTGTTCCGAGGCGAGGTCATCACCGGGCCGGACGAGATCGACTACGCGATCGACCCTCTCGAGGCGGGCGAGTACTACTTCCACTGTGACATCCACCCGACCATGAGTGGAACGGTGAGCGTCTCCTAGCCATACCGGAGGCATCCAACCGGGTTCTCGCAGGTCGCCGCGCTACGATGGGGCGCGTGAGCCTCATCCGCCCCGATGCCTCGTCGATCCCCGACGGCCCGGGTGCCTACCTGTTCCGGGACGCCGACGGACGGGTCGTCTACGTCGGCAAGGCCAGGTCGCTCCGCAAGCGTCTGGCCAACTACTGGGGCCGCGACCTCCACCCACGCACGGAGGCGATGATCGCGGCCGCCGACTCGGTCGAATGGATCATGGCCTCCACGGAGGTCGACGCCCTCCTGCTCGAGTACAACCTGATCCAGGAGCACCGGCCGCGGTTCAACGTCCGGTACCGCGACGACAAGTCCTACCCGTACCTGGCGCTCACGGTGGGGGAGCGGTGGCCTCGCGCCCAGGTCCTGCGGGGGGCCAAGCGCAAGAACGTCCGGTACTTCGGGCCGTTCGGGCACGCCTATGCGATCCGCGAGACCCTCGATGCCCTCACGCGCGTCTTCCCCGTCCGGACGTGCTCGAACTCCTTCTTCGACCAGCGCGCCCGGGCCCGCCGGCCGTGCCTGTACTACGACATCGGCCGGTGCTCCGGGCCGTGCGTCCCGGAGCAGACGGGGGTCACCGAGGAGTCGTACCGGGCAGACGTCGAGGCGCTCGGCGAGTTCCTGTCGGGTCACGAGCGCCCGATCATGGAGCGGCTCGAACGCGAGATGGAGGACGCAGCCCGACGCCAGGAGTACGAGCTCGCGGCGAAGCACCGCGATCAGCTGACGGCGGCGCGCCGCGCGCTCGAGAGCCAAGAGATGGTGCTGTCGCACCCCGAGGACCTCGATGTCGTCGGGCTCGCCGAGGACGACCTGGA
>Ga0209889_1000348_pt1 | contig 12342 bp, 12 predicted proteins | sample GWRWN1_0_10_FD_187233 | JGI IMG/M metagenome (GOLD analysis project Ga0209889, IMG submission 187233) | Riverbed sediment microbial communities from areas with no vegetation in Columbia River, Washington, USA - GW-RW N1_0_10 (SPAdes)... | ecosystem: Environmental > Aquatic > Freshwater > River >... | reverse complement strand
CCGGCGGCCATTTCGACGCCTACGTCAAGGACTTCGACACCGCCAGCGGCGCAGCCCGCGACTGGTTCCTGGAGCACCTCGGCTCGAGGTAGATCTCCCTGTTGTTCGTCGCTCCCCTTGCAGCAGGCGGTGCGCTAAGAGGGTGGCCAGGCCGGCCTGCCTTTCTTCGCTCGAGTCCCGAGGTGGCTGGTTGGAGTTGGCCAGGATGGTCCGTGCGGGGCTAACGGCCATCCGGGGACCATTGAGCGGGCCGAGTTCTTGGGCCCGTACTGGTCCAGCACGCGGCATGCTGTGCTTGTCGACACCACTCCTGGGGTGATTAGTTCCCGGTAGCATGCCGCGGTGAGCTTCTTTGACCGGCCGGCCCGCGTCGCCCGCACCAAGCTGGTCCTCGCGGCGTGGCACCGGCGGCGAACCGAGGTGCTTCCCGGCGTGGCCCCGGTGGCGCTGATGCTGGCCCGGACCGACGACACCGCGGTGGCCCTGACCGACGTCCGGGGGTATCCGAACGGGTTCGCGTTCCTGCTCCGGCTGCGCTGGGGGCCGGCCGCCGACCGGGACGAGCAGCCCCCGTGGCCCGTCGCAATGCTTGGCAGCCCGGACCCGCTGGGCGGCGAGCCGTTCCCCGACGAGCTGCTGCGCTTCGGGGTGCAGTTCGCCGACGGCCGCCGGGTCACCAACATGGACGGCTATCCGTACGTCCCCGAGGAGCTGCCGCCCGACCAGCCGGTCTTGACCGAGGGTGCCGGCATCGACAGCGAGGGCGGCAGCCTGGGCCGTGGCGCGTACTGGGATCTGGACCAGGCCGTGCAACCCCTGCCCCCGCCAGGGCCGTTGGCGTTCGTCTGCGCCTGGCCGGGACGAGGCATCTCCGAGTCGCGGGTCGAGATCGACGCCGCGCTCGTCCTGGACGCGGCCGTGGCGGCAGTGCCGTACTTCCCCGACGGAGGCCGCCGGTGAGCCCCAGGGAGCTGCCCTGGCCGTGCCCCAACGTGATACCGGGGATGGCGCCGCTGGCGGCGATCCTGGCGCGGACCGAGGAGACGGCGGTGGCGGTGACCGGGATCCGCGCCTACCCGTCCGGGTTCGGCTTCACCCTCGACCTCCGGCTGCGCGGCGGCGTCCCCCGGGACATGCGGATGCACTGGCCCTTGGCGGGCATGTTCGACCACCCCAGGGGGCTGCCGGCCGACACGCTCCTGCGGTTGACGGTCGAGTTCGCCGACGGCCGCTCGGTCAGCAACGCCGACCCACGCACCGCGGGTCCGGGCGAGCCGGACCCGGACCGCCCGATGCTGAGCGACGCGCCGGGCACCAGCTGGGGAGCCGACGAGTGGTATCCGGACGCCTGGGGCCTCGCCATGCAGTACCGCGTCCGGCCCCTACCCCCGCCGGGGCCGCTGGCCTTCACCTGCATCTGGCCGGCCCGAGGGATCCCCGCCTCGCGGGTTGAGGTTGACGGCGCAGCGATCCTCCGGGCGGCCGACACCGCCGTGACGTTGTGGCCCGACGACCCGTACTGCTCCCACGACTGACGCCATCCACCAGACGCGAATGGCCAATGATCGATCGAGGAAGGGGCATGGGCTGAGTTCGGCGACCGCTGGTCGGGGGTGGCTCACCTCTGTGGCGAACAGCACGACCGGAAAGTGAGCGCATAACCTCGCCAAGAGAGAACCGATAACTTCAGCACCAACGGTCGCGCGCGAGCTGGGGAAATGGCGTTCCGCACAGCGGTTCCCGGTGGTTCCATGGTAAGGATGGGGTCGCCGGTTCGATTCCGGCGGGGGGCTCCACCAAGACGATGACCAGCGCCAACGCTGGTCATCTTGGGGTTCGGAGCCGGTTCGGGCGGCAGTGAGGTGGTCAGGCTGGTGTCTGAATCGTGTAGATCGGCCATAGATCGGGATGAGAACGCTTAACCGCATAACCGTTCGGGTTCTCTTCGACGGATACCTGACTGGGGCGCCTGGCTGAACAGGTCCGACGCGGTCAACCGTTCCAGGGGACGTGTCTCGGCCATCACCTCACGGTCCTTCCCTCCCAAGAGGTGATGGTGTTGGCGATCAGCTGCACGAAGTTGGTTGTTGCATCGAAAGGAGCTGCGTGGCCGGCCCCCTCGATTCGCTGGGTTCTGGCCGTGGGGATGGCGGCGGCCAACAATCGGGCGAGGCGGACCATGCTGGTGGGGCTGCGGGCGCCGTAGCTGCACACCACGGGGACCTCGACGGTCGCCAGATCCCTCGGGGATGGATAGGTGCCGATCGAGTTGCGGAAGTCCACCAAGGTGGCCCGAGCGTTGTCTCTGGCGGCCTGCCGCCACGCCTCGGGAAAGGCGTCCCAGGCGCTGCTCCCGTCACGGTAGCTGTAGGCAGCGCGCAGTAACGCCTCGGCGGCGTCGCCCTGTCGGCCCCGCAGCGCCAGCGAGCCGATCCTGGCCAGCGCCACCACCTGCGCACCGGAAGGACGGTGCCGAGTGAACCGCCAGGGGAACTCATGGGCGATGATCACCCCCACCAGGTCCGGACGACGCACCGCCAGATCGACGGCGATCGCCGCTCCGGCGCTGGTCCCGACCACGACCGCGGGCGGGGCCCCCAAGGCCTCCAGCAGCGCGGCCGCGTCGGCGGTATGGGTGGCGACCGAGCGCACCGGGTCGCCGCCGGAGCGGGCGTAGCCCCGGCGATCGTAGGTCAGCACGCGGCCGATCCGGGCCAGCTCCTGGGTCGCAGCGCCCCAGGTGGAGGCCGTGGCCCCGGCCGGGTGAATCAGCAGGATCGGGACGCCCTGGCCTACCTCCTCGTAGTACAGGTCGCATCCGTCCGACCTTATCGACCCCATCATCGACCTCCTCCGACCGTCGTTCCACTGATGGACTGCTCTGCGGCAGGTACCAGCACCGATCGCTCGAGGTGGTCGAGGGCGCTGCGCACCCCAGAGACGAACACCTCCAGGTCCGGGCAGCCGTCCCGGTCGGCGACGGCGGTGAGATTGAGCTGCCCGGCGTACGACAGCACGGCGACCACCAGCGTCAAGTTGCCCATGACCGGCACCACCGGGAACAGCTCCAGCAGCCGCGCACCGGCCAGATACAGCGGCACTGGCGGACCCGGGACGTTGGTCACGACCAGGTTCACCGACCGCTGCCGCGGAAAGTGCCGGTACCAAGCGCGCTGGCCAGCGACGAACCGGAAGATCCCGCTGCCCGCCGGCGGGCGGGCCTTGTGCCTGCGCGCGGCCGTCTCGGCGGCGATCAGCGCAAGCCGGCGCACCGGGTCGGGCTCACCGAGCGGCAGCGGCACCATCATCCACCCGGGCTGGTTGCCGCGGGCCTGCCCGGGCTGCTCCTGGTGCAGGGAAATGGGCACCATCGCGCGCAGCACCAGCCCCTGGACGTCCTCGCCACGGCCTGCCAGCAGCTGGCGCAGGCCGCCGGCCACCGCGGCCAGGACCACGTCGTTGACCTTGGCGTGGTGGGCGTGGGCGATCTGCTTGGTGCGGTCCAGGCGGCCACCGAGGATGGCCAGCCGGCGGTCGGCGCCGACCGGGTGGTTGAGGCTGGTCTGTGGGGCAGGCTGCTCGGTGAAGACTTCCCGCCACGCCGGCCAAGCCGCTCGCGCCCGGCGCAGCGTCCTGCCCGGATGGGCCAGGCCCGACCACCCGCGACCCAGTTGCTGGCGGCGCCGGCGCAGGTTGTCGCGGAGCAGCTCACTGGCGGTCGGGATCGGGGTCGGCGTCCACGGCGATGGGACCGGGGTGGGCGCGTCGGCGGTCAGGTCCAGCAGCGCCCCGAAGGTGGCCACGCCCGCGGGGCCGTCGGCGACGACGTGGTGGACCCTTATGAACGCGCCTACCCGTCGCTGAGGCAGGCCGGGCAGCAGCCACAGCTCCCACAGCGGCCGGCCTGGATCCAGCCGCCGCCGCGCCAGTTCCTGGCATGCCTGCAGCAGCTGGGCATGGTCGCCGGGAGCGGCCAGCGGGTGGACGCGGACGTGGTCGGCGAGGTCGAAGCAGGGAGCGTCGACCCACAGGGGCCAGCCCAGCCCCAGCCGGGGTCGGTACAGCAGCTGCCGGAAGCGGGGGACCAGGTGCAGTCTGGGCTCGAGCCGCCGGCGGACCGCCTCGATCCGGACGCGACCGTCGTGGTCGAGCAGGTTGGTGCCATCGAGGATGGCGAGCCCGCCGATTTCGTTGGGCCAGCCATAGTCATCCCACAGCAGCATGAACAGGTCCGACGCGGTCAACCGTTCCAGCAGACGTGTCTCGGCCATCACGTCACGCTCCTTCCCTTCGTGGTACGCGACCCGCTCTCCTCTGGGAGACCTGAGGCCTGAGGTGCCGCAGGGATGGGGTGTACTGCGGCCTGGCTGCTATGCCGCGCCGAGTGGCTCTTCGGGGACGAGGATCCACATGAGGAGGTAGATCACCAGGCCGGGGCCGCCGAGCAGGGCGAGCACCACGAACAGCACCCGGATCAGGGTCGCGTCGGTGTTGAAGTACTGGGCCAGGCCGCCGCACACCCCGGCCAGCTTGCGGTCGGTGCGGCTGCGGTACAGCCTGCGGGTCTGGGCCACGGTACCCATGGTCTTCTCCTCTCTTGATGTCGCGCGCACCCGAGCACAGGGCGCGCTGGGTCACACCTGCTTGGGCACCTTCCCGGCGTACACCAGGCGCATGATCCGGTGTCCCAGATCGGCGGTGGGCCCAAACATCAGGGGACAGCCGCCATCGATCACGGTGATGCCGTGCTGGCGGCCGTAGTCGGTGGCGGCGGCCGAGACGCTGCCGGTCCCGGGCCCGCGATGCATCCAGACCTGGGTGATGCCGAGGTCGACGCACTCGCGCATGGTGTCCTCGGCGAGCTCGGGCCGGGTTCCGATCACCACCGCCTGGACCCCGCCGGGGATCGACTTCAGGTCCTTGTAGCACCGATCGCCCTCGACCTCGTCGGCGTTGGGGTTGACCGCGAAGACCTCATAGCCGCGCTCGCGCAGTCGTCGGTACACGTTGTTGCTGCCGTGGCTCTTGGGGGTTCTGGAGACCCCGGTGACCGCCACCCGATTGTTGGACAGGAACGAAGATGCGGCCTCCTTGATGCTCTGCATGGCTCTTCCCTTCTCCCGATTGCGGGTGGAACCCTGGGGCCTTGGTGCGGTCACGCGGTCCTCGCTCGGCTGGCGCGGCGGGTCGCACCCGCGATCAGGAGCACCCCGCCGACCCCGAACACCATCCCCGCCGCCAGCACGCCGACGGCGATCCACAGCAGGGCCGGCATGGTGGCTCCCAGGTCCGCCTCTACGTCGACCCCTGGGAGCGCGTCGGTATTCAGCACCACGACGCTCCACGATCCCGCGGTTGGATCCCACGTCAGGGTCCTGGACCCAGTGCCGGTGTCGGTGGCGACCCAGAAGTTCTGCGTTCCGGGAGCGGATCCGGGCGTGCTGCCGCCCATGGGCTGCATGCTGTCGGTCCAGAAGTCGGTGATGAGCGTGTGGTTCACGCCGGCGAGGTAGCGATCGACGTCGGTGGAGGGGCCGATCCCCACGAACAGCGCCGAGCCGGGGCTCACCGGCGTGACCCGGATCCGAACCTTGTCGAGCAGGGTCGGCGAGTACAGCCAGCCGGTCCCCACTGATCCGAGATCGGTCGGCTCAGTCACCAGGGCCGATCCGAGGGTGGAGAACTTATGGACGTCGGTCGTGATATAGCCCGCGTCGCGGTGGGTGCGGTCGGCCCACAGCGCGGTTCCCCCACCGCCGAGCAGGACCAACGAGACTAGGACGAGCAGCGCCCCGATCACGAGCGCCGTGATGCGACTGGCGGTCCAGCTCGACTGGCCGGTACCGATCTCCGGCCGGGGCGGCGCTGCAACCGGGCCTACCGGCCGTCCTTTGGGGCTCGCCGCGTCACCCGCTGATGGCGTCGTTGGTGAAGCATGGCTCTTGCTCACCGGTGCCACCCCCCTCCTGGCTCGTTTCGCGACGTCGTAGCCCGTGCCGGACCGGTCGCGTATGACCCCATCCGTTCGACCAGCGCGGAGCCGTCGAGATTGAGGACCCTGGTGCGTGCGGTGAGGCTCAGCGCAGCTATTCATGGGATCTCGACCTCGCTGACGCGCGTGATGGTGGTGCGCTCGGCAAGGTAGAACGGCAGCAGCCGGAGCGCGTCCTCTTCGCTGTCGGCGTCCACCGTCCACCAGATCGCGTGCCCGCCGGAGCGACACGAGGCCAGCGTCGCTCGGTGGCGAAGCGGGCTCTTGTGTCCTTTGAACGAAGTGAACACGACGCCGCACTCGCCGGGTGCGTGCCGATGGTGAAGCAGGTAACGAGGCATGCGTTGAGCTTCCCGCTGCGAGGCTCGGCCCACATCGGGGGATCACCCTGAGCCGGACCCTGAACTTCCCTCGCCCGAAGGGCACTGATCGATCCTGAGCTCGCAGGGCCGGCCGCCCTGGCCCTTGGTTCGCAGCGGGCCCGATGCACGTCCATGCGGCCAGTCGGCATGGCGAGCACAACCGCCACCGAAGAGGGTCGAAGGTCCCGCCGTCGGCAGGACCTTCGACCCTGGGCGCAGTAGCAGTGCTTGGCTTACAAGGGCGCATGGTCTTGCTTGGCTTACAAGGGCGCCTGGTCGTGCTTGGCGACCTCGTCGGACGCGCCGACGAGCTCGATTCGCTCGAGCGCCTTCTCGACGAGCTCGATCAAGGCAGCCCGGGCGCGCTCGAGGTGGCGGGCGAACCCGGGATCGGCAAGACCCGTCTTCTCCGGGAGCTCGCCGCTCGCGCCGAGGTCCGCGGGCACCTCGTTCTCGGCGGGTCGGCGTCGGAGCTCGAGCACGACCTGCCCTTCTCCGTCTTCGTCGATGCGCTCGATGAGTACCTCCGCGGCCTGGACCCGGAGCGGCTCGCTGTACTCGACGACCAGGTTCGAGCGGAGCTCGCGCATGTCTTCCCGTCGCAGTGGGCGCTCGCCGGCGGCCGCGAGGTGGCGCTCCAGCACGAGCGCCATCGCAGCCATCGCGCGGTCCGTGAGCTCCTCGAGCGGCTGGCCGAGTCGACGCCTCTCGTTCTCGTGTTGGATGACGTTCAGTGGGCAGACTCCGCGTCGGTCGAACTGCTGGGCGCGCTGCTGCGCCGCCCACCGTCCGGAGCCGTGCTGATCGCTCTGGCGCTGCGATCGCGCCAAACCTCAGGCGGCTTGTCGGCTCCGCTCGAGCGGGCACATCGTGAGGGGGCACTGACCTCGATCAAGCTCCGCCCCCTCAACGCTGAGGAGGCTCGCAAGCTTCTGCGCGAAACGGTCGACGCCGCCGACGCAACCATCCTCTACGAGGAGACCGGCGGCAACCCGTTCTATCTCGAGCAGCTCGCCCGGTCGCTCGACCGCGTAGGTCGGGCCACGTTCGCTTCGGGCATCCCCCTGACCGGCATCGGGGTCCCGGCCGCCGTCGCCGCCTCGTTGAGCGAGGAGTTGACGCAGCTGTCCGAGGGCGGACGGGTCGCGCTCGAAGGAGCGGCGGTGGCGGGCGACCCATTCGAGCCCGAGCTGGCGGCGGCGTCGGCCGGGACGTCAGAGACCGCCGCGATCGAGGCCGTCGACGAGCTCCTGCAGCTCGATCTCGTTCGTGCGACCGACGTCCCCCGGCGTTTCCGATTCCGGCACCCGCTCGTCCGACGCGCGGTCTACGAAGCCACTCCCGACGGCTGGCGGCTGGGAGCCCACGAGCGCTGCGCCACTGCGCTCGCGGTCCGAGGGGCGCCGGTGGCCGTGCGCGCCCACCACGTCGAGCGCTCGGCACGCCAGGGCGCCGTCGAGGCCGTCGCCGTCCTGCGCGAGGCCGGCGAGACAGCGGCCCGGCTTGCGCCGGCCAGCGCCGCGCGCTGGTTTGGGGCCGCGCTTCGGCTGCTCCCGGAGACGGCGCCGAGCGAAGAGCGCGTCGCACTGCTGCTGGCGCGGGCCGGCAGCCTCGCCGCCACGGGTCAGTTCGCTGAGAGCCGGGCCAATCTCCTGGAGTGCATCGAGATCACGCCGCCTGAGGCCGAGGACGTATGCGTGCGCGTTACGACCGCGTGCGCCGCCGTCGAGCACCTGCTCGGCCTCCAGAAGGAGGCGCACGATCACCTCGCGACCGCGCTGGCCAACCTCGGAGGCGCAGGGTCGGCGGAGGCGGTCGAGTTGATGATCGAGCTCTCCGTCGATGGGTTCTACGCCGGAGACTTCGACGCGGCGCGGGACTGGGCGGGGCGCGCCGTCGCCACAGCGACGCCCCTCGGTGAGCGGTCACTGCTCGCCGCCGCGCTGGCCGTTCGCGCGTCGGCCGGCGCGCTCGCCGGCGACGGTGAACGAGCGCAGATGCAGTGTGACGAAGCGACGGAGCTCGTCGACGAACTCTCGGACGAGGAGCTGGCACGGCGGTTGAATGCGCTCACACATCTGGCGGGCGCGGACCTGTACCTCGATCGCTTCGAGGCCGCCACCCGTCACGCGCGCCGCGCGCTCGAGATTGGGCGCACGACCAGCCAGGGCGATCTGTCCCCGCTCATCGTGGCGATGCTCGGAGGGTCCCTCTGGGTGCAGGGCAAGCCGATGGAAGCCGGGGAGCTCTTCGACGGGGCGGTGGAGGCGGCGCGACTCGCCGGCAACGCCCAGAGCCTTGCCTGGAACCTCTTCAACCGCAGCTTCGCCGCCCTCGTCGCAGGAGATCTCGACGTGGCGCTCGCGAACGCCGAAGAGAGCTTCCAATTAGCAGGAGACATGGAGCCCGGGCTGCTTTCCGCCTTGGCGGCCGCCGTGCTCGCATCCGCGCTGCTCGAGGCAGGGCAGGCCGACCGGAGCGTCGAACTGCTGCTCACGAGAGCCGGAGGCGAGGAGCTCCGGCTGATCGGCGGAGGCTGGCGGGCGCGATTCCTCGAGCTGCTCACGCGCGCTCTGCTCGCAACCGGCAGACGGGCCCAGGCCGAGCGTGCTGCCGGGGCAGCGAAGGCCTGCGCCGACGCGGTGGCGCTGCCGAGCGCGGCCGCGATGGCCAGCCTCGCCGCGGCCGCACTCGCCCTCGACGCAGACCAGCCGACCACAGCCGCCGAGCGGGCCCTCGAGGCAGCCGCCGCCCTCGGATCGGTCGCGGCGCTTTTCGACGCGGCCCGCGCGCGGGAACTCGCGGGACGAGCGCTCGCCCAAGCAGGCGACCGCGACCGTGCAGCGCTCGAGCTCCAGCGAGCCGCAGCGGCATTCGACTCGTTCGGTTCGCTCCGATACCGCGACCAGGCAGAGCGCGAGCTCCGAAAGCTCGGCCGCCACATTCATCGTCGAACTCGCCCGGGCAGGACCGACCGATCCGGCATCGAGTCGCTGACCGAGCGCGAGCTCCAGGTGGCTCGGCTCGTCGTCGACCGCAAGACGAACCCCGAGATCGCCGCGGAACTGTTCCTCAGCCAGAAGACGGTGGAGACCCACCTGCGCAACATCTTCCACAAGGTGGGCGTCACGACACGCGCCGACCTCGCGCGCGCCGTCGAACGCGCCGACCGAACAGCGAGCGCGCGACCGAGATAGGTCGCTCGACCTCCCGTTTCGCCTGGCCGCTGACGACTCGCGTAAGCCGAAGGCCGACGTGGTCAGCGCGGCCCCGTTCCGGATGACTGCACGCCTCTTCGGTTGAGGAGCCAGCGGCCCGACCGGTAGCACCGAGAACACGACACAGGTCGGCGCACCCACGTGACAGATCCTCGTTGGGTGGGCCCGCTGGCGCACCTGGTCGTCGGTGGACCTCGACCCCGCGCCGCTGAACTCCGCTCGCTCGAGCCGAGGATAGTTCAGGGTCGTTGGCCAGGAAAGTAAGGGTCCGGCTCAGGGTGACGCCTCGATGTCGGCAAGCCGCGCGCACCGCAAGCTCACCCCAGCACCGGGATGTCGCCAAGGGGAAGAGGTCATGCAACACACACCGATTGCTCCCATGGATGAGGAGAAGAGAAGTGCCGCGCTTTATCCGGCTACCCTTGCGGGCGACTTGCACGAAGTGCGCAGGATCTATGGCGAGTTCCTCGCCGGATTGCGCGAAGAGGCCTGGGACAAGCCTCCACAGGGTGGCCCCGAAGAATGGAGGCTGCACGAGACGATCGCGCACCAGTGCGCCCTGAATGGAGCCGGGCTCGAGAGCGTCAAGCACACGCTTCGCGGCGAGCATTACATGTTCGTCGGTCTCGATGACCGCTACAGGTTCGATGCCTACAATCGCAAAGGGATCGACGAGCATCTAGGCATACCAAGAAGCGAGCTGTGCGCTGAATTCCTGGGCATCCTCGACCAAGCCGCCAGCATCGCCAGCGACCTACGACCGGACCAGGCAGAACTAACAGCGCAGATGCCCATCTACAACAGACCTGTCAGGATCGACGAAGTTCTCAGCATCATCATCTTCCATGCCGGTTTGGTTCACACGGCGCAGGTGGCGGAACCTGCCGGACAGCCGCCGCTCTGGACCCGGCTTTCACCCGAGTTCCACCACCGCGTGATCACGCGGACGATGCTGGCGTTCAGCCTGCTCTATCGTCGCGATATCGGCGGTGCGCTGCGCGCAACGATCGTCTTCCGCGTTGATGGCCCCGGTGGGGGCGATTGGTTCGTCCAAGTATCGCCTGATCTCTTGGTGTTCGGCGAAGGCGCTGTGGAACGTCCCAGCCTGGTGATCCACCTGCGTGACACAGCGGTCTTCTGCCAGATGCTCACCGGGCGGTTCCGTCTTGCGGCCGGGCTGATCAGCAGGAAGATGAAACTGCGCGGCGACCGGCGCCTGTTCATGCCCATGAACACCCTGTTCAGCGTGGATGCCAGACCGCGAGTTGCTCATCAGGAGCCGCTGCAGGTCGGAAGAGCATAGGAAGGAGAAGACCATGGGTGCACGTGTGGAAGACCGGCCCGATACCGGAACCTGGCGGAGGGTCATGGCGCGATGGCGCCGCGTCGCCTGGCTCGTTATCTTGATCGCCGATGCGGGACTGCTCGCGTGGGGCGCGGGGGCAGCCCTGTTGCCGGAGAGTCTGCCGGGACCGGGTTCCGCGCCGATCCTGCCTGCCGGCTACGAGGGCTTCACCGGGGGCTCGTGGCAGCAACTCGTGGCCACGTCCCCGAAGACGGCCGGATACATCACACTGGTCTTCCGGATGTACGGCATATACATCGTGGCGTTCGGACTGTTGGCGATCGCCATCGCCGCGACGGCCTACCGCCGCGGTGACCGTTGGGCGTGGTGGACGCTACTGGTCGGCAACACCATCGCCTTTGTCTCGGCAATGACCTACGACGTGATCGTGGGTGCGATCGGACCGTTCGAGTTGTCGGAATACCTCGGCCTGGCCGCGATCTATGGGAGTCTCGCCCTCACAGCTCCTTTTCCTCACGGTGCCGAGAGGGGTCTGCGGATCGGTCCCACAGGCGGGAGCCCAGGTTGGGAGTGATGACTCGTGAGCGCCGTCGCCCAGGGGAACATCCAGAACCTCGTGTGGTGACGGCCGGTCTCGGAGACTGCCGATGAGCACTCGGCGTCACGCCGGAGGGCCCTGCGCCGACTCACGGGTCTCATGGTAACTGTCGGCAACCGCCGTCGAGCAGGAGGACCCAAGGATGTACCTGATCCACGAGCGCTTCTTTCGACTCGGCGAGGACTCCGACATCACCGACGAGCAGGGCCGGCCCGTGCTGCACGTGGACGGCAAGGTGCTCAGCCTGCGCAACCGGCTGGTCCTGCGCGACCCGGAGGGGCGGGAGGTCGCGGAGGTCCAGCGCAAGCTGGTGGCGCTGCGGCCGACCTACGAGGTCTCGGTGGCCGGGCAGGAGGCCGCCGAGGTGCGCAAGCATTTCTTCACGCCCTTCGGGGACCGGTTCACCATCGACGTCCCGGGTCCCGACGACCTGGAGATGGAGGGCGATCTGTTCGACCACGAGTTCACCGTTCGGCGCGGCGACCAGACGGTGGCGACGGTCTCCAAGCGCTGGTTCAGCATGCGCGACACCTATGCGGTGGACGTCGCCCCCGGCCAGGATGACCTGCTGATCCTGGCCAGCGTGCTGGCGCTGGACCTGGCGGAGGACCAGGAGCGCCAGCAACACTGAGCCCAAGCGTGCAGCCGACCACCGAGGTGGTCGGATGGCCCGGCACACGGCCGGTCTTGGCGGTTGCGAGACCAGAGGCGAGCGCAGTGACGGCTGGTGGGATGATGGCTCGGTTCAGCGACGATCAGCGCATGACCAGTCCTGGCGGCCACCGCGTGTACTCCCGCGACCAGGTTGAGCAGCTCCGCTTCGTCAAGGCGCAGATCGATCAAGGCATCCCGCCGGCCGACGCGCA
>Ga0209889_1000347_pt1 | contig 12345 bp, 14 predicted proteins | sample GWRWN1_0_10_FD_187233 | JGI IMG/M metagenome (GOLD analysis project Ga0209889, IMG submission 187233) | Riverbed sediment microbial communities from areas with no vegetation in Columbia River, Washington, USA - GW-RW N1_0_10 (SPAdes)... | ecosystem: Environmental > Aquatic > Freshwater > River >... | reverse complement strand
CGTCGGTCCGCACAGGGTGAGTGCGACTCATTAGGTATGACGGCGTCATGAATACGCCACCGACCGCCGCGATTCGGCGGCCGGTGGCGAGGTGTGAACGGTGCCAGGCCTATGCCCCGTCGTAGGCGTCCTTCAAGGCCCGTATGTCAATCTTCTTCATCTCGAGCATGGCTTTCATGACTCTGTTTGACTTGTCCGGATCGGGGTCGCTCAACATGTCGGACAGGGCAGTGGGAATGATCTGCCATGACAAGCCGTACTTGTCTTTCAACCAGCCGCACTGCCCTGGTTCCCCGCCGTCGGTGAGCTTCTCCCACAGCTCGTCTACTTCTTCCTGATTCTTGCAGCTCGTATACAACGATACGGCCTCGTTGAACGTGAAATGAGGGCCACCGTTCAAGGCTATGAATTTCTGGCCCTCGAGCTCGAATGTCACTACCATGGCCGTACCCTTCGGTCCGGGACCGGCTTCGCCATAGCGTTGTACATCCACAACTCGTGAATTGCCAAAGACCGAGGCATAGAAGCTTGCTGCCTCTTCGGCTTGGTTATCAAACCACAAGTACGGGGTGATGCTCGGCATGATGTGCTCCTTACGTTGAATCGAAGGCAGGCTATATAAGTCAGGTTCTCGATGCTCGTCGTACTCGATCATCGATCTCCTCTCACTCGTGGCGCGCTCGTCTTCCGTGAACATCCTCGGCGCGTCTACCTACGCGTCGAACAGAGCGGCGCGGGTTCGACACACGAACTTCAAGATCTTTTGATGGGTACGCGAACGCGCGGCCGCCACCCGCGGTCAGCACCCGGCCGGGTCCGTCTCCACTCACCTGACCCTCGCTCGTGACGAGTGCCATGATCGAGCGTGGAGGTCACGCAGCCAACCACGGGAGGCCACCCACATTGCCCGAGGAACTCGAACATCCGGCATCTGTCCCCGGCGGGCGTCGCCTTAGCCTGCAAGCTGACTGCGAACGCTGCTTCGGCCTGTGCTGTGTTGCCCCGGCCTTCAAGGCCTCGGCAGACTTCGCCATCGACAAAGTCGCCGGGCACCCGTGCCCACATCTGCAAACGGACTTCCGCTGCGACATTCACAACCGCCTCAGGCAGCGGGGCTTCCCGGGTTGCGCCGTCTACGACTGCTTCGGCGCGGGGCAAAAGGTCGCTCAAGTAACCTTCGGCGGGCAGGATTGGCGGCGCACGCCGCGAATCGCAGTGCAGATGTTCACGGTGTTCACCGTCATGCGGCAGCTCCATGAGCTGCTCTGGTACCTGACCGAGGCGCTGACGCTCCAACCAGCCCACCCGCTATACGCCGAGCTCGGCCACGCGCTCGACGAGACCGATCTCCTCACACACAACAGCCCCGACGCTCTCGTGGGACTGGACATGACTGCGCACCGACGAGAGGTCAATGCCTTACTGCGACACACAAGCGAACTCGTGCGAGCCGGGGCGGCCCGGAGTTCCGAAGTCGACATCATCGGCAAAGACCTCAGCGACGCCGACCTCATCGGCAAAGACCTCAGAGGCGCCGACCTCCGAGGCGCCAACTTGCGAGCGGCATCTCTCATCGGAGCTGACCTCAGAGGCGCCGACCTGAGATTGGCCGACCTCATCGGGGCCGACTTCAGAGGCGCTGACCTCAGCGGTGCCGACCTCACCGGGAGCATATTTCTCACCCAATCCCAGCTCGATGCGGCGAAGGGCAATGTGGACACAAAGTTGCCGTCAGCGCATACCCGCCCCACGCATTGGCAGCCTTAAAGGCTGCGGCCCTGTGCGGCGCTCAACGTGGGGAGTGCAGCCAGGGTTGCCTGAGGTCGAAGAACTCCGGCGCGCCGATGCTCAGGGCGTTCACTTCGTCCATCTGCGCCTTCAGTGCCGGTGGCGGCTCCTTGCGTTCGCCTTCGCGCGCCGCCTCCTCGGAGGTGAAGTACAGCGCCATGGTGTAAGCCCCGCCGTCGTGCTGGACAGCGACGCTGCCGACAATGTCGGGGCGGAACGCGGCCCACTCATCGGAATCCTGTGCCATCAGCTCCATAGCGCGGTCAGGGTCGGTGCCGCGGCCCTGCATGACCTGGACGAAGCCCGCTTGGTCCGGGTCGCCGATGATGTCGACGACGACGTTGCTGCTGTCGCGGAAAGTCGGCTCTCCGGTGAACAGCTTGGCAGTCTCCGCCCACCACCGGTCCTGCTCGGGTCGGTCGCTATTGCGCCGGGCCGCCTCCTCGGACTCGAACCGGGCGAGCGCGATGAACCTACCGTCGTCGGTCACCCCGGCGGTCGAGCCGAGCCAGCCAGTGGCACCGGGCGCGAGCTCCTGGGCCCACCGCTCGAGCGCTGCGCGTGCCTTCCCCGCGTCGGAAACCTGTCCCTGAATCACCTGAACGAACACCGCGAACCCCCTTGCTTCGACACACAATCGTCTCGGTGCGTGCCATTGATGCGACCGCACGGTGACTTCGACGATACCGCCGGAGACGAAGGTTGGCTGGGAGTTGGCTCCGTACGCGGCCGAGATTACTCACCAATGCGGCGAGCGCGAGCGCGCCGCTTGCCCTCGTGCATCGCCTGCACCCGGGCGACCGGGATCGCCCGCCCCTCCTCGATTAGGTGGGCGTCCAGTTGCTGCGGGTCGGGCATCTGGTTGGCCCACGGATCGCCGTCCGCGATCAGGCGCGCCGCCGTGTGCAAGGTGAAGTCTGTCGGCGAAACGCGATCAAGCTCGTCCCACGAGAGCGGGAACGACACTGGCACGCCCGGTCGAACGCGGGGGCTGTATGCCGCCACCACCGTCGCTCCGCCGACTCGGGTCGAATCGAGGAACACCTTGCCTCCGCGGTCCTCCCGGATATAGGCCGTGGTGGCCAGAGCGGGGTCCAGGCGCTCGGCACGCGCCGCGATCGCACGGGTCGCCGCGGCCACCTCATCGATCGTCGCCTGCGAGTCGATCGGTACGAACACGTGCACTCCCTTGGCCCCGCTGGTCTTGACCGCGCTCAGCAGGCCGACGTCGGCCAGGACCTGGTGGACCAGGTGCGCGGCGCGGACGGCCAGCGGGAACGAGTTATCGGACGGCGGGTCGAGGTCGAGCACGAGGTGGGTGGCGCGGTCCCACCGATCGGCGCGGATGAGCGTCGGGTGGTACTCCACGGCGCGCTGGTTGGCGAACCACAACAAGGTACGGCGGTCGTTGCACAACGCGTACGACACCTCGCGCTTCGAGGTCTCCGCCCACAGCGGCACTGTCCGCACCCAGGGAGGTGTGTACTTGGGAACGTTCTTCTGCATGAACGGTGCCTGGCCGCGGAGCACCCGGATCACCGACAACGGCCGGTCCCGCAGCTCCGGGATGATCCGGCCGTGAATCGCGTCCAGGTACTCCACCAAATCCCGCTTGGTCGCGTCCGCTCCATCGAACATCGGCTGGTCGAGGTTGGTCAGCGACACCCCGTCCCGTACCTCATCGTTTCCGCCCATCGGTTCACCTTCCCGACATCAGGGCGCGAGGTCAACTCTGCGGACCATGACCCGGATCTTCAGCCGCGCGGACCGACATCGACTCCAGCACCGGGGCGCCGAAGGTCGTGACCATGGCCACGTCGGACGCGTCCCGTCCTCGTCCTATCAGGATTCGGCCCTTGCGTCGGCGGTTGTTGCGCGGATCGAACGTCCACCACCGATCACCCAGCCAGACCTCCATCCAGGCGGCGAAGTCCATCGGCGCCGGATCCGGTGGCACATCCATGTCGGGCAGATAGCCGAAGACGTACCTGGCTGGAATGTTCAACGCCCGGGAGAACGAGATCGCCAGGTGAGTGAAGTCGCGGCAGACACCGAATCCCGACGTGTTCACGTCCACCGCGGTGGACCGCGCATCGCTGCTGCCGTAGCTGAAGGTCAGGTGACCGTGGACGTAGTCGCAGATCGCCTGCACGCGTGTGTACCCGGGGGCCATGGCGCCAAAGCGCGACCAGGCTTCGTCGCCGAGCATGTCGGGCAGGCAGTAGCGGCTGGGCAGGGTGTAGATCAGGACCTCGTCGGGCAGCTCATCGGGCGGCAGCTCCGGTGCGTGCTCGTCGGCATCCTCGGTGGCGTCGGGCACCAGCGCGATCGCGTCGTAGCGGAGCACGCACCGCCCGGCGGGGAGTACCAGCCGGACACACGGGTTGCGGTAGAGGTCGGCATAGCGGCGGACCTGCACCGGCGGCTGCGCTGCCCACTGCTGCTCTTCGAGTTTGACCGGTGCGGCGTCGCGGGGTTCCACCTGGAAGACCGTCGGGGTGTCGACCGCCGCGACGTACGCGAAATCACACCCGACCCGCACCCGTCGCATGTCCACGTCTGCGTCCACGTCCGATCGTGCAGCAGCGATGTTTCGATCATGCTACCTCGCCTGCGCGAGTCAGGCCGGTACGGATGCGAAGGACGGACCCGTGACGGGACCGCCCGTCGCCGAGTTCCCAACGCCTACTTGTGCGGGGCGAAGAGAAACTGCGGTGTCGAGCTGCCGATGATCACAAGCTGTTCCGTGGCCGGTCCCGCGAGCCGCTGATAGACCGCGCCCCACTCCCTGCTGAGGTAGCGGAAGTCGTCCTTCTCAGCGTCGCCAAGCTTAGTCGTGCCTCCGCTGAGCTCTTCATCACCCTCGCGACGGTGAAGAACCACGCGCACAACATCCTCGACAAGCTCAGCGTGCGCACGCGCGCCGACGCGGCGGCGTGGTTTCGTCGCTACCGGATCGACCGGGTCATCGATCGCGTCCGGATCGACCAGACCGCAGTTGTGGGGTCGCCTCCGGCCGAGGCGGTGCCCGGCATCGGCCGAGCCCTCTGATGGAGGGGTCACGGTCTCCCATGACTGCCGCCTCGGCGCTGACCAATCTCGCCGAGTACGCCATCAGGAGCCGGCGGTTGGCTGCGGAGCCAGTGCCACTGCTTCGATCTCGATCAGTAGCTCGGGTACGAACAGCCTGGACACCTCCACAAGCGTGCTGGCCGGCGGGTTGGCGGTGTTGACGAACTCGTCTCGGGCCGCTCGGATCGCCCGGACAGTATTGATGTCGCGAACGAAATAGGTCAACTTCACCAGATCGGCGAACGAGGCACCCGCTGCCTCAAGTACCGCGCCGAGATTGCGAAACGCCTGTCGGGCCTGTTCCCCGATGTCGCCGACACCTACCACCGACCCGTCACCATCGAGCGACACCTGACCGGACACGAAGATCAGGCCGGCGGCTTGCACGGCGTGGCTGTACCCGGGCGGCGTGCTGACCGAGCTTGCGGTGTAGAGAATCAGACGTGATGACATGGCATAACCATAGACTCCCCCGTGTGAGCGTCACTGCGACTCATGCGATTGTTCGGCGACGGAGAACGTGATACACCACTGTGGACCAGTGTGGCGAGTCGCAGTGCGGCGAATCGCTGCCTGGTCGGTGGACTGGTTGGTCATTATCGGGTACGCCGCAGCGCTGGTCCCACTAGGTCTCCTGTTGAAGGACCGGTCCGTCCAATTGTCGTCGCTAGCGTGGAACCTCATTTCGTTCGTGTTGCTCATCGTCCCCGTAACGGTCTGGCTCGCGGCCTGGGAGGCGACACCGCGAGCCGCCACGCCCGGCAAGCGCCTAGCGCGGTTGCGCGTGCACGCCAACGATGGACGGCCACCACGGTTCGGCCGTTCGATTGCGCGCAACGGGCTCAAAGTCGCGCTGCCTTGGGAGCTTGGCCACACGGCGGCCTTCGTTCTGGCCACCTCATCGGCCGATGGAGCCGCGATGACCGCCGCATCGATCTGCGGCCTCGCGGCCTGCGTTATCGGAGGTGGCTACCTGGTTTCGTTGTTCGTGGGTTCCGGTCGCACCCCGTACGACCGTGTCACGGGCACATCGGTGCGCAGTGAACATGGACAATAACCGTTGCCGACTGCGCTATCCAGACCGTATTCTCGATGGGAAGCATCGCCCCGTACACAATCGGAGTAGTCACGTGTTGTGGTCGACCGCCAGTACGCCGCAGCGGCTTACGCTGACCGGCGTTGCGGTCATGCGAAATATTCGGGCAAGTCAGGTAGCTCGAGTCCTCCCTCCACGGAGGAGAGTGAACAGGCGCCGCAGCCCATCCGGTTGGTGGGGCCCGTCTTATACACGGGACGTGGTCGGGTTCGACTCCCACGCGGCGTACGTGGAGGCCGTTGTCTCGGCCAAACGCGATGCCCTCGTAGCTCAGCGGAGAGAGCGCCGGCTTCCGAAGCCGTGGGTCGCTGGTTCGAATCCAGTCGAGGGTACGCACAGTTCTGCGGCCGAGTAGTGAGGCGCTTCGCCTGCCAAGCCTGTCACGCCAGCTGAGGTACGGTCGCACGATGCCCCGTGCGCTCATTGTTGGTGGTACCGGCCAGGTCGGCCGCTCTACTGCCCGTCGCCTGCTCGAGGCGGGCTGGCGTGTCGATCTCACCGGGCGAAACCCAGCCCACCTGCCGGCCGACGTCGCCGCCGCCGGAGGAAGGTTCGTCGCGGCAGCCCGCGACGACGCCGATCAGCTGCTCGCCGCGCTTGGCGACGGTGCTGATCTGCTCGTCGATTGCATCTGCTACACCGCCGATGACGCGAACCGGCTGCTCCCGTTGGTGCGCGACGCCGGCTCCACCGTGATGATCTCGAGCAAGGCCGTGTATGTCGACGGCGCTGGTCACCACAGCAACTCAGCGATCTCCCCACACTTCGACGGCCCGATCCATGAGTCGCAGCCCACGATGGCTCCCGGTGACGCCGACTACCAGACACGCGAGGGCTACGGAGCCAACAAGGTCGCGGCCGAGCAGGTTCTGCTCGACAGCGGACTGCCCGTCACCGTGCTCCGGCCGTCAAAGATCCACGGTGTGGGTGCGCTGAGGCCGCGCGAATGGGTCTTCGTCAAGCGCGTGCTCGACCGGCGTCCCGCCGTCCTCCTCGCTCACCGGGGCGCCGGTGTGGACCACCCGACGGCCGCCGCGAACATCGCCGCGCTCATCGACCTGGTGGCGGCGACACCGGGTCAGCGGATCCTCAACAGCGCCGATCCCGACGCGCCAAGTGCGCTGGAGATCTCGCGCACGATCGCACGGCAGCTCGACCACGTCTGGGACGAGGTGCTACTCGACGACGGAGCCGATGAGGCTCTGGGCCGACATCCCTGGGACACGCCGCACCCGATCGTGCTCGACATGACCGCGGCCATCGATCTCGGATACACTCCGGCAGGGGACTACGCGACCACTGTGGCAGATGAGGTCGCGTGGCTCGTGTCCGCCGCTCGCGACGGTGATGGTGCGGAGATCCTGCCCGGACCCGATGACGCCTACTTCGGTCCGATGCTCGACTATGCGGCCGAGGATCGCTATCTCTCAACCCACCGCGGCTGACCTCGCGCTGTCGGCCGGCGCCGACTCGGCAGGTTGAGCGGCTCGTCGGACCTGAGGTCATGCACGGCCGGCCGATAGCTGCGAGAGCCGCCGGGCCGAGTGGGTCCAGCACGTCGGCGTGCAGGCTGGCGTAGTCGTAGGTATCAAGCCAGAAACCTCGGCAGAGTCCCGGCCACGGCGGTGCCGGGTCGCGCGGCTGTCCGGGGCCGGGTTCACCTCGCGGCGTTGGTCACGGAAGCGACCTCGGCCTGGGTCAACCTGACCGCCACTGCGGCAACGTTGTCGTTGAGATGGGCGACCGAGCTGGTACCCGGAATTGGCAGGATTGACGGCGACCGAGCCAGCAACCAGGCGAGCACGATCTGCCGCGCGGTGGCCTCATGGCGCTGGGCAAGGTCCTGCACGACTCGGATGTTGTTGAGATCCTGGATCGGCGCCCACGGCAGGAACACCAGCTGTTCCTGTTCGCAGAGGTCGACCAGCGATTCCGACCCGCGATCGTCAACGTTGAAACGGTTCTGGATCGACACCACCGGAGTCAGCCGCTGGGCGCGACGGAGCTGCTCTTCGGTGACATTCGACAGTCCGATGTGCCGGATCTTTCCCTGTTCCTTAAGTGTCACGAGGGCGCCGACCGAGTCCTCCAGCGGTACCGACGGGTCGGGCCGGTGGAGCTGGTATAGCGGGATCTGCTCAAGCTTCAGCCGCCGAAGACTGCCTTCGCATGCCTCGATCAGATGCTCGGGCCGGCCATTAACCGGCCACCGTCCCGGGCTGGTACGCTCCAGGCCGCCCTTGGTGGCGATGACGAGATCGTCAGGATACGGGTGTAGCGCTTCCGCGATCAGCTCCTCGCTGACGTTGGGTCCATAGGCGTCCGCCGTGTCGATGAAGTTCACACCCAGCTCGATGGCGCGGCGCAGTACGGCCTTGGCCTCGTCACGGCTGGCCGGGTCGCCCCAGATGCCGTCGCCGGTAATACGCATCGCGCCGAAACCGAGGCGGTTGACGGTCAGGTCGCCACCCACATCGATCGTGCCGGCGGCGCCGGCGCTTACGGACTCGGACTCGGTCATGGACACGGCTCCATTCGTAGGGCTACGTCGTATCTTGGTCGATCGACCGCTCGCCACCCTGAGCCTAGCCACGCGCTGGCCGCTGCCGTGAATCGTCCAGGCCAGGATGCCGACAGTTCAAATTGCGGTGACGGCGGAGCCGGCCACTTCCATTGTGTACTTGTCTCGTCGTCGATACCTGGCAGGCACCGATCGGGAAGCCGCGCTTGAGAAGCTGGCCGAGTTGCGCCAAGTGACCGCCGACGGCGCTGGCGCCGACCGGCTCGCCTGGGGCGACGCACTGGCGAACGCGCCCGTTGGACCGTGACGCCCCTTACTCTGTTTCCCTGCCAGGATCTGTCGAAACACCTTACGGCGCCGCGGCCTCCGCTGCGGCCCTCAACGAGGTGCCGTGGTCCTTGGCGAGCAGCCGTGCGGTTTCGCCGACCGGGAGTCTGGCCTGTGACATGCCGCCCAGTGTAGGAATCCGGCGCCGGGGAATCACTCCAATGAGGAGTCGGCGAGCGGCGTCCTCAGCGGTTGGCCCAGAGGCCCATCAGTGAGGCGTGCGTGCTTGTGTCGTCGACGTGGAAGTCTGCGTGAACTTGGCGCGCCGTGCTCCTGCTCCATCCGATGAGCCCTGTCGGCAGTCCACATCGGGCGCCATGACTAGCTACGATGTTCGTCCAACTTTGACAGCACCCGCTGCAGATCCGCGCGCAGGACCCGGCGCCCGAACAGCGCCAGTAGCACGACGACCAAACGCCCTTTCAGCGTGCTCGGCCGGCGGTCGACGCTGACCCGGATCCGGCTGCCGGTACCAGCCGGCTCGACACGGTAGAGCCAGGAGCTGCCGGGCTTCCAGGTGTTTGACTCGACTGTCTCGACCCGTACCGTGCCCGGCTCCGACCAGTCGTACCGATTGCGTTCCCAGACCCCGCCGGCGAAGGAGGAGCCCTCGGTCACGTCGGCCCAGTCGTCGCCGACCTCGTGCATCTGCAGGTGCTGCGCGTCGACGTTGGGCCACAGCTCGGCACGGGCCGGCGAGAAGTCGGTAAGGGCCTGGATGAACCGCTCCGGTGGGACTCCGGAGCTGACCTCGAAATTGATCCGCGCCATCGAGTACCCCCAGTCATGTCGACGACTGATCTTCCACGATGAAGGCTCTGGATGCAATCCGCCGACGACCGGAAGGCCAACCCTGAGCGCGATGGCGCACCACTCGCAGCGGCCGCGCGGCCGCGATCGATCAGCCCAACACCGCCCAATGTACGGAGACGCCGCATCGGCACCGCGTAGATCGGCGGGGAATGCAACGACACGCTCTTGCGGTACGCCGGGGGAACCGACCCGGGACGACCCACGGATGCGGCGCCCCGACCAGCGTCGATGGTCGAGGTCAGCGAACCGATTCGGAGCGCTTGGGTAGCTTCCAGTTGGGCCGCGGGTAGTGGCACGTGTAGCCTTCGGGGATCTTCTCCAGGTAGTCCTGGTGCTCCGGCTCGGCCTCCCAGAACGGTCCGGCGGCCGTCACCTCGGTGACGGCCCTGCCCGGCCACAGCCCCGACGCGTCGACGTCGGCGATCGTGTCCTCGGCGACGCGCTTCTGCTCTCCGCTGGTGTAGAAGATGGCCGAGCGGTAGCTGGTGCCAATGTCATTGCCCTGGCGGTTGAGCGTTGTCGGGTCGTGCACCTGGAAGAAGAACTCCAGTAGCTCTCGGAACGACATCACACTTGGGTCGAACACGACCTCGAGTGCCTCGGCGTGGGTGCCGTGGTGACGGTAGGTCGCGTTGGGCACGTCACCGCCGGAATATCCCACGCGGGTGCTGAGCACGCCGGGCCGCTTACGGATGAGGTCTTGCATGCCCCAGAAACATCCACCGGCCAAGATCGCCGTCTCGGTGCTCGCCGTCATCGTGTCAACTCCTCTGCCACGCTCCACCCGATTTCCCGTCCACTCCACTTCCGACGCTACTCCGGGCAGCAGCACGACGACGCGCGCCGCCTGGGGGCACGCCTCGATGTTCGACTGATGGCCCCATTCCGGACATGGCCACCAGGACCCAAACCTCGCCGCGAGAGATAGGCCGTGAGCACGCCAATAGCGACCCCGCCGGGGTAGTCTTCCGGGTGCCCGGCAACGACACGCGGATCACGCTGGACGCACCGTCGCCCCGGCTGACGCCCGAGGAGGCCCGGCGGTCCAAGGTGGACGACCACGACCGGCGCATCCTCGCCGCGCTGGCCGAGGAGCCCATGTCGGCCAACGGGCTGCTGAACAGCGGCAGGGTACGGGTGAACCGACGCGACCTCTACACAGCGACCACCCGGCTCGTCGAGAGTGGACGGCTTGCGCGCGGGCCGAAGGGAACGCTGCAGCTGACCGGGGAGGTGTTCCAGGTATTCCAGAACGACAGAACACCCTGCGTCGTTCGCGGCAGAGCGAAGCGAAGGTGTTCCACCTGTTCCCGTGCCTGTGAGGCACGGACAGGGAACACCTTTCGCGCAGCCCGAAAGATCGATTGTAGACACCGAGGAGACCCCGTGACCCGCACAGCAACCTGCCTGCGCTGAAAGTGCCCACCTGCCCGACGGCCGCCACGTCCTCTGCGGACCGTGCGCGCTCGCCGAGTGGCGCGAGCAGACCCCGCGTGCCCAACCGGACCCGCCGCGAGGCCGCGAGCTACGTCGAAGCGTGGGACCAGGCGACGGTCGCGTTCGTTGCCGCGTTCTCACTGGTCGTGGCTGCCCGCACGCTCCGCACCCGGCCGGGCCTGAGCGTGTTCCCGCCGCCCGATGTGGGCGCGCTGGAAGCCGAGATGCTGCGACTGGCCAACGGACTGCGCACGTTCGGCGACAACGACCAGACAGCAGATGAACAGGCGTGATGGGCCACCCGAGGAAGCACGCCGGCAACGCCGCCCGGCAGGCCGCCTACGGTGCGCCGTCGGCAAATCCAGTTCGCCTGACGAGACCGCGCTGCCCGAGGACCATTAATCTTATGGGTTTAGTCGAAGGGAACAGCACGGGCGAGTACACAGTGCTGGTTGAAGCCGGCAATGCCGACGGCGCCGATTGGCAGGCGCTTGTCCCGCCGAAGACCACCGCCGGCGACAGTGCCGCCGAGGTCGCCCGCTGGACAGCTACCAACCAGGACTTGATCGAGGGATACTGGCGGGTCCGGGTTTGGGACGGAGCCAACGCTGACACCAGCGCTGCCCCGGCGGCCGAGGTCTACAGCAACACGCTCTGACCTCCGTCCCGGCAATGCGTCGAATCTCAACGAATCTGCACGGTGGTCGTGGCCATCAGAGCGCGGCGCCTGCGACGTGGGACCGTCCTAGACCTCGGTGCCCTCGCGCGATCCGGCCTTGTGCTTGCCTATAGCTCAGCCACGAGCTGTCACGTCCGGTGACATCCAGGCGCCCTCCGACTGTCCAAGTCTGCGCAAAGCGCCCGCGGCGGGGCTCGGATCGCGGCAACTGAGTGCGCGCACGGCGCGACACCTGGTCCCGGGCGAGTAGCGCGTGAGTCGAACGGTACGGACCTGGTACAAGTCGGCGCGGGCCCGTGCGACAGGCCTATCCGGCCGGCCGGTAGACCAGGATAGTCACGCTGTCGCCGACTGTCTTCGACTCGGCCAACCGCAGGGCCTTCTTGTCGCTGGTATCGCCGAACAATCGCTTGCCTTGCCCGAGGATGACCGGGAAGACCATGAGGCGCAGCTCGTCGACCAGGTTGTTCTCGATGAGCGCCTGCGCGACGGACACGCTGCCGTGCACGACGATGTCGCCGTCGTGGCGCTCCTTGAGCATTGCGACGGACTCGGTGAGATCGCCGCCCAGCACCGTGGTGTTGGTCCATTCAGGGTGAGTGAGTGTGCGGG
>Ga0209889_1000345_pt1 | contig 12355 bp, 10 predicted proteins | sample GWRWN1_0_10_FD_187233 | JGI IMG/M metagenome (GOLD analysis project Ga0209889, IMG submission 187233) | Riverbed sediment microbial communities from areas with no vegetation in Columbia River, Washington, USA - GW-RW N1_0_10 (SPAdes)... | ecosystem: Environmental > Aquatic > Freshwater > River >... | reverse complement strand
CACCGCGGCAATGACGGCCATGATGGCCGCACGCGCGACCGACGGCATCCATCCCGCCATCAGGGCGAACGCCACAACAGCAAGTCCGGCGAGCGCGGCGATCACACCCGGCGGTGCGCGGAGAAGCCGGCCGAGCCATACCACCGACGCCATCACGAGTCCAACCTGCGCGCCGGAGACCACCAGAACATGCAGGAGCCCCGCGCGCTTGAACGCTTGGGTCATCTCGGGCTCGATCGCGCCGTCATCGCCGAGAAGAAGGCTGGCCAACAGCGCGCCACGCCGTCCAGGCAGAGCCTTCCCGAAAACTGCCAGCACCCGCTCACGCGCTGCGTAGACGGCCGCAAGCAGGTACTGCCCATGGCCGCGCTCGAGGACCTTGAACGTCCCGGTCCTCCCGGGCGCGAGCACCGCCTTGATCCCCTCAGCTGCAAGGTGATCGCGGTACGAGAACTCCCCGGGGTTGCCCGCCGCGGGTGGTCTGAGCAGCCTTCCTCTTACGAGGACCCGATCGCCGTACCTCACGCTGGGACGCCCGCGGAGTATGACCATCACCTTCCCTCGCGGACGCCGCATGGGGCCTGGGCCTGCGCGGCTCGTGACCTTCTCCACAGCAACGACGAATCGCAGCCGTCCCGGACGGAGTTGAGGCGGTCGCGTGACGACGCCGGTCATCGCGACGTGCTGCCTGTCCAGGGTCAGCACAGGATCATCCGGCGGGGGTCGAGCTTCGTGGACGTACAGTATCGCCCCGCTACACGCCACGGCGCACAGAAGCGGCACTGCTGCCGAAAAATGGAAGACCAGGAGGAGCCCGGCGGCCGCGACCAACCCCAGACCAGCCAGGACCCAGGCATCCACGGGAATGGGACTGGCCCGGGCGCATGCGATGCCGGCCGCGAATGCAGCGGCGATCCAAACAATAGGTCGAAACACCACAGTCCTCCGCCGCATTCTGGCGCGAGGACCGTGGCACCGCTATGCCGCAGGTGGGCCGATCGTCAGGCTTTCGCGGCGATCTCCTGTGTAATCCTGTCCACGAACGCCAGCAGCGGCGTGGGGCCGAGGTCTCCGGCAGTCCGGCTGCGCACGGCGACCTGCCCGGCCGCCGCTTCCTTGTCCCCAACGACCAGCATGTAGGGCACGTGCTCGATCTGTCCCCGGCGAACCTTGTAGCTCACCCGCTCGTTGCTGTCGTCGATCTCGACGCGCAGCCCCCGTGACGCAAGTTGTTCGCGTACCTGCCGCGCATACTCCGCATGCCGGTCGGCGATCGGCAACACACGCGCCTGTTCGGGGGCCAGCCAGAGCGGGAAGTCTCCCTCGTAGTACTCGATGAGGAAGGCGATCATCCGCTCCATCGTGCTGATGATGGCGCGGTGGATCATCACCGGCGTGTGCGCCTTCCCGTCCTCGCCGATGTACTCGAGCTCGAACCGCTGCGGGAGGACGAAGTCCAGCTGGATCGTGGAGAGGCTCTCCTCCTTCCCCGTGGCCGTCCGGATCTGCACGTCCAGCTTGGGCCCGTAGAACGCCGCGTCGCCGACGACCGGCGTGTAGTCCAGCCCGAGATCATCGAGCACCTCGCGCAGCATCCCCTCCGCCGTGGCCCAGAGCCGTTCATCCGGATAGTAGTTTGCCTTGTCGGCCGGGTCGTGTAGCGAGAGGATGTTCTTGAAGTCCGTGATCTTTAGGTCCCGGTAGACCTCGTGGATGAGGTGCACGACCCCGGCGAACTCCTCCTTAATCTGGTCTGGCCGGCAGAAGATATGTGCGTCGTTCAGCGTCATCGAGCGCACGCGGTGCAGCCCCGTGAGCGTCCCGGACCGCTCGTAGCGGTACATTCGACCGAGCTCCGCGATCCGCACCGGGAGGTCGCGGTACGAGTGCTGGTCCTGCTTGTAGATCATGATGTGGTGCGGGCAGTTCATCGGCTTGAGCACGAGCTGCTCGTGATCGACCTCTATCGGCGGATACATGTTCTCGCGGAAATGCTCCCAGTGCCCTGAGATCTTGTACAGCGCAGAGGACGCCAGATCGGGGGCGTAGACGTGCTCGTAGCCGTGGCGCAGCTCCACGTCGATAATGTAATTCTCGAGGATGCGCCGGATCGTCGCCCCACGGGGTAGCCACAGCGGGAGTCCCTGCCCCACCTCCTCGGCGAATGCAAAGAGCTTCAACTCGCGGCCGAGGCGGCGGTGGTCGCGCCGCTTCGCCTCCTCCTGCATGCGCACGAACTCGTCCAATTGCTCTTGGCGGGGGAACGTAATCCCGTAAATACGCGACAGCATCTCACGATGCTCGTCCCCCCGCCAGTACGCCCCACCGGTGCTGAGCAGCTTGATCGCCTTGATCAGTCCTGTGCGGGGCAGATGTGGACCGCGGCACATGTCGCTGAACCCGTCTTGCCGATAAAAGGAGACCCGCGCATCGGAGATGTCCTGGCGCAGCAGCTCGACCTTGTACTTCTCCCCCATCTGTTCATACGTGCGGATGGCTTCATCGCGAGGGATTTCCACACGTTCGATGGGCAGATCTTTCTTGGCAAGCTCGCGCATCCGCGCCTCGATCCGTTCCAGGTCCTCGGGCGTAAACGGGCGGCCGACGTCGATGTCGTAGTAAAAGCCTTGATCGATCGGCGGGCCAATAGCGAGCTTGGCCTCCGGGAACAATTCCTTGACGGCCTGGGCCATGAGATGGGCGGACGAATGCCAGTAGACCTCCCGTCCTTCAGGTTGGTCGAAGCCGAGGAATTCTACCCGCGCGTCCTCGTCGAGGCGAGCGGCCAGATCCCGGACGGCGTCGTTCACCTTCGCCGCGAAGGCATCGGCCCGCCCGGCGTCCCGGGCCACCTGCGCCAGTGGCACCCCGCGATCATATTCGCGGCGGCTCCCGTCGGGGAACGTCACTGTGATCCGGCTCACCTTGACGCTGCTCATCTCGACTCCCTCCAAAAAACACAACGCCCCGTCCACTTCTGGGACGGGGCGTACCCGCGGTTCCACCCTGGTTCCGCCGCGCATTGCGCGGCAGCGCTTTACCTCCGTTACGGGGAGGTCCGGCCTGCCCTACTCGTGACTTCGGGCGGCAGCTCTGAGGAGGTCTTCAGCCGGTCGCTCGAGGGAGGTTCACACCCAGGACCTCCCCTCGCTCTGCGACGCGATGGCCGGCTTACTCGTCCTCGTCCTCGCTTCAGCCGCAGTATAACACCCGCAAGAAGGCTGTCAACCTCAGTGAACCCGAGACCCGATGGCCGCGTTTATACAAAGGTCCGAAGACATGCGAGGCAGGAGGTTTCGCACATGCGGTACGTCATGGTCGCACTGGGGCTGGCGCTGCTTCTGGCGTTTGTTTCCGCGGTTAGCGCCCAGCCGGGGCTCCCCCTGCAGGTAACTGTCAAGTATGTCGGCGGTGGCACGAACGCGGTCACTGTGTCCGGCACGACCGTTCCCGGCACCGTGGTGTCGGTGAAAGGGACGAGCAAAGTCGTCGATCGGACCGGAAAATTCTCACTCAGGTCGTCCCTGCCCGTATCCCTCGTAGCGGTCAAGGACAAGCACATCCGGCGGCTGAACCTGAACCTCCCGAGTGGGGCGACGAAGTGGCTGTCCTGGCTGACCGTGAACGCGAACCTCACCCAGATGAAGACGACGGTGGCGGGCGCGCTCACGATCAAAGATCACCCGTCGGCATCGGTTATCGTGGAGCACGTGGAAGCCGACAAAATCGTCCAGGCCGGCGTGACCCAGGGGAAGTTCAGCCTGGGCTTCCCGCTGGTGCCGCGCGTCAACACGCTGAACTGGAAGCTGCGCTACGGCCTCCTCAGCTGGAACGCGCCGAGCCTGACCTTTACGGTTCAGTAGGGGCCAGATCGAGAATCAAGGTCACCGGACCGTCGTTGTGAATCTCGACGGTCATCATGGCCCGGAAGCGGCCGGTTGATACCGGCACGCCGAGCGCACGCAGGCGATCGTTGAACACCTGATACAAGGCTTCTGCACGTTCCGGAGGGGCGGCGTCGATGAAACTAGGCCGCCGTCCCTTCTCTGTGTTTCCGTAGAGGGTGAACTGGGACACGGAGAGGACGGCTCCGCCGGCGTCCAGGAGCGACCGGTTGAGCTTGCCTTCGTCGTCCCCGAAGATTCGCAGATGGGCAACCTTCTCCGCCAGCGCGGCGGCCTGCGCCTCAGTGTCACGCACGTGCACGCCGAGCAAGACGACGTAGCCGCGGCCGATCTCACCCACAACCTCATTTCCGACCCGCACTTTCCCCTGGGTGACCCGCTGGACAACAGCCCGCATCCCGACGCTCCTATCCCCCCAGCTCGTAGCCTGTTCGGAGGATTCGTCCAGCCACCAGGTCGGCCACCAACTTTCCGGTCGCCGGACCCAGCGCAATGCCTGTCCCTTCATGGCCCGTGGCGAGGAGAAACCCCTGCGGCCCGGCCCAACCGATGAGCGGTCGGCCGAGATCGCAATAGGGCCGGAATCCGACGAGCACCGACTCTGGCCGGAGATCGCGGAGTGCAGGCACAAATCGTGCCGCACGGGTCCAGACGGAGGCGACAACTCCCGGATCAACATTGTGCTCGAATCCTTTGAACTCGCGGCTGCTCCCGATGAGACATCCACCAGAGGGGGCTGGTTGCATCACAAACTCAAGTCCGCGGCCGTCGGTAGACGGCCGCGTCGCTTCTTCGTAGCCGAACTCAAGCATGGGACGTGTCACGAGCCGCCGGGAGATCCGTACGATATGCCCCCGGCGTGGGCGGACGGGGACCGTGACGCCGGCCAGCCGGCCCACTTCCGCGGACCAGACGCCCGCCGCGCATACCACTGTCGCCGCGGGAATCCGTTCTGTCATCGTGCGGACAGCCATCACGCGATTCGTCTCGACTTCAATGTCCACGACGGGCTGATGAGTAAGAACTTGCGCGCCGAGCGTCTCGGCGCGCTTCATAAGCGCGCGGCAGACCTGCGGGGGATCAACGACGGCGTCGCCCGGACAGTACAGCGCGCCGGCCAGATCAGGCGCCAGCATAGGCTCGAGGTCGTGCAGATTGCTGCGATCGAGCAACTCTACCGGAATGAACTCTCGCGCCCGCTCACACTGCGCACGAAGCATCTCAAGTTCGGACGGACTAGACGCGATGCTAAGTCCCCCGGTCGGCAGGATCCTCACACCGGCATCCTCCGCCAGCAAGTCGTATAAACGGCGGCTCTCAGACACCAGTCGATACGCTTCCCGTTCATCTCTCGCGTGGAGGATCACCCAGCCGCCGCTGGCGGATGCCGTGCCGGAGGCCACGTCCCCGCGGTCCAGCAAGACCACGCGATGGCCGTCGCGTGCGAGGAAGTAGGCGCATGAGGAGCCGATGACTCCAGCGCCGATCACCACGACGTCGGCAGACGCGCTCAAGTCAGTTGTCGCTCCGCCAGGAGATCGATGAGGAGCGCCGCCGTCCAGGAGAAATCCGCGCCGCCGAGTGCCTCGCCGGTAAAGGCATGATAATACTCGCTGCACCCCGTACGTGAGACCAGGCCCATCGTCGCTGCCCGTATCTCCGAGGCTTCAGCCTGCAGCCCCAGCGAGCGGAGGCCCTGGATGAGCATCCAGTTGATGTTCACCCATGCGGGACCGCGCCAGTACTTTACAGGATCGAATCCGGCCTGATCGGGCGGCGTCGAAGGCAGCAACACAGTGCCGGCGCTCCGTGCACGGTAGCGGGATAGCATCGCTTTCGCGCCGGCCGGATCCACCAGTCCTCCGTAGATGGCCATCAACCCTGCCACGGTGTCCACGGCGATTGGTCGCTGACCGCGGACATCGTAATCGCGGAACATCGCCGCCGAGGAATCCCACAGGGTCCGATGGTACGAATCCCTGAAGCGGCGAAGCGAAGCCTCATCGAATGCCCGCGGCCTGGCCAGCGCACCGGCCATCCGGTTGAGGTCGGCCGCCGAGCGGTACCACGCGGCGTTGAACAGCGCATCGTACACGGCAAACGGCGTACTGTTGAGGTAGGACCGCAGATCGTAGCGGTGCGCCGCGATGAGCTCGACCAGGTGCATGTAGAGATCGTAGTCACGCGTCGTGGGCCGGGCTGAGGCATCGACCAATGTCGTGTCTACCCGCCGGTAGGGCCGCGACGGCTTGTAACCCTGCCCGACGACGAAGTCCCATCGCGGGCTGTTATCGAGACCGCTCTCCCACGGGTGCACGATCACAATGAGCGGGCTCTCGCCGACGGTGCGATGCCGCGAGAAATACAGCAGCGCTTCGCGCAGCGGCTCAAACACCTGGGCCCACCACGCAAGACGCCGGCGGAGATCCGGCTGCAACAGCCCCACGGCATAGACCGCACTGGCAAGGACCGGCGGCTGCGAGATACCGCTCGTGATCTGGGCGGCATCGCGCACCGGCACTGCGCCCCACCACTCAGGCCCCGGCGCGTAGTCGGTGACCTGGGGATTGTAGCGGATGTGCGGAAGCATCCCGTTGATCCACTGGCCCGAGAGCAACGTCTCGATCTCGCGCACTGCGCGAACCCAATCGAGGTGCGCCCACCCAATGGCGATAAAGGCGCTGTCCCAGTTCCATTGATGAGGATACAGCCGGGGGCTCGGTTTGGTGTACCCGCCGACGTCGTTGCCTCGGAGGACCGCGGCGGCCTGCTGCTCCAAGGCCGCGTCTTCGCTCATCGCGCCGCCAGCGCCGCTCCCGTGGATGGATCCATCAGGCGGATACGGGCGGGGTTGAGCCGCAGCCAGACCTGCGAGCCCGGCTGGACAGGTAGATCAGACGGGACAGTCACCTTGAGGATTTGCGGCCCAGCCTGTACGGTCAGCAACTGCGTCGGGCCGGCCGGCTCGGCGACCACGATCTCTGCGGGCAAGGAGCCGGTCTGGGGTTGGGCAAGCACCTCGATGTGTTCCGGGCGGATGCCGACAATCACCGAGCCGTCTACGGCCGCCCCTCCGACGCCAGCCAGAGGAATCGCGCCTCCTGAGGTCTCCACCGCCACAGATCCATTGCTCCGGCGAAGGACCCCCTCCAGGAAGTTCATCGGAGGTGTGCCGATGAAGCCGCCGACGAAGCGGCTGGCCGGCCGGTCGTAGATTTCGGTCGGCGAGGCGCACTGCACGATCTCGCCGTCCTTCATCACCGCGATGCGGTCGCCCAGGCTGAGGGCCTCGGTCTGATCGTGGGTCACATAGACGGTCGTCGATCTCAGCTCGCGGTGCAGTCGCTTGAGCTCGGCGCGCATGTGCAGCCGCAGCAGCGCGTCGAGGTTGCTGAGCGGCTCGTCCATCAGCAGCACGTCAGGCTCCATGACGATCGCGCGGGCCACCGCCACCCGCTGGCGCTGCCCGCCGGAAAGCTGCGCCGGATAGCGGCCGAGCAGCGGCGAGATCTGGAGCAATTCCGCCACCTCCTCCGCGCGCCGGCGTTGCTCGGCATCGCCCACGTGCCGCATCCGGAGGCCGAAGACGATGTTGTCGTACACGCGCATGTGGGGGAAGACCGCGTACGATTGGAACACCATCGCGATCCCGCGCCGGCCGGGAGGCAGTGACGTCACGTCGCGGCCGCCGATGAGGATGCGGCCCCGGTCCAGCGTTTCCAGTCCGGCCAGCGCCCGCAGCGTCGTCGTCTTCCCGCAGCCCGAAGGCCCCAGCAGCACGAGAAACTCGCCGTCGCGGATATTCAGGGTAAGGTCTTTGATCGCCGCGACCTTCCCGTACTTTTTCCACAGATTCTGGAACTGGATCTCGGCCATGGCCTCCGACCTCCGTCAGCGTACCGTCACGCCCCACAAGGTGAGGAGATACCGGCGGATCAGAAAGATGATGATCAGCGCCGGCACGATCATGAAGAACCCTCCCGCGAAGCGGAAGTGCAGCGGCGCCCCCTGCCCCAGTACTGAGTCGATAATCAGGGCCGGAAGAGTGCGATTGTTCAACGTCAGGATGGTGGACGCAAACACTTCGTTCCACGAAAGCACGAACGTGAAGATTGCCGAGGCTGCCAGCCCCGGCAATGCCATGGGCAGCGTCACGCGGAAGAACGCCTGGAGGCGGCTGCTGCCCAGGGTCATGGCCGCCTCCTCGAGCTCGTACGAAATCCCGATGAACACGCTGGTGACGATGACGGTGACGAACGGGATGGACAGCGCGGTATGGACGATGGCGACGCCGAGCAGCGTATCGTACAGTCGCCAGCGGATGAATGCCACGGCCAGGGGGATGGAGAGCACGGTGGCGGGGAACATCTTCGTGGTCAGGATCGCCAGCTGCAGCGCGTCGCGCCCGCGAAACCGGAAGCGCGCGACAGCGTACCCCGCCGGGGCTGCGATCGCGAAGGCCAGCACGATCGTGAGGCCGGCCACGAAGACGCTGTTCAGTGTGGACTGCCACACACCGGTGGAGCGCAGGAAGAACCGGATGGTGTCCAGCGTGAACTTCTCAGGCCAGAACGGCCGCGGCCACTGGTAGAGGATATCGCGCGGCGTGAACGCGGCGATGGCGATGAGCACGAGCGGCAGGGCCACCCAGGCGCTGATGGCGAGGGCGGCGCTGTAGATGGCGAGACTCCGCAGCCTCACGCCTTGATCTCCTCCTCCTTGATCCGGAGCAGGCGCAGGTACAGCCAGGTGATGGTCCCGGAGAACAGGAGGATGAGCACGGCATACGCGCTCGCCACGTTGGGGCTGCGGTAGATGGAATACCAGAAGTATGCCTCGCCCGCCAGCACCGGGATCTGCCGGCCGGCGAGGGTGACCACCGTCCCGAATAACTGGAATGCCAGGATCGTCCGGATGATCAATGCGGTCTGCAGGCTGGGCCGCAGCAGGGGCAAGATAACGTGCCGGAGGGTTTGCCACCTCCCCGCTCCGAACACGCCGGCGGTCTCCACGTAGTCGCGCGGGATCAGCTGCAGGCCGGCCAGCAGGATCACCATGACGATGGCCGTGGCCCGCCAAACTTCCGTGAGGACGATGGCGGTGAGCAGCCAGTCCCGGTTCTCGTATGTCAGAAAGATGAGCGGGTTCTGAATAAAGCCAAGACCTTGGAGCGCGGCGTTCAGGTAGCCGCGCTCGGTGAAGATCGACAGCCAGATCAATCCGGCGGCGAGATCCGAGATACCGATCGGGAGTGCGGTCAGATAGAGAAAGGCGCTGTGGCCGCGGAACCGCGAGTTCACCAGGAGGGCAACAGCCAGCCCGAGCAGGACCTGCAGCGGCACGGCGAGCGCGGTGATGATCAGCGTAAACCGGATGGCATCGCGGAAGTAGAGATCCGCGCTCATCCGCTGGAAGTGGGCCCAGGTGAATGCCCCCGACTGCGGGTCGGTGATCCCCAGCCAGATGGCCTGGGTCATGGGATAGATGAAGAACAGTCCCAGGAAGAACAACGTGGGAAGAACGAGCAGGTACGGAGTCCAGTTCACCCGCACCGGCGGGCGGATGGCCTCGAGTTCAGCTTCGGCGACGGCCATGGGCGTGAGCCTGCAGCGAGGCCGGCCCGGGGTGGGCCGGCCTCACCTCATCAACGATGCGTTAGTCGGGCACGCAGGGCCGTGCCGCGGGATCAGGCGGCGAGCACGGCGCGTTCGTCGCCCGGTAGAGCTCCTCGAGCTTCCGAGATTGCTCATTGAGGACCCGCTGAATATCCTCACCCCTCACAGCAATCCGCGTGAACGTATCGACATAGAGCGGCACAAACTCCCCGGTCCGCGCGCCCAACCCGACGGGCAGCAGCGCCGTCCTGGCATCGCGGGCGCCGGATTGAGCGGACACTCCCTCGGCCATGACCCTCAACCCGCCTGACGGCACAGTCCCTCCTGCCTCAGGCGACACTGGGAAGAACCCGACACCTTGAAGCGTCATGACCTGGGTAGCGGGCCGGGTGAGATACTCGATCAGCCGGGCACCCAGCTCCGCATTTGGGGCCGCCCTGGGAATGCTCAGGCCAACCACGACGGAGATAAACGACCGGCCCCTGGGGCCGGCCGGCGAGGGCAGGACGATGAAGTCGTCCGGCCGCTGCCGAAGCGCCGGAATGATCCGCGCCACATGATCCCAGGCCACCCACACTTCACCAAGCAGCAGCGGTTCACTCATGAACTCGTAGACGAACGAAGAGGGGTGAGACACTCCCCACAGACGACGCAGGTAGCGCCACATCTCCACGGCCTCGGGCGACTTGAACCGCTTGACCTGCGAACCGGTGAACGACGGGTAGATGTATCCGTGCAGGAAGCGTCCATAGAGCCCACGCGGACCCACCGGGAACCCGACGCGGCGCTGGCCGGTCGCGGTGCGAATATTCGCTCCCCATTCCAGGAGATCGTCGTACGTCATCGCCATCGGGTTGCGGCCGGCCGGGAAATACCGTAGCGCTTCCTTCCGCGCCGCTATCAGGTACGTCGCCTGCATCCACGGGACAAACGCCGTGGTCCCCTCCATCTTGGCCGCGGCCAGGAAGTCCTTGAAGAAGGTACGGTCTCTTCGCGCCTCCAGCGACCGCTGGATCTCAGCCATGTCGCGCAGCGCGTTGCTCGCGAGGAACACCGGAAAGATGCCGTGCAGGGTTCCCGTGACGTCGATCGACCCGCGACCGGCGCGAGTTTCGGCCAGGAGGCGGTCGACGTACGGACCTTCCGCCTCGGTGATGAACCGCACACCGATGCCGGTTTCCTGGGTGAACCGCGCGAGCAGCGTGTTGCGCGCCCACTCCTGTTCCTCCACCGGCGTGAACTGGTTGGACGTGAACACGATCTCCTGCGCGGGGGCAGAAATCGCAGCCCCCGATCCCGCGAGCACGACCAGGGCGCACAACGTGGCGATGATGCGGACTGCAGGCATGCCACACACCTCCGCAATGTGATCGATACGTGGGTATGTCGTGGTTCGAGGGGAAGAGAAGCCTCACCTTCGCAGAATAGTCACCGGCGAGAGTATGGGCACGCAGCTTGTCATCGACGCCCCAGGGCGCCTTCGCTACGAGGAGTATCCGGAACCCGTCCTTGGGCCCGGTCATGTCCGCCTGCGGACGTTGTTCTCGGGGGTGAGCGCCGGCACCGAGCTTGCCCAGTACCAGGGGACCACGCCGCATATGAAGCGCGCGTGGGATCCCCAGCGCCGCCTCTTTTCTCCGGCCGAAGGCGGACTCACATATCCCGTGCGGGACTGGGGTTACGAGCAGGTGGGCGAGATCACCGAGGTGGGCGGAACGATCACGGCGCCGCGCCGCGGCGACATCCTGTGGGGATCGTGGGGACACCGCAGCACGCACGTGCTCACCGCGGATGAGGCCGCGCGCCAGCGCCTGCCCGATGGGCTCGAGCCCGTATGCGGGATCTTCGCACGCATCGGAGCCATCGCGCTGAACGGGATGCTCGACGCGCAGATGAACGTGGGAGAGACTGCGGTCATCTTCGGGGCGGGCGTGGTTGGGCTCATCCTCATACAACTCGCGAAGCTGGCCGGCGCCAGCGTCATAGCGGTCGACCGGCTTCCGACACGTCTGGACGCGGCGAAACGGGTCGGAGCAGATGTCGCGTTGCGGGCGGATGCCGTCGACGTGGCCGCAGAGGTGCGCCGCATGACCGGAGATCGGGGCGCCGACGTGTGTATCGAGGCAACGGGCGCGCCGGCCGCGCTGCACGAAGCGATCCGCGCAGCCGGCTACTCGGCGACGGTCGTCGCGCTGGGCTTCTTCCAGGGTGATGGCCGGGACCTGCGACTGGGTGAGGAATTTCACCACAACCGCATCACAGTCGTGAGCTCACAGATCTCCGGGGTGACCCCGCGCCTGGCCCACCGCTGGAATCGCCAGCGGCTCGAGGAGACTGTGATGACGCTCCAGCAGGACGGCCGGCTGCGCCTGCGCGATCTGATTACCGACGTTGTGCCGTTCTCACGTGCGTCTCAAGCGTTCGAGAAACTCGAACGCCGGCCCGATGAGGCCCTGCAAGTGGTCCTGCAGTTTTGACCATCCCTCTTTTCGCGCAGGTTGGGCAGGGGCGGCTCACGGTTGCCGACTCGAGCGGCCGGCCGATCCTGGCCGGGGCCCGCGCCGGCGCGGTGCTCAACGACGGGTCCGTCTTCAGCTCCGACGGCAACGATCCGCGCCTGACCTGGCATGTGTCGCCGGGACCGGGCGATCGCACGTTGCGCATCGTGGCGGAGTTCAGCAACCCGCATTCTCAGCCGGTGCTCCTCACCAGGATGGACGTGCTACAGTCTGCGACGATCCCGGGTCGCTCGAGTGAGATGGCGGTGACGCAGTTTGGGTGGCAGTCGTGGAGCCCGGCGGGGATCGGGCAACCCCTGCACGCAGTCACGATCGG
>Ga0209889_1000344_pt1 | contig 12358 bp, 16 predicted proteins | sample GWRWN1_0_10_FD_187233 | JGI IMG/M metagenome (GOLD analysis project Ga0209889, IMG submission 187233) | Riverbed sediment microbial communities from areas with no vegetation in Columbia River, Washington, USA - GW-RW N1_0_10 (SPAdes)... | ecosystem: Environmental > Aquatic > Freshwater > River >... | reverse complement strand
AGCGGGTTGCGGATCTCGTGGGCCATGCCGGCCGCGAGCTCGCCGGCGGTCGCCAGGCGCTCGGCCTCGCGCAGGCGTGCGTGGAGCCGCTCGCTCTCGCCGCGCGCCCGCTCGAGCACCATGATGATCACGGCGAACGTCGAGAGGAAGTAGAGCGCGATGAACACCGCGTGCACCGCCATGTACCCGGCCGAACCGGGGTCGGTGTTCACGAACTGCGTCGCGATTCGATGGACACCCCAGAGCGTCAGGAGGCCGGCCAGAAGTCGCTCGCCTCGAAATTGGGTGATGCAACCGCGCGCCGGCCAGAACAGCCCGCCGGCCGCGATCTGGACGACGCCGAGGCTCACGCCCACGATCCGCTGACCCGCGTCACCGCTGCTCGCGAGCGCCAGCATCACCACGACCCCGGCTCCGATCAGGACGTCCCGCCCGCGCAGTCGATAGTCCCAGCGGTGCGCGAAGGAGGCGGCCAGCGTGAAGCCGACGGCAGCGACGGTGGCGGCGTCGGTCGCGAAGCTCGGATGGTGGACGTCCAGGACGAGCCCGTCCACGAGCCGGAGGCCTTTGGACAGCGTGTACGCGCCCCACGCGAGGAGCAGGTACTGGAAGAAACGCACACGGTGCGACGAGTAGAGGTACGCGAAGATCAGGAGCTGGATCGCGAAGGCGAGCGTCGAGACGAACGTCAGGATGAGCGGCGCCGGCATCACATCCTCCCACCGAATCAGTCTACGCTGAGGGGCAAATCGCGTGCCACGCGAGTCCGTCGTGAAATCGAGACGCACCCGTCGCGAGCCCGCGGGGCGGATGTTCCGCAATGGAACCATGTTTCGAAGTGGAACGCGCACGTACCGACCACGCGCACGGTTTCGTCGTGAACCCCGGGGTTTCGCACTGGAACCGGCGCCGGTCCCGCCGGGATCGGCTCCTCAATGATTCCGTTCGGTTGGCGTTTGGCACACCCGATGCTCTGAAAGCGCGATCGGCTGGCCGGAGAGCGTTGGACCCGAGGAGCGCTCGATCCGGCGAATACAGACGACAAAGGAGAAAGAAACAATGAGACGCACGAACGCACTCGCAATCGCGCTGGCAACGACGCTGATGGCAACCGCCGCGTACGCCGAGCGGTCGCCGATCGACGACATCCAGGCGCCGCGTGGCCAGGACGTGCAGGCCCCGCGCGACCGTACGGATGAGGTCCAGGGCCCGCGCGGCCAAGAGGAGCAGGGCCCGCGCGATCGCACGGATGAGGTTCAGGCGCCGCGCGGTTGATGCGCGCCGGGCGAGCGAGGATCAGCCTCGCTCGCCCGGCTCGGACGGTGCACCCCGAGGAACCCGAGACGCGTGTATTGATCCGCGCGAGCATCACCCGGTTCACCGCGCGGCGATGAGGGCGGCCATGCGCGCGCGCGTCGCCGAGTCCGGAAGATTGCCGGAGCCCGCCTTCATGTTGTCGACGAGGTGCTGCGGCCGGCTCGTGGCGGGAATCACGCACGTGACGGCGGAGTGCGCGAGGATCCACTTCAAGAAGAACTGGGCCCAGCTCTCGCAGTCGAGCTCGGCGGCCCATCCTGGCAGGGCCTGGCCGCGCACGCGCTGGAAGAGATTGCCTTCCGAGAAGGGGCGATTCGCGAGCACGGCGACGCCGCGGTCGCGGGCGAGAGGCAGGATGCGGCGCTCGGCCTCGCGCTCGCCCAGCGAGTAGTTGACCTGGACGAAGTCCAGCGGCTCGCCGCGGAGCACCCGTTCCAGCTCGTCGTAAGCGCTCGAGGTGTAGTGTGTGACGCCGACGTAGCGGACGCGGCCCGCCGCCTTCCACTCTCGCAGTGTGCGAAGGTGCGTTCGCCAGTCGAGCAGGTTGTGGATCTGCATGAGGTCGAGGCGCTGCCTGCGTAGCCGTCGGAGCGATTGCTCCATCTGCGCCACGCCGGTGTCGCGCCCGCTCGTCCAGACCTTGGTGGCGAGGAACAGCGTGTCGGTGATCGCAAGGTGGGTGGCGAGATCGCCCACGACCGTCTCGGCCGCGCCATACATCGGCGAGGAGTCGACCACGCGTCCGCCCAGCTCGGCGAAGCGCTGGAGGACGTCCGTGAGTGGCGCGCGCTCGGTCGCGGAGGCGCCGACGTCGAAGGTTCGCCACGTGCCGAGCCCGACGGCGGGGATCTTCTCGCCGCTGGACGGGATGGGTCGCTCCAGGGGCGAGGGCGCGACGCCTGCCCCGGCCGGCCCCGTCGCCGTCGCCATCAGACGTAGCACCGCGCGCCGCGTGAGCGGCTCGCCCCGAAGCTCATGGTCCACCCGCCATACGATAGCGATTTGTAGTTGAGGTGACCAGGGGCACCGAGTACTCTTCCGCCGGGAACCTAATTCCAGGAGGGAGAGATGACCACGCTCAAAGTGGAGTATCCCAAGGATCTGCTCAAGCTCGTCGGACGCGAGCTCGGCCCCTCGGAGTGGGTCACGGTCGATCAGGCGATGATCGACAAGTTCGCGGACGCAACGGGCGACCACCAGTGGATCCACGTGGATGTCGAGCGGGCGAAGCGCGAGATGCCCGGGGGCAAGACGATCGCCCACGGGTACCTGACGCTGTCGATGGTCCCGCGGATGGCCTCCACGCTGCTGGAGGTCACCAAGCGAAGCCGGGGCATCAACTACGGCTCGAACAAGATTCGCTTCATCTCCCCCGTTCAGGCGGGCTCGCGCATCCGCGTGCGCCAGCGTATCACCGGCGCCGAAGAGGTGCCTGGCAACGGGGTGCGCGTGAGCTCCGAGATGACGGTCGAGATCGAGGGGCAGGAGCGCCCCGCGCTCGTCGGCGAGATCATCGGCATCCGGTACGCCTGAGAGGCGTGAGGCACAGCTGAGAGGTGTGGGGCACTCCTGAGAGACGTGAGGCACGCCTGACATGAAGCTCGTGCGATACGGCCGACCCGGCGCCGAGCGGCCCGGCGCGATCGACGCGGAGGGCACGCTGCACGACCTGTCGCGCGTCATCAAGGACGTGACGCCGGCCGCGCTCGCGCCGCCGACGCTCCGGCGTCTGCGCGGCGCCAATCTCGCGCGCCTGCCGGTCGTGCGCGGACGCCCGCGGCTGGGCTGCCCGCTGGCGGGTATCGGCAAGATGGTCTGCATCGGACTCAACTACACCGACCACGCCGCCGAGGTCGGCATGGCGCTTCCCAAGGAGCCGACGCTGTTCATCAAGGCCCCCAGCGCGATCTGCGGCCCCGACGACGCCATCGTGCGGCCGCGCGGCTCGGTGAAGCTGGACTACGAAGTGGAGCTCGGGGTCGTGATCGGGCGTGACGCGCGCTACGTCAACGAGGCCGAGGCGCTCCGCCATGTCGCCGCCTACGTTCTGGTGAACGACGTCTCGGAGCGCGAGTTCCAGATGGAGCACGGCGGCACCACGACGAAGGGCAAGAGCGCCGACACCTTCGGTCCCACCGGCCCGTGGCTGGTCACGTCCGACGAGGCCGGCGATCCGCAGGCCCTGGCGCTCTGGACGACGGTCAACGGTGAGCGGCGGCAGGACGGTAACACCGCGAAGATGATCTTCTCGGTCGCGTCCCTGGTCGCCTACGTCAGCCGGTTCATGTCGCTGCGCGCGGGCGACGTGATCTCCACCGGCACGCCCGCCGGCGTGGGACACGGCGCAAAGCCGCCGAGGTACTTGCAGCCCGGGGACGTGGTCGAGATGGGGATCACCAACCTCGGCACCCAGCGCCACAAGGTCATCGAATCCAGGTAACGCGGCGCTCGGTCATTGGCCGTCATGGTCCTTGTGCGTGAATCGGCGAACGAGGCCGAGCGCGATGAGGCCGATCCCGACCGCCAGGAGGACCCCGTACTCCGGCACCCCGAACACCTTGACCAGAACGATGCACAGGCCGGAGAAGGCGACCATCGCCCCCGCCAGCATCAGGCCGGTACCGGGTTGGCTAGCCACGATCGAGGACGAAGCGACGGTAGGCCTCGGCGTACTTCACGCCCGCCCGCTTGCCGTCGCGCAGCGCCCAGGCGCGGAGCAAGTCGTCGATCCACTCGCCCGGGCCCACCTGCGAGACATGGGCGCGGAGCGCCGCGCACTTGAGCGCCAGCGTGTCGCCGATGTCGATCCAGGTGTCGGGCGGGATCGCGCCGCTGATGAACACTTCCTTCACCTTGTGCGGCTCGAGGCCCTCCGCCAGCAGCTCCTGGAAGATGACGCGGGTCTCCGCGGACGGAAAGACGGCGTCGAGCGCCGCGCTGGCGACCGCGCGATGATCCGGATGATTGAGGTACTCGTTGCCGTACCAGCGCACCGTCGGGTCGCTGGACACGACCACGTCGGGCCGGCAGCGGCGGATCACGCGCGTCAGGTCGCGCCGGAGCCCGAGGGTCGGCTCGATGACGCCGTCCTGATACCCGAGGAACACGAGGTCCTTGACCCCGAGGATCTTGGCCGCGTCCCACGATTCGCGCTCCCGCACGGGCACGAGGCCCGTGTTGTCGCGGGTGTGCTCGTTGGTGCCGGCGCCGCCTGACGTGACCAGGCAGAAGACGACGTCGCGTCCTTCGCGGGCCCACCGGGCGACGCTCCCGGCGATCGTGAACTCGTTGTCGTCCGGGTGCGCCGAGATGCAGAGGATCCGCGTCAGCGACGCGTCGAGCGTGTGCGGTCGGCGTGCGGTGCCGGCCATCGAACCTGGCTGCCCCCGCCTAGCCGCGCATGTGGTGCGTCGACGGTCCCGGGCGCCGCAGCGGCGCCGTGAGGTTGGCGAACTCGCAGAGCAGCGGCCGCGTGTCGCGCGGGTCGATGATCTCCTCGATCCAGAAGGTCTCCGCCGAGCGGAACGGCGAGCGGAGCTTGGTCAGCCGCTCTTCGATCTCGGCCATTCTCGCCTCCGGATCCGGAGCCGCGGCGATCTCCGCCCGATACGCGGCTTCGATCCCGCCTTCGAGCGGCAGCGAGCCCCAGCGTCCGGAGGGCCAGGCGTAGCGCGTGCAGTAACGGCTGCCGTTCCGGTGGGCGGCGCCGGCGACGCCGAAGACGTTACGGACGATCACCGCGCACCAGGGTGTGGTCGTCTGCCAGATCGCCGACATCGCGCGCACGCCCTGCTTGATGGTACCGGTCTGCTCGGCATCCTTCCCGATGAGGAAGCCGGGGCAGTCGACGAGGTAGACGATCGGCAGGTGAAAGGTCTGCGCGATGTCCACGAAGCGCTCGACCTTCTGGCAGGTGTCGGCCGTCCAGGCGCCTCCGTAGAAGAAGGGGTCGCTCGCCATCAGCGCCACGGGCCAGCCATCGAGACGCGCGAGGCCCGTAATGATCGCGCGGCCGTACAGGCTCGCGACCTCGAAGAACGAGCCCCGGTCCACGACGGCGTCGACGATCGCACGCATCTTGTACGGCTTGCGGACGTCGTGGGGAATCGCTTCGAAGAGCCAGGGCTCGCGCCGGTCGGCATCGTCGGTGCGCGGTCCGCGGGGCGGCACGTCGTCGATCGACGACGGCAGATAGGAGAGGAAACGCCGCGCGCAGGCGAAGGCATCCTCCTCGGTGTCCACGGCGTGGTCGACGGCGCCCGCTTTCAGCTGGATCTCCCAGCCCCCCAGCTCGTTCTTGGTGAGCTTCTGGCCAAGCCGCTCGACGACGGGCGGCCCGGCGACGAAGAGCGCCGACTTGTCCTTGATCATCACGGAATAGTGGGCGGCCGCGAGGTGAGCCGCGCCGAGCCCCGCGACCGAGCCGAGGCCGAGCGCCACGCGGGGGATGGCGCCCATGTTGTTGACGACCATCTCCCAGCCGTCGACGGCGGGGACGTTGGCGCGCCCCGTCGTCTCGATGGTCTTGACCGAGCCGCCGCCGCCGGAGCCTTCGACGAGGCGAATCAGCGGCAGCCTCAGCTCGTTTGCCATCCGCTCGCACATGTTGTGCTTGCCCTTGATCGTCGCGTCGGCGGAGCCCCCACGCACGGTGAAGTCGTCGCCGCCGACGATGACCGGGCGGCCGTCGACCTTCGCCCGCCCGAAGACGAAGTTGGACGGTGTGAAGTCCTCGAGGTCGTTTCGCTCGTCGTAGGCCGCCCGGCCCGCGATCTTGCCCAGCTCGTGGAAGGTGCCGGGATCCACGAGCTTGGCGATCCGCTCGCGGATGGTGTACCGGCCGCCGTCGTGCTGGCGCTTGACGCGCTCGGGCCCGCCGAGCCGCTCGGCCAGCTCCTCGCGGCGCCTCAGCTCGTCCAGCTCCTTTTGCCAGTCCATGCCGGCCTCCGTCCGACGCTCTCACGTGGCGCTACAGAGTGTACTCGATACCTGCTTGCCGCGCCGCCGCTGGCCGCGGTATCGTCGATCGCTCACGTGAAAACAGGGAAGGGGCCCTCGGCGGCGTGACACAGCCTCTCCGCGTTCTCGAGCTCCTGGTAACGACGAGCCCCGGCGGGGGCCCCAAGCACGTCTGGGATCTGGTCCAGCACCTCCCGCGGAACGAGTTCGAGCTCGTGATCGGCGCTCCGCACGACGGGATCTTCTTCGATCGGTTTCGCGATCGCGGCCTCGAGGTCGTCGAGTTTCCACTCCGTCGCCTGAGCGCGCGGCACTTCTCCCTCACCCGCCGTCTGATCTCGAGACTCGGCATCGACGTCGTCCACACGCACGGCAAGGGGCCGGGATTCTACGGCCGGACGGTTGCACGGTGGATGCGCGTGCCGGCGATCCACACCTTCCACGGACTTCACTACAGCGGCTACTCCCCGCTCAGCCGGCATCTCTACCTGGCGCTGGAACGACAGCTCTCGCGCTGGAGCCACACCATAATCAATGTCTCCCGCTCCCAGCATCTCGAGGGGCTCGACCTGCGCCTCTTTCGGCCGGAGCAGGGCGTCGTCATCGTCAACGGTGTCGACATCGAGGACATGGAGCGAGCCTTGCTCGAAGCGCCGATCCGCCGGGAGAGCCTCGGGCTCACGGCTGACGACGTCGTCATCGGCTGCATCAGCCGCTTCGACCCGATCAAGCGGATCGAGCTTCTCGTCGAGGCCCTTCGACGCCTGCGGGGGCGGTTCCCGCGCCTGGCCCTCGTCCTCGTCGGGGGCGGCGGCGAGCAGCAGCGGATTCGCCGGCTCGTCTTCGAGAGCGGCCTGTCGGAGCAGGTGATCTTCACCGGCTTCCTCGAGAATCCAGCGCGGATCCAGCCGGTGCTCGATCTCTACGTGGCCAGCTCCCGGAAAGAGGGACTCCCGCTCTCGATTCTCGAGGCCATGGCGGCCGGGCTCGCCGTCGTGGCCACGGACGCGCCCGGCCACCGTGACGTGGTGGTCCCCGGCGAGACCGGCCTGCTGGTTCCACCCGAGGACCCCGCCGCGCTGGCGGAGGCCGTCGCGGCGCTGCTGACGGATCCCGCCCGGCGAAAGAACCTGGGTCAGGCCGGGCGTGAGCGCGTCCGCCACGAGTTCAGTATCCGCGCGATGGTGGACAGTACGGCCGCAGCCTATCGCCGGGCGGCGCGTCGGTAGGCCGTCACGAACGCTCATCCCTCACACGCTTGAGATCGGCCTCGACCATCATGGCAATCAGATCCTCGAGGGTGGTCGTGGGCTGCCAGCCGAGCTCGGCCTTCACCTTCGCGGCATTTCCGCAGAGAGCGGGCACGTCCGCCGGCCGAGCGATCTGCGGATCGACCCTGACGTACTCTCGCCAGTCGAGCCCCGCGTACGCGAAGGCAATGCGGCAGAACTCCTCGACGGTGACAGCGCGGCCCGTCGCGACGACATACTCCCTGGCGTCGTCGGCCTGGAGCATCAGCCGCATCGCTCGAACATAGTCACCCGAAAAACCCCAGTCCCGCTTGGCCTTCAGATTACCCATTCGGAGGTCCGTGGCCAGTCCGTGCTTGACCCGCGCGACCCCATCCGTGATCTTCCGGCTCACGAACTCGATGCCGCGCACCGGCGACTCGTGGTTGAACAGGATGCCGGCGCACGCGAACATTCCGTAGCTCTCGCGATAATTGATGGTCGTCCAGTGCGCAAAGAGCTTGGCGATGGCGTACGGGCTTCGTGGGTGGAACGGCGACGTCTCCGACTGTACCGGTTCTGCGGTCAGCCCGAACATCTCGCTCGTGGACGCTTGGTAAAAGCGAATTTTCGGGTTGACGAGGCGGATGGCTTCGAGCACGTTGACCGTGCCGATTCCGTTGACTTCCGTGGTCAGGACGGGTTGTCGCCAGGACGAGCCCACGAAGGACTGGGCGGCGAGGTTATACACTTCATCGGGCTCCGCCACCTCGAGGGCCCTGACCATCGATCCCTGATCCGTCACGTCCCCATCGAGCAGGACAACCCGATCGGCCACCTCGAGGTAGTGGAGCCGCTCCGTCGTCGGAGTGCTCGTGCGGCGGTCCAGCCCGTAGACCTTGTATCCGCTCTCGAGCAGAAGCTTCGAGAGATACGCACCGTCCTGACCGGTGACCCCGGTGATGAGCGCGTGCCTCATGACCGGCCTGATTCTATCCTGCCGAGGTGACGGACCAGAGACTCATTCAGCGGCCTCCAGATCGTCTCTCTCTTGTTATGTCTCCGAGTATCCGCTGCCGCGCGTCTCGACGCCCCGGCCGCGCGCCTCGGTGATCCAGCCGAATTCTTTCAGAATCTGCTGGCTGTACGTCACGCGCCCGGAGATCTTCTCGAGTGGCTGCGTCGCGAGCAGGAGCGCGGCTCTCGCCATGAGAAGCGGCGGCTCACCGCGCGGGTCGTCCAGGCTCTTCACAAGCCGGTGGTAGACGGTGCCCGGAGACGGGACGATCTGCGAGGGCGACACGCACGTCACCGAGATACCGTGCTGGTAGACCTCGGCGGCGAGGCCCTGGGTGAACCGCTCGAGCGCGGCCTTCTCGGCGCCGTAGCAGGTCCCGCCGCGGGCGCCGACGGTTGGATCGCGGTAGGGACCCGTCCGGGGCCGATCGCGGCGCCCGACGAGATGTTGACGATCGCGCCCGAGCGGCGCGCGATCATGTCGACGAGCACCAGCTGGCTCAGGACGAAGGGCGCGTGGAAGTTCACGGCCCACGAGCGCATCCAGCGGTTCAGCGGATAGTCCTTCACGGGCAGGTAGTACGTCAGCGCGGCGTTGTTGACGAGGACGTCGACGGGCCCGTAGGTGTCGCGCGCGCTGCCAATCAGCCGCTCGCACTCGGCTGGCTCGGCGATGTTGACGGTGAATGCCTGCGCCTCGCCGCCGGCGGCGCGGATCGACGCCACCGTCGTCTCGAGCGAACCGGCCAGCTGATGATCGCCCTCCCGCAGCGTGCGCGCGGCGCAGATCACCCGCCCGCCCTCGGCCGCGAAGAGCCGCGCGATCTCGGCTCCGATGCCTCGGGAGGCGCCGGTCACCACCACGACCTTGCCGTCGAGCCGACCCATCGCGCTCCGCCTCACTCCAGTGTGACGAAGATGCAGTTGCGCAGCTTGGCCTCGATGGCCTTGGAGAGATGGCCCTTACCGTGCGTGTCCTCGACGAGAAGGACCTCGCCGGCGCCGATCCGGCGCGCCTCGCCGTCGCTCGCGGTGATCTGAACGCCCGCGTCGAGGTTGATGATGTACTGGCGCCGTGGCGCGGGATGCCAGTCGAGATCGTAATCGGGCTGGACCTCGCGGAAGATGATGCCGGTGGCGGGGATCCGCTTCGAGAGCCGCCCGGCGCGGGTCGTCTCCGCGTACTCGACCTCGACGTCCTGGAAATGCGACTCGCCGTTCTTGTCCGCATAGAGCCTGTGGATCTTCATGAGGGTCTCCTTCCCGTAAGGTGGGCCGATCATAGTGAGGCCGGGGCGCCGTGGCAAGGACACCGGTATACTCCCGGGAATGACCACCAAACCGGCCGTCGGCCTCGTCGCGGTGGCCGGACGGCGCCGCGTGATGCTCGAGGTGGCGCAGCGGTTCGAACGCGAGGGATTCGCCGGGCTCTACTGCCCGAGCCCCGGCGACGGTCTGGCCCTGTGCGAGGCGCTGGCGCTCTCGACCCGCGAGATCCCGTTCGGCACCAGCATCGCCAACATCTACACGCGCCACCCGCTCGAATACGCGCAGATGGCGGCGTTCATCCATGAGCTGTCGAACGGTCGGTTCAGGTTTGGGATCGGCGTGAGTCACGGGCCGACCCACACCCGCCTGGGAATCCGCGCGGGCAAGCCCCTCGACGACATCCGGAAGTTCGTCGCCGACCTGCGCGGGCTCGCGACCCAGGTGGGCGGGCTTCCACCGATCGTGCTCGCGACGCTCCGCCGCCGCATGGTCGAGCTGGCCGGCGAGATCGCGCAGGGGGTCGTGTGGGCGAATGGCGCGCGATCGCACATGGCGGCCTCGCTCCGCTGTCTGCCGGCCTCGGCGCAGCAGGACCCCGCGTTCTTCATCGGCAACATGGTGCCGACCTGCATCGATGCGGATCGCGGTGCTGCGGCGGCGCTCTTGCGCCGGATTCTCGTCCCCTACGTGCGCCTGCCGAACTACCAGAACTACTGGATCGAGGCGGGTTACGAGGAGGAGATGCTCGCGATCCGCGGTGCCATCGCGAGCGGCGAGTCCCAGCGCATCCCCGAGCTCATGTCCGATCGCTGGCTCCAGGACGTCACGCTCTTCGGCAGCGTGGCAGAGGTTCGCGAGGGCTTCGAGGCGTGGCGTGCGGCCGGCGTACGGACGCTCATCGTGGTCGCGTCCTCGACGCGGGGTGGGCAGATGGTGGCCGCCGAGGAGCTCATCCAGGCGTTCCGCTGACCACGGGAGGAAGGACCATGGGGCAGCTCGAGGGAAAAGTCGCGCTCATCACCGGCGCGAGCAAGGGTGTCGGGCGAGTGATGAGTCGCATGTTCGCCCGCGAGGGTGCCGCCGTGGTCTGCGCGGCGCGCTCCCGGGATCTGGTGGAGGAAACGGCGGGACTCGTCAAGGCCGCCGGGGGCCGAGCGGTCGCCGTCACCGGCGACGCCGCCGTCGAGGCCGACGTGCAGCGCCTCGTGGAGGCCGCCGTGAAGACCTTCGGCAAACTCGACACCCTCGTGAACAATGCCGGTGACGGCGGTCCCACCAAGCCGGTGCAGGACTACACGGCCGAGGAGTGGTTCTACACGATCAACTCGTGTCTCACCAGCTCGTACATGTGCACGCGGTTCGCGGTGCCCCAGATGATCACGGCAGGTGGCGGCGCGATCGTGAACATCGCCTCCACGGCGGGCCGGCGCGGGCTTGCCTATCGCATCGGCTACTGTTCGGCCAAGGCCGGGCAGGTTGGGATGACATACGGTCTCGCCCTCGAGCTGGCGGCGCACAACATCCGGGTCAACGCGATCGCCCCCGGCGCCATCGCCGGCGACCGCATCGATCGCGTCATCGCCGGTCAAGCGCAGGTGAAAGGGGTGCCGGTCGAGGAGGAGCGTCGCAGGTGGGTCGAGCGCTCACCGCTCAAGCGCATGTCGACCGCCGAGGACATCGCCTCGCTCGCAGTGTATCTGTGCAGCGATGCGGCGCGAAACCTCTCCGGCCAGTGCATTGCGGTGACGGCCGGCGAGCCCGCGCTCTGACGCGGCCGAGGACGACCGGTTTTCCTACCAGGCCTTGCGACGATCCAGACGGTCTTCGACCCAGTCGAAGGACAGGACCGAAACTCGATGGGAAGGCGCGTTCGGCACCGCGACGTCGAAGAACGCGCGGTTGTTGGGCGGGACATCGCGAACCCACGTCATGGTCTTGGTGACGACCGTGCCGGCGGCGTCGAGGCCCTCCACGAGGAGCTGCATGTGCGCGGCGCGCCGATTCGAGGCGTTGTACACGTAGCCGTTGACGTTCCGCCCTGACTTCGACCACTCCAGCCGGAAGTAGCGGTCCAGGGTTTCTCGCGCGTTGGTCTCCGCGGCCCGGACGGGCGCGCCTGGGAAGACGACAGAGGCGCACGCCAGGACGCTTGAGAGCAGAACCACGGCCCTCGCCGTGGCGATCCGCACGCTCGCAATGACGCGGCGCATGGTCCTAGTGTGGCACGTCATAGTGTGGCACGCCTACGAGGCCTTGCGGCGATCTCGGTTGGAAGCGAATTTTTGGATCCAGTTGAAGGCCAGGATCGAGACCCGATAGGATGGGGCGTCGGGCACGGCAACAGCGAAGAAGGCACGGTTGTTCGGCGGGACATCGACGACCCACGTCATCGTCTTGTTGACGACGTTGCCGGAGCCGTCGACACCCTCGACGAGCAGCCGCATGTACGCGGCATGCCGATTCGAAGAGTTGTACACGTAGCCGTTGACATTCCGCGCGGTCTTGGACCACTCCAGCCGGAAATGCTGATCCAGGGACTCGCGCGTATCGGTCTACGCAGCCTGGAC
>Ga0209889_1000342_pt1 | contig 12432 bp, 13 predicted proteins | sample GWRWN1_0_10_FD_187233 | JGI IMG/M metagenome (GOLD analysis project Ga0209889, IMG submission 187233) | Riverbed sediment microbial communities from areas with no vegetation in Columbia River, Washington, USA - GW-RW N1_0_10 (SPAdes)... | ecosystem: Environmental > Aquatic > Freshwater > River >... | reverse complement strand
GGAGAACTCAAAGTCCGCGGTGTGGTGCGGCCGACGACATTCGATTTGTCAGTCGTGCTGGCGGGTGAGACCTTGCGGGGGAGGGCGTCTGCGGCGGTCCTGATGACGGACTTCGGCTTCGATCCGCCATCCATCCTCGGTATTCTCAGGTCAGAAAACGAAGTCCGTCTGGAGCTTCGGTTCATCGCCCGGTCGGCCCCGTAATTCGGGATGGCGATCAAACTCGTCATCTTCGACTGCGACAGCACCCTGTGGGAGCATCACGACGTCGCGGAGACCAGGCCCCCCTTCAGGCGGTTGGATCAGGACACGGTGGAGGACGCCCGCGGGGACCGCGTGCGCCTCTTTCCGGGCGCGCGGGAGGTGCTGGAGGCCCTCCGCGCACGGGGAATTAAGATCTCGATCGCGAGCTGGAACCTCCCCGAGATCGTGTTCCAGATCTTTGAGGCGCTCGGCCTGATGGACTACTTCACGCGCCCGAAGGTCGAGTTTCACCCCCGCAAGGACCGCATGATCGCCTCATTGCTGGGTGAACTGGCCGCCGATGGGATCGCGCTGCGTCCGGAGGAGGTCCTGTTTGTGGACGACCGCCAGGTGATGCTGGAGACCGTCCGCCAGGCCCTGGGTCCCATCCGTACCCTGCAGGCCGGCGTCGACATCTCCGATCTCCGCGACCTGCTTGCCCACCTCGACTGATAACCACAGGCGGATCGTTTAAAGCTCCGCCAGGAACGCATTCTCTCGTTCCACAGCCGCGCGATAGGCTGCGATCTGCATGACCCGTTCCTCGTCTGACCACCCTAGCTCGCGCGCCATCACGCTGCCGACTTCTTCCAGACATCCGAGCCCGTGGCCACGGTCCAGCACGGCGAGGTGGCTGCGGAGCATCATGAAGTCACGGAGCGTCACGCACTGCTCTGCGCGGCAGGCATACACCACTTCTGCGTAGCGCACGGGCAGCCCCGGGACGAGCGGGCGGGAAAGCGCCGGATCTTCGCGGGCCAATTCGCGAATGCCAGGTTCACTGTCATGCAACATGAGATCGCGCGTACGACAGGATCTCCGCCCGCCGTCGCGCCGCGTCAGCACGTCGATGGTCTCTTCAGCCATCTGCCGGTAGGTCGTCAGCTTTCCTCCGATGATCGAGACCAGGTGCGCGTTGTGTTCCACGACCTCATGGGTTCGTGAGAGCGCCGAGGAGCGGGCACGGCTCCGGCGCACCAGGGGCCGGAGCCCGGCGTACGCGGCAATGACCGCTGAGTTTGCCACGGGCACCCGCAGGTAGCGGTTCAAGTGACCCAGCAGGTAATGGGCTTCATCACCGGTCGCCCTGGGCGCATCGAGCTCGCCACGATATGGCTCATCGGTCGTGCCGAGTACAACCCGGTTATGCCAGGGGATGGCGAAGGCCAGCCGGCCATCGTCCGTTTCGGGGATGACAAGAGCGGCGTCTCCGCGCAGCGCGGGATCGTCCAGGACAAGATGGGTTCCCTTGCTGCGCTCGATACGGAACGGGACTGAGCCGGCCAGTGAGGCGACCTCTTCCGCCCACACGCCCGCTGCGTTCACGACGTGGCGGGCCGTCACGTCTGTTGTCGATCCGCTGAGCTGGTCGCGCACGCGCAGCCGCGTGGGCGTGCCCGGGTCGATGGCCGTGACCTGAGCGTAGTTCAGCGTGAGCGCGCCGTGCTGACGCGCGGTGGCCAGCACCGCATGCGTCAGCCGCACATCGTCCGTTTGGGCGTCATGATAGAGGAACGCGCCCGCCAGCCCATCAGTCCTCAGCAGTGGGAATTTCGCGGTGGCTTCGCCTGCGCTGAGGCGGCGGTGGACCAGATCCGTGCGGCTCAGGAGGTCGTATCCCCACAATCCAACCCTGACGCCTAGGGAGGCGAAGCCGTGGAACGGCGCCGGAATGCTGATTCCGAGCGGCCGGCGGGTGTCACGGTAGATGGGGACGACAAACGCAAGCGGCTTGACGGTGTGGGGAGCCAGGCGGCGCAGACGGTCGCGTTCCAGCAACGACTCCCGGACCAGCCCGAATTGCCATTGGGGAAGATAACGGAGCCCGCCGTGAACGAGCTTGGTCGAGCGGCTGGTGGTTCCGGTGGCGTAGTCGGCGCGTTCTACGAGCGCGACGCGGTACCCACGCGTAGCCGCGTCGAGCGCGACGCCGGCCCCCGTGATGCCTCCGCCGATGACGACAACGTCATATCCGAGCGCCAGCGCCCGCCAGGCCGCCGCCCTGTCCGACAACGGAACCGACACCCGTCGGTCGTTCGACGGTTGCGGGAAGATTTCCCCGCCAGAGGCGTGCCTGCCAGCGGTGAAGGATGGGCCCGAACCGGCCGCGCTTTGACGCGACGGCGTGGACGAAACTCAAGGGGATGAGTATTCCCAGGTACCTTGCCGGGACCTGGAGATGCTCGAGGGTGGGATCCCAGACGCGCCCGTTCAAGAGGCACCACCCGTGAGAAAAGGGCGCGGGCATCGGGAGATAGGCGTAACCTTCACAGTACAGGATCGTGTGGGTGGCGGAGGCTGCCCCCAACTGCGCAGCCAGGAGCGCAGCCCGCTGAGCGTTCCCAAAACACTGCCCCCGGCGGAATTGGATGGAACGGGAGATCAACTCGATCAGGCGCCTCTCGGCGTAGGACCAGTCATTCACGGGGCTCTCCATCTCGATGCCGTCCCGGAGAAGGGACTGAAGGGTGCTATGATGCACCCTTTCCTGGTCGGCGAGCCTCTTGAGGCTGTCCAACCGACGTTCCAAGTGCGACCGGATGGTCTGTATCTGCTCCATAGAGCAAGACCCCGGGCCCCCGTCTTAGCGGGGACCCGGGGCCCGTACAAAGCAGGAGGGCGACCCGGCGGGGCACCAGGCCGCCCACTTCGGCGAGGCAGGCGGCACGGCAGGCCGCCGACCCCTATTTACCCGGGCAACCCGGGTCTAAACATCCCCAACAGGAATTTTTGGGGGTTCCGCCGTGCCAAGGAGAACCGAGTTCAGAATGGCGAATACGAGACGCGTCCCAAGCGCGCTTGTGCCCGGGAGGCCCGTGTGAAGAAGCCCATCACGATGACGGTCAACGGGGTCCAGTACCAGCATGAGGTCGAGCCCCGCCTCTTATTAGTGTATTACCTCCGTGAGGTCCTCGGTCTAACGGGTACGCACATCGGGTGCGACACGACCAGCTGCGGTGCCTGCACCGTGATCATGAACGGGCTCGCGGTGAAGTCGTGTACGATCCTTGCTGTGCAGGCTGACGGTTCGACCATCCTCACCGTGGAGGGACTGGCAAAAGATGGCAAACTTCATCCGATTCAGGAAGGCTTTTGGGAAGAGCACGGTCTGCAGTGCGGTTTTTGCACCCCGGGGATGATGCTCACCGCGCTGCAGATTCTGGAACGGAACGCTGACCCGTCGGAGGAAGAGATCCGCCACGGGCTCGACGGCAACCTGTGCCGCTGCACCGGCTATCAGCACATCGTGAACTCTATCCTCTACGCCTCGCGCAAACTCCGGGAGGAAGGCGTCCGGGCCATTCCCGAGACAGCGGGGAAAGGCCGAGCCGGAGGGGCTGGAGGAGGACGCTGATGGCTACACGCGAGGAGTTGATCGATCTCCTCGCAGGCCTCGCGCTGTTCGCCGATCTGACGCGGCCCCAACTCGAGGCCGTTGTGCATTCGCTGGAGGAGGAGTACTTTGCCGAAGGACAACGCGTCCTCCGGCAGGGCCTGAGCGGCAGCAACCTCTACATCATCCTCGACGGCGAGGCGGCCGTGCAGATTGACGGCAAGCAGCGGACGACGTTGGGAAAGGGAGATTTCTTCGGGGAGATCTCCGTGCTCCTCGGCGAGCCTCCCAACGCCGATGTGGTCGCGGTGCGCTCGATGCGGTGCCTCGTGCTGGCGGCCACTCAGGTCGAGCCGTTTCTCCTGGCCTATCCACACATCACCTTCCGCATGTTACAGGCAGAGGCCCGGCGAGTCCGCACGACGAGCGTATGGCGGTAGCGCGCCGGCCGCGCAAGTCATCCCGCCGCGCCGGCTCGAAACCATTTCCTCCCGGTTCGTATCCGGCCGTCATCATTGGGAGCGGTCCTGGAGCCCTGCAGATCAGTTACTTCCTGGGTCGCCTGGGTGTCGGTCATGCCGTCCTCTCGGCCGACCCTGCGCCCGGCGGAATGTTCCGGGAATTCCCGCTCTACCAGCGTCTCAATACGTGGTCCAAACCCTACCCGCCGGTGACGCCGCGGTCGCGCCACTACGCATGGTACGACTGGAACAGCCTCCTGGTGGACGATCCAAAGCATCAGGCAATCGTGCCCGAATTCATGAAGGGGGAATCGTATTTTCCGACACGGGCGGAGATGGAGAAGACCCTCAGCGCGTTTGTGGACCGCTCACGTGTGCGCGTCAGGTACGGATGCCGGTGGGAGACGACGGCGAGAGACGGCGGCGGGTTCGTGCTCGGCACGTCCGATGGAGAATACGGGTGCCGCATCGCCGTTCTCGCGGTGGGGATGGCCGAGCCCTGGAAGCCGCAGATCCCCGGCATCGACCAGATCCCTCACTACGCCCAGGCACGTCCGTCGCGCCAGTATGCGGGGCGCCGCGTGCTGATCCTCGGCAAGCGCACGTCGGCGTTCGAAATGGCGGACGCGCTGCTGCCGTGGTGCCGCACCATCATCCTTGTCTCGCCGCGCCCAACCCTGCTGGCCATCAACAGCCACTCCACGGCCGGCGTCCGGGCCCGGCATCTCGTGCCCTATGAAGACCACATCCTCGGCGGCGGGGTGTTCATGCTGGACGGCGCCACGAGCCGGATCGAGCAGACGGCGAAGGGCTATCGTGTCTATGCGTCGGGAACGACGCGTCCCGGCGACTTTGTGTTCGACGTCGACACCGTTGTCGCGGCGACCGGCTGGACCATGCCGCTGCGCGATCTGCGCGCGCTCGGTCTCGCCACCATCAGCCAGGACCGCATCCCCGCGCTCCGCCCATTTTGGGAGAGCACGACGGTGCCCGGCCTTTTTTTCGCCGGCGCGGCCACGCAGGGAGCGGTCGGCCTCCGCAAGCACGGCGTGCCGAGCAACTCAGGCGGCATCGGAGGGTTCCGGCACAACGCGCGGGTCCTGGCACGCTACCTGGCCGAGACCCATTTCGGGGTCAGCGTGCCCCGGGCGGCACTGGCGGCAGGGGACGTCATCCCGTACTTGCTCTCTGAGGTGACTCACGCAGCAGAGTTGTGGAACCAGCGGTCATATCTCGGCCGGGTCGTGAGCTTCGACCAGCGGCGGGGGATCCTGGACGAAGGCATCTTACCACTGCAGCACTTCGTGGACACTTCGGGACCCGATGCGGTGGCCATCGTTCTCGAAACGGATCAGAGCGGCGACCACCACCCTGCCGTGTACCTGCGGCGGGACGGCAGGATTACCGAGCACGTGCTGGCCTCGGATCCACTACACAACTTCGAGACGGGGGAACACACGAGACAACTCACGGCTCTTCTGCATGGACTGTTGTAGTGGAAGAACAACTGGGTCCGGACCCAGTTCCGGGCTAGCCTGAAGAGGTCAGGTCGGAATCTCGCTAGTGCGCCGGGTGGTCGGTGGTCTCGCGCAGCCGCCTGGCGACTTCCTTGAGGATGCCCAGCGTCAGCTTCGGGTTCCGCTCGAGCAGTTTGGTAAAGTCCCACGAGGCGAGCGCCAGCATGGTCGTGGGTTCTTCAGTCATCACGTGCGCCATCCGGGGGCTCTGGTCAAGCACCGACAGCTCGCCGAAGAAATCACCCGGCCCCAACGTGTTCAGCGTGCGGTCGCTGCGTTCGACCCGCGCCCGGCCGCTGGTGATGAGGTAGAAGCCTGTCCCGACCTGACCCTGGCGGACGACGTAGCGCTGCGCCGGGTAGGAGATTTCCTCCATCAGGGCGGCGATCTCGCCGAGCTGGCGTGGGCCCAATCCGGCGAATAGCTTCACGCCGCGCAGCATGTCGACTTTCTGTTTCCTGGTCATCGCCATCGATCCAGCGCCTCGTGGGGCCGCGGGCTTGTGTTCTCTCACCCCGGCATCGAGTCCTGTGACGGCGCGAGTACGGGGAGGAGACACGTCGCTTGCGGCCAATAGCATTCGTAATCCCGGTACGCTGGTGATCGCGCGAGCATTCCCGTAGGGGGTGGTGGAACGAAATGGCGGACCAGTCCGACGGTAAGTGGGTGCGTGTGTCCGAGGGCCGCTGGCGCAGGGTGAGCCGGCGCGACTTCCTGAAACTCACCGCCGGCGCCGCGGGCGTGGCAGCGGCGGCCGGAAATTTTGGGTCGCTGCTCACGTCGTTCGTGCGCGCGCAACAGCGGGAACTTCGCATCATGACGTGGAGCCACTTCGTCCCTGCCTACGACGAATGGTTTGACCCCTACGCACAGCGGTGGGGCCAGGCCAAAGGCATCCGCACGACCGTTGACCACGTCTCCTTCGCCGACATCGTGCCGCGCGCCAACGCGGAAGTGGCGGCTCAGTCCGGCCACGACGTGTACTTCTTCCTGTCGCCGCCGTCGGCGTTCGAGCAGCAGGTGCTCGACCTGGCCGACATCAACCGCGAGGCGGAGCGGCGCTACGGCCCCATGGTGCCCCTGGTCCGTAAGAGCATCTACAACGTGAACACCCGCAAGTTCTTCGCCTTCTCTGACAACTGGGTGCCTGATCCCGGCGATTACCTGAAGAGCGCGTGGACTACTGCGGGTTTCCCGAACGGGCCGTCCTCATGGGAAGAGCTGTTGGTGGGCGGCCGCCGCATCAAGGAGCGGTCCCGTGAGATCCAGATTCCCATCGGGATCGGGTACTCGCAGGACATCGACTCCAACATGGCCACACACGCCATCATGTGGTCCTTCGGGTCGAGCGAGCAAGACGCAAACGAGAACGTCACGCTCAACTCGGAGGAGACGGTACGGGCGGTGGAGTTCGGGGCGACGCTATTCCGCGACGCGATGAATCCCGCCGTGCTGTCCTGGAACGCGGCCAGCAACAACCAGGCGCTCAACGCCAGGCAGACCGCCTATATCCTGAACTCGATCTCCGCCTACCGCACGGCGCAGGACAACCGGCTGCCGGTGGCCGATGACATCAACTTCGTCGGCGCCCTGCGCGGCCCGCGCGCGCGATGGGCCTGCGAGCATGTCATGGGCTGTTGGGTGATCTGGCGCTTCAGCCGGAACCCCGACAACGCCAAGGCGTTCCTGCTCGACCTCGTGGACAACTACCGCGAAGCGACGATCAACAGCAAACTCTATAATTTTCCATCGTTCATGGGCTCGGTCGCCGAGAAGAAGGTCCCGCTCGCCGACAAGCCTGAAGAAGGCCGCAAGTGGGTCCGCGCCGCGGTCACGAACGACCCGTTCGGCAGCACCCCACGGAACAAACTGGCCGTCCTTCGCGATGCCGAGGAGTGGTCGACCAACGTGGGACACCCCGGTCCGGCCAACCCCGCCATGGGAGAGATCTTCGACACGTTCGTGATCCCCGACATGTTCGCGAAGGCGGCCACGGGCCAGCTCACTCCGCAGCGGGCGGTGGCAGAGACGGACCGGCGCGTCAAGGAGATCTTTACGAAGTGGCGCCGGCTTGGGCTCGTCGGAGGCGGCGGCAGAGACCGATAGAACTGGGGCTGCAGCTTTTTCGCCCGCAGGCGCTGCGATTCGGGGGATAGGGGGCACTTAACCTTATCCCCCGTGCTCCGTTATTGAGGGTTTATGGGATACGTCGAGATGAAGAACCTGAAGAAGTACTTCGGCGAGGTGCGCGCCGTCGATGGCGTGGACCTCGACGTCAAGGAAGGCGAGCTCCTCGTCCTCCTCGGACCGTCCGGCTGCGGCAAGACGACGCTGATGCGGATGATCGCCGGGCTCGAGCAGCCGACCTCCGGCGAAATCTATATCGCGGGAGAACTGATAGATCACGACGTACCGCCCAGGGCCCGCGGGATCGCCATGGTGTTTCAGAGTTACGCGCTGTACCCGCACAAGACCGCGTTCCAGAACATCGCCTTCCCGCTCGAAGCCCAATCAAAGCCGCGGCAGGCCATCCGTGACGCGGTGGAATGGGCGGCGGGTTTGTTCGGCATCCGCAGCCTCCTGGGGCGGCGGCCCCGGCAGCTGTCGGGAGGCGAACGCCAGCGGGTTGCCCTGGCGCGCTCTGTCGTGCGATCACCTCGTGTCTTCTTGTTCGACGAGCCGCTGAGCAATCTCGACGCGCAATTGCGCGCGATCGCCCGGTTCGAGCTGAAGCAGTTCCAGCGGCAGATCGCGACGACGACGATCTACGTCACCCACGATCAGATCGAGGCCATGGGACTGGGCGATCGGATCGCCGTGATGAGTAAGGGCAAAGTGCGGCAAATCGGCACCCCCCAGCAGGTCTACGACTACCCGGCGGACACCTTCGTCGCCACCTTCCTGGGGTCGCCCCCGATGAACCTGGTGCAGCAGGACGATCACACCATCATCGGGTTCCGACCCGAGACCTTCCTGCCAAGGGCGGCCTTCCCCGCACATGAATCCGTGGAGACGTTCCGCTTCCGCGTGCGCGAGGTGGAGCACCTGGGTTCCGATCGCCTGATCTACGGGTCGCTTGAGGGCGGCTTCCGGTCCGATGCGACGGTGATTTCGGATATCCCCTCGATCGTCACACTACCGATCGGCGAAGGCGAGCTACATGACTTCTCGGTGGCGCAGAGGAATCTGCGCGCATTCGATCCCCAGAGTGGGTTGAGGCGGGCGGATGGCGCTGCGTAGGGAAGCGCACCCCGGCGTCACGCCCGTTCTGATCTTCCGCCGGCGCACCCTGGCCGACCGGGAAGACCTCCTCGGCAAGGTGATGCTGGCCCCGGCGCTGTTTTACGTGATCGTGCTGGTGGCGATGCCGCTCGTGCTGGCGATCCTGCTGAGCTTCAGCGCCTCATTTGCGGGGAGCCTGGACTTCCACTGGATCGGCCTGCGCAACTTCGGCGCGATCATCCGCGACCCACAGTTCCTGCTGGCGCTGCGGAATACCGTGTTGTTCACGGTGATCTCCCAGGCTCTCGTCATGGTCCTCGCCGTTACCGCCGCCCACGTGCTGGACGCGGCATTCGTCGGGAAGCGGGTCGTGCGCTTCCTGCTGCTGCTCCCCTGGGCCGTGCCGGTGTCCCTCGCCGCGATGGCGTGGACCTGGATCTTCGACTCCACGTTCAGCGTCATCAACTGGACGCTCAAGGCGGCGGGGCTGCTGCAGGGCTGGCTCTACTGGTTCGGCGATCCCACCCTGGCCATGATCGCGATCATCACGGTGCACGTCTGGCGCATGTTCCCGTTTGCCACCGTCATCGTGCTCGCGGGAATGAGCTCGATTCCCCAGGACATCCGTGAGGCCGCCGTCGTCGATGGCGCCTCGTTCTGGCGGCGGCTGTTCCAGATCAATCTGCCTTTGCTGCTGCCGATCGTAACCGTCTCGGTGCTGTTCGGGGTCGTCTTCACCTCGACCGACCTTGGCGTGGTGTGGCTCCTGACGCGCGGCGGGCCGTACAACAGCACCCATGTGCTCTCGACCCTGGCCTTCCAGCGCGGCATCCTGGGCGCCAACTTAGGGCAGGGGGCCTCGATCGCGGTCTTCCTGCTGCCGTTCCTCATGTTGGCCGCGGTTGGGATGCTCCGGGTGGCCCGCCGCGCGGAGGTCGGGGCGTGAAGGCCAGGCGCCGTCTGCTCCGAATCGTCAAACGGATCGCGCTCTATGTGACGGCGCTGGCGTTCACGGCGTTTGCCGTCTTCCCGTTCTATTGGATGTTCCTGACCTCGTTCAAGACCAACCGCGACCTCTACGTCGGCGCCACGGACCTCAGCCACATCCCGTGGATCTTCAACGAAACGCCCACACTGCAGCACGTCCGGCTGCTGTTCCTAGGGACGCCGTATCTGATCTGGGTGCGGAACACGCTGGTGATCGGAGCGGCGGTCGTCCTCATTACGCTGATCTGCGCCGTCCCGGCCGGTTACAGCCTGGCGCGGCTCACGGGTCGTTGGGGGGAGCGTTTGGGAATCGCCATCTTCCTGACCTACCTTGTGCCGTCCACGCTGCTGTTCATCCCCTTCGCACGGCTGATTGCCATGCTCGGACTGCAGAACTCGCCCTGGGCGCTCGTCCTGGTGTACCCGACGTTCACCATCCCGTTCTGCACCTGGCTGCTGATGGGTTTCTTTCGCTCGATCCCCCGCGACATCGAGGAGCAGGGGATGATCGATGGCTACAGCCGCCTCAGCGTCATTCGCAAGATCGTGTTGCCGCTGGCGGTTTCGGGCATCCTGACCGCCGTCATCTTCGCCTTCACCCTGGTGCTGCAGGAGTTCGTCTACGCGCTGACGTTCATCAGTTCGGTGGGCAAGATGACGGTCAGTCTGGGCGTCCCGGTGGCCCTGGTGCGCGGCGACGTCTTCTACTGGGGGTCGCTGATGGCCGCCGCGCTCGTCACCAGCATCCCCATCGCTATCGTCTACAACCAGTTCATTGACCGCTTCATCGCGGGCCTCACCGCGGGGGCAGTGAAGGGATAGAGATCGACACCGTCATCGAGGCGGCCGGCCTCCGCAAAGTCTTCGACGGGACCGTCGCGGTCGACGAGATCTCGTTCCAGGTCCACCGCCAAGAACTGTTGGGTTTTCTGGGACCGAACGGCGCAGGCAAGACCACCACCATTGCCATGCTCCTCGGCCTGATCGCGCCCACTGGCGGCACGATCCGCATCCTGGGTCAGGAGATGCCGCGCAGGCGCGAGGCCATCCTCGCCCGCGTGAACTTCTCGTCCCCGTACGTGGCCCTCCCCCATGATCTCACGGTCCGCGAAAACCTGGTGGTCTTCAGCCACCTGTACAATGTTGCCGAGCATCGCCGGAAAATCCGGGATCTGGGGGAGCTGTTCGGAGTGTCCCACCTGCTGGACCGGCGTACCGGCCGGCTTAGTAGCGGCGAGATCGCGCGGGTGAACCTGGTGAAAGCCTTCCTGAACGATCCGCAGATCCTCTTCCTCGACGAGCCGACCGCGGCGCTGGATCCCGAAGCGGCGGACGCCGTCCGGACCCTGCTGATGCGCCAGCGGGATGAGCGGGGGCTGACCATCTTCTACACCTCTCACAACATGCGCGAGGTCGAGCGCCTGAGCACCCGCATCATCTTCCTGCACCATGGGCGAATCATCGCCGACGGCCCGGCCGAACAGATCGTCCGCGAGTACGGCAAGGCCGACCTGGAAGAATTCTTCGTGGCACTGGCGCGCTCAGAGCGGGAAGTCTCCCAGTGAACTGGCGGCGCATCTGGGCGATGAATCTGCGGCAGCTGTTCGTGCTGCGGCGGAGTTTCGCCCGCGTCACCGACCTCTTTTACTGGCCGCTGCTCGACCTGTTCTTCTTCGGTTTCCTCTCAGTCTATCTGGGACGCCGTGAAGGCGCGCCGATGATCGCCGGGCTGCTTCTCAGCGCCCTGATCCTCTGGGACATCTTCTTCCGCGTGCAACAGGGGATCTCGGTGTCGTTCCTGATGGAGCTGTGGACGCGCAACTTCGTAAACCTCTTTGTCACGCCCGTCACGGTGACGGAGTTCCTGGTGGCGATGATGGTGTGGGGCGTCGTGAAGATCCTGATCACCGCGACGCTGCTGACCACCCTGGCGCTGCTGCTGTATGGATTCAACCTGTTCACGCTCGGTCTGAGCCTCGTGCCGTTTGTGATCGGGCTGATCATCTTCGGGTGGGCGGTCGGCACCGTCATCACGGCCATCATCCTGCGCTACGGCCAGGCTGCGGAGACCCTGGCCTGGAGCCTGGCGTTCCTCTTTCAGCCGTTTGGGGCGGTCTTCTTCCCGCTCTCCGTCTATCCGCAGTGGCTGGTCGGAGTGCTGTTGCTCATGCCGTTGCCGCACATCTTCGAGGGGATGCGGGCCGTCCTCGCCGGACAGCCGCTGCCGCTGCACCACCTCGGGTGGGCGTTTCTCCTGGATGCCATCTACCTGCTGGTCGCGTGGGCATTCTTCGGGTACATGTTCACGCTGGCCCGGCAGCGTGGGCTCCTGCTGAAGGCCCAGGAGTGATACCCGCGCTGAGAGGGCGCACAGGCCGGCGGTGAGAATCCGTGTGGATGTGGAGAGTGCCCGAGCCTTCGGCGCCTACGTTAGGATGCTGCGGGAGAACGCCCGTGGCACCGGCAGAGGAAAGACGTTGCGACAACTCGCCCGCGAAACAGGCATCGCGCCCAGCGTCCTGTCCCGGGGCGAGCGCGGGCTGCAGGATCTGCGGCAGCCGGAGTACATCGCGCGTCTCGCGCCGCACCTCGGCGTCCGCCCGTCGGTGCTGCGGAGGGTGGCCCTCGCGATCACGGGAGATGACGTGGAGCAGCTGCGGCCCACACG
>Ga0209889_1000341_pt1 | contig 12432 bp, 12 predicted proteins | sample GWRWN1_0_10_FD_187233 | JGI IMG/M metagenome (GOLD analysis project Ga0209889, IMG submission 187233) | Riverbed sediment microbial communities from areas with no vegetation in Columbia River, Washington, USA - GW-RW N1_0_10 (SPAdes)... | ecosystem: Environmental > Aquatic > Freshwater > River >... | reverse complement strand
CCCGATGCGGTCGCTCCTCGCAGTAGTGCTTGACATATGTCCTCAGGACGCGCTGAAGGTGCCGACGCCCGAAGATGAGGATGTGATCCAGACACTCGGAGCGAACGGTGCGCACGAACCGCTCGGCGAAGGCGTTGGCTCGAGGTGCCCGGATGGGCGTTCGGATCACCCTGATGCCCTCGCTCTGGAACACCTCATCGAACGGCCCAGAGAACTTCGCGTCCCGGTCGCGCACGAGGAACCCGACGTCCCCGAGCCGTTCCCCGATCGCGAGGTTCCTCGCCTGCTGGGTGACCCAGGCGGAGTCGGGATGCGCGGTGACGCCGGCGAGATGCACCCGCCGTGTCGAGAGCTCGATGAAGAACAAGACGTAGAGCGTCTTGAGCACCACCGTCTCGACGGTGAAGAAGTCGCACGCGAGGATGCCATGGGCTTGCGAGGCGAGGAACTCGCTCCACGTTGGACCGGACCGGCGAGGTGCCGGTCCGAGGCCGTGGCGCAGCAGCAACGCTCCGGATGGTGCTCGCTGAGACGCGAACGTCGAGCTTGAGCAGTTCGCCGCGGATCCGCTGGTAGCCCCATCGCGGGTTCTCCCGGGCGAGACGGACGATCAGATCGGTCGTCAAGGCGTCGAAACCCGGCCGTCCGCCGCGATGCTTGCGACGGAACGTCCACTTGTGCCGGACCAGCTCGCGGTGCCAGCGGAGCAGCGTCTCCGGCTTGACGATGAACGAGGACCACCGCGGTCTGGGGAGCCTCCGGCTCGCCGCGGCCAGGATCAGCCGGTCCGACGGCCGCAGGCAGGGCCGCTTCACCTGTCGACGAAGGACCCTCACCTGGTGGCGGAGCACGAGCAGTTTGACGTCTCGGTCGTCCGTTGGGCGATGTCCGGTGCTCAGCGCGCGGCAGATGAGGTAATAGATGAGCGACAGCAGCATGTGACTCCTTCTAGTAGGAGCGCATGCTAATCCGCCATCTGGACGGCGAATCGAGGTTTCTGAACCCTTCAGGGCATTAGGCCGAACGAGAAGGCTCACCCGCATCCGCGAGCGCCGACGCGAGGAACCGGTAGGTCCATTCCTCGGCGAACCTGCGCGAGTCGGCGAACACAACTTGGACCTCCGGGTAACGCACCTGGAGGCGGGCCAGGATGTCGGCGAGCCAGCCGCCGGGGGCATGCTCAGCGACGACCAGTGATGGGTACCGGCCCTCGACCACGACCGCGGCGAGCGGGAGCTCCGACAGTCGCTGCATCTGGAAGGCGAGGGTCCCGTCCGAAAGCGACCCCGCGAAGTTGTCGAGCGTCTTTCGCTCCACGACCGCCAGGACGGACTCACCGGCCCGCACGCCGTAGTCGCCGGCCGGGAGCGTGGCCCGCTCCGTCGAGACGTCTCTGCCGGCGAAGCGAAAGGGAAAGCGCTCTCTGGTGTCGACTGCGATCGTGAACCCTTCGGCCAGCGCCCGGCGGCGCGGGACCCTCGCCCCGGGGTTGGCCGTTTTTGCGGTCTTCTGCGTTTGCCAGAAGATCGCCGGGCGGCCGCGCACCTCGGTGAAGACGAACTGGGAGCGAGCCAGGCGCGGTCGATCCAACACCAGGTCGATCGCCGCGCCCCTCCTCCGGCACAGCGCGATCGGCGTCTCCTCGACGACATCGGCTCCCTCCGGCCAGGGCTCGAGGTACTGGTGGCAGTACACGCGCGAGGCTCTCGGCCACGTCTCTCGCGCCTTTAGCACCAGGCCGCCCTCGAGCGGGAGGCCCAGGAGGTAGGGCAGCTTGCTGTCCTGTTCGGGGTTTCGGGCGATTCGGAAGACCGCTCGGCTCATCACGCCGCGAAGCGGAACGGGACCTTCAACTCCAGGCCGTACCGTTCCCGGAGCGGTCCCAGATCCACGTCCCCCAAGCTCGGGTACAGGATCTCTACACCGACGGGACGGCCGTCGGGGCCGAGGTCGACGTGAAGCCTCTCACCAAGCTCGAGCGTCCGCTCGATCGCCGCGTCCGGCTCGGGCCCAAGCAGCGCGTAGAGGGCGTCCGCTTCCTCGTCGTAGGTATACAGCGCCATCGCTCACTCCTCTCGCCAGATTGTGACCACGACGTGACTCGCCTCGTCAACGACCACCACGACAAGCATCTCGTCGATTCGGATCGACATCCGGCGGTTTCCCTTGACGTCCTCGCCGAGCACGCTCGCCGAACGGAGAGCCTCGAGCGGTCGCGGCTCCGAGAGACCCGGCGCTCGACGTTGAATGAGCCGAAGTCGATTCCTCGCGTGTCTCGTCAGGCGCACGGCGCCATCGTAGGGGGAACCCCACCCGGGATGGGGTTTCCGGACAGGGCGAGGAGTACCCGGAAAGGCCGGGGCCGCCTTTGGAACGGGTCGCCCTTCGCCGCCGAGATCTCGCCGAAGACGGCACCACCGCGACACCGTCTGGGAGCGGCCCGGCGTGCCTTCGACCTCAGAATCTGAAGGTCGTCGAGGGAGGGCCGGGATTCGAACCTGGGAGCCCCTTGCGGGATCTTCGGTTGTCAAGACCGTACGCGCTCAGCTGAACCAGCTGATTCAACGTCGCGATCACCCAGCAGGACGCTCACGCGCCCGCGCGGCGCTCGGCCTCTTCCTTCACGAGGCGCAGGACTCCGCGGATCCCGCGGTCGAGGATTCTGCGGCTGTAACCCCTGAGGAGGGTCGGTACGAGCCCCTCCCAGGACTCCTCGGACCGCGCGAGCGTGCCGCCGTCGTTTGGCTCGAAGCGGAAGACGTGGATCGCCCGGATCCCCGTCGTCCGGCCGGACCAGGAAAGCTCGCGCGGAGGGTCTACCACCCTGAGCGTCGAGGTGAGCGACGCGCCCCCGGCCCTCCACCGGAAGACCGAGCCAACGGCGAGCGGACCCTCTAGCCGTGCGGTCCTCACGTCCTGGTTCCAGGACGGCCACGCCTCGATGTCCGAGATGACGTCCCAGACGACCTCGGCCGAGGCGGCGATGTCGAGTTCGCCGCTCGCGGTTGCCGGCGCGCTCCGGTTGATCTCCACCACACCAGCCTAGGGGAACCTCTGACCGGCGGGCCGCAGACGTTGGAGCCTGAGAGGCTGGCTCGTCTGGGACCGTGACGGGGACTCGGTGGGGACAGGGACGGGACTCGGCGGGAGACACCGGGCGCGACCGGCTCAGTCGGCAGGCGCGTCCGTTCCCTCGCCCGAGAACATCCACCAGCACGTCGAGCGGCAGTTCGCTCATGCTCACCACCCTCAGCGCCACCGCCGCCTCCTCCGTCGCTTGGACGGGCGGAGGCTGCGCTTCACTCAGGCGGTGTCACGCATGTGTCCGGACCATCTCGGATGTCTCCAGAACGTTTCGTCACCGATCTCCCCGGTTGCACAGGTCCTTCCCTGTCCCGCCCTGTCTCCACCCGGTCCCCTCGCCATCCCCTCGCCATCCCGCTGTCCCCACGGAATCCACGTTTTCTCCCCGCCCCGCCCCGACAAGGTTCTGGCCTCCGTGTGTCTTTGTAGGGGTTGACGGTGGCCCGCCGACGCCGCTTCGCTGGGAGGCAGGGCAGCGGGCGGCGTGGTCTTCGGACTTGGGATCGCGCACGAGTCCGACGGGAGGTGAAGAGACGGGTTGAACGAGGCAGCGGAGAGGTGAGCTGAGGGCGAACAGGTTCGGCGAGCGCACGGCACAGATTCGCCACGCACCCGAGCACCTCGTGGGAGGCCCGCCCGGGCAGGCAGAGACGCCGGTGTGCCGGGCCCGCGCTGGGATGACTTCGCCCGGAAGCCCGTCGATCCGAGCCGAGGGGAGACGGACCTCGAAGCCGACCGAAGGGGAGTGCGCGAGACCGAACGAACGAAGGACGGGCCGGCGCCCGTGAGCTACGCGCTCCGAACGATCCCGTGCGTGAACGAGTCAGGGCTTCCTCCGCAGACCAGCGAGGCCCGCGTGGCCTCGCTGGTCCCAATCCATGCGCGCGCCCGTGCGCACCCAGGGCGACTCCGCGCGCTCCGCAGGAAGGCAAAGGGGTGATCCGGGACCGAGTGACGAGGACAAGGCCGCTGTGTCATCTCGCGTCGACGGCTCTCGTGCAGTCCGCCGAACGATCCGGGGCTCACCCTGGGCCTCAGCCCGGGTCTCATTCATGGCTGAGCCCCTCCGCGGTCCGCGTCCGCCGAGGTCACTGGGCGTGGTGACCCGCTCAGTGGCGAGTCCGACTCACAATCGCGCGCGGGCTCGCCCGCGCACCGATCGCTTGAGACTTCAGTCCATCGCGGCATCGATCACCGACCGAGATCAGCACATCTGCATCGACCTGTTCGAGCACCGGATCCTGACGACCATCCAGCTGTACGAGCTTCACTTCCCGAGCTACCCGCGTGCGAGGAAACGACTCCTCGAGCTTCACCGCCTCGGCCTGCTGTGGCGGGTTCGACCCCACCAACAGCTCGGCTCGCTTCCGTGGCACTACGTCCTCGACGAGCCCGGGGCGCTCGTCGTGGCCGAGAGCCGGGGCATCGAGCCAACCGAGCTCGGGTTCAGGTTCGACCGCGTCCTCGGGATGCTGGACAGCCCAAGGCTCCGCCACCTCCGGGAGACCAACGGGTTCTTCACCCGACTCGCCCACGCATGCCGGACGAGCAGGGAGCCCTGCCGACTTGCGGAGTGGTGGGGCGAGCGATCGGCCGCCGAGCGCTGGCAGGGACTCGTTCGACCCGACGGGCTGGGCCGGCTCGAAGGCGCGCCCGAATCGTCCGTCACCTTCGCCCTGGAGCTTGATCGCGGAACTGAGTCTCGGGATCGCCTCGCCGAGAAGATCGAGCGCTACGTGCTCATCGCGCCGGGACCGGATGCTCCCGAGGCCGTGCTCTCCAGCTTCCCGAGCTTGGAGCGTGAGCAGAGCGCGAGGCAGGTTCTCGCCAGCGCCGCTCTCACGGTCGCCACCACCACCCTGCATCGGCACCTTGCCAACCCGCTCGGCGTGGTGTGGCGTCCACTCGGCGCCGATCGGCGGCTGCGGCTGATCGACCTCGCGCGGGGGAGCGGGACGTGAGCGCAAGTACAGCGCGTGAGCACGAAGGGAAGGGGCGTATTAGCGCCGAGGGGGCGGTCGCCCTCATCGGCGCCGTCCGGCCCACCCTCGCCGCCGCTCCGGCGTTCCTCGCGACCCGCTCGGTCCGCAGATCGGTGGCCACGCAGGGCCAGGTCCGGATCGAGATCCTGGTGGAGCGCCTGGAGCGACGGGTCGAGACCCCTCTCGAGCTTGCGCGTGACCGGTCGGATCGATCCCCCGTCAGACCATGAGCGAGCAGCGGGGCGAACGCCTACTCTCCGCCGCGGAGGTCGCCGACCTTCTCGCCGTACCGCTCACCTGGGTCCGCGAGGCCGCCCGGCAGGACCAGCTTCCCCACGTTCGGCTCGGGCGCTACGTTCGGTTCGAGCGCGAACAGGTCCTGGACTGGGTGGCGCGGCAGCGGTCGGGCCGGGTTCGAGCCCCGGCGCCTGGCTTGGCGGGAATCCGAGAATGACGGGCGGACTCCCGCCCTCACTGCAACTCACGGCGCTCAGTCCGGAGGTCTCGATCCGACTCGCCCTGCCACAGGTCATAGCTCTGGTGCAGCATGGCGAGCTCGACACCGATCCGCTCCGTCCCGAGCCTGGGACCGGGGCCTGGACGCCGAACCGGCACGCGGCCGGGCGAACGTCGGAGGAAACGAGAGCGTGAGCGTCATCCGCTACGAGGGAAAGCGCGGCGTCGTCTGGAGGATCAAGTACCGCGACGCCGCCGGCCGCCAGGTCGTGGAGACCCTCGGGCCCGAGCCCGCCTGGAGCCGCCGGAGCGCGCAGCGGGAGCTCACGCTCCGGCTCGCCGACTCCGCCAGGGGCTACACAAAGCCCGAGCGGATCACGTTCGCCGCGTTCTCCAAGCGGTTCATGGCGATGCACCCCCAGGCCCGGAACCTCAAGTTCACCACCCGCGAGGGGTACGAGATCAACCTGCGGTGCCATCTCGTGCCGGCGCTCGGGCGAATCCTGCTGACCGACCTCGAGGCCCGCCCCGAGATCATCGACCGCTACATCGCGCAGAAGGCCGCCGAGGGCCTCGCCCCGAAGACCATCCACAACCATCTCCAGCTGCTGTCGGTCATGTTCGGTCGGGCGCGTGCTTGGCGTTTGGTTCGCTCCAACCCGCTCGACTTCGTGGACCGCCCCAGGACGGAGCCGCCGGAGGTCCAGGTCCTGTCCGAGGCCGAGATCGCCGCCTACTTGTCCGCCTTCCAGCAGTTCGAACGGGAGGCGGACAAGCACGGGAGGGTGTGGTGGTCACTCGTGCGGACTCTGGTGGTCGTGGACCTCGGCACGGCCCTGCGCCGTGGTGAGCTCCTCGCGCTCAGGTGGCGTGTCGTGAACTTCCTGGACGAGCGGATCGAGGTGCGCGAGGCCCTTGTGCGGGGGCGGTTCACCACGCCGAAGAGCAGGGCCTCTAGACGCGTGATCGAGATCGGTCCGCGGACCCAGGAGGCGCTCGCCAACCTGTGGCGGGAGACGCTGTACCGGGGCGATGACGACCTCGTGTCCTGCCATCCGTTCACCGGGAAGCCCCTGGACCCTGGAACGATCAGCAAGCGCTATCTGAAACCCGCTCTGGCTCGGGCCGGCATCACGAAGCCGTTCCGGCCCTTCCACGACCTCCGCCACACGGCCCTGACTCACGCGGCAGCAGCTGGGAACCCGCAGGCGTATGTGCAGTGGCGAGCGGGTCACTCGCAGGGCGCGATCACGGAGCGCTACATCCATGCCGCGCAGGTGCTCTTCCCGGGGGCTGCGGAGAGAACGGAGGAGCGCATGTTTGGGCCGGGGAGACTTCCTGTCCCGCCTCGGGACCAATAAGGCGGATCAATGCCGGGCAAGCTCAGGCCATGAGGCCAGCGAACGCCACGGCGCCAGGCCAACCGCTCCAAGGCTGGACGTTCGGACTGGACGCGAGTGTTCGGGCAGAACGGAGGGCCGGAAGCTATGCCGAGGAGTGGAATGAGCCGGTCATGAATCCCAAGCGCTCTCCGGATACTCTAGGTGCTGGCCGCAGTGGGGACAGATCCGCTCCGCATGCTCCGCGTAGATTCTCCCCGCCTCCCGTGCCGCGGCAAGTGGCTCCCGGCCGTGGGCATCCTGCAGGTGCAGGCGGATGGCCTCACCCTCGTACTCGAAGATCGCTTCGATCCAGTCAGCCCGGTCCTCGTCACTCAGCAGTTGCTGGTTGCGCTCGGTCACTATGAGCCCGGTCTTGTGCGAGGCGTAGATCAACGAGGGGTCGATCCCGGCGCGCCACATGGCCATCTCGCTCATTTCAGTTAGAAGAGCCTCGGCACCGTCGTCGAGGGGACGAGGCTCCCCCGCCGACGGATCGGTGAACACGGGATCTTCCGGCTGCGGGTCTCGGCCGAAGCGATCCCGGAAGTCCTCCCGAAGCGACTCCAGGACTTCTCGAGGCACCTCGTGCTCCAGCGCACCGGCGTCCACGTTCGAATCCTCGAGGCCAACGTGGCTTGCCTGAACGGTGAGCGCGACCGCGCGACCGGAGCTTGAGCGGTTGGCACGCGAGCTCGTCGGCGGCCCACCGACCCGGTCTCCACTCCGAGAAGCCAGCTCGACCTCCCCTGGTAGAAAGTTGGTAGAAAGTCCCGCCAACCCCGCGTTCCCGCACACGCCGAACATACGCCTGACCTGCGGTTTCGTTCGTCGCGGGGACGGGATTTGAACCCGTGACCTCTGGGTTATGAGCCCAGCGAGCTACCGGACTGCTCCACCCCGCAGCACGATGATACCGACCAACCCTCGGGCGTGCCAATCGTGCGGTCACCCCGCGGAGATGACGCCTCGCATCCCGTACGTGTAGTGGCCCGGCAGGTGACATCCGAAGATCAGGTCCCGCGCGCCGAAGGTGTAGGTCGTCTCGACCGTCTGATTGGCCGGGATCGTGATCTCCCCCGGGCGCGGCGGGTGGAACGCCTCGGTCCCGCGTTCGTGAGCGATCTGCACGGCCTCGTCTCCGATGATGAACTCGTGATCGATCGGATCCGAGTTCGAGACCACGAAGCGAATCGTCTCGCCCGGATCCACGTCGATGGCGGCGAGCGAGAACGCCGAGTAGTGGATCCCGATCCGCACGGTCCTGATCGTCGGAGATGCGGACGCCGAAGCGCACGCTGCCGCGAGCGCGACGAGCGACAGCGCGAGCAGTCGGCGAGCCATCGCGTGCCTCAGACCGCGGGACGACCGCTGCGACGTCGCTCGAGCGTCCCGACCACGCCGAGGAGCACCAAGACGGCGATCGCGGTCCACAGCGCCGGACCGAACGACCGCAGGCCGGCCGGGTCGGCCGCCGCTTCGGGGCTGAGGCCGGCGGCCACGGGTGACGGCTGGCCTGCGCCGCTCGCGTCGATCGCGAGGTCGTAGTCGAGATCTCCGGCTCGGGCGTCGACGCGGAGGAAGGAGAGCCACATGCCGGAGGAGGGCAACCAGTCCATTCCCTTGTCGCTCCGAAGGTCGGCGAGCAGCGAGCGCGAGGCCTCCTCGCTGCGTTCGAGCACCAGACCGGGGCGCACGCCCTGTGGGAGCCGCGACGCGACTTCCGGTGTGAGCGGCGCGGGAAGCGTGGTGGGCTCAAGGTCGGTCAAGAGGTAGACGTCGGCCTCGACGGGCGCGTCGGCAACCGCACCGAGACCCAGGATGCGGAGCGGTACCCACGGGTTCGTGGTGGGGATGACGACGTGGACGGGCGTGCCGTCCCCGGCCCCGAGACCCTGATCCGCAGCACGGCTCGCGTCGAACCGCACCGTCATGAAGATCGGACTGCGCTCCGCGTAGAAGTCGAGCACCTCGGGGGCGTCCGGAGGCAGGAAGAAGCCGTGCTCGCGGGCCCAGTCCCCGACCGCCGTCCCCCCGCCCTCCAACACGACGATGTCGAGGGCGTCGATCTCGGTCTTCAGGATCACCTGGGCCCTGTCCTCCGCCGCACCGGCCGCGGTGGCCGCGAGCGCGAACGCCTCGGGCTGTGGTTGGGTTTCCTGCACCAGGCGTTGGAGGGTCCAGTCACCACCTCGGATCACCCTCGTCGGAACGCCGGGCAACGGGATGATCGAACCGAACTCGCCCTCGCCGCCGGCGAACTCGAACGATGTGACGTAGTGCTCGATCCCCTCGTGGTAGGCGGCGAGCGTCGTAGTTCGAACGAGCGTGACGCTCCCATTGGTGTTGATGAGCCCACCGCAGGCCCATGCCGGCGCGGCCACGAGGAGGGCGAGGAACCCGACGGTGATCGCGAACGGCAGACGGAGGTGTCGCATCGTGGATCCCCTTCCGGTCGGCGTATCGCGGTTCGACGGCGCCGGGCGGCCGCCGGGTTCCCCGGACGCGCGGATGCGCCGGAGTTGGACGCGTGACGGCTCAGCCGGAGGGGCTGGGCGACGGCGAGGGGGACGGCTGCACGCCGAGCAGCCCGGCGATCAACTCCTGGGCCTGCGTGGTGGCATCCTGCGCGGCCGCGATCTCGCTCTGATACGTGGCGAGATCCCCGGCGCGGAGCGCCGCATCGGCCGCGACGAAATGCTGCGCGGCCTGGTCGAGGAGCGCTTGGATCTGCTGCTCCACGGAGCCCTGTGGAGGCGGCTGCTCCCCACCCTCGGGCGGGACCACCTCGCCGAGCGAATCCGTCAGCGCCGCCCGGAGCGAGCTGCCGATCCCGATCTTCGTTCCGTTGGCGACGACGACGCGTTTGAGCTCCGGGATCGCGTTCGGCTGGTTGGACTCCACGTAGACCGGCTGGACGTACAGGAGCGAGTCCTGGAGCGGGATCACGAGGAAGTCGCCGAACACGATGCTCGAGCCACCTTGGCCGAGCAGCGTCCGCTCCGCCGAGAACCGCGCGTCCTGGTTGATGCGCGAGAAGACCTGGGTCGGCCCGTCCACGTTCACCCCCGACGGGAACTCGAAGCTCACGATGTCCCCGTACTCCGGCCCCGGGTCCGATTTGGCCGCGAGCCACGCGACCATGTTCTGGCGATCGAGCGGCGTGAAGGGCAGGATCAGCACGAACGTCTCCTCCGCTTCTCCCGGCAGGCGCATCAGCACGTAGTACGGACGCATCCGCGCCTGATCGCTCCCGGCGATGGTGGGATCGATCGGGAGCGCCCAGAAGTCCTGCTTCCCGTAGAACACGTTGGGATCCGTGACGTGGTAGTTCGTGTACTCGAACGCCTGGATCTGGAAGAGGTTCTCCGGGTAGCGGAAATGCGCGAGGAGATCCGGCGACGCCTCGTCCATGCTCGTGAACATCGTCGGGAACGCGAGGCTCCAGGCTTGGATGATGGGATCGGTCGGGTCCGCAACGTAGTAGCGCAATGACCCGTTGTACGCGTCGACCACCACCTTCACCGAGTTCCGCAGGTAGTTCACGTCCCCCCCGAGCGAGGGGGCCTGCTCCTGTGCCGACGGCGACGCGACCTCCGACAGATCGACGAAGTCGGAGTACGGGTACTGGTCCGTCGTCGTATAGGCGTCCCAGATCCATACCAACCGTCCCTCGACGACGGCGGCGTAGGGATCGGCATCGAAGCGCAGGAACGGAGCGGCCTTCGGAACACGCGCGGTGATGTCCCGGTAGATCATGATCCGGCTATCCCCCTGGATCAGATCCGAGATCAGCAGGTTGACGTCGCGGAAGCGCCAGGCGAACAGCGCCCGTTGCAAGAGGCCGCCGACCGGGATCCCGCCATCCCCGTCGTAGCTGAACGTAGCCTGCGCCTGATCGTCCGTGGCCGTGCCCTGATAGTCGAGCTCGTCGGTTCCCGTGTCCACGACGACGAATGCGGCGTCGCCCGGTGCGCCCTCCCCGTAGTACACGCGCTGACCGTTGCCCTCGAGCGCGGGTTCGCCGATCGGGGGGATGTCTCGAAGGGTGAAGACGGGTTGCCCTTCGGTGGTCGCGGCGTTCACCTGTGATGCGACCGCTCCGAACCCGTGCGTGTACTGCAGATGCACGTTCTGCCAGGTCTGGCCGCCCTCGGGGATGCCGGCCTGACTCACCTCGCGCGTCGAGATCATCAGGACGCGGCGCTGCCCGTCGATGACGTAGCGGTCGACGTCGACGTCGTTGAACTCGTAGTAGGAGCGGAACCGCTGCAGCGAGATGTAGTTGTCGCGCAAGACGTCGGGCCGCCAGAGCCGGATGTTCGAGATCGTCGCGTCGTTCGCCTGTGCATCCTCGCTGGTGACGGCGTCGCCGACGGGCCGGGACGTGCTCGTGATCCCGTCGAGAGAGAAGGCTCGCCGCGTCGCCTCGATGTTGTCCTCGATGAACGGTTGCTCCCGTTGGAACTCCTGTGGAGCCACGCGGAACCGCTGGACGAACGCCGGATAGGCCGCACCCGCGATGATCGAGACCAGGGCGAGCAGACCTACGGCGATGACGGGGAGCGCCCATCCGCGGAGCCGGATGTTGACCAGGAACAGGATCGCGCACGCGATCGCGATGACCACCAGGATCCGGAGGGCGGGCAGCTGCGCGTTCACGTCGGTATACGAGGCGCCGACCACCACGCCCCGCGTGGAGGTCAGCAGATCGAACTGTCCCAGGTAGTACCCCCACGCCTTCGTGAGCATGATGAGGCCGAGCAGCACGGACAGGTGCGCCTTGACCTGTGGCGAGACCTTCTCGCCGAACCCCTGCGCCTGCGGTCGGATCCCACCCCACACGTAGTGGGCGCCCGCCGTGAGCAGCGTGACCCATACCAGCGAGGAGAACAGCCATCCCTGCATGTACTGCAGCCACGGGAGGCTGAACACGTAGAAGGCCGGATCGCGGCCGAACAGCGGTTCGGGGTTCCCGAACGTCAACCCGGCACCGTTCCGCCAGAGCAGGTACGTCTGCCAATGGGTCGTCGCGCCGACCCCGACGAGGAACGCAATCACGAGCGCCAGCAGCGGTAGCAGCCATCGCACGTAAGGCTCGAACTGCATCCGGTAGCGCTCGATGATCTCCTGGTCGGGTGTGAGGGCCGGGTATCGGGGGGTGATCCTGCGGACGATCCACAGGTTCGAGTACAGGAGCACGAAGAACGTGAGGCCGAGCGCGAGCCCGAGGAACACCTTGGTACGCAAGACGGTCCAGAAGACGTCTGACAGGCGGACCTCTCGGAACCACAGGATGTCGACGAAGAACCCCGAGAGCGCGGTGAACGCCAGCAGCAGGGCCGCCAGCACCACGACGACGATGATGATGAGCCGACGCCGTCCCGGCATGGGAGTGGCGGTCGGAACGCGTACGACCATAGGTCCCGTTGTCCGTTAGCAGTCGATGGGAGAGCGGCGAAAGCCTATCACCGGTCCCCGGGGAGGACGGCCCCCGGTCACCTGGCGCCTAAGTAGGCGAGCGCCTCGTC
>Ga0209889_1000340_pt1 | contig 12474 bp, 11 predicted proteins | sample GWRWN1_0_10_FD_187233 | JGI IMG/M metagenome (GOLD analysis project Ga0209889, IMG submission 187233) | Riverbed sediment microbial communities from areas with no vegetation in Columbia River, Washington, USA - GW-RW N1_0_10 (SPAdes)... | ecosystem: Environmental > Aquatic > Freshwater > River >... | reverse complement strand
TGCGCGCCGGCGTGGCCGGCGGGCGCGACCACTACCGGCCCGATAACGAGGCGGCGTTCGGCGCGATCCGCTGGTTCGCGGGCGATTTCGGCGCCGCCCACGATCAGCTGGAGGCCTCGGTCGAGGGCATCGCCACCCGGCACATCAGCCCGGACTACGGCGCCACCTACTTCATGCCCTTCGACGGCCCCGCGTCGGCCCACGCACACCTGGCGATCGCTCGGTTCATGCGCGGCGAGGTCCGGGGTGCCGACGAGCAGTTCGACGCCGCACGGCATCGCTGCGACACGATCGAGTTCCCCCTCGGGCCCTTCACCGCTGCCGAGGCCCACTCCTACGCGGCATGGACGCTGATCGAGCGCGGTGACCTGGACCGGGCGACCGCCGCGGTGGCGGCGGTGACCGACATCGCCGAGGGGCACGGCTTCGACTTCTGGTCGCTGGTCGCGGCCACCGAACAGGCAACCATCGCCGGTCTGCGGGCGCTGGACGCCGAGCCCCAGGACGCTGCGGCGCTGGCGGCGCATGCGCAGGCCGTCGAGGGCCTGTGCGCCATGTGGAAGCTCCTCGACGTGGCTCTCTTCCTGCCCGCCTTCATGGCGACGGCGGGAAGGCTGCGAGCCGCGGCGGGCGACACCGACGGTGCGGCAGCGCGCTACGAGGAGACCCTGCAGTTCGCTCGCTCCACGGGCATCCGCTTCTACGAGGCCGAGGTGCTGAGGCTTCGCGCCCAGCTCCTACCCACCGACGAAGTGCCGGCCGCCTTGCGGGCGGCGCTGGACCTTGCTCGCACCCAGGGCGCCGTTCCCTTCGAGCTGCGCATCGCCCGTGACCTCATCGCCAGCGGTGATACCGATGGCCTGACCCTGGTTGCCGAGGCCGCCGGCCGGTTCGCGCCCGATGCCCACTACCCGGAGCTCGACGATGCCCGCGCCTCCGTCGCGGCGGCCGGGTGAGCGCACTTCGTCGAGTCGCCATCCTGGGTGGGGGCATGGGAGGCCTCACCGCCGCGTGGAGGCTGAGCGAGCCCGGATGGCGTGACCGCTTCGAACGGATCACCGTCTATCAGCGCGGCTGGCGGTTGGGAGGCAAGGGCGCGAGCAGCCGCGGGCGCCACGGCCGCATAGAAGAGCACGGACTGCACGTCTGGCTCGGTTTCTACGAGAACGCGTTTCGGCTGCTGCGCGAGTGCTACGAGGAGCTCGATCGCCCCACCAGAGATCCGCAGGCGGCGGTCCTCACCTGGCGCGACGCCATTCGGCCGGCGTCGGCAGTGGGACTTGAGGACCGGGATCGGGACGACTGGCATCACTGGCTCGCCCGCTTCGCGCCCAACGACCTCGAGCCGGGTGGCCCCAGCGAGGACTACCGGCCCGCGAGCCTCGCCGAGTTCGCACTGCGGGCCCTGCGGCTGGTGATCGACGGTGTGGAGTCGTTGGCCGACCTGGGCTCGATCGACGCGACGGAGCGGGTGGTGCTGAGCACGTCCGCCGATCCCCCCTCGCCGTCGTTGGCCGACACCCTCGCCTTGGGGACGCAGCTCGCCGTGCCGGCGGCGCTGCTGGAGGGCGCCCGCCTGGCATACCGGGCGATCGACGGCGCCGACCGCGCCTCGGCCGACGCAGGGCCGAGCGGCCTTGCCGACCCCCAGCTCTTGGGCGCGCTCGACTGGGTCCAGGGTCGGCTCCGCGGGGTCGTGGCCACCGATCCCGACCTGAAGCGGACATGGCAGTACATGTCGCTGACGGTCGCGCTGCTGCGGGGCCTGCTGACCGACGGCGTCTTTGCCGGTGTACCGCTCGCCGAGCTCGACGACGAGGACTACCTGGTCTGGATCCGTCGTCACGGCGCGGCGCCGGAGGCCGTGGACGGAGCCCTCCTGCGGGCGCTATACGACATGTGCTTCGCCTACGTAGACGGCGACACCTCCCGTCCGCGCTTCGGCGCCGGGTCGGCGGTGCTGCTGGCCGTGAAGATGGCCCTCGAGTACAAGGGCGGGATCTTCTGGAAGCTGCGCGCCGGGATGGGCGACGTGGTGTTCGCGCCCCTGTACCAGGCACTTCGCGGGCGCGGCGTGGACTTCGAGTTCTTCCATCGCGTCGACGCCCTGCACCTGTCCCCGGACCGGACGGCTATCGATGCCCTCAGCGTGGGTCGCCAGGCCGGACTGGCCCCTGGCGTCGAGCGCTACGAGCCGCTGGTGCGGGTGCGAGGCATGCCGTGCTTTCCCGATGCCCCCCTCACCACCCAGCTCGCCGATGCGGATGGGATCGAGCACCAGCCGCTCGAGTCGCATGGGTGCACCTGGCCGGACGCCGAGCGGCGTGTGTTGCGGCGTGGCGCCGATTTCGACGTAGCCGTACTGGCCATACCCGTGGGGATGGCGGACGTCGTGTGTCGCGAGCTGATCGACGATCGCCCCGAGTGGCGTGACATGGTCGGCCACGTGGCCACCGTTGCTACCCAGGCGTTCCAGATCTGGCTGCGGGAACCCGATCGCGCCCTGGGATGGTCGCACCCGGGCGCCACGGTGAGCGGCTACACCGATCCCTTCGACACCTGGTCGTCGATGCCGCAGCTGATCGATGCCGAGGACTGGCCGGACGACGACCGCCCCGCGACGATCGCCTACTTCTGCGGGGTCCTGGCGGCCCCCCGGCCGCCTGTCGATAGCGATGCCGACGGGGTGGGCCGCCGGGATCGCTATCGCGACCAGGTTCGAGAGGGGGCGGTGGCGTTCCTCGATCGGAACCTGCGGCATCTGCTGCCGGGGGCGGTGAACGATCATGGGTTCCGCTGGGACCTGTTGTGCGGACGCGACGGGCGAAGCGGGCCTGCGGCGTTCGACTCGCAGTTCTGGACCGCCAACGTCGACCCGTCCGACCGCTACGTCCAGTCGTTGCCGGGGACGGGTCGATACCGGCTCCGGTCCGACGAGAGCGGCTACGACAACCTGTTCCTGGCCGGCGACTGGACGGATTCGGGCCTCAACGCCGGCTGCATAGAAGCGGCGGTTCTCTCGGGCCTACAGGCCGCCAACGCGGTGCTCGGCCGCGCCCGCAACCACCGGATAGTCGGCTACCTCCCGGACTGACCACCGGCAGTATGCTGCCCGCGGGTGAGCGAGCCGGCTGCGAAGCAGCAAGGGCGGGAGCAATGATGAACCCGCGGGCGCAACCCATGACAGCGTTCCAGGAACGCCTCGGGCGGCTCGCGGTGCGGTGGATGACCGGTGCCAACACCGCGGCCTACCGGCTGAGCAACGGGCGGGTCGCCGCCCACCTGCCCGGTGGCGCCCCGATCTGCCTGCTCACCACGACCGGCCGGCGCACCGGTCGGCCCCGGACGGTGCCGCTGCTGTATATCCCTCACGACGACGACGAGATCGTGCTGGTTGCTTCGCACGGCGGCATGAGCACGCATCCGGCGTGGTACCTCAACCTGATCGCCGACCCGGGGGCCACCGTCGACATCGGGTCGAGTCGCCGGGCGATGGTCGCCCGCCTCGCGACGGAGGCGGAGCGCTCCGAGCTGTGGCCCGCGCTCATCGCCGTCTATCCGCACTTCGACGCCTACCGGCGCCGTACGAACCGCCTCATTCCGGTGCTGATCCTCGGTCCGACACCCGGTCCCTAGCGGCATCGAGGACCAGGGTGGCGGTCGCGGTGGCGTCTCGGGCTACCAGGCCCACCAAGCGGAACCAGTCGTCGACGAGGTCGTCGGCGTGATACGTGCCGCTCGACAACTTGGCGCTCGCCGAATCCCACAGGTCGATGTAGCGGTTCAGCCGCTCGCCGAGCAGCGCGGTCACGTCTTCCGGGCCGGATGTGTCGCCACTCAAGGCTTGTCTCCCGGGCGGATGGTTCGCTGCACGAGCTCGAGCCACAGCTCCAGCCCCCGTCCGGCCAGCGGGGTGAGGTGCTCCCACGCCTCGATCATGTCGGCGGTCATCGTGTCAACCGTCCACTCGTCACCTTGAAGCGATCGGCCGCCCCACTGCTGGATCAACTCCGCGTTGACGTGCCCGGCGTCCTCGAGGAGCTCCGTCACCCTGCCGACGTAACCCGAGAACCACTCGCTGTCATCCTGCGCGGTGTCCACCGCTCCACAGGCTACGCGACACCGGGCGCCGGCGGTTCCTCAACGCGCGGGCGACGAAGCTTCCGCCACCGCGATGGGCGGCGGTTCCGCGGCCGTGTCGGTGACAGAGGTGCCGGCGCTGGCGACGGCGGCCGTCCGCAGCTCGCGCCACACCGCCGGCACCACCCGGCGCAAGTAGGGACCGACCCGGACGAACGACCGGCCGTGCTGGCGGAACCGGTAGCTGATCGGCACCTCGGCGTAGCGGTAGCCCTTGGCCACCAGGTCCAGGGTGAGCACCTGGGCGTAGTTGAAGTCGTGGACGATCTCGGCGTCGGCGGCGGCGGCGGGCGAAAGCGCCCTGTAGCCGGACTGGCCGTCACTCAGCCCCCGCACCCCCCAGCGCCTGACCAGCAGCTTCATCCCCAGCGTGAGGACGCGGTTCCCGAACCAGCGGTGCGGGTGCATGTCCCTGGGTAAGCCGGCAAAACGCGACCCGATCACGTAGTCGGCGCGACCGTCGAGGATCGGGGCCACCAGCGCCGCCAGCTCCTCGGGGGCGTATTCGCCATCAGCGTCGAGGAAGGCCACGGCGGCCGCCTGTCGCTCGGCTGCACACGTCAGGCCTGCGCGCACGGCGGCGCCGAGACCCCGGTTCCGTCCGAGCGAGCGGACGGTGGCGCCTGCTGCCTGCGCCGCGACTGCGGTTCCGTCCGTCGAGCCGTCGTCGACGACCACGATCGTGACCGGGTGCCCGTGCACCTCGGGCGGTGCCCGCCGCACGACATCACCGACGGTCACTTCTTCGTCGTGGGCGGGCAGGACCAGGACGACCGGGTTGGGGCCCGCAGGATCGAGTGACACTGTTAAGCATTCTTCACACTTGAACGGTGGCATGGCTAGTCTGCCGTCGATGGGACACGGACGATCGTTAGCTGGGGCGGTTCTCACGCTGGCGTTGGCGACAGGGGGACCGGCGCTCGCCGCCTGCGGGTCGGGTGGCGATGACCGGCTCGTCGTCTACAGCGGGCGCACCTCCAACCTCATCCGCCCCCTACTCGAGGATTTCGCCGCAGAGTCCGGGATCAGCATCGACGTGCGTTACGACGAGTCGGCCAACCTGGCCCTGCTGATCGACGAGGAGGGGGACCGCACGCCCGCCGACGTCTTCATCTCGCAGAGCCCGGGCGCGGTGGGGTTCCTCGATGCTGCGGGGCGGTTGGCGCCCCTCGACGACGAGCTGATAGCTACCGTCCCCGATGGCGACGCCGCCGCCGATGCCGGGTGGGTCGGCCTCTCGGGCCGGGTGCGCACGCTGGTGTACAACCCCGATCTGGTGGACGATTCCGATCTGCCCGACTCCGTGCTGGACCTGACCGCGCCCGAGTATGCGGGCCGGGTGGCGCTGGCGCCTACCAACGGGTCGTTCCAGGACTTCGTGACCGTGCTGCGCGACCAGCTGGGCGACGAGGAGGCGGTGGCGTGGCTCGACGGGATGGCCGCCGGCGATCCGCCCACGTTCGACAACAACACTGCCATCGTCGAGGCCGTGGGCCGCGGCGAGGTGCCGATGGGCCTGGTCAACCACTACTACGCATTCCGGGCCAAGGCCGAGAACCCGGACCTGCCGCTCGAGAACCACTACTTCCCCGACGGCGACCTGGGGTCGACGCTGCTGGTCACGGCAGCGTCGGAGATCGCGGACAGTGACATGCCCGAAGAGGCCACCAAGCTCATCGAGTTCCTGCTGTCGCCGGAGGCCCAGCGGTACTTCAGTGAGGAGACGTTCGAGTACCCGCTGGCCGATGGCGCCGAGGTCAACGGCGCGCTGCCGCCGTTCGAGGAGATCTCCAAGACCCGTGTCGACCTCGACGAGCTGGGTGGCGGCTTGGAACGGACGACGGCCATGATCGACGAGAGTGGCCTCACCTAGCGGCACCGACGCCGCCGTCGCCCTCACCGACGAGTACCCGAAGCTGGCCGGCAGCACGAGCCGGGACGGCCGGCCGTTCACGGGGACCGCCCCGCGTTGGCTCGTTGCTGTCTGTGCGGTCGTGGGGCTGCTGTTCGCCGCCCCCCTGCTCTACCTGATCTGGCGCAACATCACCGGCGACGAGGACCTGGTCGACCTGTACACGTCCCGAGCCACGCTCATTCCGCTGCGCAACACGTTGGAACTGGCCGTAGCGACTGCGCTGTCCACCGCGGTCGTTGGCACCGGGCTCGCCTGGCTGACGACCCGCACGGACCTGCCGCTGCGCGGGCTGTGGGCGGCGCTCGCCCCGCTCCCACTCGTCTTTCCCTCGTTCGTAGGCGGCCTGGCGCTCATGGCGGCGGTGGCGCCGGGAGGCCTGCTGGACGCACCGTTGGGTTGGGTAGGCGTGGAGGCCACCCGCCCCGAGGGCTTCTGGGGGGCCTGGCTGGTGCTGACGCTGTTCACCACGCCCTACGTGCTCCTGCCGGTGGCGGCGCGCCTCGTGGCCCTGCCACCGTCGCTGGAGGAGAGCGCCCGGCTGCTGGGGCGTCGCCCGTCGACGGTGTTCCGCACAGTCGTGCTGCCGCAGATCAGCGGCGCTATCGGTGCCGGGGCGCTGTTGGTGTTCCTGTACACGGTGAGCGACTTCGGCGTGGTGGTGCTGCTGCGCTACGACACGCTCACGCGGGCGATCTACACCAATCGGTTGCTCGACCGCGACCAGTCGGCGGCGCTGAGCCTGCTGCTGGCGGTGGTGGCGTTGACCGTGGTCGCGGGCGAGCGGACCCTCGCCAGGCGTCGACATCGAGGCCCGCTCGAGGCCGTGCGGGCAGCCCGACCCCTGCGCGTGCCGCTCGGGCGCTGGCGCGGGCCCGCGCTGGCGGCGGTCATCGTCTGGGTGGGGCTGGCGCTGGGCGGCCCACTGGCGTCGCTCGGGCTGTGGGCCTGGCGCGGGTTCAGCGGCGAAACCAGCAGCCTCGCGTCCGGTGACCGGGGGCTGAGCGACCTGGTCGAGCCGGCGCTCAACACCGCAGGCATCAGCATCGTCACCGCGCTGGTGGCGATCGCGGTGTTGCTCCCGCTCGCCTACCTCTCGGCCCGCCACCGGGCCCGGGCGGCCGACGTGGCCAACGGGTTTGTGGCGACGGGGTTCGGCCTCCCGGCCCTGGTGGTGGCGCTGTCGGTGGTGTTCTGGAGCCGCCAGCTGCCCGAGGCCTGGGGGCTGTACCAGAGCTTCACGATGCTGGTGTTCGCATACGTCGTGCACCTCGGTGCGCAGTCGCTGCGGGCCGCCGAGGTGGCCGTGGGCTCGGTGCCGTCCCGGCTGGACGAGTCGGCCCGCATGCTGGGCGCCGGCCGCCTCCGCCGCTTTCGCACCATCGAGCTGCCGCTCATGCTGCCCGGCCTCGCCGCGGGCGGGGGACTGGTCCTGCTGTCGACGATGAAGGAGCTGCCGATCACGCTGCTGACGGCGCCCCTCGGGTTCGAGACCTTGGCCACCCGGATCTGGGAGGACGCCGAGGCGGTCTTCCTCGCCGAGGCGGGCCTGGCCAGCCTGGTGCTGGTCGCCCTGTCGGGGATCCTGACGTGGCTGCTGGTCGTGCGACGCACGGAGCGCCTGGCATGAGCCGGCTACGCCCGTCCGCTCCCCACCGCTCACGGGTCCTGTCGCCTCCGGTGCGGGGCTCCGACGCTGCGTCTCCCGCTCTTGGCGGCTTCGCCGCCGGGCCGCTCGGGCCCAGGCCGCCGTCGGCGCCGATAGGCGCCGACAGCGCCCCCGCATCCTCAGCGCCACCCGCTCGCTACCCGCCCTCCGCCGGAGAATGCGAAGCGACCTCGGCCAACAGCCGAGTCGGGCTTGCTCCGTGGCTCCGCACGACCGCCGGTGTGGCGACGATCGTCGGCATCGTGGTGGCGGCGTGGGCGATGATCGCAATCCCGGCCCGCGCCACCTACGGCACCCTCACCACGGCCGACGAGCCGCAGTACCTGCTGACGGCCCTCAGCCTGTTCGAGGACCGGGACCTGCACATCGACGACGAGCTCGCCGAGGCCCGATTCGCGCCGTTCCACGAGCTGGACCTGCCGGTGCAGACCGAGGCGCTGGACGACGGCCGCCAGATCAGCCCGCACGACCCCTTGCTGCCGGCGATACTCGCCATTCCCATGGGTCTCGGCGGATGGGTGGCGGCCAAGGCCGCGCTGGCGGCCCTAGGCGGAGTGCTGGCGGCGCTGCTCGTGTGGACCGCGCACCGGCGCTTCGCCGTGCCCCTCGGTGTCGCCGCCGGCACGGTCCTCGCCTTCGGCGTAACGGCCCCCCTTGCGGCGTACGCGACCCAGGTCTATCCCGAGTTGCCGGCGGCGTTGGCCGTGACCGCGGCGATCGCTCTCCTAACGGGTGGCCGCAGAGCTGCAGCGCTGGTCGGCTTCGCGCTGGCGGTGACGGTGCTGCCGTGGCTGGGGGTCAAGTACGCGCCGGTCGCCGTCGCCCTGGTGGCGGTCGCGGTGGGCACCCTCGCGGGCGAACGCCGCCTACGGGCCGCCGTATCGCTGGTCGCGCTTCTCGGCCTGGCCGGGGCGGCCTACCTCGGCGCCCACCGCCTCCTCTATGGCGGCTGGACCGTGTACGCCACCGGCGACCAGTTCACCGGCGGCGAGCTGACCGTGATGGGGAGGAATCCCGACTACCCGGGGCGCACCCCGCGGCTGGGTGGCCTGTTGCTGGATCGCGGCTTCGGGTTGGCGGCGTGGATGCCGGGCTACCTACTGGCGGTCCCGGCCTTGGCGGTTTTGGCCCGTCGGCGTCCGGCGGGGTGGTGGACGCTGGCGGCGCCGCTCGCCGCCGGCTGGGCCACAGCGACGTGGGTGGCCCTCACCATGCACGGCTGGTGGTGGCCTGGCCGCCAAGTGGTGGTCGTGGTGCCGTGCGTGGTGCTTGTGGTTGCTTGGTGGGCTGGCCACACCGGGGCGGTGCGGGGCGTCCTCGCCGTGGCGGGGGCGTTCGGGGCCTTGGCCTGGGGCTGGTTGGTGGCCGAGGTCCTCGACCGGCGGCGCACGCTGATCTTTGACTTCGACTCCACCACCAACCCGCTTTACCGGGCGTGGCGCGCGTTGCTCCCCGACTACCGCCACCCGAGCGCGGGGGACTGGATGCTCCAGGCGGCCTGGTTCGCCGCACTGGCCGCCGTGGCGCTCTGGGCCCGACACGTCTCCCGCTCTCGCAGCCCCGCTGCGGGTCGCTCGGGCTTCGAGGCGTAGCTCTCCGCTCCCACGGCCGCTCGGGCCGGGCCTCGCCTATCGGCTCGGCCTCAAGCGCTCGCCGCGACCGGTGTCGACACCTCGGCCGCGACCAGGATCCGGGCGGTGGCGAACGCCCCGATCCCGACATGGCGACCCTCGATCTCGACGGTCGTCGTGCGGTCGGGCGACACGGCCGTGACCACGCCCGAGCGACCGGGCTGCACCGCGGCGTCCTCCAGGAAGTCGAGCAGGCCGGGCGTGAACTCCAGCTCCTCGGGTATGCGCGTCACCGTGAACGCCGTACCCACCGGGACGTCGCAGAGGGCCACGGCGGCCGGGGCGGAGTACTCCGACCCGGGGATCGGGTTGCCGTGGGGACAGGTCGTGGGATTGTCGAGCAGCCGGTTGATGGCCCGCTCCACGGGCTCGGAGATGACGTGCTCCCACTTGCCGGCCTCGACGTGAGCGTCGGCCCACGACAGCCCGAGAATGTCGGTGAGCAGGCGCTCGGCCAATCGGTGGCGCCGAACCACCTGCTCCGCCAGGTGCCGGCCGTCCGCCGTGAGGTTGATGGTCGATCCATCGAGCGCCACGAAGCCCTCGAGCTGCATGCGCTTGATCATCTCGGACACCGCCGGCCGCGAGATGTGGAGCCGCTCTGCGATCCGGGCCTGGATGACGTCAACGTCGTCTTCCTTCAGCTCCCAAATCGCTTCGCAATACTCCTCGAAAGCCGGGTGGAACTCGGGAGTCTGATACTCGACCACCGCCTCAGCCTACAGCTGTGGCATCTCCGCCTGGCTTGGGGCCTGGCGCCACACGCGCCACCGGGCCGCCGAAGCGGCCCGGTGTCCGAAACAGCCAGGGGGGCGGGGCGGGCGGGCGGACAGGCACCCCGCCCCCAGCTGGCCTGTTACCCAACGCTACCCCATGCCTTCGGTGGACAAACACCCCCGGCGGAAAGTTTGGTGACGACTTCGGGACAAGCGCTCAGATGATCTCTAGGGTCCGGCGAGAGCGGCCGGAGTGGTGGGAACCGACATGCCCACACCAGCAAACCCAGCGGATCGTCAGGCCGTCGCTGCCACGGTCGATGCCGAGGATCCGACTCTCGCTGAGGAGCACCTCGCTGCCGTGTCGGGGGCAATTCACGCTGAACATGTCGTGATTCTCCATCTGCTTGGCGGATCTGACGAGTGGCAGCGCCGCACATGTTCGAAAGGTTTCTGCCAAACTATCGGGCATGACACCTGTTCAACGCCACGCCGACCGGTTTCGTGCGAGGCGACCGCGGCGCTCGCACCTCGTCGCCGCACTGGTCGGCCGCCACGTGGCGGCCTTCGAGCTCGGCGTCGCCCATGAGGTGTTCGGGCTGGACCGATCCGAGTACTCCGACCCCTGGTACGACTTCCGCGTCGTGGCGGCCCTCGGCAACCCGATTCCGGTGACCGACGGGGACTGGTCGATCAGCACGCCCTGGACGCTCGAGAACATCGCCGAGGCCGACACCGTCATAGTGCCGACCTGGCCCGACCTCGATACCCCGGCATCCACGACCCTGCTCGACGCGCTGCGCGGGGTTCACGACCGTGGTGGCCGGCTGGTGAGCGTCTGCTCGGGCGCATTCCTGCTGGCGCAGACGGGCCTCCTCGACGGCCGGCGGGCGACGACGCACTGGATGTACGCGGGCGACCTGGCTCGCTGCTATCCCGAGGTCGACGTCGACCCGAACGTGCTGTTCGTCGACGCCGGCAACGGCATCTTCACGTCTGCGGGCACGGCCGCCGGCATCGACCTGTGCCTGCACATCGTGCGGCTCGACCACGGCGCCAACGTCGCGAACAAGGTGGCGCGGCGCATGGTCGTACCCCCACAACGAGACGGGGGGCAGGCGCAGTTCGTCGACGCCCCGGTGCCGGCCACCCCCGACGACGACGTGATCGGCCGCATCCTTGAGTGGGCCGCCGGTCATCTCGATGAACCCCTGACGGTCGATGATCTGTCGCGGCGGGCGCTGCTCAGCTCCCGCACGTTCGCCCGGCGGTTCCGGGCGGTCACGGGGACGACACCCATGCAGTGGCTGTTGCGCCAGCGGGTGCTCCACGCCCAGCGACTTCTCGAGGCCACCGATCTGCCCATCGAGCTCGTCGCCCAGCAGTGCGGGTTCGGCACTGCCACCTCGTTCCGTACGCATTTCCGGCGCGTCGCCGGTACGTCGCCGGCGGCATACAGGCGGACGTTCCGCCTCGACGTGGTGGCGTCGTAGGGCGGTCGCGTTTTGTTCGCGGGATTGGTCGCTCTGGCAGCCGTTCCCGCGAACAACATGCGGAATAGCGCCCCCGCTGTACCCGTTGCCGATTGTGAAGTGATTCACTAACTCACCCGGGAGGTGTCCCTTGGGTGTGCGACCGCATGTCGTGATCGTCGGCGCAGGATTTGGTGGGCTCGCCGCGGCCCGTGGCCTCGACCGCCTGCCCGTCGAGGTCACGCTGATCGACCGCAACAACTTCACGACCTTCCAGCCCCTGCTGTACCAGGTGGCCACCGCCGGCCTGAACGCCGCCGACGTCGCCCATCCGGTCCGCGGCCTGTTCCACCGGCAGCGGAACCTGCGGATGCTCGTGGGCGAGGTCATCGGCGTCGACTGGGAGCGGCGTGAGGTCCTGCTGGCGGACCACCAGCCCGTGCCGTTCGACCACCTGGTGGTGGCCGTGGGGGCCGTAACCACGTGGTTCGGTGTGCCGGGCGCCGCCGAGTACGCCCTCCCCTTGTACACGCTCGAGGACGCTGTCGAGGTTCGCAATCACGTCGTGTCGCGCTTCGAGGCGGCCGACGCCGATCCGTCGCTCGTCGACCGAGGCGAGCTCAACTTCGTCGTGGTCGGCGGCGGGCCGACGGGGGTCGAGATGGCGGGCGCGTTGGCGGAGCTGTTCGCGGTGGTGTTCAAGCGCGACTACCCATCGCTGGGGGTCGGTCGGGCGCGGGTCGTGTTGGTCGAGACTCGGGATCGGTTGCTGGAGCCGTTCCATGGTTCGTCGCAACGGGCGGCGCTCGACGCCCTGCGGGCGAGGCAGGTGGAGGTCCGCCTCGAGGAAACCGTGGACGAGGTGATGCCCGATCACGTGCGCTTCACCACGGGTGAGGTCCTGCCGGCCCACACGGTGATCTGGGCAGCGGGT
>Ga0209889_1000339_pt1 | contig 12480 bp, 12 predicted proteins | sample GWRWN1_0_10_FD_187233 | JGI IMG/M metagenome (GOLD analysis project Ga0209889, IMG submission 187233) | Riverbed sediment microbial communities from areas with no vegetation in Columbia River, Washington, USA - GW-RW N1_0_10 (SPAdes)... | ecosystem: Environmental > Aquatic > Freshwater > River >... | reverse complement strand
ACCACGAAGACCTGCCCGATGCGGAAACCCTCCACAACGGAGGGCTGGTTGCGTCGTTCGACCGGAACTCTGCCCACGTCCGGCCCGGCGGGAACTGCGTTGAGCACGGCCGGCGATACCGGCGTCGCCGCCTGTCTCGGCCAGGCAAAGGCGGCCAGGACCAGATCCGGATGTGTGATGGCGTAGCGCCGGTTCTGCCAGATCATGTGCAGACCACCGGCCGGATCCGAGGCGACGAGGGCACGGCCGCCGAGCTTATCCACGCCGCCGCCCGGCGTCGATCCGACCAGGAGCACGGACTCCGCTCGCGCCGAAGCCGCCGAGCCAGGTGGCATGGTCGCCGGTGCGGCTGAGCCACGTTGATCGCTTCCCGCGAACGCCGATAGGGTCGGCGGACGCGAACACAGCGTCCACGGGGTGGTCACCAGGTCGCCGGCGGCCGGGAGCAGGTCCGGCGCTCCGGGAATCCCCAGTGGAGTGCCCCGAGCCACCCCGACCAGCGAGGCCCGCGGCACGTAGGCCCGGCGCGGCTGAGCGGATGAGAGAATGAGCAGCGCGGAGGAGTAGTTCACGACCGGATACAGCACACCGTCGCGGTAGACAAAGCGGGCCCCTGTCTCCGTCTCGATGATCACCGCATTGCCATCACGCCAGGAATCGTCGCCGCCGGGCCGCAGCACGCCGTACACACCGACGGCCGCGACCCCCAGCGCCGCCACCATCACGCTGGCGAGGAGAGCGCCGCCGATCCGCCGCAGGGGTGAGGAGACCGGATCGGGATCCCGCATGGCGAGGGCGCCGACGACCCGCTGCAGCGTGAACTGGTGTGAGTGCAGCTGATCCGAGCGCGACGCCATCGACCATCCCCTTTGCGCGCACGAAGGTGCCGGACTGCCGCAACACCTTACGCGAATGCGTTCGGTGCGGATCCGCGGACGGTACGAGAGTCCGCGGACTGTCCCCCGCGCTACGGGTGTGGCACGATCGCGCGCATGGTACGACGACTCCTCGGTCTGCTCCTCCCCCTCGCTGGCTCGGCCGCCGCGGTGTGGCTGAGCACGATCATCATTCCGGGCATATCCACATTCGCCGCGACGACATGGGGAACGGTCGGCACCGTGGTCCTCATCGCGTTGATCTTCGGCCTGGTGAACGCCGTGGTCAAGCCGGTGGCCAAGCTGGTCGGCTGCGGCATCTACATCCTGACCCTCGGGCTCATCGCACTCGTGGTCAATGGGCTGCTGCTGTGGTTGACCAGTTGGATCGCCGGCAAGCTCGACATCCCATTCCACGTCGACAACTTCTGGCCCGCGGCCGTGCTCGGCGCGCTCTTCATCGGCCTCGTCACCTGGGGACTGCACAAGGTCGCGGATGTGATCACCAAGAGGCGCGAACCGCGGCGAATCACGCCTCCTCCACCCCCGCCGCAATGGAGCCAGCCGCGGCCGAGAGGCTAACCTCGCCGAATGCTGAGGCGCCGGGATGACGGGTACGAGATCGACACGTCGGCGGGGCGGCTCGACGTACCACGCGTACACCGGTGGCTCTCCACCGATGCGTACTGGGCATTGGGCCGCCCGGTCGACGTCGTGTCAACCTCCGTCGATAGATCGCTGTGCTTCGGGGTCTACTCGGCCGAGGGTGACCAGGTCGGCTTCGCCCGTGTCGTGACCGACCACGCGACGTTTGCCTGGCTCTGCGACGTGTACATCGCGCCCGAGGCCCGCGGGCGCGGGCTCGGAACGTGGCTGGTGACGGTCGTACGCGAGCGGCTCTCCGCCGATGGTGTGCGCCGAATCCTGCTCTCCACAACCGACGCACACGGCGTGTACGCCGCAGCCGGCTTCCTCCCGCTCGTGAATCCCGACCGGTGGATGGAGATCGACCTCCGCGACTGATCGCGGTAGCCGTGACGTCGGGCACACCTAAGGAGTCCGACCGGGAGACGGGCCTTACGGTGAACGGTATGAACCGGGCGCGCAAGGGATATCTCTTCGCTCTGGGCGCCTACCTGTGCTGGGGTCTGTTTCCGCTGTACTGGAAGTTGTTGCGCCCGGCCACCCCGGTCGAGATCCTGGCGCACCGGATCGTGTGGTCGTTCGTGCTGGTGGTGCTCATCGTGGCCGTTGCCCGCGGCTGGCGGCGGATCGCCGCGCTGATCCGCAGGCCCGGCAAGATGGGACTGATCGCGGTGGCCGCGCTGCTCATCGCGGTGAACTGGGGCACCTACATCTACGGCGTCAACACGGACCGGGTGGTCGAGACGTCGCTGGGATACTTCATCAACCCGCTCGTCACGGTGCTGCTGGGCGTCTTCGTACTCGGCGAGCGATTGCGCGCAGCGCAGTGGGCCGCGATCGGCGTGGGCGCGTTGGCCGTGGCCGTGCTCACAGCGGACTACGGGCATGTCCCGTACCTCGCGCTCGTTCTGGCCGGCACGTTCGGCCTCTACGGGCTGGTGAAGAAGCGGCTCTCGGTGCCCGCCGCCGACGGTCTGCTGGTCGAGTCCGCGGCGCTGACCGTGCCGGCCGTCATCTTCCTGTCAATTCTTGTCGCGGGCGGCGACTCGACTCTTGGCCGGGTCTCCGCCGCGCACACCGCTCTGCTCGTGCTCTCCGGGGCAGTCACCACGGTCCCACTGCTCCTCTTCGCCGGCGCCGCCAACCGGATCCCGCTGTCGGCTATCGGACTCTTGCAATACCTGGCGCCGATCCTGCAGCTCGCCTGCGGCGTCCTCGTCTTTGGCGAACCCATGCCACCGGCCCGGCTCGCGGGTTTCGTCTTGGTATGGCTGGCTCTGGGCGTGTTCACCTGGGACGGCATCCGATACCTGCGGTCACAGGCGCGGAGCGCAGTGACCACTGGCACCGCCGTTGACGTGGGCGAGCACCTAAGGTTGAGTGACTCCAGAATGTCGTCATAGAGGGGGCGTGGGACGACGGTGGTGGTGCGGCATCCCCATGGGGAACCGTCGGATCTGATCCGCAGTGTTTCGCGGGCGCTGCGCGTCCTGGAGGCGGTCGGACAGACGCCGAGAGGGCTCACGGTCAAACAAATCGCCCGACGGTGCGATCTGACCACGGCCACGACATACCATCTGATCCGCACACTCGCGTACGAGGGCTATGTGAGTCGACGGGAGGACGGCACCTACGTGGGCGGCTTGGAGATCGCCGACCGGTTCCGTGAGCTCGTCGCCGCCTTCCGCGGCCCGGCGAGTGTGGATGAGGCGCTTCGCAAGGCCGCCGCGGGCACCGGGGTCAGCCACTACCTGGGCACGTTCGTCGGCGGACAGGTCGTGCTCGCCAGCGCTGCCGAGGGGCCGCAATCCCCGTACCTGGAAGATCTGGTCCCCGGTTTCGACGACGGGGCACACGCGACCGCCCTCGGCAAGGCGCTGCTCGCCACCCTCACCCACGATCAGCGGCTGCGCTACCTCAAGGATTGGGGTATGCGTTCGTACACGAACTCGACCTTGACCCAGCCTGAGGCCCTCGAGGCCGACCTGATCGCGGGCGAGCGGCGTGGCATGCAGATGGAGGTGTCTCAGTTCCGGACTGGCATCGCGTGCGCCGCTGTGGTGGTGCGCGGGGATCGTGATCCTGAGCGCCGCTTCGTGCTTGCCTGCGCCATGGCCGCCGACCGCTTGCTCGACTCCCCGGAGGAGGTCCGTAACCACCTCATCGGGGCGGCACGAAGCGTCGCCGGGGCAATGAACGACGCCGGTGGTGGCGTCACCGCATGAGCGCTGAACCAGCAACGCCGCGCCCGCGTGACAACGGTCAGGATCCCCGGTCGAGGTAGGGATTACCAGGGTGTGGCTGACGACGATGAGCTAATTCGAGTGTTGCACGCGGAGCATGGCGACGCGCTCTTCGCGCATGCGGTGCGGCTGTGCGACGGTGACCGGCAGCGGGCCGAGGACCTCGTCCAGGAGACCCTGGTACGGGCCTGGCGGCACCCCGAGGCGCTCGACCCGGACCGCGGCTCCGCCCGGGCCTGGCTATTCACGACGGCACGGCGACTCGCCATCGACGCATGGCGCCGGCGTGAGGTGCGGGTGGGCGAGGTGGTGACGGACGCGCCGCCGGAACCGCGGACCGACCTCGATGAGGCCGACCGGGCGGTGGAGGCGTGGACGATCGCGGAGGCCCTGGAGAAGCTGTCGCCGGCGCACCGCGAGGTCCTGGTGGAGTGCTTCTATCGCGGGCGCTCGGTGGCCGAGGCGGCCGCGGCGTTGGGAATCCCCAGCGGGACCGTGAAGTCGCGCACGCACTACGCCGTGCGTGCGCTGCGACTCGTGCTCGATGAGATGGGGGTGACGCGGTGACGTGCCGGTTCTCGTTCGACGACGGCGCGTATGTGCTCGGCGCGCTTGCGCCGGCCGACCGCGCGGAGTTCGAGCGACACCTACCCTCCTGTGCCCCGTGCCGGAAGGCAGTGGCCGGCCTCGCCGTCATCCCGGGCCTGCTCGGTCGGCTGGACCCCGCCACGGCCATCCCGTCCGGTCCGGCGCCATCCACCTTCCTCCCGCGCACCCTGGCCGCCGTGGCCACCCGCCGGCACGCTGAACAACGCCGACGGACCTGGTACGCCCTGGGCGCGGCACTGGCGGCGGTATGCCTCGCGGCCGTGGTCGGCATCGGGGTGCACCTCGTCGACTCATCGCGCGGCGCCCAGCCATCCGCCAGCCTCACCGCGATGCGGCCGGTGGCGGCGTCCAAGATGCCGGTGAGCGCCGAGGTCGGCCTCGTCGCCATCGACGGGGGTACCCGAATCGAGATGCGGTGCCGGTACGCCAGCGGCTACGACGGGCAGTGGACGGTTCGCCTCGTGGTCTACCCGCGCTCGGGCGGCGCGGGAGAACAGATCGGCACGTGGGCGGCGCGGTCGGGTCAGGAGGTGTCGGTCAGCGCACTGACCCACCTACCGGCCGAGGAGATCGCCCGGGTCGAGTTGCACCGCGACGACGGTTCGCCGCTGCTCAGCTGGACACCCACCTAGTGGTCGTCAAGGCACCACAGACCTTCGTTGATCTAGGGCGAAGTCGCATGAGTTGATCTCTAACCACGCGACTACGCCCTAGATCGAGTCGCGTGGTTCATGAGCTACGCGGAACGATCGGCGATGAAATCGGCCAGGGACTCGAGGGCATGTCGGGCCGGCACATCGGGCAGGTGGGCGAGCTGGGCGCGGGCGCGCTCGGCGTACCCCCGCACGGTCTCCCGGGCCCGCTTCATTGCTGCCGATTCCCGCAACAGGTCCAATGCCTCCACCACGACGCCGTCATCGGCGATGGGCCCATGCCCGAGGATCTCCCGCATCCGCATGGAGCCGGCGTCGGCCGCGTCGTCGGCGAGGGCATAGAGCATGGGGAGCGTCGGCACACCTTCGCGCAGATCCGTACCGGGTGTCTTGCCCGACTCCGCCGACTCGGAGGCGATATCGAGCAGGTCGTCGGAGAGTTGGAAGGCGACACCGATCGTGTCTCCGTACGCCGCGACCGCCTCCACGACGGGCGGTGGCGCCCCGCTGAACATCGCGCCGAATCGCGCCGATGTACCGATGAGCGAGCCCGTCTTATCGGCGATCACCTGCAGGTAGTGTTCGATCGGGTTGGACTCGCGCGGACCGACTGTCTCCGCGATCTGACCATGGACAAGTCGGGCGAACGTCCGCGACTGGATCCGGACCGCCTCAGGCCCCAGGCCGGCCGCGATTTCGGCGGCGCGAGCGAACAGGAAGTCGCCGGTGAGTATGGCGATGGAGTTTCCCCAGCGCGCGTTCGCGGACGCGGCGCCCCGGCGAACCGACGCCTCGTCCATGACGTCGTCGTGGTAGAGCGTGGCGAGGTGGGTCAGTTCGACAACAACCGCGGCACTGGTCACCTCCGGCGCACGCGCGTCGCCGAACTGGGCCGCCAAGGCCACAAGTAGGGGTCGGAACCGTTTTCCACCCGCGTCGGCGAGGTGACGTGCGACCTCGGCCAAGACGGGATCAGCCGATGTCGCGGCGTCCCGCAGCGCGGACTCCACGCCGTCCAGGCAGGTCCGGACCGCCGCTTCAAGCGCGGGGTCGTCGAAGGTGATGCCCACCGCCGCGTTCGGCGCAGCCAGCGGGCCAGTCACGTCAGCAGTCATGCCAACCGCGCGGGAATCGCTGCTCATCACGTTCTCACGATGCCACACGTGCACCGCGACCACCCTCGCGCCCCGCGGGCGTGGCGCGCGTCACCAGCTGGCGGTTTAGCGAATGAACTCGGCGGCCCGGTCGGCGAGGTCGAGCACCGGAGACGGGAACACACCCAGCAGGAGGGTCGCGAGGACACCGACCATGAGCGCGGCTGATGTGAATGCGCCCGGAATGGCCACGGTCGGGCTCTGCTCCGCCGGCTCGGACAGCCACATCATCACCACGACCCGCAGATACGGGAACGCCAGGATCATGCTGGTCACCACTCCGACGATCACCAAGGCCACCGGCCACGCCTCGCCGACCCCGAGTGCCGCGCCGAACACCGCGAACTTGCTGGTGAATCCGCTGGTGAGCGGGATGCCGGCGAAGGCGAGCATCAGGAAGGTGAACACCCCCGCGACGAGCGGGGCTTCGCGACCCAGCCCGGCCCAGCGAGACAGGTGGGTCGCCTCGCCGTCGTCGTCGCGCACCAGCGTGATGACCGCGAACGCGGCGATGACCGTAAACCCGTACGCGGCAAGGTAGAACATGGCCGACGACAAGCCTTCCTTGCTGAACGCGAGTGCGCCGACGAGCAGATAACCCGCGTTGGCGATCGACGAGTAGGCGAGGAGGCGCTTGATGTCGGTCTGTGTGACCGCGAGGATCGCGCCAACCAACATGGTGAGGATCGCGATCGTGCCGATCACCGGCTCGATGTCCCATCGCGCCCGGTCGAACGCGACGTAGAGTACCCGAAGCAGACCACCGAATGCGGCCACCTTGGTACACGCGGCCATAAAGGCGGTCACCGAGGTGGGGGCGCCCTGATAGACGTCGGGCGTCCACACATGAAACGGCACCGCGGCGATCTTGAATAGCAGACCAACGGCGACCATCGCCAGGCCAGTGAACAGGAGCAGCGGGCTCGTCGTCGCGAGCAACGCCGCGTCATGGATGCCGCCGAACGAGACTGTGCCGGCGAATCCGTAGAGCAGGGCCATGCCGAAGATGAAGAACGCCGATGCGAAGGCGCCCAACAGGAAGTACTTCAACGCCGCCTCCTGGCTGACCAGGCGGCGCCGTCGCGCTAGCGCGCAAAGCAGGTAGAGCGGCAGCGAAAAGACCTCGAGCGCGACGAACATCGTCAGCAGGTCGTTGGCCGCGACAAAGAGCATCATGCCCGAGAGTGCGAAGAGTGTGAGGGGGAAGACCTCGGTCGCACCCTCCTCGCGCGCTTGACGGCGGTCGGCTTCGCTGCCGACGGGTATCGCCGCCTGCGACACGAACGGGCCGCCCTTCTCCAGCGCCCGTTCGCCCACCAGTAGCAGCGCTACGATGCCGAGGACCGCGAGGGTGCCCTGCAGAAACAGCGTCGGTCCGTCGATGGCGAGGGCCACGTCCGCGGTGAGCTCGCGGCTGCCCACGCGAGCCTCCCGAATCACCGCCAGCAGCGCCACCGTCAGTGCGATGAACGAGAGCGCGAACTGGATCGTGTGGCGGCTCTGCCGCGGCGCGAAGGCGTCCACCAGCACGCCGAGACACGCCGCGCCAAAGAGAACCAGCATCGGCGCCATCGCGGCGTAGTCGAGATCAGGCAGCCTGACGTCGATGGCCAGCACCTGCGCCGGCGTCGCGATCGTGAAACCGTTCACTTGCCAGCCTCCTGGGCGGACGGCGCGGGGTCCTCTTTTTTGATGTCATGCAACGTATAGGCCACCGCCGGGTTGATGACGTCGAGCAGTGGCTTCGGATAGAAGCCGAAGAACACCAGCAGCGCGATCAGCGGGCCGACCACAATCGACTCACGCCAGGAGAGGTCCCGGCGCATCCCCCGTACCTTCGCCATCTGCGGGTTCGGCGTGCCGTGCGTGGTGCGCTGGATCATCCACAGCACGTAGGCCGCGCCGAGAATGATGCCGAGCGTAGCGACGACCGCCACCGTCTTGTATACCGAGAACGTGCCGAGTAGCACCAGGAACTCGCTGACGAACGGCGCCGTGCCCGGCAACGACAGCGACGCGAGACCGGCGACGATAAAAACACCCGAGAGTACGGGCACCGTCTTGCCCGCGCCGCCGAAGTCCCCGACGAGTGCAGAACCACGCCTCGACACGAACATGCCAACGACGAGGAACAGCAGTCCGGTGGCGAGGCCGTGGTTCACCATGTAGAGCACCGCGCCCGAGCCGGCCTGGGTGGTGAAGGCGAAGATGCCAACGCCGATGAAGCCGAAGTGCGCTACCGACGTGTAGGACACGAGCCGCTTCAGATCGTTCTGACCGACCGCGAGTAAGGCTGCATAGATGATCCCGACAAGCGCGAGCGCGATACCCAGCGGAGCGAAGTACTTCGACGCGTTGGGGAACAGCGGCAGGCAGTAGCGCAGAATTCCGAACGTGCCCACCTTGTCCAGCACGCCGACAAGCAGCGCGGCCGCCCCGGCCGGGGCCGCCCCACCCGCGTCAGGCAGCCACGTATGGAACGGGAAGAACGGCGCCTTGATCGCGAACGCGATGAAGAAACCCAGGAACAGCCAACGCTCAGCACCCTGGGAGAAGTCGGCCTCGGTGAGCCGCTGCCAGTCGAACGTGTGACCTCCGAGCACCCACAGCCCGATGACCGCGGCGAGCATAAGGAGGCCGCCGACGAGCGAGTAGAGGAAGAACTTCACCGCGGCGTACTGACGGCGGGCTCCTCCGTACGAGCCGATGAGGAAATACATCGGCACGAGCATGACCTCGAAGAAGACGTAGAAGAGGAAGATGTCGGCGGCGGCGAACACGCCGATCATCGTGCTCTGCAGCGCCAGCAGCAGCGCGAAGTAGGCGTGCACGGACCGCTTGGCGGGCGTGCCGGTCTCTTCGCGCACCTCGTCCCACGAGTAGATGATGACCAGGGGCACCAATACCGCGATCAACGCGATCATCACTAGTGCGATGCCGTCGATGGCGAACGTGAAGCGGGCGTCCCAGGTCGGGATCCACGGGTACGACTCGCGTAGCTGGAACCGGTCCCCATTCGGCTCGAACGCGAACCATGTCGCGAGCGCTAAGCCCAGCACCGCGATCGACCAGGCCAGAGCGACCTGTTTGGCCAGCGCCGGGCGGGTGCGGGGCAGCAGCGCCACGACGAGTGCACCCAGTAGCGGCAGCCCGGTCAGGAGGGACAGGTACGGAAAGCCAGCGTCAGACATTTACCCGAGCCTCACTACCAGGAAAGCGACCGCCACCAACAGCGCGCCGCCGAGCATGGATAGGGCGTAAGAGCGGACGAACCCGGTCTGCGCCCGGCGTAGCCGGCCAGATCCGCCGCCGACAGCGGCGGCCAGCCCATTGACCAGACCGTCGATGCCCTTGTTGTCGAAGTAGACGAGTGCTCGGGTCAGGTACGTGCCGGGCTTCTCGAAGACGGTCTCGTTGACGGTGTCGCCGTAAAGGTTCTTGCGTGCGGCCGTGACGACCGGCCCGGCGGGCTGTTCCTGCAGGGAGGTTCCGTTGCGGAAGAGCCACCAGCCGAGCAGGCCGCCCAGCACGGTGATCGCGATCGAGAGGATCGTCACCACCGTATGGCTCAGGTGGACATGCTCGGGTACCTCGCCGCCCTCGACACCAAACACGGTCGGGTTCAGCCAGTCCTGCACCGGCGTCGCCATGAGCGCGCCGGCGGCGGCGGAACCGATCGCGAGCAGCATCAGCGGCACCGTCATCACCGGCGGCGATTCATGCGGATGCTTGATGTCATCCGTCCAGCGCTCCGGTCCGTGGAAGGTCAGCACGAACAGCCGCGTCATGTAGAACGCGGTAAGGCCGGCGCCGAGCAGCGCCGCGAACCCGAGGACCCAGCCCGCCCACCCGGGCCGGTCGAAGGCCTCCGCGATGATCGGCTCCTTGGAGAAGAAGCCGGACAGCGGCGGGATGCCGATGATGGCGAGCCAGCCGACTCCGAACGTGATCCAGGTGATCTTCATGTACTTCCACAGCCCGCCGAAGCGGCGGATGTCGACCTGGTCGTTCATGGCGTGCATGACCGAACCAGCGCCGAGGAAGAGCCCGGCCTTGAAGAAACCGTGCGCGAGGAGGTGGATGATGGCCAGGGCGTACGCTCCGCCGCCCAGGCCGACGCCGAGGAACATGTAGCCGATCTGCGACACGGTCGACCAGGCCAGCACCCGCTTGATGTCGTCCTTCGCGCAGCCGATGATGCAGCCGATCAGCAGCGTGACGGCGCCAACCGCCGCCACGACCGCCTGCGCCGTGGGGTTGGCGTCGAAGATGGGGTTCGACCGGGCGATGAGATAGACGCCGGCGGTGACCATCGTCGCCGCGTGGATGAGGGCGGAGACGGGTGTCGGGCCCTCCATCGCGTCCGGCAGCCACGCCTGCAATGGGAACTGGCCCGACTTTCCACACGCACCAATCAGCAGCAGTAGACCCAACGCTAGCGTGGTCCCGCTGGTGAACCGGTCGACGTTGGCGAAGACACCGTCGTAGCTGACCGTGTGGAGGTTCGCGAACATCACGAAGATCGCGATGGCGAGGCCCGCGTCGCCGACGCGGTTCATGATGAACGCCTTCTTGCCGGCCGTGGCCGCGCTGGGGCGGGTATACCAGAAAGAGATCAACAGGTACGAGGCGAGACCGACGCCCTCCCAGCCGATGTATAGCATCACGTAGTTGTTGCCCAGCACCAGCAGGAGCATCGCCGCGACGAAGATGTTGAAATAGGCGAAGAACGTGCGCCGCTTCGGATCGTCGGCCATGTAGCCCACCGCGTACACGTGGATGAGGAAGCCCACTCCGGTGATGAGCAGCACGAAGACGGCCGAGAGCGGATCGAACAGCAACCCGAAGTCGACCTTAAGGGCGGCGACCTGAATGAATGTGAACAGATCCAATGTGGCCCTGCGGTCGGTGGCCGGCAGGCCGCCAAGTTGGAAGAAGTAGACAAGACCAAGGACGAAGGCGACGCCCACGCTGGCGCAGCCGAGCAGGTGTCCCCACCGGTCCGCGCGACGTCCGAGCAGGAGCAGGATCCCCCCGCTCGCCGCCGGGATCACGATCAGCAGCCAGAACGAGCTCAGGGTCCCACTGGCCGCACTGGCCAACACCTCGTACGCAGAAGCGTGCATCTGTCCCTCAGTACTTCAGCAGGTTCGCGTCGTCGACGCTCGCCGAGCGTCTCGTCCGGAAGATCGACATGATGATGGCCAGGCCGATGACGACCTCGGCCGCGGCCACGACCATAACGAAGAACGCCATGATCTGACCGTCCAGAGTTCCGTTGATCCGGCTGAACGTAACCAGGGCCAGGTTTCCCGCGTTGAGCATCAGCTCAATGCACATGAATAGAACGATCGCGTTCCGCCGAATCAGGACGCCCACGGCCCCGATGGTAAACAGGACCGCCGCGAGTACGACGTAGTAGCCAGGTTCCATAGTGGATGGACTACCTTCCCTCGGTGGCCTTGGGCGTGGACTCGGCCTCGGTCAGCTCTCGCTTGGGCAGGATCGGCGAGATGGTCCGGTCGGACAGGCGTCCGTCCGGCAGCAAACCCGGGGTGGCCACCGATGTCGACGTGGCATAGACGCCCGGTCCCGGCTTCGGGCCAGGGTAGTTGCCGGGCGCGAACCGAGCGCGCATGAGATCCGGCTGGGTGAACTTCTGGTCCTTGTGACGCTCGACGTGCGCGAGGATCATAGCGCCGATCGCGGCCGCGATGAGCAGCGCCGACGTCACTTCGAACGCGAACACGTAGCGGGTGAACAGCGACGCCGCGATGCCCTGGACATTGCCCTCGGCGTTGGCCTGCGCCAGGCCGATCGCGTCCCGTGAGTCCAGCGCCCGGAAGAACGCCGCACCGACGAGCCCCGCGAAGCCCAGCCCGAGCGCCACGGCCGCCAGGCGCTGGCCGCGCAGGACCTCTATCAGCGAATCGGACGCGTCCCGTCCGACCAGCATCAGGACGAACAGGAACAGCATCATGATCGCACCGGTGTAGACGATGATCTGCGCCAGACCGATGAACGGTCCAGCTTGGACCACGTAGAACACGCCCAGACACAGCATGACGAGCACCAGCCAGAGGGCGGAGTGCACGGCGTTGCGTGCCACCACCATGCCCAGAGCCGCGAGGATCGCCAATGGGCCCAGGATCCAAAACGTCCATGCCTCGCCGGCGCCCACACCGGCGGCCGCGAGAACGGTACTCATGTCTCATCCCCTTCTGGGCCGGCGGTGTACGACGGCGAGCGCTCGGCCCCCGCGGCTGTGCCCGGGTCAGCGAGCGCACCGACGTAGTAGTCC
>Ga0209889_1000338_pt1 | contig 12483 bp, 13 predicted proteins | sample GWRWN1_0_10_FD_187233 | JGI IMG/M metagenome (GOLD analysis project Ga0209889, IMG submission 187233) | Riverbed sediment microbial communities from areas with no vegetation in Columbia River, Washington, USA - GW-RW N1_0_10 (SPAdes)... | ecosystem: Environmental > Aquatic > Freshwater > River >... | reverse complement strand
TCCCGCACCGTGCGGGCCAGCTCCACATGCTTATCCGCCGCATACATCGACCAGGACAGGCTGAACGAGACCTCCTCGGTCACATGCTCATCCCACTGGTTGCTGCGTACCGGCGGCTTCCCCGGCGGGGTGTACGGGGCGTAGGCCAGCTCGTGAATGTCGGCGAGCAGCTCGGCCTGCTCGAACGAGATCTGCCGCAGCCGGGCCCGCAACACCAGCGCCAACTGGAACCCGGTCAACGTGGTCCGGTCCAACCCGGTCAACATCGCCGCCAGCCCCGGCCCCGGCGGCATCTCCTCAAAATCCTCCGGCAACGGACCCCACACCGCCGCCTCCAACGCGGCATAGTCCACCGGCCCGGCCGACGCCGACTCTGGTTCAGAGTTGTCGCTCACACGTACGACCCTAAAGCCACCCCCCGACAAAAATCCGCGCCACCGACGCTCACAAGATAACGAAACGGCAACGGTCCAGAGTGGTCAGTCCTTGGCGCGCACGAATTCCAAGGCCTCCCGACTCAACGCCTCCCACTCGCTTCCACGTTCCGGGTCGACCGCGAGCCACTCCTTCATGGTTCTGCCTATGCCGGCGTCAAAGGACGCGCCGTCGCCCACGGCGATCCGTGCCTCCACCCGGTCATGCGGAAGCTTCACAACGAGCCTGCCACCGGAGAGCATGGCAAAGATCTTACTGTTGATCTTCAACGCCGACGAGGAACTTGCCGGTGCCGTCGCACTGTCCAAACGCCCGACGGTAGTGGGTTTGGTGGCTGGTGAGCGTCGATTGCGCTCACCGTTCTTGCACAAGCTCATAGAGCTCGCCGTCGGGCGCCGTGAAGTGCGCGTACCGATGGCGGTCGTTCTCAGCCGGCTCGTCGACCGCAATACCCGCCGCCCGCAGCTCTGCGACCGCCGCGTCAAGATCAGCGACTAGAAAGCCGATGGTGCGCGACGTCCCGCTGCCCTCTTCGCGCTCGTCAGCGATGGCGAACCGCGAGCCGTCATGAAGTCCGAACATGTCACTGCCCCCCGCGTCCGCCTCCACCGCGCGGCGCAGCCCGAGTGTGGTCTCGACAAAACCAGCCATCGCCGTGCGCCGGTCGGTCGCTGTACCTGCGAAGACGAGGCCCAGGAGTTCCACGTCAACAACCTACGCGCCGCACGTGTCCGGCTCGTTGCGTGTCGCGCCATGGCAAAGCGCTGAGCGTACATTTCCATGGTGGACACAGATGTCATCGTGGTCGGCGCCGGCGCGGCGGGTCTGGCCGCTGCCCGTCACCTGGCGGACGCGGGCGTCCACGCGGTGGTGCTGGAGGCGCGTGAGCGGATCGGTGGGCGCGTGCACACCGACCGCACCTTCGCCGAGTTCCCCATTGAGCGCGGTGCCGAGTTCCTACAGCGCGCTGGCAGCCCGTCGTGGGCGCTCGCACACGCCGCCGGGCTCACGGCTGTGCCGGCGATGTCGCAGTGGCGCGGCCGAATCGTCGACGGCGGCCGGTTGCGTCGGCTGGCACCCTGGCTGGTGCCGGCGGCTGGGCAGTTGGCCAGAATCACGCGAGACGTCGCCCGGGCGGCGGACCGGCCGGACGAGTCCCTAGCCGCGCTGCTTCTTCGCCGCAACGCTGGCGCACGGGCATGGCGGATCGCGGAGGGCATGGCGAACGACTCGTGCACCGATCTAGACCAGCTGAGCGTGCACCAGCTCGCGCGGGCGCTCAACCATCGCGAGGAGACCGGCCAGCAGGCACGGGTGGTCGACGGCTACGACCTCCTGGTCGAGCACCTGGCAGCGTCGGTCACGGTCGTGCGGGAATCCCCCGTCGTCACGATGACCTGGTCCGATGACGGCGTTAGCGTCGAGGCCGGCCGTGCATACACCGCGCGGGCGGCCATTGTCACTGTGCCCTTGGGCCTGTTGAAGGCGGGCGTGCCGCGATTCGTACCGTCGCTCCCGGTCACAATGCAGGAGGCCATCGACACCTTGACGATGCACCCGGGCATGAAGGTGTTGCTGCGCGTCCGGGAACCACTCTGGCCCGCTGGCACGAGCTACGTGGTCGTCGACGGCCAGGTACCGGTGGTGTGGCCGCCGCGCGATGGTGCCGGCGTACTGCTCGCCTTCGTGATGGGGTCGCGGGCCGAAGCACTGCGCGAGGCGCCCGGGCCGGTGGAGCGGGTGCTCTCGGCACTGGCGGCGGTGTGGGGGGACGAGCCGCGCCGTACATTGGTCGCCGCTGACGTCGTTGACTGGGGCGCCGATACGTGGACCCGGGGCGGTTATTCGTCTACGCCACCCGGCGCCGCCGACCTGCGCAATGTCCTGGCGCAACCGTGCGGAAGGCTGTTGCTGGCCGGCGAGGCGACCGACGACGCCGGGCCGGGCACGGTCAGCGGGGCATTGCGCTCGGGCGTACGGGCGGCCGCTCAGGCGATCGAGGCCATCAGCGGAACGCGCAACGGGAGCGCCCTTGAGCGCCCGTGTGCCTGAGCGCCTGCGCTGGGCCGTGCGGGTGCTGGACATCTCACCCGAGGACCAGGTTCTGGAGATCGGTTGCGGCTCGGGCGTGGCTGTGTCGCTCATCGGCGATCAACTCGCTGGCGGGTGTATCACGGCCATCGACCGGTCCGCGACCGCGATCAAGCGGGCCACCGAGCGCAACGCCGACCATGTCGCCTCGGGCAAGGCGGTGCTGCGACAGGTCGACCTGGCCGCGTTCACGGGCTTCGGCCGGCGCTTCGACAAGGTCTTCGCCGTCAACGTGAACCTGTTCTGGGTACGGCCCGCTGATCCGTACCTGATGATCATCAAGGAACACCTGCGCCGGGATGGTGTCCTTCATCTGTTCTACGAGAGACCAGGCAGCGAGAAGGCCAGTCACATGGCGAAGGCGGTGACAGCAGCCCTGTCCAGTCAAGGCTTCTCAACGGTGGTCACATCGGGCCCGTCACCGTCGTTGTACTGCGTCAGCGCGCGACCAATCAGCGACAATCCCGCAGACAGTCCCTAGGGGATACTGCGGGCGGTGGACCGGCCGTCGTCCGTGAGACCCCAGGAGACGATGCGCTTCGGGTGGATTCGGATGTGCGGCTCGGGCTGCTCGATAGCTTCGGCGCGGCCGCGGATCTCGACACCACGCGGCTGCCACGGCGGCAGTACCTCGTCGATGACGATGGCGGCGCGGCCAGTACGGGCGACGTCGCGGAACTTCTTGGTGGCCGCAAAGTTATGCCCGGTGATCTGCACAGTGTCGGCGTCGCCAGCGAGCGACCAGCCGACCGGAGTGACGTGGGGCATCCCGTCCGGTCCCACGGTGGCAATTCTGGCTAGCCGCCGCTCGCCCCGCAGGAACGCCAGTTCCCTGTCGGTGAACACGCTCATGACGCCTCCGGTTCGCGGATGTGGCGGACAGGACAGACGGACCGCGACCGAAAATCTCGCAGAAAGTCCTGTCGCGGTGTCCGATCCGGCACTCCTCGCTCGACGTATAAGTAGACACCAAGTACCGGCATCTGCGGCGCAAGGAGGCCCACGATGAACCACCTCAGCATCAGCAACGTTCGGTCCGAGGCGCTGTTCGTGTCGGCCCTGCAGCGGACGGATGATCCCAGCGTCGTGCAGATCCAGGAGGCCATCGCCCGAGCCGTGCGCCAGTTCGGCGGACGGGGATGCGCCGAGCGGGTGGCGCAGGAGTTCGGCGATCACCCGGAGGTCGCGGTCGGGCGGATGCGCTGGGCCCGCGAGGCGGTTGACGGCGCGTTCGGCGCCATACGACCGCAGGCTGCCCGCGCCACACGACCGAAGGCTGCCCGCGCCAGGCCGCTCGCCTCGTCGGTCGTGGCTCCCGCCGGCTGCGCAGCGTAAGCCCACCCACCTCCACGCGTAGGGCGAGCGCTGCGGCGTCAGTAGGCCACTCCGATCGTGTGCCCGGCGGTACGCGAATCGTCGAGCGCCCGCAGGATGGCGTCGGCCAGGTCGGCCCGGGAGATGAGGAATCCACGGCGGATGTTGCGGTCGAGCGCGGTCCGGTAGCGACCGCGTGCCGGGCCGTCGGTTAGGCGCGGCGGTCGCATGACCGTCCAGTCCAGACCGCTACGCCGGATCATCTCCTCCATGTTCCGGAAATCGGCGAAGCCGTGTCGTAGCATCCGCATCACCAGCGGTTTGAGCAGCACGCGCATGACCGGCCCATCGCCATCGTCGATGAACGGTCCGCTCGCGCCGACCGCCACGAGCCGCCACACGCCGGCCACGTGCATGGCCTGGCTGACCGACCGGGCCGCGTCGGTGCAGATGCTGGTGGGCCCGCGGTCGTGCGTACCCAGCGCCGACACGACGGCGTCGCGGCCCAGCACGGCCGGGACTATCGCGTCGGGGTCCATGACGTCGGCGCGTACAACATCTAGTTGTGAGTGAGGCGGCACCGGCAGCCGACCGGGATCGCGTACCACGGCCGTGACATGGTGGCCGGCCGCCAGCGCCAGCCGGACCACGTGGCCGCCGGTCCTCCCGGTCGCCCCGAACACGGTCAGTTTCATCGCGCACCCTCCCCGGTTAGTAAATACTCACCACCCTCTAGGATGGTAAGCACTTACTCACCTGTCAAGGGGGCCGGCGAATGGGAACTCGTGACGTCATACTCGACGCCGCCGCGCATGTCATGCACTCGCGCGGCCTCGCCTACGCGACCACCAAGGAGATCGCCCGTGCGGCGGGCTACTCGGAGGCGACGCTCTACAAGCATTTCAAGGACAAGTCGGAGCTTCTTGTGGCCGTACTCAGGGAGCGATCGTCAGGCTTCGTCCCGCTGATGAAGGCGCTCCACGATCGGGCCGGCGAGGCCACCGTGCTGGAGACGCTGGCGGAGGTGGCGCTCGCCGCGATCGCCTGGTACGAGCATGGCTTCCCGATGCTCGCATCCGTCTTCTCCGATCCAAAGATCCTGGCCAGCCATCGGGAGGGACTGCGTCGACAGGGTGCTGGTCCGCACAAGGCCAACGAGGCGGTCGCCGCTTATCTGGGCGCCGAGCAGCGGTTGAGCCGCGTACGCGCGGAGGCCGACGTAGACGCCGCGGCCGGGCTTCTACTCGGCGCCTGCTTCCAGTACGCGTTTCTCAGCCACATGTCGGGGGCGGACGTTCCCGATCGCCGCAGCGCAGACGAGGCCGGCCTCGCGTTCGCCCGCGCCCTCGTTGAGTCTCTGCTCCCAGAGACGAAGGTCCCGAAGTCCGTCAGGCGGAGGTCGACCCCGCCCACAGGTTGAGGTCGCGTTGGTCGATCACGTCATGTGGTCGGGCCGCGCCCGGGTGTGCTTACGATTGCCGAGTGGTTTCGCCCGCGTACCCGCTGACGACCGACCGACTGACCCTGCGCCCGTTCGCCGAGGGCGATCTCGACGATCTCTACGCCTTCCACTCACGGCAGGAGGTGGCCCGGTTCCTTTACTGGGAGCCACGCAACCTAGCGCAGGTCCGCGAGACCCTGGCCCAGAAGATCGGGCAGTCGCGGCTTGAGGCGGAGGGCGAGCGCCTGGTGTTGGCAGTCCGCTCGCACGAGGTCGGCCGGGTGATCGGCGAGGTCAGTCTCTGCTGGCTGAGCAAGGAGCATCGCCAAGGCGAGTTCGGGTACGTCTTTCACCCAGACGCCGGCGGCAGAGGGCTCGCCACGGAGGCGGCCGAAGTGATGCTGCGACTCGGCTTCGACGAGCTGGGCCTACACCGCATCATCGGGCGCTGCGATCCCCGCAACCAGGCGTCGTGGCGGCTCATGGAGCGCCTCGGTTTGCGGCGCGAGGCGCACTTCGTCCAGAACGAGATCTTTAAGGGCGAGTGGGGCGACGAGTTCGTCTACGCGATGCTCGAGAATGAGTGGCGTTCACGGGGGGAGCTATCGACTCGATGATCCACCGAACCGGGTGATCAGCTCTACCCTCGAGCGCACGCCCAGCTTGCGGTAGATGTTGGCGAGGTGAGTCTCGACCGTTCGCTCGCCGACGACGAGGCGCTCGGCGATCTCGCGGGCGGAGGCGCCCGCGATGGCCAGCGCGGCCACCTCCTGCTCCCGGCGCGTAAGCCCGGTTCCGGAGTGCGCGGCCAGATGTGCGATCAGCTCGTCGGCCCGATCCACGACGAATGCGCGGTCCGCCGCGCCGATGCGGGCCGCACGTGCCTCGCGAAGCGCCGCCTCACCGTCCTCGGTTCGACCGCGGTCGATCAGCCACCGCGCCCGCACCAGGCGCACGTGGGGCAGCCACACCGTCGCGCCGACAGTCGTCGCGGCCAGGTCGATCGCGCTCGCGGCCGAGCGCAGGTCGCCGGCGGCGAGACGAAGTCGCGCCAGAGTCAAGGCCACCGGGCCAACGTTGGCGACCGCCGGCCCGAGCACGATCCAGGACCGATCGTACGGATCGAGCAGCGGGGCCAGCCGCACCATCGCCGGCTTGTCGCCCAGCGCCAACGCGACCTCGGCTGTCAGCGCCAGTCGCCAGACTTGCCTGGCCAGCTGGTCGGCGTCGCCCAGCTCCTCGGCCAACAGCACGGCGGCCACCGCGCGATCCCCCCGCTCGACAGCCACCAGGGCCGACAGCGCGGGCAGCCAGGCCGGCACAGGAGTGGTCCGGCCCAAGCTGGCCAGGACCGGCGCGAGGTCGGAAAGAACGCCGCGGGCCAACGCGGCCGCCGCGCATTGAACGGCGTGTGTTCGCGCGGCCGCCAGCGGGGCGACCGACTCGCCCAGTGCCAGCGCTTGCGTCGCCAGCCGCTCGGCCGCAGTTAGGTCGCCCGCGAGCAGGCCCCGGTGTGCGGCCGCCAACGACGCGCACCAGAGGGCGTACGGGTGACCCTCGGCGGCGGCCACTGCGGACAGCTCACGGTCGGCGGAAGTGAGGTCCGCGGCAGCCAGCGCGACCGCGCCAGCGGCGAGGCGGGCCCGGCATTCGAGCGCAACGTCACCGAGCGCCGCAGCCGCGCCGAGCGCCGGTCGCAGGTCGACCGACGTCTTAGGCGTCGTGACTGCCGCACGGGCGAGACATGCCTCGGCCACCGCTCGTGGGTCGGCACTCTCCTGTGCCGCGTCGGTCGCCCTGCCGGCGTGGCGTTCGGCCTCCGGCGACCCCGCCAGCTCGATAGCGAGTCTGGCGTGCAGTCGAGCAATCGTGGAGAGGTCCTCCGGCGTCGACCTGTACGTCGCCTCGATCGCCTCGGTGAGCAGCGCAACCAGCTCGTCGTCCGGCGGTGGCGCAGTCTCACCCAGGCCTGCCCGAGGTCCGTAACCGATCGCCGCCGCGGCGAGCAGACCGGCGTCGCTCGCCTGCCGTCCCAGTCGAGCGGCTGCCGCGAGCGAGTCCTGCCCGGCGGCGAGTGCGCCGGCCGCCAGCCGGGCGACGCCGACGGCGACAAGCAACCGACCGACCGCCGACGGCTCCCAGGCGGCCCGGATGGCGAGCTGCAGCGCGGCCATATGGTGGGCCACCGCGTCGTGTACCCGGCACTGCTCCGTCGCCAGTGTGGCGGCAACAACGGTGTACGCGATCGCGAGTTCCAGTCGCTCACGCCCGCCCAGCACCGCGGCGTTGACCAGGTGGTGCGCGAGCTCGGCAGCGGTCGGCCCCCGCTCGCCCACGAAGGCGGTGAAGTTCATCAAGGCGTGGGCCGCCGCCTCGTGCAGGAGCGCGCGGTCGCGCGCCCTGCACGCCTCGTACACGACCTCGCGGTCGATTGCCCGGACGAATGCGTAGACCTGGCCGACGCGTGGGGTGACCACGCGGTGCCGGATCGCCTCGTCGAGTGCATCGATGACGTCGCCGTCGGAGCGGATGGCGATCCTCTCTAGCAGCACGAGGTCGAACTCCCGCCCGATCACCGCGGCGGCGGCGAGTACAGCACGGGAGGCTGGGCTCAGCACCGCCAGCCGGGCCTCCGCGGCCGTACGGATCTCCTCTGGCCAGGAGATCGCCAACCGGTCCAGAAGGTTGGTGCGGGCGTCCGCGGGGTCGACCTGCCCGACGACAACGCCAACGAGGTATGGGTTGCCGTCGGTCCGGCGGCGCAGTTGTGCGGCAACCGGCGAGGGGAGTGCGGTGCCCAGCATGTCGGCCGCGAGTTCGGCCACATCGTCGGTACTCAGACCGCGCAGCGCGATTCGCGTGACCGCCGGCCCGGCCGGCAGCGCAAGTGCCAGCTCATTCCGGTGCGTCCCGACGACGAGAATGGGGGAGTCGGGCGCGGAGTCGGCCACATAGGACAGCAGCGCGAGGCTGGCCTCGTCGGCGCGGTGCAAGTCCTCCAGCGCGATCAGCACGGGCGCCGTTTTGCTGGCGGTCACGAGCGCCTGCGCGTACCGGGTCCGTTCGGCGAAGCCTGCGCCCTCGGCCGTGGTCGGCAGGGTTGCGATCGGCGCACCGAGCGCCGTCAGGAGCTGTCGCCATGGCCACAACGGCGCGGCATCCGCGACGCCGGGGCAGCTCGCCCGGGCGCATTGGAACGCGTCGCCGCTCTCGCGGAGGAACTCGTTGAGTAAACGGCTCTTGCCCACACCCGCGTCACCGCCGAGGAGTAACACCCGGCACGCCCCACGTCGCGCCAGCTCGGCCTCCGCGCGCAGCACCGCCAGCTCCGTCGCGCGCCCGACGAACCGCATCGGCGGTCTCTCCCTCGGTCTGTACGGATGCCCGCGGGCCGCGAAAGATACGTACCGGACCGGATGTCTAGGGGCTGCGGGCGCTTTAGCCTCGGCGCAGATCGCACGTCACCGAAAGGATAGTCCCATGTCCACGTTTCGCGATGTCGTCGCCCGGATGGCCGTCGACCCGGAGTTCGCCCGCCACGCGCGCGCCCATCCGGAGCATGTGGCTCGGACCTACCGCCTGACCGACGACGAGGCGGGGAAGCTGCGGGGGCTCGCCGACGCCCAGGCCGGCACCGGGCCAATGGCGCTGGGCGCCCGGCTTTCGAAGTCCGGCATCGGCGCTGGCGCCCTGAGTCCGCTGGCCGACCTCGCGGGCGGGGTCGAAGTCACGCCGATGCCTGTTCTCGCGCCCACGGATCCGCCAGATCTGGAAGGCGCACTCAATGATCTGTACGACGTCGGCGACGATGCGCCCGATGAGCCGTTCAAGGTACCGAGCAGTAGCTTCCTGCCACCAGAGCACATCCAGCCGGCCGATTCGCCCGACGCCGGGCCGATCATGAAGATCCCGCCCGGCGACTTCTTTACTCCGGAGCCCATGCAGCCGCCCGACGACGGAGGTGTGCTGGAGGCCGTTCCCTTCGAGCCGGCGCCGGAGGGGCCGGCCGACCAGGGCCAGGCCCCGGCCGACGTACCGTCCGAACCCGGGTCGCCGTCCGGCGCGGTCCTTCCACCCGACACGGTCCTTCCGGCCGACCCGTTCGTCATGGAGGCCAGCGACGCCTGGGTATCGCAATCCGGGGAGCACACCGCCGATGCGGACCAGCCGGCATCGCCCGCCCAGGCCGGTCCCGCGGTGCCGGGTGCGGCCGTCGTCATGACACCTGCCGAGGACGACCTCGGCGCGGAGGAGTTGGCAATCGGGGCCGCAGGCCTCGCTGCCGGAGCGGTCGCCGGCGGCGTGGCCGGTGTCGTTGCCGGCAAGGCCATAGCAGCGCAGCAAAACGACAAGCCAGCCAGCTGAGGAGGAATCCGATGTCTCAGATCCGTGATGTTGTTGCTCGGATGGCCGTCGACCCGGCCTTCGCCGAGCAGGTACGTACCCAGCCAGGCGAGGTGGCCCAGCAGTACGGTCTCAGCTCAGAGGAGCTAGAGACGCTCCGCGGCCTGGCGAACGCTCAGCCGGATGCCGGCCCGGTGGCACTGGGTGCGCGTGTGTCAAAGTCCGGCATCGGCACCGGCGGCCTCGCTGGCCTCTTCGCCGTCATGGCCGACGCGCCACCGATCGAACCAGTCGGCGGGCAATCCGACCCTATCCCCCCTAGCGCCCTTTTTGCCTTCAATCCGCAGCCCGAGCCGCCCGGCGACCCGTTCGCGGCCGAGGTGCCCGAGAAGGCCGGCTTCAACGATTCTGGCGACGTTGGCTATTACCCGTGGCCCAACATCCCCGGCGGGGATCCGTTCGCGGGCGAAGCCGCCGGGCTCGGCGGGCCGGACACGGCGCCCGCCGGTCCGTCGGCCCCGGGAGAGGACGCGGGGATCATCGTCATCGGCGGCACGCCGGATCCGGGCGGTCCGTCCACCCCCGGGGAGGCCGAGGGGATCGTCATCGTCGGCGGCACGCCGGATCCGGGCGGTCCGTCCACCCCCGGGGAGGCCGAGGGGATCATCATCGTCAACAGTCAGCCGGATCCGGCCGAGGCCGACGCCGGCCAGGCACCGGGCGAGGCCCAGGGCATCATCATCATCGGCGGTCAGCCCGATCCGGCCCAAGCCGAGGCCGACGCCGGCCAGGCACCGGGCAAGGCCGAGGGGATCATCATCGTCGACAGTCAGCCCGATCCGGCCCAAGCCGAGGGTGTGAAGGGCGTCGAGGCGCAGATCCCCGGGTCGGCAGAGCCGTTGCTTTCCGAGGAGCCCTTCAAGCTCATCTGACTGGCCAGCAATCGAGTATCCATCGACGCGTGTCCAGTCGGTGACAGCGTGTCGGCCGCAAACGGTCGTACGATCGCACCGCCTGGACACGCCGACCTCGGCGAAAGGCCCCGCGATGTTGTGTCACGCCTGCCATGTGCACCTCCGCCGGGACTACCCGTACTGCCTTCACTGCGGCACGATCCGCAGGCGGATCAAGGTCGCCGCGTACACCGCCCCACAGCTGCGCCGGGGCGGAACCGGTGCTCGCGGCGCCGCGTCCGGCGACCCGGACCAGGCCACCGTGCCGCTGGTAAAGCCGGTCACCACAATCGGCCGGGGGGTGGACAACGACGTGGTCCTCGACGACCCGAGCGTCTCTCGGCACCACGTCCGGATCGTCCGAGGCCCCGAGGGCTTCGCCATCCAGGATCTGGATTCGTTCAACGGAACGACAGTCAGCGGCCGCACCCTGCACGGCGACCAGGCCGCCCTGCGAGACACGACCACGCTCTACATCGGCGACGTAGAGATGACCTTCGAACAGCCCCGCTCGGCGGAGGTGGGCTCCAAGACCGTGGTACGGGGCACCGAGCACACCATGCTGCGCGCGTCCACTGAGGAGGCCGCCCCAACCGCGACCGAGCCGTTGTCGGTGCGCCCGCGCCGGCGCAGCGGCTGGGCGCTCAAGCAGATCCCAGACGACCGTGGCCGCGAGATCTGGGTGCTGCGCAACACGCGTTCGGGCAAGTACTTGGAGCTCGACGCCCACGATGTGTTCATCTGGAACAGCATCGACGGCGAGAACACGGTCCGCGACCTTCTCTTCGCCTACGCCGAAAGGTTCGGAGAGCTGGCGCTTCCCCGGATCGAACGCACGCTGCGCACATTCGCCGCGATGGACCTCGTCCGTGGTCTGCACGGCCAGCGTGACGCCGAGCGGCGGCCGCTGCTCCGCCGGATCGGCCGGGCCACCGTTCGGGCCTTACTTCAGGCAAAGATCTCCGTCGGTGGGCTGGACCGCGTTTTCGACCGGATGTACCGCACCGTCGGCTGGCGGTTCTTCACCCGGACCGGCGTCCTGCTCCTATGGGTGCTCGTTCTCGGCGGCCTATACGGCTTCTGGGTCGCCACCGGGCGGCAGCGACTCTTCGACGTGGGTGGCGCCGGTGTATGGGGCGCCGCGACGGTGGCCGTCGGCTACCTGGTCGCCTTGGTCATTCACGAGTCGGCGCACGCCCTCGCGGTCAAGTCGTACGGGCGCAAGGTCACCCGCGGCGGCTTTATGCTCATGCTGGGGCTGCCGTTCGCGTTCGTAGACACGAGCGACATGTGGTTTGGCAGCCGCTGGTCGCGCCTGGTGGTGACGCTGTCCGGTCCACTCTCGACCGCCGGACTGGCTGGAGCCGCTGCGCTGGGTGCCGCGTACATCCGCGACCCGGTCATCTCCGGCGTCTGCTTCCAACTCGCCTTTGGCCTCTATCTCAATACGCTGTACAACCTCAACCCGCTCATGCCGCTCGACGGTTACCAGGCGCTGTCCGACGCGTTGCGCATGCCGCGCCTGCGTGAGGAGGCGACCTCGTACCTCACCCGCGGGCTCTGGCGCGACCTGCGCGCCGGCCGCCGGCCGGGCCTGCGCCAGCTGGGCATGGCCGCGTACGGGTTCGGTGCGATCGTCGGGATGTCGCTGTTCGTCCTCATCGCCCTCGTGGCGTGGAACTCGCGCCTCGGCGACCTGGTGCAGAAGTATCTGCGCCCGCCATTGGACACCGTGCTCGTCGCCGCGGCGATCGGCGTGGCGATGTTCCCGATCTGGTTCCGAATCGTCCGTGGTCTCGTCGTGCGCTCCAAGCGTGCGAGCGCACACCACGTGGTCCCGGCGGGTGAAGCCAGTCGTGCGGAGGCGTCGACATGAGCTCGTGGGTGGTGCCCGGCTACGCCGAG
>Ga0209889_1000337_pt1 | contig 12504 bp, 17 predicted proteins | sample GWRWN1_0_10_FD_187233 | JGI IMG/M metagenome (GOLD analysis project Ga0209889, IMG submission 187233) | Riverbed sediment microbial communities from areas with no vegetation in Columbia River, Washington, USA - GW-RW N1_0_10 (SPAdes)... | ecosystem: Environmental > Aquatic > Freshwater > River >... | reverse complement strand
GCTGGCAGCATCCCGTCCGCGCGCACGACGCACTCACCGCCCACCGTGACCAATCGATGCTCAGCGGCGAGGCGCAGACCTGGCTCAGGCAGTACCGTCTCCTACTCGATCAGCTCGACACCCATCGCCTCGACCCTCGTGCATTGAACATCTACACCCCGACTGCACGCCGACGCCGGCCGGGTCACGGCCATGGCAGCCGCCGAACCCTCCAATCACGTGTTGCGCTATACAGGTCAGCACCCCGGCGACCTCGTTCAGCCCACCGACCTCGCCAGCAGCGGTACCGGCCGGCACGCGGCCGCCCCAGCGGCCTCGCGCTTCTCCCAAGCCTTTCCGGTCCTGTCCACTACCGACCCCGAACGGGACGACACGCCCAGCACCCCACCGATCATGGGCTCCCCGCAATCAGGCGCTCGGCGCTCCTAAAGATCCGGCCGAATATGGGAAGGCCTCCGGCGGCCTGGTCGCACACCGCTTCGTCGCGAGCATGCAATCAAGCAAGGCGTAGGCCCAAGCGAGGCGTGCGACTCGCGGCTACTTCTTGAATGGACGTACGGCTCCAGCCCGGCCAGGCTGGGTCGAGGTGACCGGTGGAACGCTCGTACTCGTGGCTGCCCGCCTGTGGTTGGGGTGTGGCTCTCATTTGGCGTGCGGCCCGCCGGTCACCGTGGCGAGGCTGTGGCTGACGAGGGGTCTGCCCAGCTCGAAGTAGCGCTGCCCGCCTCGCAAGCATGAGTAGAGGTCTGATCTGAGGAGGGCGGTATGCCACGGGTGATCATCGGAATGGATCCGCACAAACGATCGGCGACGATCGAGGTCTTCGACGGCCGGGAGAAGGTCCGCGTCCAGGACCGGTTCGGCACCGACAGCGACGGCTATCGGGCCATGGTGGCCGTCGGACGCCGGTATCCGAAGCGGGGGTGTGGGCGGTGGAGGGTTGCAACTGTATCGGTCGGCATGTGGCGCACCGGCTGGTCGCCGATGGTGAGACGGCGGTCGATGTGCCGGCAAAGCTGTCCGCCCGGGCGCGGGTGTTCGCCACCGGTCAGGGCCGCAAGACCGATCCGGTGGACGCCCACAACGTGGCGGTGGTCGCCTTACGCACCACCGGGCTGGGTCAGGTCACTGTGGACGATGCCACGGTCGGGTTGCGGCTGCTGGTCGACCGGCGGGACTGGCTCGAAGGGCTCGCACCGTCAACCGACTGCACGCCCTGCTACTTGATCTGATACCGGGCGGAGCGAAGAAGCGCCTGACCGCACCACAGGCCCGGACCCTGCTGGCCACCGTGCGTCCCCGCGACCTCGTGGGCCGGACCGCCGCCAGCTGGCCTCGGACCTGATCACCGAACTCGCCGTGATTGACAAGAAGATCAAGCAAGCGAACGCGTCCCTGAACGATCGGTTCTTCGCCCGGCTGCGCGTCCTCCTGGGCGAGTTCGAGCGCGAGCTGCTCGGGGAGCGGAGCAGCAACGCCCTGCTCCACAAGCGACCCACCGGCGTGGTCTACGCGGCCACCCCGTACGGCTGGGACCGAACCGATCGAGATCGACTTGTGCCGAACCAGGCCAACACAATGTTCCGCATCCTGCGCTCCGCCGACGAGGTCGGCAGGGAGATGAAGATCAACGACGGCCCGACCGACGACACCGCCTAGGCGCCGAGGGCGGGCCTCCGAGCTTAGGTGGCCGAGGTCGACCATGATGACCGCATGCGATTGGATGATCTGTTCGGTCCTCGGACGAGTCGGTGGTTGCCGTGGGCGGCGACGGCGGCGGCACTTGCTTTGCTGATGGCAGGGGTCTGGTTCTTCCTCCACGAGGGTCGGGCCAAGTCCGATCAGTGGGCAAGCATTGGCGGGTACGTGTTGGCCTACCTGGTGGCCGTCGCTGCGCTGCTCAGGTGGCTGTTCCACCGAACGGGCGGTGGCGGTTCCGGATGGGAGTCGACGGCGGATGCCCTCGACCAGCACCACCTCCTCCTGGTGCTGAAGAGCAAGATCGGCGCACAGCTGGTCCGACCGCACGCGTGCGACGTGCAGGGGCCGCTGGACTACGCGCCGGCACGTGCGATCGTCAGCCGGACCGGACTCGCCACAAGCCTGCAGGTCATGTACCCGCGGGAGTTCGTCGGTGCGACCGGGTACGTCGCCCCCGGTCGCTACCGGGTCACCTGGTTCCACGCAGACGAGCGGGGGCGCTGGCGGGAGGTCCTCCGCGCCGAGCACGACGTGAAGGTCTCCGTCGACACTCCTACCGCCTAAGGGCGCTAGGGCAGGTCCATAGGCGAGGCCTTCGGCTACAAAGCGCCGACCTCGGGAAGGCGCGGAAGGCCCCGGCCGGTGCGTCAACACCGAGTCCGGGGCCGTCTTCACCGACCCAGCAGTTGGCCAGCTCCTCGTCCGTCAAGATCCGGATCGCACCGGGTTCGGTCGTCCAGACCGGACCACGTCGCAAGCGACGCAGCCGCGCGCGACGTCGTGCGCGTCGCTCCAGTCGACTCAGGCGCGGCACGCGTGCCGGAGGCACAAGACCTCCTCGATCTTGCGCGGGGTGTACGCCCGCGACCAGTCGTCGATCCGCCGACCGCACGCCATCCAGTCCGTCTGGCCGTCGACCAAGCGATGTTGCAGGGTCGGTCGACCCGATGCCGACCTCGCGGTCACGTACAACGACTTGAGAGGCATGGGTCGTCCTCTCAGGCCGCGACGAGTTCGTCGGTGGTCGGTTGGTCGGCCGGCTCGGGTTCGTCGTCCTCGCTGGGTTCCGGCAGGTCGGTTGCGACGGACTCAGTGGGTTCGTCGGTGCCGCCGGTCGCGGCGGCCTGCGCCCGGTCGATGATCGCCCGGATCGCCGTGGGGGTCTTCGCCGCGGCCGCCTCGCCGAGCAGGGCGACGACGTTCTTGAGGCGATCTTGCAGTGCGGCCTTGGTGGGCGCACCCGCGCTGGGTGACTTCTTCGCCTTGACGAGGTGCTCGGGCAGACCCTCGCGGTCCACTGTGTCCAGCGCGGCGATGATCGCCTTGAGGTGACCGGGCGCGACGTCCTTGGGTGAGTCCTGCGCGGCGGCCCAGCACCGTGACTGGGGAACACCGGACAGCTGCGATAGGACCGCCCGCGACAGGCCAAGCCCCTCGCGCGCAGGCGCCGGGGTAGCGTCCACGATCTTCTTGCGTGGCGTCTCGTTCACTCCGCTCGATCGGTCCCGACCATCCCTTGTGGACGATCGATCTAAATCGAAACAGGAGATGTGACATATGTAAACAAGATCTTGGGACCGCGTCCAAGATCTCTGGCGGCACGCCCACAAATGCCGGGGGTCCCGGCCTAGGTCTACCCTGCGGCCAGGACCCCATCTAGCGTCGGCCTGGTCAACACCACGGCTAACGGGTTCGTACTCAGAGCACGATGTCCTGCTTTGCCTGGGTTGCTTGGCCAGGCCGCTCGGGCACCTGCGGTAAGACAAACCGGGGGAGTGTGCTCCCCGTCGCTAGGTTGTTTGTCGCGCGTTGCCTGCGTTCCGATGATTCAGCGTCGTTTACCGACGATTTCGCAGACCGATGTTCCTTCAACTGGCTTACCTGAACGTCATACGCAACGTTCACCGCTAGTGGGTTCAGACCGCTGATGCGTACGCTGCGGCTGGACTGGTCTGCCATCTTGCACAGCTTCCAGATCAGCGCACACCGCAGACATACGATCAGCGTGGAAGCGACAGCGACAATGATCGCCACCGTGGCTTCCATGACCGGGTACCTAGCGGGCCTTGCTCGTGAATTCCATAGGCGCAGCTCCTTGACTGCTCGATGCCCATCATCGGACCGAGAGGGCTCCACCTCTCAGGATTACACAAGATCAGGCAGAACCGATGTGTCGAATCTAGGCGTACGGTCGCGCCGCCGGCCGGACGAGGTCGCGCAGCAGCGCGTCGGACTGGCGGCGGGCCTCCATGACCCTGGGCCACGCCTCCGCGCACGCGCGCATGATCTGGACGTGGTCGCGGGTCCAGGGCGCCAAGCGTCCGTCGTCGTCCGGCTCCAGGGGTACGTGGGCCTCGTTGAACGCGGTCATCGCCCGCGCCAGCTGCTGGAACGCGCCGATGTACGACGCGCGTGCCCGCGTGACCTCGCGCTGCAGGTTCCGGTTGCCCACAGTAGTATCGTACAGTCGTTCGACCTCGATCACCAAGCGTGTCATCACATCGGAAGAAAGGACGTTCGTGCGTGGATGCAACGGCCTGGGTTGCGGTAGCCGGCATCGCCGGTACGCTGCTCGGCGCACTCCTTGCGCCGGTGCTTACCGAGAGGATGCGCCGTAAAGGTGTCCGACAAGAACAGCTGATGGGTCAGTGTCTCGACGTCTACGCCGACCTGCTGCGGGCTACCGCCCGTCTCGCTGACAACGCGATGACGTGGTCGGCGATACCGCTCGCGGACCTGAAGGAGACGGACGACGACGAGCTGGACCGGTTGATGGGCCGGGTTCGAGTCGTAGCAAGCGAGCAGGTCCACGACCGGTTCAAGGCACTGACGAAACAGCTTCACGAGTTCAACCGACTGCTCCTCGAGGCAAGGCCCCATCACCAGCGGGTGCGTGATGCGGGTGAGGTCGACGACACGACAAGCATCAAGCAGCGGACGACGCTGGGCGGTGTCGCGGACAAGATCGTCGAGTCGCACAAGCAGCTTGAGAAGGCGATTCGCGACGAGATGCAGCACTGAGGCGTCGCCGCTGCTGGGTGAACTACCCTGGAAACACGCTGGGCTGCGCGGAACGCGAGCACCTCGGCGGGTTCCGCCTCGATCGGGGGCATCCCCGGCGAGGTGGGTGCCGGAGCGTGCGGCGTGCGATGCGGTTCGCGGACCTGCGCTGCGATCCGCTCGGCGAGCAGGTAGAGCACGACCATTCCGCCATGGACGATCTTGCTGCCGAGCGTCTGACCGGCGATGAAGTTCGCCGCCGTGCTCGCTGTGCCCGTGAGGACCAGGACCACGGTTGCGGCCCGGCGTCCCTTGCGTGCGACCCCGCCGGTGTGAACCGCGAGGGTGCAGATGATCGCGAGCAGGTCGACCGGGATCGGCGATGGTCGCCGTGAAGGCGTCCACGCTCCACGCCAGGAACAGGTGCCGCTGGGTGCTGTAGCTGACCGCGGCCGCTGAGGCCATGATCAGCAGGAACAGGTCCCGGATGACCTTGATGGTGCCGTACTGCATGTTCCCTCGCAGGAACTCCGCCCGGCGACGGTCTGCGCCGGGTCACGGAACCCGGGACCGAGTTGCACGGTCCGCTCGAGGCGGATGGCGGAGCGCACCAGCCCCACACGCTGGGCGCTCGACGCCGTGAGGACGGGAAGTCTGTGAGTCTCGACTGTGTGCCTCGGATCCAGTTGTCAAGGAACGAGGTGGGGAGGGGAAGCCGACGGAGGAGCCTCGCGCTTGTGCGCTTCTTAGTCCAATTGTATCAAGAGATGTAGAGATTTCGATATCTGTGTCACGCACAGATCAGCGAGAATCTTGAGGAATCCGCGCCGCTGGCGCCCGATCTCACAAAACTGGCGCTCGGTGGCCTCCCTAGAGCACCGAAACCGACCGACCGTGATAGTTGCCAACGGCCCTACGCCCCACAACCGTCGGGACCCCTGACGTCCGGTTTCTGGCGTGTCGCCTCGGTGGCCTCTCACACTTGCTCACGCCGGCCGCGCAGCAAGGTGCGGCCAAAGTGGAGGGAGCCGTGATGCTCACGGAGGAAGTCACCGAGGCCGGACGCGCGGCCGTCGAACCGGGCAGGCAGAAGGCCATCGAGATGTCGGGTAGGTGGTGGATCGTGTTCCGCGCGTCCGACGAGGACACGTCCAGGAGCCTGCGCGAGGCCGCGCGCCCGATGTTCACACCCGGGGACGAGTGGGACATCCGCGACTACAAGAGTCGTCTCGCGGGAGACTACGTCTCTCCGCTGCTGGCCCGAGGGCTACGGCCGTCCGGTCACGAGCAACCCGCATCCGGTGTGGCAACCGGCATGGTTCTAGGAAGCCAACCCCCCACACCATCGGGAGAGTGAACCAGTGGCTGAAGTCATGCCAGACGACTACGAACCCGGGCGCCGTACGGCGATGCGGCGCGGCTGAACCTCGGCACGTGGGTGACCGTAGCGGAGCCACGCGCACTGTCGAAGCCGCCCTCTTCCTGGATCTTCGAGGTCAACCTGGGAAGGAAGGACTGCCTCAACGGCCCGGGTGAGACCTGGGAGGCGACTTGGAGGAGAACGGCGAGCGCGAAGGCAGCAAGGGGGTCTACCGCAAGCTCATCCTCGTCACCAAGGCCGTGTAGTGGCCGAGGTGATGCCGGAGGGCTACGAGCCGCGTCGGCGTACCACGGCCCGAGGGTCCGATGCGCCGGCGCCGGTCACGGACACGTCCACGAAGCGGTGGGAGCAGACGTCGCACTCCCGAGCTGCCCCCACGGTTTCCGGACTGCTCCTCACCACCGACTCTGGCGCCAGACCGCAAAAGTCACATCTACTGCTCGAGCTGCGCCGGCTGGTTCCGCGCGGATGGCGACACTGGATCCCTGATCGTGTGCCTGGGGTGCGAGCTGATCATAGGCCCGCTGGTGGACCTCACACGTGACGAGGTGGTCGAGCTGCCGCCGAAATACGTGAAGGTCCTTGGGCAGCCCTGGCCCGATCAGGCTGTGCTGATCCGCTGGGCTCGGGAGATCACGGGGCATCTGCCAGGTCTGCGAGTTAGTGGCCCTGCCAATAGCCGACAAAGGCAGTGACACGAGTGTCAGAGGTTCGTTACTTTCACGTAGGGAATTTCGGGTCCATCGTCTTTCTCGCGACAGGCCGAACTTGCCAGTATATTTGTGACCACTACCATATCCGCAGTGCGACACGCGGGAACTATTCTTACCCGAATGGCCACATCTGGTCGTCCACGACCGTCGCGCCGGCCTCTGAGGCGAAGTTATCCACAGTTGCGTCCCTGCAACGGATGCGTGCCTGGACGTCGCTGGACGTCGCTGAGTGTTGCTGGACGTTGTTGGGCGTTGCTGGATGTTGTAATGTTTCTGCAAGACACCGTAATGACTCAGTGAGAGTTATCCACAACATGTCGCCCACAATCACGTTCTAAGCCCCCAAATGTTGGGTGGACAGGCGTGCGACGTCTCCTTGTGAAGTGCGGACTCTCCGTGCTACCGTTCCGCGCTAGAGAACGCAAAACCCGGCAAGGTGCCGGGTAGACACCTCACCGGGTTCTTCTCTTTCCCAGAGGGTTGAACCATACAACACAACGTTCACGGTGTGAAGTACCGCCCCGGCGGGTGAGGTGCCACGTTCTCCCTACACCAAGGGAGGACGACGTGGCTAAGAAGCCCGTTATCCAGAGCCCAGGGGAGCCGGCGTCCCACAGTGGACAGTGGCGACCCGTCAAGGGCGGCAACGAAACAACGGTGCCGAAGGGGAAGACGCTTCCCCCGACGCCCAAGGGCGGCGACTGGCAGCTGGTCGACCCGTCTGACAACGACTCCGGCCGGTAACCTCGACCGTCGTCTAGTCAAGCCGAAGGCTCACACGTTCGTGTGGGCCTTCGGTCCTTTGTGGAGGAGGTAGCGGATCCTGGTGGGCCTGGGCCGGCCTTCTGAGGAGCGGTCCCGCTACCTCCCGCCTGTGATCCACCAGGTTCGCGGAACAGAGCTCTCGGCGGGTGGTCACAGCCCCGTTCGTGATGACGTTCGACGGCCGCCACGGACCCGTGGCGGAACGTCGCCACCACGTACGGCCGGCATCGGCAGACCGGTGGCCCGGCGTCGCGCCGGGCTGCCCGGGCTCTGACGACGTGCTCGCGCACGGTGGTCACGGCTGGCCTACGCAGGCGCCGTGGGTCACAGCCCGCCCCGCAGCGTGGCTGGCGTGGAGGGCGAGCCACGCGGTGTGTGCGGTCCACTGTGACTGGTACGGGAACAGCTTGTACGCGCGCTCGCGGATCGCCTCGAGGTCGAGGTACGCGACCGGCGCCAGCGTCACCTTGCGGGCGTTCTCGCTGGTGCGTACCGGTCGGTCGGCGTACTACGTCACCCCGAGTCTCGCCGAAATGTCGACGTCGATGCGGGTCGTCGCACCGTTGTAGTGCGCCTGCGACCAGTCGTCAAGTTGTCCCCACACACCGACGATCTTCTTGACCACGTCCGTGAGGTCTTCGAACTCGGTGCAGCCCGCACACCGAACCTCGGCGACGAGTCCGAGACGTAGTGACCCTTGGTCGTCACGATCTGCGGTGTGGACGCAGGTTCGCCCACATGTATCTACATCCGCACTTGGGGCACGGGTCGCCACAAACGAACCGCGGCCGGGGCTCTGAGGGCGGCACCACAGCACGTCCGCGGATAGCCGATAGATCGAGGTAGGCCCAGCGGTTCCAGCCGCCCGGCTAGGCCCCAGGCCTCTCGCAGAACCACTTGAACCCGGCCCGGTTGATCTGCATTTGAGCGAGGTCGCCGTAGACGTGGGTGCGCGATGACCAGTCGCCGGAGATGATCCGGTTTAAGATGATCGACTTGTGGGAGATGTCCCCGTGGTCCCAGCGGTCATCCTGACAGTCGCCGCACATCAACCTGGGTGCGTTGCCGTACCAGGTGTGTGAGCGTGACACACCGCAGTAGATGCAGGGCCTCCGGTCGTCCGGCGATCCAACTCCGCGCTCTCCTCGCGGCCTCGCCGAACGCGAGCGCGAAGTGCGGCGGTCTTCTCGCGGATCTGCTCCCGCCGCAGTGCCTGCAGTGCGTCGACGTCGGCGCGCAGTCCGCTGAGGTCGTCGGGCGGCTCGGGTGTCCGGCGTCGGTCCAGCAGGGCCACGGCCCTACCTCGCCCACGGTGGTGGTGTGTACGTAAAGTGTAGACTCGGACCCCGGCCGTACGACGGTCCAGACGGCGGTCCTCTCTTTTCTTCTTCCGGCGCGACGCCGGCGAGGGTTCCGCACACTCATCAAATGGCGAACCGGCAGCGAAGGCCGAATCAGCCACCTAAAGCACCGTTACGGCTAGGCGCGCAGCGGCGTCGCCGGGCGTGAACGCACCGCGGCCTGGTGCGGACACGGAGTTCTCGCGCACAACCTGGTGAAAATCACCGTGATGGTGCCGGGGTGAAAGCCGACGTCGGGGCCACCGACTGCAACCGCCGTCACCCACCACCACGATTCACACGGCGCTGACGACGCGAACCTACTTCTTCAGGTCGAAGTAGTTATCTAGCCCTACTCTGGTACGGGCCAGCGAGAGCGCACCGGGGTCGAGACAGGCCGGAGGCACCGACCTCTGCCCGAAACGGTGGCGGAGTGGTGCAGGACCGAAGACGATGGCGACGGATCCGCTGGGCCGAGCCCCGGCCCAGCGTGCCGGCGACCACGTACAGCCCGGTCACCAACATCGCCGCCGCGTGGTCCGCCGCAGAAGGCGTCGCCGCGCGCGTGCAGGAACCCGAGCAGACCCGACACGCTCGACAACCGCTGCCGCACCGTTGGCCCCGACACCCCTGTGCCGGCGCCGTCGCCTGCGAGCTGCAACCGCCCCACCCCGGTACCGGTGTGCTGCGCGGTGACGAACTCCAACACATCCGCCGCGGTTCACCTGCGCGGGCGGCTTGCCCACCACGGCGAAGAAACACTCAGGTCGTACGCTGCCGCCAGCACCGTGTTCGCCGCGAACGCGCCCCCAAGGAACTCCAGGTACCTGTCCAGCTGCGGCACACCAAGCCACACAACAAGATCACCCGCTGCGGTCCGAGAACGCTGCAGGCACGGATCCAACCAAGTCATGCGGGCACTCTTTCACGTCCGAGGATAACCCGCATACCAAGCAGATGAATATGATCATCTCGCCATGGAGATGCCGACGAATCTTGATCTTGGTTTGGAATGTCCAGGGCCCGGACGGACCGGTTGCTGGGCAGGCGGTGCGGCGCGGTTCGGAGATGGCGCTTCAGGTTTCGGTGCCCCACCATTGCCACCATCCGGCCGGGGCGGCGATGACCTCGGCGACGGTCGGCATGTCGTGGCGGGCGGGTAGGTCGCCGTTGGCTGGGGTGCAGAGGCGGAAGGGTCCGTCGTCGCCGCAGAGGATCGGGTAGAAGTAGTAGAGCCGCGGCAACCAGTCCAGCATGCCGAGGGTCTGTACGGCGGCGTGTTCCCATCCGTACCACAGTGCGGTGAGGATGGTGACCGCCTCGTCGTGGCGCCACCACTGTTCGCACCAGCGCCACCGACTGGCCGCGCCGAGGTCGCCGTGCGGGCGGGGGAACGACGGAAGTAGGTAGTCGCGTACCCAGGCCTCGACGGTGGGGTACTGCGGCGCCAGCCCAGCCGACGGGGTCGGCTCTGGCGCGTGCGCACTGCCGTTCGCTGTGCTCGTGCTGTCATCCACTGTGGTCATCGGGCTCTGCCTTTCCGCGGGCTCGGTGCCGGGGCGCTCTGCGTGGGGAGGGTCGGGCTGGCGGGGCTCAGGGTGCGAAGCGGAGGGAAGGCGCGGCCCAGCCGTCGCCGCTGCTCCGCCGCGGCGGTGTCTTGCTCGGCCCGGCCTGTGCGTCCGTTAGCGGTGGCGAGACCGGCGTCGTGCTCGTCGACGGTGGTGGCCGGGCTGTCGGGTGCGGCCCGGTCGAGGTCTGCGGTACGCCGCTGCCGGCCGGCGTTGCCGGACAGCCGCTCCGCTTCGGCGCGGGCGGCACGCTCGGCGGTGGCCTCCAACTCATCCGCAACCGCCCCCGGTGCGACGGCACGCAAAGCCCGGGCGGCCCGCGCTAGTAGGGCGGCCGCGTCGGCGGCCGGAGCGTGGCCGGCGCTTCGCCACTGGCGCTGCACCCGGTCGAGCATCTCCGGGTCGATGCCCTGGGCGAGGCGGGCGGCCTCGGCCCGGGTGGCGGCGTCCAGCTCGTCCACTGCCCGGCGCCCGGCCGGGTCCGGCATGCTACCGACGGCCCGGCCGTTCGCGCCGCGACGCAGGGCCGGCGGCGGCTCACCAGTGTTTCCGTGTGGTCGGGCACGCCCGGCGCCACGAGCACGAGCCTCGCGCTCCCATAGCTCATACGCGGCGGCGCGCATCGCGTCGGCCAGGCTTCGCCCCGCGGCGCGGTGGCGCTGGTAGGCGTCCATCAGGTGCGGGTTGAGCTGGCGCAGACGCTCCTCGGCCCGGCGCATCGCCTCCCGGGCTCGAATGTCCCCGCTGGCGGCGTACATGGCCGCGGTGCGCCACAGCTCGGCCACGTCGCGCAAACTCGCCGCGTCTAGCCATGGCTGGTCGAAGACGCGGTCCATGAATCGGTGCGCGGCCCGGTCCTGTTCGGCCAACGCCGTCGCGCTGACCCTGTCGGCCTGGTGCCGAAGATGATCGGCCTGGGCGCGGCGTTCCGCCCGGGCGGCGCGGTTCTGCGCACCGGCCACCGCCCACCGGGCGGCGGCCTCGCCGACCGTGGTGAGCACCGCGAGCGCCTGCAGCAGCTGGCCGCGGGCCTCACCGACCGGGTCGTCGTGCTGCTGCGGCTGCTGCGGACCGGTCACACCGATCACCTCCCATGTTGTTGATCTTTGTCAAGGCCTATCGCGTTGGTCGTCGACGCGGGGTATCCGGTGTAGCCGACGGGTCGGGGTGGGTGGTCTCGGCTGTCGTGGCCGCCGGCCGTGTCAGATCCGGCGCCGGGACCGCTGCGTCGGGAGCAAGTCGTCGGCCCGCGGTAGCGGCCGTCCGGAGGACCTCGGCCGCGCGACGGGCCGCCTCGGCCTGGTGGGGGCGCTGCTGCGCCTGCTGGAACGCGGCGAGCGTGTCGGCCAGGCGGGCCAGGTCGAGCAACAGCGCGAGCACCGCGTAGGTGTCGGGGTCGCCGGAGATGCGGCCCATCAACGCCACCAGCCGCGACATCGCCCGCAGGTCGTGCGAGCGGGCGGTGGCCTTCGCGACCCACCCGTTGGGACCGCGCGACGCCTGGTCGAACAGCTCCGCCGCGGTGGTCAGCGGACCACCGCGGTGTCCCTCCACCGCACGCGCGGCGGCGGTCAGGGTATCCGAGGCCGCTTGTGCCACCGCCTGCGCCGCTTGCGGGTTGTTCCCCGCGAGATGGTTGATGGCGTCGGCGGCGCCCCGGATTGCCTCGGCCGCCGCGTCGAGCGCGGTCACTCGGGCGGCCGGCGACACGCGCACTGCTGCCGCGGAAGCTGTGCGGGTGTGCCCATCCGGGCTGGCCCACTGCTGGCGCAGCTTCGGCAGGGTCAGGTCACGGGCGAGCTTGCCGCCGCCAAACCACACTGGTTTGCCGGCCGCGGTGGTGTGCGACGGGAGTGCCACCGAGTAGCCGGTGTACTCGCCTGGGTTGATGGAGCTGGGCCGGAGCCTGAGCATGACTCCGGCGTCGGCGAGCCGGGCGAAGAATTCGTTCTCACCGGAGGCGGTCACGGCGGCGGCCCGCACCTGCCGGCGTAGCTCGTCCCGGGCCGGCAGCGCCTTGCCCAGCCGCTTGGCCT
>Ga0209889_1000336_pt1 | contig 12528 bp, 21 predicted proteins | sample GWRWN1_0_10_FD_187233 | JGI IMG/M metagenome (GOLD analysis project Ga0209889, IMG submission 187233) | Riverbed sediment microbial communities from areas with no vegetation in Columbia River, Washington, USA - GW-RW N1_0_10 (SPAdes)... | ecosystem: Environmental > Aquatic > Freshwater > River >... | reverse complement strand
CACGTGAGCTGGTCCGGCCGCGGCAGCTTCGACCTGGACTCGCCGGGCAGGATAGTCGACCTGTATCGAACTGTACTCATCGAGGCCGCGAGCCCGGCTGATCTCTACAACTACCTGGACGAGTCGACGCTGCTGAGATTGTGGTCGTACCTCTGGTTGCCGCCGCCACTTCGGGCCGCTTGGGAGGGTCGCTTCCCCCGGCTGGCGGAGCTCAGCCGTCTTGCGACGGCGGGCTAACGAGCCGCTGTGCAGCCAGAACACCGCGCTATCGCGGAAATCGCACTAGCGGCGGCCGGCCACTACGGGTTGGCACTGGCGGGGGGCTACGCCGCCCAGCTGCATGGTATGGGCAACCGACCGAGCGGCGACGTTGACCTCTTCACCGATTGGCAGCGGCGGGCCGACTTTCCAGCAGCCGCCGACGCGGTGATCACAGCCTTGTCGGAGCGTGGCTACGGCGTCGACGTTTTGTCATGCGCGGAGAGACGTTCGCCCGCTTGTTAGTCTCGGCTCCCGGGTCTCCAGAGGCCGAGCCAGACAAGGTCGAGATGGCCGCCGACTGGCGGCGCCGCGCAGACCTAGCGCCGCTGCCAACATCTTCGACAACACCGGCGTGACGCAGCCGGCCTGGCGGAGCGACTCACCAGGAAACGGTCAACTGGGTGTGCCTCTTATCGAGGACGAAGCCTTCAGAGAGCTGGTCATCGGGAGTGCACGCAGGGCGAGCGATGATGACGGGATGGGCGTCTCGGTCGCGATCCCACGCGTGGATCTGCTCGACCATTCGGTGGGCGAGATTCCCGTCGCCGTGGCCGATAGCACCCAACTCCAAGCGGCTAAACGTCTGGCCGAATGGCTGGTGCCTCGGATGTGGATTGAACCTAGGCTCACTAGCCTGACGCGGGTCTGTCGCCAGAACTCTGCGCTGCAGTTGAAGCCAGAGTTGAGATTCTCGCCGCGGATGACGGAACACCCTTAATGATCTTTCCGATGGACTGAAGAAGGAGGCCACTCCGATGGCAACGTGGGCAGACCTTGCGACGTATGTGCGGTCCAACTTCAGGATATCCGACGAGACGCCAAATATGATCAAGCTCGTTTTCGAGACCGGCAACTTGCGTACGCAGGTGGTGCTTCTGTGGCACCTAACGCTGGACGGTGGCCGCGAGGAGTGGGTGCAGATCGAATCGCCGTTCGGGGAACTCGGAACTGTCGATCTGGCCCGGGCACTTCAGCACATCGGTGACACTGTCTGCGGTGGCCTGGCGCTCGTCGGAAACCTAGTGACCTTCCGCCACGCGGTTCCCCTCCGCAACATGAACATCAACGAGTTTGCGGGGCCACTAGCAATGGTCACGGGGACCGCAGATGTTCTCGAGAAAGCCCTCACGGGTGGCGACAGGTTCTAGGCTTTGGAGTCCGCGAGGATACTTGTTTGTAAGTGTTGCATGTTTACCAACGACTGTTACATGACCTGAATTCTTGCGTGCGAAGCCGGTTGAAGCTTCGACCCGAAAGACCACACACCGCGGAGCCGATCTTCGGCGAGGTTACTAGGCCGTGAGACGCCTTACCTCGTCGGCGAATCCGCCTGCCCCGCTCGTGGCAGCTCATGACCGAAATGAGCGGCTCGTGTTCGGAGTCTCGGCGCCCGGAAAGTTGGTCCGCACGAAGACGATCCGATCGGCTTGCTCTGTTGTGGCCGCCTGCTGCCGGACGAGCGCCCCTCGGAGCTCGGCGAGAATTTACTCGACCATACGGGTCTATAGAGGTCCGCTGCCGCCAGGCGAAGGAGGCTGTCGCGAAGATACATCGGAAACAGAACGCACGCATCCAGCAGCGCGTAGAACGTCATGCCGCATTACCTGGTCCGAACGGGTTTGGTGGCGGTGGCCGTGTGTCCGTCGCCCTCCTCCGACACGGCGATCATTTCGTCAAGTGCCCTTTCCCGTGCGGCGCGCCGGCTGTCTTGGAAGTCGAGGACATCGCGTAGCAGCACCCTTCGATGCCGGCCTGGCTGTTCGAAGGGGATGAGGCCATCCTCGAGCATCTTCACTAGCGTTGGGCGAGACACGCCGAGGATGTCTGCCGCCTCCTGGGTGGTGAGTCGAAGATTGTGCGGCGCAATCGTCACCGCCTGCCCTCGCTCCATCGCGAGTACGACACGGCGGAGCGCGTCGCACACCGGCATCGGGAGCTTCATTCGCGTGCCGTCGGGGCCTACGAGAGCAGCCCCCTGCTCATCCGAAATGCGGCGAATCAGGCCGACCAGCTCGTCGAGCGACTCCTCCGGTGGCAGGACAGTCCGTTCTGTCACATGCGCTGACAGTTCTTCTCCTTCGTTCCAGCCGCCAGCGTGCAGCAAAATCGATAGAAGCGAAAGGAGACGGGTGCCAGCCAAGCTCGCCGGGTTAGGCTAGCCCACCAGCCCGGCGCGCCCCAGCCTCGCCGGTCGGGCGGACGTCCAGTCGGGCGGCCGAGACGGCCGCGGACCGCGAGCTTCGTGCATTGAACGCGGACCTTAACTCGAAGCGTACGGTCACGGATGCACGATCGTGTCAGCCGGCATCAAGAGTCGGCTAGTGGGCGGCGGCGACGATGCCCGGCCAGCCGCCGTACTTCTCGCCGAGCCGTTTCCGCACCCACGCATCACTGGGCCGTCCGTTTTCTCTCGCCCAGATTCGGTAACCCTCCACCGTCGGACTTCCGCCCTGCGCTAGGTAATCAGCGACGGACTCGAGCAGCTCGTCGTCGGTGTATCCGGCCGGGGGAGCACTCACCTCGGCCGCAAGCGCCGCGGCCGGCGCGTCGTGCCGCCGTTGGAACAGTTGCGCCGGCGGCCCGTACCCGCTCCTGTCCTTTCCATGGGTGGGGGCGAGGTGGGGCTCCATGAGTCGGCGGAAGGCGTCTTTGTGCCAGGGTGTGCCGACAACGGCCTCGTGGACGCGTTGGAGTTGCCGTACGCTGAACACCCCGCCCAGCAGCCGGTCCGGATCCGGCGTCGATGCATATCGGTCGCGCATCTCCGAGACCGCCCACGAGACGATCTCGTCGTGGTCGAAGGGCAGGCGCTTCTGCCTACCGGGCGGGCGCACGCCTACGGGCTCGCCTGGGGCAACCGGCGCCAAGGTCAGGTCGCTTCGGCCGGCCATCGCCTCTGACAGCGACGGGTACGGCACGGTCGCGGCGTGGGCCACCGACATGACCCAGCCGCGTGGGTCCCGATGCGGATCGTCGAACACGTGCAACTGTCGCGGCTGCAGTCCCTCGATGCCGCACTTGGCTCGCAGCACTCGCCGTACCGTGTCGGCCAGTCGCTCGTCTGGGTGCACGAAGCCACCGGGCAGCGACCACCGTTGCGTGCTGTCGTACGGGTCCACGCCGTTCAGGAGCAGCACCGCCAGCCTCTCCGCCTGCACCGTCATGAGCGCCACGTCCACCGCGACCGATGGTCGTGGGTACTCGTCGAGCCTGCGTCGGGGTGAGTCACGCCACGCCATGCGGTGCATCTTAGCGTGCTTCCCGCGCTAAGCGTGTGATACACTAAGCGCACATCGCGCGCTAGCAATCACAGAAGGGGGAGGACGATGGTCGCAATGCCCGCGCTTCACCTGGGCTCACCGGTCCAGGCAGGTCCGCTTACCATATTTCCGGTTTGGACGGATGCCCCACTCGACACGAGGTCGTACCGCACCAAACTGCCGAAGTCCGGCGGCGTTGCCGAGCTCCAGGATGGACCGTCGGTCCCCGAGCTCAAGGTCACCAACCCGGGGAATGTTCCCGTCCTGCTAATCGAGGGCGCCCTGCTCGAGGGCGGCTGGCAGCACCGCGTAATCGCCCACAGCGTCCTGATCGGCGCCCACGACGACGTCACCGTCGAGGTCCGCTGCGTCGAGCAGCGCCGGTGGGGCGGCGACCGTGACCAGCGCATGGGGACCCGACGGGCCCCGCTCGCCGTCCGCGGCGCCCTCCGCGACATCCGGACCGGAGTGCCCCGGCGAGCCGAGCATCTGCACGTCTCCGACCAGGGCGACGTGTGGGCCCGCGTCGGGCACTACGAGAGAGCCTTCGCCCCGTCAGGCACTTCCTCCCTTGTGGAGGTTCAGGGCGGCCTGGACGATCAGATCCGAGACATCGTGCATGCCGTCAAGCCACTGCCGGCGCAGCGTGGCGTGCTCATCGGGGTCGCCGGCCACCCCGCGATTCTCGAGGTCTTCGACCACCCGCAGACACTGATCGACCAGTGGGAGGCGATCCTGTCCTCGGTCGCTGTGGACGCCCTGCTTACCCCGGCCGAGCCCACTCCCGGCTATCGGGCCAGGGAGTTCGTCCGCCGGGTCATGGCGACCAGCGTCGAGGAGGCTGGTCCCGCCGGCACGGCGACGGCCTTCGCGGGTACCGACGGCAACCTCATCTCGGCTCGAGGCATCTCGATCGAGGACCGGCTGATCCACGCCGCCGTGGTCAATACTCGCCACCAGCTCGTCCTCGCCGCATGAGCACGCAGTCAAACGACCGGGCCGCTGGTGTCCTACTCGGCACCGCCTGCGGCGACGCGCTCGGCGCCGGATACGAAGGCGGCCCGCCGCTTCCCGACGATGCACCCATCGCGATGATCGGGCGCGGCTTCTTCGCGCCGGGGGAGTGGACCGACGACACATCCATGGCGGTCGCCGTGGCCGAGGCCGTCGCGAAGGGCCTTGACCTTCGTACGGGGGACGGCCTCGACCACGTCGCCGACGGCTTCCAGCGCTGGTACGCCGACGGCCACAAGGGGATCGGCCGCCAGACCCGCGCCGTCCTGAATGCGTCAGGCACCGGCGGGTCGGCGGCTATGACCGCGGCGGCCGCGGAGTACGCCGCGCGCCTCCCACACGAGAGCGCGGGCAATGGTGCGCTGATGCGTACGGCGGGGCTGGCACTGGCGTACCTCGACGACCCGTCGGGTCTGGTGGCCGCGGCGAAGGCGATCAGCGACCTGACCCACGGCGATGCGGTCAGCGGCGAGGCGTGTGCACTGTGGAGTCTGGGCATCCGCCACGCCGTACTCTATGCCACGTTCGATGGCGTTCGGGATGGGTTGGCCTACCTGTCTGCTGACCGATCCGACTACTGGCGCCGGATGCTGGACGAAGCGGAGGCCGAGCCGCCGTCGGCGTTCGCGAACAATGGGTGGGTGGTGCAGGCGCTGCAGGGCGCATGGTCGGCGATCGTCCGTACCCAGGTGCCGGCGGACGACCCGGGATCGGGTTCGTTCCCGGCCCAGCATCTGCGGCTGGCGCTGGAGGCGGCGGTGCGCGGCGGGCGGGACACCGACACCGTTGCCGCGATCGCGGGTGGGCTGCTCGGCTCCCGTTGGGGCGCCTCGGCCGTTCCCGCAATGTGGCGGCGGGAGGTGCACGGGTGGCCCGGCTGCCGCGGCCGCGATCTGATTCGGCTGGCCGTGCACGCGGCGCGTCGTTCAGTCGGGAAACCGGTCGACGACAACGAGGGTTGGCCTTCGGTCGGCCGGATCGACTACGAACGCTGGCACCCGTACGAACCTGTGGTCCGGCACCCGCGCGATTCCGGGGTGCTGCTCGGCTCCGTACGCGCCCTGCGCAATCCGCCCGACAGTGTGGACGCGGTGGTCAGCCTGTGCCGACTCGGTACGTGCGAGACACCGGACGGTGTGCAGCCGCGCGACCACGTGGAGATGTGGCTCGTGGACGCCGGCACGGCGGAGAACCCGCACCTGTCGTACGTCATCGACGACGCGGCCCGGGCGGTCGCCGCGCTCCGCGCCGAGGGGAAGACCGTGCTTCTACACTGCGTCGGCGGCAGATCCCGTACCCCAATAGTCGCGGCGCGCTACTCCGTACTTCGGAATCGGATGGATCCTGCGGACGCGCTCAATGAGGTTGTCCGCGTACTGCCGGAGAATGACGTCAACCCTGAGCTACGGGCGGAGCTGTTGCGCATTGGGCGATAGCCGGCGTCACACGTGACGTGCAAGTGCGCGTACCGCCACCCGGCGTTCGGGCCTGAGCCGGCACGACACGCCGAGAGGATGCGAACGTGGAGCGCTGCGCGGAAAAGCCGCGAGCCATGCGAAGAGTTGATCCAATTCGGATACAAGATCCTCACTCAGCCGTGGTACCTCATCGTCGTAGTAGCTCCGGTGCTGGATGTCGGTCACCGCCGCTGGGCGGACGACGATGTTCATAACCGAGGTCGAACCTCTCGCCGGATGACCTCCCACGGCAGGCCGGACCCTGGGTCACGCCGCAGGTCGTCTAGCGCTTCATTGAGAACGCGTCGCTCCGCCTCGGTAGGGGTGTAGACCGGCTCTCCGGAGTGCGTCCGTAGCGCCTCCTGGAAGAGTTCGGAGCGAGTGCGATGCTCGATCTTCCGCGCTCGTTCGACGAGTTCGTATAGCTCCTCCGGAAGCGTGACGGCGACCTTCTTCACTGCCACTTTCGAACCTCCTCTGCTGATCCCGACAGTCCTGTTGGCCCTGCGCCGCCGATCATGCGTCCACGGTGCGAAGGTGGGCCGCGAGTTGCCGGTCGGGGCTGATGTTCCTCCGATACATGGGACTGCAAGGCGTCGCCGCCAGCCGCACGGCGAGGTCGAGCAGGCTCGGGGTGGGGTTGGTGTAGCGGTAGGTGTCGGCGAGGAAGGCGAACTCGTTCATTATGCCGACGACGCTTCGGTTGGCGGTCGTGGCGATGCGGTGCTCCCGCATGTGCTCCAGTTCGCGCTGGACGATCGCGCCCGGAGTGCCGTGGGCGGCGAGGACAGTCGCGATCTGCCCGGCTACTCGTGACAGCAGGGTGGCGGCGGGCGCGAGCGGCATCAACACCGGAAGCAACGTCAGCTCGTTAACCAGCAGCGCGACCTGCGGTCTCCACGGCAGTGCGGTGGCGTACCACTCGCCGAGCAGTGTTGTCGACTGCTCGCCGTCTTGCAGCGTCGGTAGGCCGACACGTTGCCGCAGCTTCGCCGTCGCACGCAGGATCAGCACCACGTCATCGTGCCGCGTGCCGGCGGGGACTGCCAGCGATTCGTGGTTCCGGCAATAGGCCCGCTCAACAACCGTGTGGCCGGCGTGCCCGGCTCCACGTGGCATCCGGTAGCCGCATACTCGTCAGGTCAGTGACGACGAGTGCGGCACCGTTCGGGCGGGAGGGAGGGGTCCGATGGGCATGACCGGTTGGTGGCGGATCGTCGAGATGCAGCTGTGGGATGCCGAGGCATTCGACCTGGTGGGGCCGGCGTTCATCGAGTTTGACCAGGATCTGGTCGGGCGGTTCCGGTTCATCGCGGTGGAGGGGTGGATGGACTGCCGCGACGTCGAACGCGCCTGTCGTCCCGGCGTGGAGTTCTCATGGCAGGGCAGCGACGAGGGCGACGATGTGAGCGGGCGTGGTTGGGCCGCGCTCACAGCGTACGGCACGCTGGAGGGTCGGATCTTCGCCCACCTTGGCGACGATTCGGGCTTCCGCGCGGTGCGCGCCGAGCCGCAGGCCAGCCCGTTCCGTGGACGCGGTGGAAGCCGTCGATGAGCCGTCGTGGCCGCGGTTCGATCGACCCGATGGAGCGGGCGATCGAACAGGCGCTCATCCCGGACTCGTTCGTGTCCGACCGACGCTGTTTCTCGTTCGTGAGCGACCTTGAGGAGGTTGCGGCGGAGGTAGCTGGGCTGGTCGATGGCTCGCCGACGCGTGCGGTGGTCTTTGGCGGCCGTTAACAAGGTGATCGTGACCCCTCGCCGGACCCAGCACGCGTTCATCGCGAACAAGTCTGACTCCTGCCCGGCATCTCGACCGCATGCTGGGGCGTAGCTGTCGAGGTGTGCAGCGTGCCCGGGGTAGTGCTCGGCGAAGAGTTTCGCGGTCACCTCGCGCGGCGTCTCACGCCGAAACTCGGTGCAGGCTATCCAGGCCGAGGCTTATTCGCTGCCCTTCGCCCGTGCCTGCTTTGACGCCATCGTGAGCATCGACGCGCACGAGTATTTCGGCACTGCGGACAGCTACCTGGCCTACATCACCCGTTTCCTCAAGCCCGCCGGTCACTTGGCGATCGCGACGGGCCCCTACTGAGCCGAAGTCAGAGTCGTCGCGTGAATAGGCGAGCGCGCGCATAGTCTGGGCGAATCCGACCAGTATCGACCGCCGGAGCAAATGTGTACACAATCGGGTACACTTATCTGTATGTTGATCGAGACGATGTCGGTGAGGGAGGCTCGCGAGCGGCTGCCGAGTGTCCTTGAGCGATTCCGAAACGGTGACCGGACGCCAGTGGGCGTGGGTTCTCACCGTAGGACTGAAGCAGTGATGGTGCCGGTCGAGGTCTTCGACGAGTTGACGGCCGAACGTGCGCGCGCGCTGGTCGAGGCCACGGCATCGGTCCGGGCCGAAGGGCTCGTACCGAATGCCAGCGCTGAGGCAATCGTCGAGCAATGGGCCCGAGGCGAAATCAGCACGTCTCAGATGCGCGCCATGGTTCGTCGGCTGTATGGCGTGTAGTGACTGTCGATCCTTACGTCGATCCAGGCAGCGGTGTCCTGCGTAACACGCTGGGCATTGTCGACGCGCAGCGACTGCGGGAGGTCGAGGCCGGCTTGACTCTCGCTGGGCTCGCAGACTTGGCCGTACGAATGCTTCCAGGTAGCTACGACCTTGACCACCTGCGGGCATTCCATCGCGAGATCTTCGGTGACCTCTACCCATGGGCTGGCGAAATCAGGGTGGTCGGGATCGCCCGGTCGGATCCGTTCTGCCTGCCGCAGCACATTGAGGCGTACTCGGCGGAGGTGTTCAATGAGCTGGGCAAGGAGCGCTATCTACGCGGGCTGAACCGCGACAGCTTTCTGGATCGATTGACCCATTACTTTGCTGAGGTCAACGCCGTTCATCCCTTCCGCGAGGGTAATGGCCGGACGCAGCGCGCCTTTTTTCGGCAGCTCAGCCACCAAGCCGGCTGGCCTATAGATTGGTCCAACTTAGACCCAGACGACAATGAGCAGGCTTCGATCGCGTCGCTGCGGGGCAACACCGGCCCACTTCGTGACGTTCTCGACGCACTGGTGGCTCTACCGTGACCATCCCTGGCGGGACGGGCACCGCCCGCCGGCTAGTACGGCAGCCGCACTTGTTGACCGATTCGTGATCTGGTCGGCTGTTCGCCAGAATTCTTGTGATTAATCGTTAAATGTCGATTAACAGTGTCGTGTCGGGCCGTGGATCTGACGCATGAGGGCAGCCGCCCCGTGATCATCCGCGGTTGTGGACCAATCGAATAGTTACGAGACGGCTGCTTGGTTGATGGTAGAGACCGCCGATCTGGCCCGGGCGAAGCGGACCGAGGTACTGGGCCTGGTGGCGGGCACGTTCGCCCGCCGCGAGGCACGGGCGCAGGCCGGCAAGTACGTCGACGGACTGCTGGCTGACCTGCCCCGTACGTGTCATTCGTCCACAGGGGAGGATCCTGCCCAAAGGCCTCACACCCCACACTCCGGATGGAGGACCAGGGGCGGGAATCTCGGCGCGAACGTCAGCATCGTCTGCACGAACTGTCAGGAGCAAAGAAACACCGCGATGTCGCCGGCGAGCGCGGTGCCGTTAATCTCCCTCACTGCCGCAGCCGGCATCCTCATCTGGGCACGTTCGATTCGTGTGATGCGGCGCCGAGGATGCTGGTCGCCGGGTCGTCCAAGCAATGGTTCGCGTTGACCCTGTCGGTCTTGTCTGTGCCTCCAACGGGTGCGAGTGCGCTCGAGGCAAAGGTCGCCGAGATGGGTGACCGGCTAGCTGGCGTGACCTCGCGGGAGGTTCTAGGCTTCGTCTTCAGCAGCCACAGTTCGCGTCGCTCAAGGCATGGACGCCGGAGGACGTTTGGCAGGCGGTAGAGCAGCACCGCTCTGTCGCGGCCGGTGGCGGCTCCGTCTTCGACTCGCACCGAATGGACCTGCTCACGCCGGAGTGGGAGATCTTCACGACCAAGCCGCTGCCCGACCCAACCGAGGACTTCGCGCTACGCGACGACGCTGGTATTCCAGACGCGCTGGGGATGCTGTTCTCGGACGTGGTTCAGGTCGAGCGGCTACGTCAGGTCCGCGCGCTCGTTGGCTTCACCCGCCTCGACGCCCCTGATCCGGAGGATCTGGACCTCGTCGTTCGAGCGCCGCTGACCAGGCTGGCCAAGCCGGAATGGGTCCCCGCGAGCGAGGTGCGGGGCGAGGGTCTATTCGTACGGGTGAGAGAGGACCTGCTGTCGGCGTGGGAGGCACGTGTCCATGGCGGACTAGAGATAGAGGCACACCGCCAGGCGTTCGGGCGTTTCCGCCGTAACAGATACTCGAACCGAGTTCGCGGTGACTTCGATGAGATGCGCGGGTGGCCGGGTGGTCGCTACATCGTCTTGCACACGTTGTCGCATCTGTTGATCCGAGCGGTTGCGCTGGAGTGTGGTTGTGCAGCTGCGAGCCTGTCGGAGCGCATCTACGCCGGCACGGCGGACAATCCTCGTGGCGGCATCCTCATCTACACCGCCGTTCCCGACGCGGAGGGCACTCTCGGCGGACTTGTCTCGCTGGGCGAGCCCGCGTCGTTAGAGCGGATCGCGTGGCGAGCGCTGAGCGATGCGCAGGCGTTTCATCGGACCCGCTTTGCGCCGAGCGTCTCCCGCATCCGCCGGCCGACTTCCTCCACGGCGCTGCCTGCCATGTCTGCCTCTTCGTTTCGGAGACGACCTGCGAGCGCGGCAACCGTTTCCTCGATCGACGGTTCGTTGTACCGCTTGGCGACCCGAAGCTCGCGCTCCTGCCGGACCTGCGATGGGCAGCCTCGAGTCCGCGGTCCACCAGGCGCTCGCGACGCTCTCGCCGACCCAGCTGCGGCAGCTCGCCGACGCCGTCGTCGTGCCATCCCCTGACGAAGCTGTCGTGCACGCAAGAGCATGGACGGAGCGGATCGGCCCTTCAGTTGCGGGAGTCGTGTTCACCATGATCCGACCGGCGAGCATGGGGTCGGTCTGTGCGGCAGTCTGAATGCGGAGTGCCGCGGCGGCGAGCTTGAATTCCTCAGGATCGGCGTCGTACGGGGTAGCGCGGCTCGTCCACGGCTCGCGGCTGAAGCTGGCCGCCGAGCCGACGCCGCACGCTCAGCCGCGGGGTCGTACAGAGATGTGTCAACCGTCTGCGCGCGCCAGCGAACACCCGAACGCCAATGGCTCCCGAGGAGGTCGCATGAATCTTCCCACCGTCGTCTTGGCATGCAGCCGCTGCCCCAACGACACACGCAATCCCATCATCGATGTCCACGGTGGGCTGTGCCGGCTGTGCCAGCAGTTCGACCACCACTACAACCCGGCTGATCTGGTACGGGAGCGTGAGTTCGTCCAGGACCTACGTGGCACCGGCGCGGGACGCCACGACGCCATGGTTGGGGTGTCTGGCGGGAAGGACTCCACTGCCGCGCTGGCCCAGGTGATCGAGTTGGGTTTCACACCACTGGCGTTCACATTGGACACCGGCTACTACCCGGCCCACATCGTGCCCCGTGCGCGGGCCGCCGGCCGACAAGCTGGGCGCGGACCACGAAATCATCGACCTTCGGCCGCACGTGCGGCCTAGCGACCGGATGTCCTTTGGGTTGACGGCCGACCTCTACGACCGTGCGGAGGACGACGCCGCAGCGGTTGTGTTCGGCCGGCTCTATGCCGAGGGGCGACGCGCGTTCTCCATCCGCAACGAGGAGCCGATGCCATACGTACGCACCTGTCAGCTCTGCCGCCGTCTGGTGGTGCGGGCCTACCACCGCGAGGCGACAAGCCTCGGTGTGCGGGTCGTGATCCTCGGCACCAACGAGTGGGTCGGCCTGAGCCAGAACACGTCCCGTGACGGCTACCGATTCTCCGCCGTACGACGACTTCGGCCCCCCGGCACGAACAGCGCCGTGTACGTAGTGCATCTGCCGTTCCTGCAGCGCACAACGATCGACGACACGCGCCGCGTCCTCGACCGGCTCGGCTGGACCGAACCGGAAGGAGAGGGCCTGGTCGAGTCCAACTCCAACTCGTGCCTACTCTCGCGGGCTGCGGAAGCGAAGGCGAGCCGACTGCTGGGGTTCCACCCCGACACCACCCGACTGGCTCGCGAGGTCACCGCCGGGTTTCTCACGCGAGATCAGGCCGTGGCCGCCTTGGCGCGACCGCACGACCATCCGCGTACCGTCCGCGAGGTTCTCGCCGACGCCGCAATCCTCTGAGCGGGAGAAACACCATGCCTTCATCCACGGCCGATCGTTGGGATATCGGCCCGGCCCTAGGGCTGGACATCGTCGGGATGCCAGTCCTAGACGCACACATCACAGTCAACGGAGGGGCACTCCACGGCGTCTGGGTGCTTTACATCAACAACGCCATCAGCGACGCGCTGATGGTGGCACGCGGGTTCCGTCGCGTAGGGGCGAAGGTGTGCAGCGTTCTGGTGCCTTACCACGGCGCGACCGGCGATGCGCAACACGCGATCCGTTGGGTGTTCAG
>Ga0209889_1000332_pt1 | contig 12566 bp, 15 predicted proteins | sample GWRWN1_0_10_FD_187233 | JGI IMG/M metagenome (GOLD analysis project Ga0209889, IMG submission 187233) | Riverbed sediment microbial communities from areas with no vegetation in Columbia River, Washington, USA - GW-RW N1_0_10 (SPAdes)... | ecosystem: Environmental > Aquatic > Freshwater > River >... | reverse complement strand
TGGCGCTGGCCGAGCGTGCGCCGGGCCGCCTCGCGGATGGCGGCGAAGGCCTCCGGGAGCAGGTCGTCGAGGCTCTCGCCGTCGGCCAGCCTGGAGCGGAACTCGTCGGTGAGGCCACGAAGCTCGGCGTCGGATAGGCCGACGAAGTCGTCCTCGATGGCGTTGACCCGGTGCGTCGCGTCGAGCTGCACCTGCGCGCGGCGGCAGTGTTTGCTGAGCGGGTCGGCGAGGATCCGTCGTTGCATGCGGTCGTCGCCGATCACCTCGACCGGGCCGGGCCGGCCCACGCGCGGGCAGCGGCCGAACGGTGGGAGCTGGCGGCGGTCCAGGCCCGCCGCGTGCTGGCGTACCACGAGGCAGCGGGTTGTTTCGCACGCGCCGCGCATGGCTGGCCGGATGATCTTCGACGGCGCGCGGCGCTGCTGGCCGACGCGGGGGACTGCCTGCTGCTGGCCGGCGAGCTCGATTCCGCCCGGGCCACCTTCCGTGCGAGCGCCCAGCTGGCCGGCGGCATACCCGATCCGCAGATCATGAGCCGCGCCGTGCTCGGCATGGGAACCGGGCCGGTCGCCTGGGAGGTGCCGATCGCCAGCGACGAGCAGGTCGCAATGGTGGCCCGCGCGCTAGAGCTGCTACCCGGGGACTCGACGGCGCTGCGCTCGACGCTGTTGGCGCGCTTGTCCGTCGCGGCGGCCCGTCCGGAGACCATGCAAGAGGCGCTGCACCGGGCACAGGAATCGTTGCGCTTGGCTGAGCAGGTGGGTGACCCGACGCTGGTCGCGCAGTCGCTGGCGGCGGTCAACGACGCGCTCGCCGCGCCAGCACATACAATGACCCGGCGCGACAACGCGGACACCATCGTCGAGCTCGCCCTCGCCGCCGGTGACGTGGTGTTGGAGCTGCTCGGCTACCGGTTCCGGATCGTTGCCGACCTCGAGCTTGGTGACGTGCCAGCTGTGGACCGTGACATCGCCGAGTTCAGCCGGCTTGCCGAACGCCTGCGCCATCCGCTGGTGAGCTGGTACGTCCACCTTTTTCACGGCATGCGGGCCCTGCTGTCCGGGGACCTTGACACGGCCGACCGTCACCAGCGCGAGGTCGCAGACGCCGCCCGGGCTACGCAGAGCGCTAACGCCGCGATGATGGCGGCCACGCTGCGGTTTGGCATCGATGTCGCCGCGGGGCAGCCCACGGACCCGGCAATAATCGAGGACCTCATTGACGCCGATCCCGCAGACTGGGCCAGCTTCGCCGCCGGGAGCGCCATGGCGAGGCTGCGGGCGGGCGATCATCAGCGGGCCCGGGAGCTGCTCATGCTGCACGCGGGCGATGGTTTCGCCCGTCTGGGATCAGATGGGGAACAGCTCACCACCCTGCTCCTGTTCGGCCGGGTCGCCGTTGCCGTCGACGAGCGCGGCGCGGCCGAGCAGGTCTACACATTGCTGTCGCCACACGAACTGCTGTGGGCCGTCGACGGTATAGCAGGCTGCTGCTGGGGACCGGTCGAGCTGGAGCTGGGCCGGCTCGCCCTGGCGCTGGGCCGGTCTGAGTTGGCCCGCGGCCATCTGGTCCGGGCCCGCGACGCCGCCGAACGCGCCGGCGCCCGCTTGATGGTGACGGAGATCGCGGAGCTCGCCAACCGGTGGAGTGAGGGGGTGGTCGAGTCGGCCGTGCCGACGGACTCGACCGGCAACGCCTTTCGGCGCGAGGGGCAGTTCTGGACCCTCACCTATCGCGGGCGCACCGTGCGCATGAAGGACGCGAAGGGCCTGCATGACCTCGCGCGTCTGATCGCGGACCTGGGGCGCGAGATACACGTGTACGATCTCGCGGGCGTGTCCTTCGATGCTGCAGGCGCCGCCGTGCGGGCTGGTGGTGACCTCGGAGAGCTGCTCGACGCCCGGGCCCGAGCCGAGTACCGGCGGCGGTTGGCTGAGCTAGACGACGAGCTCGCCGACGCCGACCGGTGCGCCGTCGTCGGGCGAGCTGAGAAGGCCGCCGCCGAGCGCGATTTCATCACCGCCGAGCTCGCCGCCGCCCTCGGTTTCGGCGGACGCAGTCGGCGGGTCGCGGACCCGGTCGAGCGGGCCCGTAAGGCCGTCACGGCCCGCATCCGGCTGTGCATCGGCCGCATCGAAGCCGAGCATCCCGAGCTGGCCCGGCACCTCACCAACGCGGTCCACACCGGCACCACCTGCTCCTACCGCCCGGAGATCCCAACGGCCTGGACGCTGTGACGCATCGCTACATCAGATGTGGCGCCTCTCAGGTAGCAGCCCATCGTCTGAAGGAGCGCACCATGACTGTCACCGCATCACCCGAAGCCGACCTCGACGCCCAGATCGGGGCCTACGCCACCCGCCTGTTCGAGACCGGACTGGCCACGCTAGAGGCGTTCACCATCAGCCTCGGCCGCGAACTGCACCTCTACGACCACCTCGCCGCCGAGGACGGCCTGACCGCCGGCGAGCTCGCGCAGCAGGCCGGCATCGACGCCCGCTACGCGCGGGAATGGCTCGAGCAACAGGCCAGTGCAGGTTATATCGACGTGACCGCCCCATCGGAGCAGGCCAACACGCGCCGCTACGGGCTGTCGCCTGCGGCGCAGGAGTGCCTGCTGCGCCCGGAAAGCCTTGCATCGATCGGGCCGCTGTTCGACCTGTTACCCGCGATCAACCGCGTGTTCCCGGCCCGGCTCGCCCACGCCTTCCGCACCGGTGGCGGCATCGCGTACGCCGACTACGCACTTCACGACGCCCAGGGCGACTTCAACCGCCCGGCCTACGCCAATCTGCTCGCCGGAGACTGGCTCGTCAAGATTCCCGGGCTGGTGCAACGACTCGGCATACCCGGCGCCCGGGTGGCCGAAATCGGCTGTGGTGAGGGCTGGGCGGCCATCTCCCTCGCCCAAGCCTTTCCGGAGGTTCGCATCGATGGACTCGACAACGACGAGGCATCCATCGCCGCCGCCCGAAAGAACGCGATGCAAGCCGGTGTCGGAGATCGGGTCAAGTTCGAGGTGGCCGATGTCGCCGGCGAGCTGCCCGGCCAGATCGTCACAGGTTCCTACGACCTCGTCCTCGCGTTCGAGATGATCCACGACCTGGCCCGCCCGGTTGAGGCGCTCGCCACCATGCGCCGGCTTGGCAAGCCCGATGCCGTCCACCTCGTCATGGACGAGAGCGTCGCCGAAGTCTTCCAGGCAGCGACCGAGAACCCGGTCGAACGGCTCATGTACGCCGCGAGCGTCCTGCACTGCCTGCCAGTCGGACGCAGTGAGTCACCCTCGGCGGCCACCGGCACCGTCATGCGCCCCGCCACGCTCAGCAGCTACGCCACAGAGGCTGGATTCTCTCGCGTCGACACCCCAGCCATCGAGCACGACATGTTCCGCTTCTACCACCTCATCCCCTAACCCCGATCACGCCCTGAGGAGAACGCCATGTCCGACATCTCTTCCCGCATAATCGAGTGCCTCGCCAAAGCCGACTACCCGGCGCTGGAGAAGCTGTACGCGCCCGACGTGCTGCTCGACATGAACCTGCCCACCTGGCGGTTCCAGCGCCGAGGCGCCCACGAGGTCAGCGAGTACTTCCGCCAGAACACCGGACAGCTACCCAACCTGCGCTGCACCTATCTGCACGAAAATGCCATCACCGATACGACCGCCGTGGTGGAAAGCGAGTGCCGCTTCGACGGGGACGGCGGCGAGTACCTGTGGCGCTGCGTCGACATCTTCACTGTCGCCGACGACCGGATCAGCCGGCATGTCCAGTACTGCACCGGCTGCTGGACCCCGGCCGACATCGCCCGGCAGACCGCCGAGGCGCCCATGGTCGCCTGGTAACCACGCCACACTCTCCGCCTGCGCACCACCGCGTCCGGAATGCCTCTACATTGCCGACGTCCCGAACGCGCCGACCACGGAGCTCTCACGCTGTCGCGGCGATGCCGACACTCCGCGCATGTCGATGCGTTCTCGTCTAACAGACGGCCCTCGAGGTGACGAGGCGCCCGGACGGACCGCTGCGTCACGCCGGGCGGCGCCGGATGACCCGTACGGACAGGTAGGCAGGTCCGGCGCGTCGGTGACGCCGCCGGGATGGGCGGGCGGCGCAGCGCCGATCATTCCTTGCGGTACAGCGGGGCGCCGGTGCCGGTTTCGACGAATGCCTTGAGGCTGCCCATCAATTGGCCCCAGGTCATCGCCGACATGGGCAGGGGTCCTTCGTCGTTAGCCCAGCCGTCATGGTTGAAGTGCACCGTGGTGCCCGTGCCGTCGGGCTTGGAGGTCAGGGTCCAGATGATCTGGGTGCCGACCCAGTGGGGCGGGAACGCCCCCGACGGAGGACCACCGCACGCTGCGTTCGTTGACCTCGTCGACCCGGAGTTCAAACGGCACCGGTGCCCGTCCAGGGAACCCGAGGGTCATCTGTGATCCGCTGCCGCCGGATGTGGTGACATCCTCGGTCCACCAACCGGCGATACCGGGCTGCGTGTCCAGCGCCTCGACGATCTCCTTCCGGGTCGCATCGATGTCGAGCTCAAAGACGATCCGCGCCATCGTGTTCTCCTCTCTGTCGTCGCGTTCCCGGAGCGCGACGCAGATGTTGTTAGTTGATTCTTACGTTAGCGGATACTAACGTCACGACCGTGGACGCGCAAATCAAGGCCCTCGCTGAACCGCGCCGGCGTCAGATCCTCGAGCTAGTCCGGGATCAGGAGCTGGCGGCGGGGGAGATTGCGGCACACTTCGAGGTGACCCGGCCGGCGATATCACAACACCTGACCGTGCTCAAGGACGCGTTGCTGATCACCGAGCGCCGCGACGGGGCACGCCGGCTCTACCGCGTCGACCCGACCGGGCTGCTCGGCCTCAAACAATTCGTTGACGCCTTCTGGGGCAGCGGCCTCGCGCGGCTCAAGGCCGAAGTTGAAGCAGACGCACAAACGGCCGAGGGCCGAAAGAGGAAGGGACCATGAGAGTGGCGATCATCGAGGACCGGATCGAGCAGGAGCTCCACATAGCGGCGCCACCCGAGGTCATCTTCAGCTTCTTCACCGACCCCGCCAAACACCCACGCTGGATGGGGCGGCGGGCCGCGCTCGATGCCCGACCCGGCGGCATCTACCGCTGCGAGGTCAACGACACCCACACCGTGATCGGCGAGTTCATACTCGTAGAGCCGCCCAATAGGGTTGTGTTCACCTGGGGATTCGCCGGAAACGACGCGGTACCACCGGGCAGCAGCACAGTCAGCATCACGCTGACCGCGACGCCGGATGGCACCCAACTCCACCTCATCCACACGGGGTTGCCGCATCCGGCCCTGGGAGACCACGAGGAGGGCTGGGAGGGCTACCTGGCCCAGCTCGCCGCCGCGGTCGAGCCATACCGTTTGCGATCGTAAGTCGGCCAGCCATCGACGGCCGCGTCTCGCCGCCGCGGTCGAGCCATACCGTTTGCGATCGTAAGTCGGCCAGCCATCGACGGCCGCGTCTCGCCGCCGCACCGGGTCCTCCACTGCCCCTCGCCGCTGTGGGCAGGCGGCGGCCGCGCAGAGGTCGCCTTGTCTGAGGTGCGAACGGGATGGCTGGACGGGTATGGCGTGCGTCTGGGTGGTCATTCGCATCATGCGCCTTGGTAACCACCGTGCCGGCTGTCGATGTCCTGCAGCCCAACGAGCGCTGGCCCGTGCCCACAGTTCTCCGCTGCGCCCGAGACGCCGATCCCACTGTGGACACGACCAACCAGTCGATGCCTATGCGCCTCGTGCGTGTTGCTCGCGACGTCGCTGTACACAGACTGCTGTGTGCGCTGGCTTACAGAACCCGCAGCCGCGATGACCTAGCGTGCTGTCGGCGAGCAGACGCCCGTTCAGACGCGGATCGTTTCTGACGATTGGAATGCCGGCTATGGGCGCAGACGAGGGCGGCTCGTACCGTCAGGCTTTGGCCGTTTCTGGGGGAAGGCACGTTTTCGTACCTATCCGCTACCGCGCCGGTGACGGATCGTCCTGGGACGTGCGGGCTGTCGACGCCAAGCAGGCAGTTGCGAGGCCGTGGTTGGGGCACGCCCTGGTGTACCGCGTCGGGGCAGGCGTGCTGTCGGGCCTCGCCGGCGGCGCCCGATTCGGCGTCATCATGCAAGTGTCGGGCGCCCTCGTCATGGTGGCGAAACTTGTCGACGGCCAGGACCGGTGGGAGCTGTCCGGCGGCAAAGGCCGTTGCCGGGCTGAGCCTGCAAGCCTGCGCTCGGCGCGTAATTCTGGCCGCTACCGGCGTGGCACCCCGACGCAGACGCAGCGGAACGGCGCCTCATCCGGCGAGTCATTTCCTCGATGATCGTCAACTCATCAACGTTACTTGGTTCGGCTTAGCTATCAGCCGCAAGAATCCTTTTGATCAACGGCCGCGCGGCAGCGATGACCACATCCCGGTCGTGCGTCACGACGAAGTCGAATACGCCACGCCCTGCCTCGCCATCGCGTTCCTTGGCGAGCAGGCCAGCGGCGAAATGTGATCCCAGGACTATGACCGTCCACTCTCGAGCGATGGGGTCGGCTTGATCGAGGTGGGCACCCCGGATGCCGGGTCCCGGTTCGGGCGGCATGTTCCGACCCAGAACTGCGGTGAACACCCCGCGTTCGGCCAGTTGCGCGTAGCGCCGCCGGGTGGGCTCGCCGAACCGGTCCACGTCCTGGAAGCAGGCGAGCAGGACGGTGGGATCCGTCGCGTCGAGACACCTATACTCAAGGTGCAAGCTCAACGGACGCAGCAGGGGCTCGGTCCCTTGGCTGAGTCGCCGGCCGCGGACCGCGCCGAACGGCGTGAACGGTTGAGTGGTGTCAACGGCAGGCAGGAGATCAATCGGGTGCCTGGGCGCCGGCGGTGGTGCGGGCGAGGGCTCCGGTACCCCGAAGTAGCAACCCTGGCCGAGCGTTGCGCCCATCGATTGGGCCACGCGCAGCTGGCGGTCCGACTCGAGGCCTTCGGCGAGTATGGCGGCCCCGGTCCGTTCGGCTTCCGCCATGACGGCATTGACGATCCTCGCCACTGCCCGGTTGGTTCTTCCCTGGATGACGGTGACGTCAAGTTTGATCACATCAGGTCGAATGAGTGGCATCATCGCCAGACTGGACGGTTCGATGCCGACGTCGTCGAGGGCCACGGCTATGGCGTCGCGGCGCATGTCTTCGACCGCGCCGAGCATCCCCGCCGGATCCCTGGTCACGGAACGTTCGGTTATTTCAAGGACCACGCGCCGATGACGGGCAAGCGCGGCAGCTAGCGGCTGGGCGAGGTCCGGCGGGCAGGACGATCCGAACGATGACGGTTCGACGTTGACGAACAACGAGACCGACTCAGGCATGCCGGCGGCTGCGAATACGCGCGTCGCTGAGGCTCGGCAGACCCAGTCGAGCTCGCTTCCCTTGCCGGCGCGGTACGCCTCCGCGAAGAGTGCCGCTGGCGCGGCCCAAGGAGAGCCAGCGGGGCCCCGCGCCAGTGCCTCGAACCCAACTATTTCACCATCATCGATGCAAACGATCGGCTGGAAGACCGGATGAATAGCACGTCCTCGTAGCACCTGGTCGAACGTCATCGAGGCCGTGTCAACAGGAGCCTGACTCATGGGCACCACCCCAACCGCACTCGATCGATCGACCCACTCCAAGGCTATCGTCGCGCCGCGCTCACCTCGACGCCTTACGCTCAAGCTTCGACCGCGGTGTTCTCGTATGCCTCAGGCGCCACTGCGCTCACGTACGGGTGAGAGGAGCGTGGCTGGGCCGGCCGTCGACGAGCATCGGCCGATGGTCCGCGATCGTGGCTGCGACGCCCGCCGGCGTCGCTGAGCTGATTGCGGTGAGACGGTCTCTCTCCGGCGCGACCCGACCCTGAGCGCAGGCGGCCCGCTCGTCGGTTTCTGCGTCCTTTGAGGGATCTACCCGCCTAATTGATAGATCGCGGTAATCCACCGCTCGCCTGATGGGCGCTCTGTGTACGGACGGTTAGCTTGTGTCACAAGTGCGCGCGCACGCCAACCCAAGGTCCGCGGCGATCCCCGACCGGGGATTAGCCACGCCCGTCGGCAAAGGAACGGTGTCCAACCCGTCCGCAGCGGGATCTGCCACACGCTCACTTTGGAACCGACCAGTTGCCGTTGTTCACATGGCGTTGGTGACGCGGCTGTGAGCCGGCCAACCGTCGCCGGCCGACGCTGGCCATCCCGACCGCCGTTCAAGCGATCTCGCGCTCGGCGTCCGGTCCATGTGGACTGCGTGAATTCTGGGCGGGTTCTGATCAGGTCGCCCGGACCGGCACTGGTGCCGCGAGGAAGGCGAGGATGAGCTGGTTCACCAGGTCAGGCTGTTCCATCGGTGCCGTGTGTGTCGCGCCCGGCAGGATCGCGACCTGTGCGTTGGTGAGTCCGTCCTGAAGTTCGCCGACGTGGGCGAGGGTGAGGACATCGTCGTCGCCGGCGATGACCAAGGTCGGTGCGGTGATCTCGCCTAGTCGCGACAGCGGTAATGGACTGTCGAGGGTCCAGCTTGAACTTAGTCGGTGGAACACGTCAGCGAAATGTCCGGGTCCGTCTGGGGAGACGGCGCCGTACAACTCGGCCAGCATGGGCGGTAGGTGCTCGACGCTCAGGTGGCCCAGCATCGCCTTGAATGCTGGGCGCAGTCCGTCCACTGTCACGTTCTGTCCAATGTAGACGGGCTTGCGGACGAGGTCCGGTCGCCGCCACGCGACCAAGAGCGCGATTGTGGCGCCGTCGCTCCAGCCGACGAGATCAGTGGCCTTGACGACGCCGCCGGCTGGGACTCCATCGTCGCCGCCGAGCCGAGCCTGGCCCGCGCGGTCGCGGATGACGAACTGGATCGCGTGCTCGAGGCCATGGCCGACCTCGTGGATCTGAAGTCGCCTTACCTGGCCGGGCACTCGAGGGGCGTGGCCAGTCTGGCCGCCGCCGCTGCCGAGGCCGCCGGACTGCCGCCGGCCACAGCACAGTTGCTGCGCCGGGCGGGCTATCTCCACGACCTCGGCCGGCCTGGAGTGTCCAATGTGATCTGGGACAAGACCGGGCCGCTATCGCGGGCCGACCGCGAACGGGTACGGCTGCATCCCTACCTAACCGAACGGATGCTCGCCGAAATACCGGGACTGGCCGCCGCCCGGCAGATCGCCGTCCGCCACCACGAACGCCTGGATGGCTTCGGCTACCCGTACGGGCTTACCGGCACCGCTCTCACGACCGAAGACCGCCTCCTCGCCGCGGGAGACATGTACCACGCGCTCACCGAGCCCAGACCGCACCGGCCCGTACAGCCGGCCGCGGTGGCAGCCAGCCTGCTCGCGGAGGAAGCCCGGGCCGGTCGGCTCGACGGGGACGCCGTCGCGGCCATCCTGACCGCCGACGGGCATCGCGCCCCAGCCCGGGCGGGCCTTCCCGGCCGGGTTGACCCCGCGTGAGGTCGAGGTACTGCAACTGCTCTCCCGTGGACATCCGAACATGGAGATCGCCCGACGACTCGTGCTCAGTCCTAAGACCGTCTCCAACCACCTCGAACGCGTTTACAGCAAGCTACAGGTATCCAGCGGGGTCGCGGCGACCCTTGACGCCACGCAGCACGGCCTCGTCGGCTCGTACGAGCCCGAGTGAACGCTGCGAAGTCTGCGCCGCTGGTTACCGGGCGTCGAGGACATGGTCTCTCTGCCGGCCAGCCATCTCTCCCCCACCGTCGAGGAGTGTCCGAAGTGGCTCATTCGCGTAAGCCACGACACCATCCTCGGCGCCGGTCAGCGCCACGGCAGCCGGTACCAGGTCAAGCACAGTAGCCAAGGCGGTGGACGTCAGGGCAGGCGAGGGCTCTACGTTGGACATGGTACGGCCCGCACGATTGCCCAAGTAGAGCCCGGCGAGCTTGCCAGGCCGCGCGGTCTGGTCGGGCCTAAGCGGGCGCAGCGCTAGGCCACCGGCGCGGACCTAAGGCGGACTCCGGCGGCAGAAGTGGACGCCCACACGCGTCGACGATGTTCTGTGGCGTTTGTACATATGCCCGATGAGTTGGTCAGTACGATGGTTCAGAGGCGTGTAGCCGAAAGGACGCCGGTGTCCGCTGGATAGGGATATACGCAGCGACGCGCGACGCCGAGAATTCTCGCTAGAGCGCACCACTTCAGGCATGGAGGCCTCGATGGCGGTCATCACAATCCTCCGGATACCCGGCAACCCCAGTGATCTAGAACGGTACGCCGCTGGCCCAGGTGGTCAGATCATGCAGCGAATCTCGCAGGCAGGCAAGGCAGCCGGCGCCATCCGGCACACGTTCGCCGGCGGCGAAGGCGAAATCTTGGTCATCGACGAATGGCCCGACCAACAGTCGTTCGAGGCATTCTTCGCAAGCCAGCCGGAGATCGCTGACGTCATGCGCGACGGTGGGGCGCAGGGAGAGCCAGTGACGACCTTCTACCGCAAGCTCGACACGCCCGACCAGTTCTAGAACATGGCCCCAGCGCTCCCTGTGTCGCTGGGGCCTCGAGAAGGCTCGTGGACACCATTGACCGGCGGCTAGCCAGTAACGAGAGGGTCCAACGGGTGACCCGTATGACCACCGATTCGTCATCCGAGGTCAGCCCGGGCCGGGGGCGGCGCCACTTGGGGTGACTTCAACGACGCGACCGGCGCGCATGGCCTTGCAACCACCGGCGGCATCATTTCTACCACCGGCGTGGGTGGGCTAACTCTCGGCGGAGGCATCGGCTATCTGGCCCGAGGGCTCGGGCTGTCCTGCGACAACCTCGTCTCGGCCGAGGTCGTGACCGCCGACGGACGCGCGATCGTGGCCAGCGCCAATGAGCACGAGGACCTGTTCTGGGCTCTACGCGGTGGCGGGGGGAACTTCGGCGTGGCGACCTCGTTGGAGTTCCGGCTCAGCCCGATCGACAACATCTACGGCGGCCCGATCTTCTTCGAGCTCGAACACACGCAGGACGTCTTGCGCTTTTACCGCGACTTCATCGTCGATGCGCCCGAACAGTACGGCGGGTTCCCGGCGTTTCAAATCGCTCCACCCCTGCCGTTCATTCCGGAAGACCGGCACGGTGACACCTTCATCGCGATGGTGAACTGCTGGACTGGCGACCCCGAGCAGGGCGAGCGCATCATTAACCAGATCCGTGCGGTGGCCCCGCCGGTAGCTGAGATGATCGGCACGATGCCGTACCCGGCGCTCAACAACGCCTTCGATGCGCTGGTCCCGCCGGGCCTGCAGCACTACTGGAAGGCCAACTTCGTCACGGAACTCACCGACGCCGCCATCGATGCGCATGTGGCTCACGGGCCGAAGGTGCCCACCGTCAATTCGACCGTGCACATCTACCCAATCAACGGCGCGTGCCACCGAGTCGCTCCGGAAGCGACCGCGTTCGCCTATCGGGGGGCCAACTTCGCCACCGTCATCGCGGGCATGTGGCCGGACCCCGCAGAGAATGAGGCGAACACCACCTGGGTACGCGACTACTACGCCGCCACTTCGCCGCACTCGGAGGAGGGGGGCTACGTCAACTTCATGGCGGCTGACGACCAGGTCCGTGTGAAGGCCAACTACCGCGGTAACTACCCGCGGCTCGTGGATGTCAAGCGAACGTACGATCCTAAGAACCTATTCCACCTCAACCAGAACATTCAGCCGTAGCCTACGAATGCGGCGAGCAGGCCGATAGCTAGTCATCGCGGCAGTCAAGATCGAGCCGTTGCGCCTCAAACACCTCGGGCAGCCCGGACAGCAAGTCGTGCGCCAGAATCTGTGCGACGCCCACGGGGCGTGACCCGACCTCGATGTTGGTCACACCCGAGAAGGTACGACCTCCCGCCCCGATCGGTCAGTGCCGAGGAACCTGTTCACACGACGCACCCGGGCCTTATAGCCGGTGGTCACGAGGCCGGCGTCTGGTCCGCGCCCTACGCCGGGCGCTGTCGAGGAAAGCGATGAGTCTCGGCTCTTCAACCTTGATTCCCTCTGCCAGGCGAGCCGCAGCATTAACGACCGCCCACGAATCGACCTGCTTCAACCTATCGTGGTTGTGCGCCCGGTAGGCACGCGCGTAGGCATGGGCGAACAGCGAGCGTCCCGCGGCCATCAACCCACGAAAGATTAGCGATGTGCCGGGCAGGGGGTCTGCCTGCTTCAGCAGCAGCATCGTTCGGGCAAAGTCCGATTCGGGGATACCACGGGTGGCGTTAGCCCAGTCGATGACACGACCTGGTCGTAGCCGACGAGCACGTTGCCGGGGTGGAAGTCACCGTGGCATAGCCGATCTCCGGTCGGGAGTCCCTCGAGGGTTCGCCGGGCGAAGTCGTGCAACTGCGGCCGAAGCGCTGCGGCGTCGATGCGGCTGGCAAGCGCCTGTCTGGCGTCGGGGAGGTCCGGTGGCGCCTGGACGCTGTGGATGCGGATGTGGGCTTCGGCCAGGGTTGTGGCGTACCCCAGCAGCCGCCATGGCTGTTGTTGCAGCAATGCCAGCATGTCCGACCCGTCCAGGCGCTCGAGAATGAGGCC
>Ga0209889_1000331_pt1 | contig 12573 bp, 6 predicted proteins | sample GWRWN1_0_10_FD_187233 | JGI IMG/M metagenome (GOLD analysis project Ga0209889, IMG submission 187233) | Riverbed sediment microbial communities from areas with no vegetation in Columbia River, Washington, USA - GW-RW N1_0_10 (SPAdes)... | ecosystem: Environmental > Aquatic > Freshwater > River >... | reverse complement strand
AGGATGTCCGCCTCGCCCATGGTGAACCCCCCCATCTCCGAGGCGATCTGCATGATCTGTTCCTGGTACACCATGATCCCGTACGTCTCCCGGGTGAACTTCTCCATCGCCGGGTGCTCGTAGGTGATCCTGGACCGGCCGTGCTTGCGCTGGATGAAGTCGGGGATGAGCTCCATCGGCCCGGGCCGGTAGAGCGAGACCATGGCGATCAGATCCTCGAGCCGCTCGGGCCGAAGACCGCGGAGCGCGTCCCGCATGCCGGACGACTCGAGCTGGAACACGCCGAAGGTCTTCGCCTCGGAGAGCATCTCGTACGTCTTGGGGTCGCCCAACGGCAGCGCGTCCAGGTCGACATCGAGACCCCGGGACTCCTTGATCAGCGCCACCGTGTTGGCGAGGACGGTGAGCGTCCGGAGGCCGAGGAAATCCATCTTGAGCAGCCCAAGCTTCTCGATCGGGCCCATCGCGTAGCCGGTGATGAGCTCCGGACGCTTGGGGTCCTTGTAGAGCGGGATGTACTCCTCGAGGGGCTCGTCGGAGATCACCACGGCGGAGGCGTGCACCGAGGCGTGGCGGGTGCAACCCTCGAGGCTGCGGGCGATGTCCCACAGCTCGCGCACCGACGCCTGGCTCCGCACCATCTCGGCCAGCGGCAGCGACTTCTGGTGGGCGTCGTCGAGCGTGATGTTCAGCGGGAAATTCGGCACCAGCTTTGCGATCCGGTCTACGTCGCCGTACGGCATGCCGAGGACGCGCCCGACGTCGCGGATCGCCGCCTTCGCGCCGAGTGTCCCGAACGTGATGATGTGAGCGACCCGGTCGCGCCCGTAGCGCTCCGCCACGTAGCGGATGACCTCGTCGCGGCGATCGTCTGAGAAATCGATGTCCATGTCCGGCATCGAGATGCGTTCCGGGTTCAGGAATCGCTCGAACAGCAGCCCGTAGCGCATCGGATCGATGTTCGTGATGGCCAGACAGTACGCGGTCAGCGAGCCCGCGGACGAGCCGCGACCGGGTCCCACCGCGATGCCCTGCTCGCGCGCGTAGCGGATGAAGTCCCAGACGACGAGGAAGTAGCCCGCGAATCCCATCTTCTCGATGACGGCCAGCTCCTGGGCGAGCCGCGCCTCGATGGCGTCGCCCGGACTGGGCCCGTACCGCCGCCGGAGCCCATCATGCGCCAGCTCGTGGAGATAGCTGTCCAGCGTGTGCTCGTCGGGGACGACGTAGCGCGGCAGGTGGAACTCGCCGAAGTCGAGCGTCAGGTTGCACCGCTCGGCGACCGCCAGGGTGTTACGGCACGCCTCGGGGAGGTCGGCGAAGACGCGCGCCATCTCCTCGGCGGACTTGATGTAGAACTCCTGCGTCGAGAAGCGGAAGCGGCTCGGATCGTGGAGATTCGTGCCGGTCTGGATACAGAGGAGGGCTTCGTGGGCCCGGGCGTGGCCGGCCTCGAGGTAGTGCGAGTCGTTCGTGCCGACGACCGGCGCTCCGATGGCGGTGGCGATCCGGAGCGTCTCGGCCATGACTCGCGCCTGCTCGTCGAGCCCGTGGGCCTGGACCTCCATGAAGTAGTGGTCCTTGCCGAAGACCTCCCGATACCAGCCGGCGGTTTCTCTGGCCCGCAGGGCGTCGCCGGCGCTCAAGAGTCTCGAGACTTCGGAGTTCAGGCACCCGGAGAGGACGAGCAGCCCCTCGGCATGCTGCGCGAGGAGCTCCCGATCCACCCGCGGTTTGTAATAGAACCCTTCCAGGTACGCCTTCGACACGAGCTTGATGAGATTCTTATACCCTGTGCGGTTTCGTACGAGGACCGTCAGGTGGTTGGCACCCTCGTAGCCGCCGTCCTGCGAGCCGCGTTCGCGACGGCTTCCGGGCGCCACGTAGAGCTCGCACCCGAGGATCGGCTTGACGCCGGCCTTCTGGGCCGCGAGGTAGAAATCGATCGCACCGAAGAGGTTGCCATGGTCGGTGAGCGCGATCGCCGGGAACCGGAGCTCCTTCGCCTTCGCGACGAGCTTCTCGAGCTGGGCCGCACCGTCGAGCAGGCTGTATTCGGAGTGGACGTGCAGATGGACGAAGTCGCTATGCTGCATGAGCTATTTTCGAGCCATTGAAGCGTCGGCTCGGCTGTCGAACGGGCTCACCTCCTACTCCCATTCGATCGTCGACGGCGGTTTCGACGAGATGTCGAACACCACCCGATTGACACCTTTCACCTCGTTGATGATCCGGTTGCTGATCGTGCCCAGCAGATCATACGGCAGTCGCGCCCAGTCCGCGGTCATCGCGTCCTGGCTCATGACGGCCCGCAGGGCGACGACGTGCGCGTAGGTGCGGAAGTCGCCCATGACGCCTACCGTCCTGATCGGCAGCAGCACCGCGAACGCCTGCCACACCTGCCGCTCGTAGCCGGCGGCGCGCACCTCCTCCTGCACGACGGCGTCGGCCTCACGCAGCACATCGAGCCGCTCCGTCGTCACCTCGCCGACGACGCGGATGGCGAGACCGGGCCCTGGAAATGGCTGGCGCCAGACGATCTCGGGCGGCAGCTCCAGGAGCTCCCCGAGCCGGCGGACCTCGTCCTTGAAGAGCTCCCGGAGCGGCTCGACGAGCTTGAACTGCATCTTCAGCGGGAGGCCGCCGACATTGTGATGGGTCTTGATGGTGGCCGACGGCCCTCGGGAGGACACGGACTCGATGACGTCCGGATAGAGGGTGCCCTGGGCGAGCCACGGGATGTCACCGAGCTTGCGTGCCTCGTCCTCGAAGACCGCGATGAATTCGGCGCCGATCCGCTTTCGCTTGAGCTCCGGGTCCGTCACGCCGCGTATCGCATCAAGAAATCGCCGAGATGCCTCCACGTGAATCAGGCCCATCTTGAAGGTGTCGCGGAAGGTGTGGACGACCGATTGAGCCTCACCCTTGCGCAGGAGCCCGTTATCCACGAACACGCACGTGAGCCGGTCACCGATGGCGCGGTGGACGAGCACGGCAACCACCGCCGAGTCCACGCCGCCGGAGAGGGCGCAGAGCACGCGCTGTCCGCTCACCTCGGCGCGGATAGCGTCCACCATGGTGTCGATGAAGCCCAGCATCGACCACGTCCGGGCCACGCCGCACTCGGAGAGGAAGTTGTCCAGGATCTTCTGCCCCTGCGGTGTGTGGACGACCTCCGGGTGGAACTGAACGGCGTAGAGCCGGCGGTCCTCGTCCGCCATCGCCGCGACCGGGCAGTTCGTAGTCTGAGCGAGCGCGGTGAAGCCCTTGGGCGGGCGGAGCACCGTGTCGCCGTGACTCATCCAGACCGTGACGCGACCGCTGTCCTCGGGCTCGACGCCCCGGAGAAGGCGGCTCGACCCCTGGAGCACGATCTCGGCCTTGCCGTATTCCCGCCGCTCGGCGGGCACCACATGGCCGCCCAGAAGGTAGCCCATCGCCTGCATCCCGTAGCAGATCCCGAGAACGGGGATGCCCGACTCGAAGAGCGCCTTCGGCGGCAGTGGCGCGCCGTCCTCGTAGACGCTTGAGGGGCCCCCTGACAGCACCACTCCCTTATAGCCACCGGCGAGGATCGCCTGGAGCGGCTGGGTGGGGGGGAGAATCTCCGAGAACACGGACATCTCCCGGATGCGGCGAGCGATCAGCTGCGTGTATTGCGATCCGAAGTCCAGGACCGCGATCTTGTCGGCCACGACGTCCTAGCGGGGACGGCCCAGCTTCTGAGCCTGCTGGAACACCTTTCCCTCGGTCTTGATGGTCGGGGCGATGATCAACTCTGTCTGCTGTAGCTCCCGGATGGTCCGCGCGCCGACCGAGCCCATACAGGTGCGAATCGCGCCCACGAGGTTGAGGGTGCCGTCCTCCGTGAATGCCGGCCCGAACAGGATCTGCTCGAGCGAGCCGGCGATACCGACGCGGATCCGCGTGCCCCGCGGCAGGTTGGCATGGGGCGTCGCCATGCCCCAGTGATAGCCGCTCCCGGGCGCCTCGATGGCGCGCGCGAACGCGGACCCGATCATGACCGCGTCGGCGCCCGAGGCGAACGCCTTGCACACGTCACCGCCGGTCGACATGCCACCGTCGGTGATGATCGGCACGTAGCGACCGGTCTGCTTCCAGTGGAAGTCGCGCGCGGCTGACGCGTCGGCGGTGGCCGTCACCTGCGGTACGCCGAGCCCCAACACTTCACGGCTCGTGCAGGCCGCGCCCGGACCCACGCCGATCAGCAGGGCATCGGCGCCGACGTCCATGAGCTCGAGGCACGCCTCGTAGGTCACGACGTTGCCGATGACCAGCGGGATAGCGAGCTGCTTTTTCAGCTTGCGGAGATCGACCGGCATGTACTCGGTCGCGATGTGACGGGCCGTGGTGACGGTCGACTGGACCACGAAGATGTCAGCGCCGGCTTCCTGGGCGATCTGCGCGAACCGTTCGGCGCGCTGCGGGATCGAGGAGACGACGGCCGGTCCCCCGCCCTTCTTGATCGCCTGGATCCGCTGGTGGATCAGCTCCTCCTTGATCGGCTCCCCGTAGATCGACTGGATGATCTTGGTCGCCTCTTCCTGGCTGGCCGAGACGATCCGTTCGAGGACCTCATCGGGGTTCGCGTAACGGGAGAAGATGCCCTCGAGGTTGAGCACCGCGAGGCCGCCGTGGCGCCCCATCTCGACGGCGAGCCGGGGTCCGACGACGCCGTCCATGGCGGCGGCGATGATCGGCAGCTCGAAGCGATGACCGCAGAGCTCCCAGGAGATGTCGACCTCGTTCGGGTTGACGGTCACGGTCCCGGGAACGAGCGCGATGTCGTCGAACCCGTACGCCACCCTGGCCTTGCGCCCTCGCCCGACCCACATCCCCATCGGTCACCCTCCCGTCGGCTCGTTCACTGGTTTCCACCCAGGTCCCGTATATAGGGATCTCCCCGCGACCGACCTACTAGATTTCGTGGATTATACCGGCCGGGGCCAGGGATGTCAACGTTGCGGGTCCAGGGGATGGGCCTCCTCGTAGAGCATGCGCAGTCCCTGGAGCCTCAAGTGCTCGTCGACGCGTTCGACGCAGCGCGCGACGTCCGCGACGAGCCCGGCATTGCCGCCGGTGGCGATCACCTGTGCCGTCCCGCCCATCTCGGCTCGCATCCGGCCGATGAGGCCGTCCACCAGACCGGCGTAGCCGTAAATCGCGCCCGATTGGAGATTGGTCGTGGTGTTGCGGCCGATCGCCTCTTTCGGCCGCACCAGCTCGACCCGGGCGAGGCGAGCCGCGCGGTTCACGAGGGCCTCCACCGAGGTGGCGATCCCGGGGGCGATGGCGCCGCCGATGAACTCGCCGCGGTCGTTCACGCAGTTGAAGGTCGTGGCCGTGCCGAAGTCGATCACGATCAGCGGCGGCCCGTACGTCGCGGTCGCCGCGAAGGCGTCCACGTAGCGGTCGGCGCCGACCTCACGCGGGGCATCGACGAGGAGGGGCATGCGCGTGTTCACACCGGGCTCGATGAAGAACGGCGACCGTCGGAAGTACTGGTCACACATCCATTCGAGCGTCTGGTGGACCGGCGGCACCACGTTCGAAATGGCGACGCCGTGGATGGCGGCGGGCCGGATCCCGCGCGTCTGCAGGAGCGTCTCGATGAACAACCCGTATTCGTCGGCGGTTTGCTCCCGCCGGCTCGTCAGGCGCCACGAGACGAGCAGGCGCTGCCCGTCGAACACGCCGATCTTTGTGTTGGTGTTGCCGACGTCAGCGACGAGCAGCATGAATCTCTCCTCTTTTCATCGGCCTCGGGCGCGCGAGCCGGCGGCCGCCTCGTCCCAGGCGATCTCTCCGGCGATCACGCGCCTGACCGTGCCCCCGGCGTCGATCAGGAGCGCTCCGTCGACGTCGAGGTCCACGGCGATGCCGGTGACGCCGTCCAGCGTGACGTGCCGGCCGAGGGTGTCGCTGAGCATTCGCCATTGCTCGCGGACGGCGCCGAAGCCCTCCCGCTCGAAGCGCACGCGCCACGCGTCGAATTCCTCGAGCAAAGCCGCGAGCATCGTCTCGCGGTCGGGCGCGCATCCGGTCTCGAGCGCGACCGAGGTGGCATGCCCCGCCAGCTCCGGCGGGAACTCGCGCTGACCGAGGTTGACGCCGATGCCGATGATGATCACGGGTGCACGGGATTCGAGGAGGATTCCGGCGATCTTCTTGCCCCCGACGAGGACGTCGTTCGGCCACTTGACCCGTGCCGCAACCGGGGCGACGCGCCGGAGCGCCTCCGCCGTGGCGACCGCGGTCATCGGCGAGAGGGTCGGCAGGAGCGCCTGTGAAAGCCGGGGGCGGACGATGATGGAGGCGAGCAGACTCGTTCCGGCCGGCGCTCGCCAGATGCGTCCGTGCCGGCCCCTGCCCGCCAGTTGCTGATCGGCGACCACCACGGTGCGGTCCGCCGCGCCGCGCTCTGCGAGCCCGAAGGCGACCGACTGGGTGGAATCGACGGTATCGAGGCGGACGATCGCGGCCGGGGCGCTATCGCGAGCCATCATCGACCCAGGCGAGGCTCGCCAGAAGCTTGGCGCGAAGCGCTTCTTGCTCGATGAGCCGCTCCCGCTCTCGGGCCACGATCTCGGCGGGCGCCCGCTCGGCGAACTCGGGCCGGGCCAGCTTGCCCTTGAGGAATTCGACGCTCTCGGCGGCACGCTTGATCTCCTTCTCGAGGCGCTGGCGCTCGGCGGCGAGGTCGACGACGCCCGCCAGATCCACGTAGAGCTCCGAACCGTCGATGACCGCCATCGCCGAGTTCCGCGGCCGCGTCGCCCGAGGATCGACGGCGAACCGGGCGCGCGCCAGCGTGTCGATGAGGGCGCCGTTCGCGGTGAAGAGCTCGCCTCCGTCCCGGCTCGGGCGGAGCGTCGCCGCGAGCGTGACGCCGGGCGCGATCCGCATCTCGCCGCGGATGTTGCGCACCGCGGTGACGAGGTCCATGACCGCGGTCATCTGTCGCTCGGCGTCGGCGTTGCGCTGTTTCCTCGCCACCCGCGGATACGGCGCGATCATGATCGACTCGCCCTTGTGCGGCAGCCGCTGCCAGAGCTCCTCGGTGATGAACGGCATGAACGGGTGCAGGAGCCGGAGCGTCGCCTCGAGGACCCGAACGAGCGTCGCCTGGGTGCGCGCGCGCCGCGCCGGGCTCTCGGCGCGGTAGAGCGACAGCTTGGCGATCTCGAGGTACCAGTCGCAGAACTCGTGCCAGAGGAACTGGTACACGGACGAGGCGGCGTCGCTGAACCGGTACCGCCGGATCGCGGTACGGACCTCCGCGATGGTGGCCGCCAGCCGGCTCTCGATCCACACGTCGGCGAGCGCCGGCGGTGTGTTCTTGGCCAGCGCCGCGTCGAAGCCATCCAGGTTCGACAGGACGAGGCGCGCCGCATTCCAGAGCTTGTTGGCGAAGTTTCGGTAGCCCTCGATGCGGTCTTCGGAGATCCGGATGTCCCGGCCCTGCGCCAGCGCCGCGAGCGTGAAGCGGAAGGCGTCGGTGCCGTACTTCCCCATCACCTCCAGCGGGTCGGCGACGTTGCCCTTGGACTTCGACATCTTCTGTCCTTCGGCGTCGCGCACGATCGCGTGGAGGTACACGTCGTGGAAGGGCACGTCGTGCGTGAAGTGGATGCCGAGCATCGCCATTCGGGCGACCCAGAAGAACAGGATGTCCGGTGCCGTGACGAGCACCGAGGTCGGATAGTAGGTTCTGAGCTCGAACGTGTCGTCGGGCCAGCCGAGCGTCGAGAACGGCCAGAGTCCCGAGGAGAACCAGGTGTCGAGCGTATCGGGGTCCTGCCGGAGCGGCCCGCCGCACTGGGGACACGTCTGGGGGTCGTCGCGCGACACGTGCACGGAACCGTCGGCGTCGCAGTGCCACGCGGGAATCCGATGGCCCCACCAGAGCTGGCGCGAGATGCACCAGGGTCGGATGTTCTCCATCCAGTGGTAATAGGTCTTCGTCCAGCTGCGCGGGACGATCTTGATCCGCCCCTCGCGCACGGCCTTGATCGCCGCCTCGGCGAGCGGCTTCGTCTGCACGTACCACTGCTTGGAGACGAGCGGCTCGACCACCGTCTTGCAGCGATGGCAGACGCCGACCGCGTGCCGGTAGGGCTCGATCCGCTCGATCAGGCCGAGCGCCTTCATGTCCTCGACGATCCGCTTGCGGCACTCGAAGCGGTCCAGGCCGGCGTAGCGTCCGGCCTCGGCGGTCATCCGACCGTCGAAGCCTATGACGGTCTTGACGGGAAGGTTGTGGCGCCGGCCGATCTCGAAGTCCACCGGGTCGTGCCCCGGCGTCACCTTGATGACGCCGGTGCCGAACTTCGGATCGACGGCGTCGTCCGCGACCACCTTCACCGAGACGGTGCCGTCCACCGATGGGACCTCGAGCGTCGTTCCCACGAGATGCTTGTAGCGCTTGTCCTTGGGGTGCACGGCCAGACCCGTGTCGCCGAGCTTCGTCTCCGGCCGCACCGTCCCGAGGGTGACCGGGCCGTACTTGATGTAGACGAACTCCGCGTCGCGCTCCTCCCGCTCGACCTCGAGGTCGGACAGCACCGTCTGGCAGCGCGGGCACCAGTTGACGATGTAATCGTCACGGTAGATCAGCCCCTCTTGCCAGAGGCGGACGAACGATTCCCGGACCGCGCGCGACAGCCCGGGATCCATCGTGAAGCGCTCGCGCGACCAGTCGCACGAGGCGCCCAGACGTCTGAGCTGTCGGACGATCGTGCCCCCGGTCTCGTCCTTCCATCGCCAGGCGCGAGCGAGGAACTCGTCGCGGCCGAGGTCTTCCTTCGTCTTTCCCTCGGCCGCGAGCTGGCGTTCGAGGACCACGTGAACGGCGATCGCCGCATGGTCGGTCCCGGGGAGCCAGAGGGTATTGAAGCCGTCCATCCGCTTCATGCGGGTCAGCGTGTCCTGCAGCGTCATGGTCAGCGCATGACCCCAGTGGAGCGACCCGGTGACGTTGGGCGGCGGCATCGCGATCGAGAACGGCTTGCCGGTGGCCGCGGCATCGGCGCGGAAGTAGCCCCGCTCCTCCCAGCGCGGATACCAGCGCTCCTCGACGGCCGAAGGATCGTACCGGTCGGGGATCTCGCTCGTCGGCGCGCTCATCGGCGAGACGTCACTCGAGCACCGGCGCGGCGGCCGCGAGGCGCCACCGGCCGCCGCCGCGCTGGAAGACCAGCGCCCAAGGCGTGTGCTCTGCGGTCGCCGCGACCGACACCGTCTGGGGGTTGGCGGTGCCGTCGGCAGCGTCGCACGCGGCCTCGGGGCGCAACGTGGCCGGAAGCCGCCGGCGGATCTGGACGTCGGGCACCAGCTTCGCCAGGCTGCTCTCGTCTCTCGACTCGAGCGCGTCGAAGAGCTGGGCGACCGTCGTGCGTAGCTCGCGGTGCCAGCCGTTGAGCTGGCGTCCGGCCTTCCGGACGAGCGCCCCGCTCTCGAGCGAGGATCGGAACACGTCCTCGGCTTCGGTCTGTCCGTCGCACCCCGGCGTCCAGCCCGGATAGTGGAGCTCGTAGCGCACTCGAATCTCCTCCCCGCGCACCGAATATGCGCGCGCCATCAGGCGGTCGGGGAACAGGTCGGTCGTGGACCAGACGACGCGAACGCCGTCGCCCTGCTGGCGGATGAGGTCGAGGCGGAGCGGGCGGATCCCTTGTCCCGTCGCTGGACCTTCCCAGGCGGCGACAAACTGGGCGGCGCCGCTCGGCGCCGGAGACCACGGGTACACGGTCGGGCGGCCCTCGCGGAAGAGCGTCGTCAGCAACGCGGCCTCCCCGCCGAGTCGCCCGTACACCCGCACGGAGTTGACGCCGGGCGCGTCGCTCATCTGGAATGCGCCCACCACGAGCCGCCCGACGCGGAGGACGTCGACTGCAGCAGCGCCCCACGCGTCGCCGAACGCGTCGAGCCGATCCTGGAGGAAGCCGGTCGACGCGTAAAGACCGCCGGCGCCGAGACTCTCGACGATTTCCTCGTCGAGGAGCGCGTACATGTCGCGATAGGTGTCGGGCGACTCGGCCGCGTCGCCGTGCCCGAGCGAGGCGTGCGAAAGCGCGAGCTGGCGGAACTGGTCGAGGCGGTCGACCGGACCGGCGGCGTCCGGCCGCTCGGGCACGAGCGCCGCGGCGCCGAGCATCGCGAGGCCGACGAGCAGTGTCCGCGTCGGGCACCCGGATAGGCGACTCACACGCCTATGGTACAACAGACCCGTGCGGCTTCTCGTTCTCGATCGGTACATCGTGCGCGAGCTCGTCTCACCGCTCGCGTTCGGCTGCGCGCTCCTGACGTTTTTCCTCGTCATTGACCGGATCTACCAGCTGACCGACCTCGTCATCACGAAAGGGGTGCCCTTCTATCTCGTCGTCCAGCTGCTCGTCTTCATGCTGCCGTCGTTCCTGGCTCACACCCTCCCGATGGCCCTCCTGTCCGCGGTGCTCCTCGCCGGAGGCCGGCTGGCGAGCGACTTCGAGATCGTCGCCTTCCGCGCCGCCGGCGTTAGCGCGCTGCGGCTCTTCCGTCCAGTCCTGCTGGCCTCGATCGTCGTCGCGCTGGCCACCGCCGGGCTCACGCTCGGCCTGAACCCCCTGGCGAACCTCGAGTTCCAACGCCAGCTCTTCCGGATCCTCCAGGCGCGGGCGGCGAGCGGCCTGCAGGAGCGCGTGTTCTTCGGGGCGTTCGGAGACCTGACGATCTACGTCGAAGACGTCAGCACCTCTCAGGTCGCGCTGCGCGGGCTCATCATTTCCGACGAGCGCGACGCGACGCTCTCGCGGATCATCACCGCGCGCGAAGGCCGCTTGCTCACCGACGAGGTGAACCAGCGGATCACGCTCCGCCTGGTGAACGGCGCCGTGAACGAGGCTGACGTCGTGCCGGTCGACGCGTCGAAGGACCAGCCATCGCCGACGGCGCGGGCGAGCGGCGCGTCCCGCTATCGCTACACGCGCTTCGATATCTACGATATGAGCCTGTCCATGACTTCGCCGATGAAGGGCGCGCCGCGGGTCGAGAAGCCGGAAAAGGACCTCACCCTGCGCGAGCTCGATCGGAAGATCGCCGAGTCTCGACACGATCCGCCCAGCCGACGGCCATTTCAGATCGAGCGCCACAAGCGCTACGCGCTGCCGCTCGCGGCGCTCGTCTTCGGTCTCATCGGGTTTCCGCTCGCGGTCCGCTCCCACCGCGGCGGCCGGAGTATCGCCTTCATCGGCAGCCTGGTGATCCTGGTCACCTACTATCTGGTGATGACGTCGCTCGAGGGGGCTGCCCTCCGCGGGCAGATCCCCCCGGCCGTCGCGATCTGGACGCCGAACGTCCTGTTCGGCGTCGTCGGCCTCGGGTTCCTCGTGGCGACGGCGCGCGAGTGGAAGTGGCCCGCGATGCCGCTCGTATGGCGCGCGCTTGAGGCCCTGCGGCGCGTCGTCCCCGGGCGCGGCGTGAGGCGCGTCCGGGGGCCTGGACCAGGGGCGGCGCGCGACTCGACGCACCTCATCGACCGCTACCTCGTGCGCGAGTACCTGGCGTTCATGGGGGTCGGACTCGCGGTGGCGGCGACCCTGTTCATCATGATCGATCTCCTGCAGACCCTGGACAGATACCTCCGGGTGAAGCCGCCCCTCGTGTACATCTTGGAGCACTTCGCCTACCGTCTGCCGGCGGCGCTACATATCTACCTGCCGGTCGTCATGCTCGTTGCGACGATCTTCCGCTTCCTGACGCTCAGCCGCAATCACGAGCTGACCGCGCTCAAGGCCGCCGGCATCAGCCTCTACCGGGTGAGCGCGCCGATCCTGGGCCTCGGGCTGGCCGTCGCCATCGGCGCCGGGCTCTTTCAGGAGCTCGCGCTGCCCGCCCTTAACGAGCGGGGGGACGAAGTTGACCGGGTCAAGATCCGCGGCCTCGCCCCCCGTCATCTCCAGTCGCGCCAGCGCCTCTGGGTGCGCAGCTCCGACTCGCGCTTCTACCGCGTCGAGCTGCTCTACCCGGGGACGAACGACATGTTCGGGGTGACCATTCTCGAAGTGGACCACGACTTCCGGCTCGTCGGTCGGCTGGACGCGCGGCGCGCGCACTGGACGCCGGCCGGCTGGGAGCTGAGCGAAGGCGCATACCGGGAGGTCGGCGCTGATGGCACGGTGCAGACGGTGCCATTTCTCCGGACGGCGCTGGACCTGACGGAGGAGATGGAGGACTTCATCCGCATCCAGAAGCCCGTCAATGCGATGAGCTTCCGGGAGCTCAAGGACTACATCGCCCGGCTCGAGGCGGCCGGCTTCAAGATCCGCAAACATCTCGTCGAGCTCTACGCCAAGCTGTCCTTCCCGCTCGTCAATCTGGTCATGGTGCTCGTCGCCATCCCCTTCGCGCTCCAGTCGCCGCGCGGGGGTCGTCTCTACGGGATCGGTCTCGCGCTCGCCATCATGGCGGGCTATCTGGTCGTCCACTACGTCGCGCTCGCGTTCGCACGGGCCGACCTCCTACCGCCTCTGATTGCCGCGTGGACGGCGAACGTCATCTTCATGGGGATCGGCG
>Ga0209889_1000328_pt1 | contig 12637 bp, 12 predicted proteins | sample GWRWN1_0_10_FD_187233 | JGI IMG/M metagenome (GOLD analysis project Ga0209889, IMG submission 187233) | Riverbed sediment microbial communities from areas with no vegetation in Columbia River, Washington, USA - GW-RW N1_0_10 (SPAdes)... | ecosystem: Environmental > Aquatic > Freshwater > River >... | reverse complement strand
CCGGCCTAGTCGAAACCATATCCGTTACCCCGTAAGGCCCATGCCCATCTGCCGGAGGTGGAAACATATGATATTCATCGCGGATGATGTCCTCGGTCGCCGTCTAAACGATAGCAGCGGCCGTGCGATCGGCCGTATCACCGCGTTCTACCGCTATCCGACCGACCTGCAAGCCCCGTGGGGGGTCGCGGCGGTCACGCGCGGGAAGGTCTTCAAATCCACTCACCTTGTCGACCTGTGCGACGCCCAGATCGACGACGAGGTCCTAGTCGTGTCCTATCGTGGCGAGAAGATTGAGGCCGTACCCGATTACCGGCCCGTGATCGGCGACACTCTCGCGCGCTATCACGCCGTTGAGGTCCTGGACCATTACCGGGGTCCCGCCCGGCCCGTCTGACCGCTTATCGCTTGTTCCGAGCAGCCGGAGCACCTGAGCCGTACCGGGTCTGATGGAGGCCCGGTTATCAGGCGGCGGTTGTCGCCTGTGTGTTGAGCGAATCGTAGTAGTTTGCTTCGTACTCCGCTGGCGAAACATCGCCCACGGAGGTGTGGATCCTGGCTTGGTTGTACCAGGAGATCCACTCGTAGATGGCGACCTCGGCGTCGGCCCGGGTCTTCCACGGTCCGAACCGGTGGATCAATTCGGCCTTGAACGTCCCGTTCAGCGCCTCCGCCATCGCGTTGTCGTAACTGTCCCCTATGGACCCAATCGACGGCAGAACTCCGAAGGTGGAAAGCCGTTCGCTGTAGCGGATCGCGGTGTACTGCGAGCCGGCGTCCGAGTGGTGCACGGTCTGTCCGTAGTGGACTCTCCGGTTGAACAGGGCCATCTCCAAAGCGTCGAGCGGCAGGTCGGTGCGCAGGTTGTCCGCGGTCTGCCAGCCCACGATCAGGCGGGAGAAGCAGTCCAGCACGAATGCGACGTAGACAAAGCCCTGCCAGGTAGGTACGTAGGTGATGTCGGCCAGCCACAACCGGTTCGGCGCTGGGGCGGTGAAGTTCCGGTTGACCAAGTCGGCCACACGGGCAGCGGCCGGATCCGCTGTCGTGGTGCGGGTCCGCTTGCCTCGTCGCACGCTGACCATGCCATGTTCGCGCATGATCCGCTCCACCGTGCACCGGGCCACGTGAACTCCGCGGCGGCGCAATTCGATCCAGCTGCGTCGGGCACCGTAGACGGCGGCGAACCCCTTTCGCACAGCACGGATCTCGCCCAGGATCTCCGCGTCACGCAGCGACCGCCGCGACGGCGGCCTGCGGCGCCGGGCGTACACCGTCGACGCCGACTTGTATCCCAGCGCCCGGCAGATCGGCTCGACCCCGAAGCGCTCACCATGTGCCTCGACCATGGCGCTCACCTCGTCCGGGGACGGTCGAGCTCCTTCGCGAAAAGCACACTCGCCTCCCGCAGGATCTCATTCGCCCGGCGCAGGTCGCGGACCTGAGCCCGCAGCCGCACCAACTCCTCCCGCTCTGCCGTGCTCATCTGGTCGCTGCGCTCACCGCGATCCGCCTCATCCTGGCGCACCCAGGTGCGAAGCGCCTCCTTGTGTACACCCAGATCCCGCGCTATCTGCGCCAGCGGGCGGTCCGACTCCCGGGCCAGCCGCACGGCCCGGTCGCGAAGCTCCTGCGGGTACTTCCTCGGAGCGGCCATCGATGGTTCTCCCTTCCACCAGGATCATCGCCTGGTTTCGGGGCCTCCATCAATCCCGGGGTGGCTCACCGGTATGGCAATGGCATCCACTGCACTGACCGCTCGGGGTCCCATTGCACTCGCACCGGGCTGGTCTTCAGCCGCCGCGACCACGCCGCCCGGTCGCCATGGCCTACCCGGCCGAGGTGGCTCAGGCAGGCATGCGCTAGCGCCTATTGAATCCCGCACGGGTGGCCGCCGAAGCCTTGATCATCGTCGCCTCAGCGGGCCGCAGACACAAAAAAGCGCCCGACGTCCATCATGGACATCGGGCGCTCAGTTTGTTGTCGTAGATCATCGGTGTACGTGCGCGCCGCGAGCCACTGATCCAGCCCGAAGCACCTGGCGGATTTCGTGGTCCGGGTGGACCCCGCGAGGGCAGGTGGTACAAATCTGTTCCACCTGCCCCGCGGCGGACTACCCGGCGTTCAATGCTCCGAGCCGCGAGGTACGTCGTAGCTCGGCTGCCGCGTCGCGGTAGGCCAGTGCCTCGGGCGCCTCAACGATCAGCGGCGGATAGCCGGGGCTCGTCGGTGCGTTGTGCGGCACCGGGTGACTGGTCGGCTTCGCCTGCATCTTTCCGACGAAGAGTTCCGCGATGATGTACGCCGCCACCGTCCAGACGCCGACCACGACCTGGACGAGGTTGTGAGCGGTGCCGACGTTGGCCGCCACGCTCATCCCGCCGGCGAGCACGAGGGGCACGAGTGCCCACCGGCGTCTGGTGGTGGTCACCGCGTCGGACGTGCGCACCATCAACGCGATGATGGCGAGCGAGTCCACGGTGGCCGGAGTGATCCACGCCGACGGAATCACACCGAAGAGTGGATCGAGGTCTGCCAGCTCCAGGAGATAGACCTGGTGGCCGTACGAGCTGACCGCGGCGACGAAGGCGATCAGGTAGGCGACGACCTTGGCAGTGGTGATCTTCGACATGGCCCCTCCCAGGGTTAGTCGGTAAGTTGTCGGGGCTCCGGCAACCCCGTGGTCTGCCGGCGCCCGATCCCCGGCGCTGCGCGGAGCGCATGTCTCGACGCGCGCTGCACGGGGATGGCTTCGCCACCGTCTCGGCGGCTGGTCGTTCGATGAGGTAGGTACTTCGCTCGGCGCTTGCGGGCCTTGACGATCCTTGCGGGCTCTTGAGCGGTTCTCCAAGTGGAGATCGCTTAGTCAGCGATCGCCTTGGGCACTTCTGCTCGCGGATGATCTGCGTTTATGCAGGTCAGCACAGCGTTCACAGCGTGACGCCTTACAAGCGAGGGGTCGCTGGTTCGAACCCAACCGTGCCCACCAGCCCAACGCCCCTGTCAAGATCCGCGCAAGGGGTGCTAGCTCTTACGTTTGGACCGCCGCCAGCCGGGCAGGTCGGCCCTGCGTTCGCGGCCGGCTTCGTCTCCCCAGTTGGCCAATCGTCCCGCGGGTTCTGCACGTTGTGACCAACGAGCAGGCACCCGACCCGATACAGCCGGTGAGAACAGGCGCGGACAAAGTCAGCAAAGCCCTCCGGTTCAGGCATCAACCAGCCTTTCGCTCACGTGTCTCCTCAACGTACGAACGGGAGCTCTGGAAGGGTTGCGCGGCGGACCGGACCGGGTTCCTGTGGATGCGGACATGCCGATGACAGGGCCTGCCGAGAGGATAAATGATCGTCGACAGTCCCTGCCTAGTTGACCATGGCGCTCGCAGGTTGGTGCGGCGGACACTTTTAGCCATGCCGCTGCTGGAACGGGAATCTGCCCTGGCGTCACTCGCCGACTATGCCCGTGAGGCGCGGCGAGGTGAGGGGCGGCTGGTTTTGGTCGCTGGTGAGGCTGGCGTCGGTAAGTCGGCTTTGGTGGAGCGGTTTCAATGTGATGTGCCGGATGCCCGCTGGTCTTGGGGGGCTTGCGACGGCCTGTTCACGCCGCGCCCGCTCGGGCCGTTATTCGACCTCGCGGGTCAGCTCGGCGGCGAACTGCTCGACCTTTGCCGCGCCGGCGCCGCTCGCGATGAGTTGTTCGCTGCTCTGCTGCGCCAGCTCTCCGAACCAGAGATGCTGAATGTCGTTGTCATGGAGGACGTCCACTGGGCCGATGAAGCGACCGTCGATCTGCTGCGTATCCTTGGTCGGCGGATCCGGAACGCGCCGGTGCTACTCATCGCCACTTACCGCGACGACGGGCTGACGGCAAGTGACCCGCTTCGGGTTGCGCTCGGTGAACTTGCCACGCAGCGGTCGACCAGGCGGGTCGGGCTGGCGCCCCTGTCTGCGGACGCGGTTCGAATCTTGGCCAATGGAAGCGGGCTCGAGGCGGCCGAGCTGTACCGGCTGACCAGCGGAAATCCGTTCTTCGTCACCGAGGTGGTGCAGGCCGGAATCGGTGCCGTCCCGCCGTCAGCTCGCGACGCGGTACTGGCGCGGATGGCGCGTCTAGGCAGCGCGTCGCGCGACGTGTTGGCCGTCGCGGCACTGATCGGCACGCGGGTCGAGCTGCAAGTGCTGGAATCGGTCACAGCGTGCACGCCATCGAACGTCGATGAGCTCCTCGTCTCCGGCCTGCTCGTCGGCGACGGCGCGTGGCTGAAGTTCCGTCACGAGATCGCCCGGCTGGCTGTGGAGCAGGCGATCGCGCCGCATCGCCGGGGCCCCGATCACGCCCGGATCCTCGATGCCCTGCGCTCCATCGGATGCGATGACGATGCCCGTATGGCCTTTCACGCGGAGGCATCTGCGGACGCACCGGCGGTCCTCCACTATGCACATCGGGCCGCGCGCCGGGCGGCTGAGCTGGCGTCGCATCGAGAAGCGGCGGCACAGTTCCGGCGGGCTCTGCGCTTCGCAGTTGAGGCAGATTCGGCGATGGTTGCGGGGCTGTATGAGGGGCTCGCCTATGAGCTGTCGTTGATCGACCACTGGGAGGACGCCGCGGACGCGCAGGAGCGTGCGCTCGCGTTGTGGCGTGAGGCCGGTGACCGGGTGCGTGAGGGCGACACGCTGCGGCGGCTCTCGCGCACCATGTGGCGCCTGTGCCGCGGCCGCGAATCGGTCGACGCGGGTCACGCCGCTCTGGCGACCCTCGAACCGCTGGGAGCGAGCACCGAGCTGGCGTGGGCCTACGCCAATCTCGCTTTCCAACGGATGTCAGACAGCGAATTCGACGCTGCGATCGAGCTGGCACGCCGGGCGCAGGCGCTTGCCGAGGCGTTGGGCATACCTGAGGTGCTCAGCGACGCGCTCAATACGGAGGCCTGCGCCAACGCCGCTGCGGGCCGAGAGTGGGCCGGACAGCTGCGTCGTGCGTTGGAGATTGCGATCTCCGAACGTCTTGCGGAGCAGGTGGGCCGGGCCTTCGCGAACCTTTCCAGCACGTACTGCGGCCAGCGGCGATTCGCCGAGGCAGAACGGTACTTCGTGGACGGGCTCGCCTACACCGACGAACAGGACATGAGCACCTACGCCACGTGTCTGCAAGGCGGGCGGGCTAGCGCCAGGGAGAAGACAGGACATTGGGACGAGTCAGTGTCGCTGAGTGTGGAGCTGCTCAGGTTGGTCGCCTCACCGATCAACCGGCTCAATCCGCTACTGAGCCTGGGCACGATCCGGGCGCGCCGCGGAGAGCGTGGGGCCTGGGAATGTCTCGACGAGGCAATGACGTCCGCTGATGGGACCGGCGAGGCGGCGTGGATCGTCCCTGTTCGGTTAGCTCGCGCCGAGGCGTACTGGCTCGAAGGCAAGCCCGGCCCAGCCGGGATTGAGGCTGAACTGGCGGATGACGTATCCGACAGGTGCGACTCCTGGGAGCGCGGGGCGATCGGTGTCTGGTTGCGTCGGACCTCCTCGACCCGCTCACCGCGAGGTGAGCTCGCGGAGCCGTACCGGCTGCAGATCGAGGGAGATTGGGAAAGAGCCGCACAGGTCTGGACCGACTTGGGCTGCCCGTACGACGCTGCGATGGCGCTCCTCGACGCGACTCAGGACGCGGCGTTACGCCGAGCCCTGAGCACCTTCCACGACCTCGGCGCAAAAGCCGCCACCGGGATCACCCGGGAGAAAATGCGCGTGCTTGGCATCCGTTCAATCCCCACCGGACCACGATCCGCAACCCGTACGCATCCACTCAGGCTCACTCAACGCGAGCGTGAGGTTCTCGACCTGATCTGCGGCGGGCACACCAACGCCGAGATCGCCGGACGGCTGTTCATCTCTGCGAAAACGGTCGATCATCACGTCTCCGCCGTGCTGGCGAAGCTGGACGCCCCGACCCGGGACGTCGCCGCATCGCTAGCAGTTCGACTCGGACTGGTCGGCGTGGCAGAAATCTAGGGAACACCGCACGGAAAAATGGGGAGTCGCTCCCGATTCGGAGGCGAGCCGGCCGCCATACGGTCGCGTGGACACATTCCAGCGATCGAGGAGGGCACCATGCCTCTGTACATGGACGTCCACACCATCGACGGCGGCGTAGCCGCCGGCGATGTCGCCAAGGCGCACATGGCTGACCTGCAGACGCAGGGCAAGTACGACGTCAGCTACCTGCGGTATTGGGTCGACGAGCAGCAGGGCAAGGTCTTCTGCCTCGTCGAAGCACCATCCGCTGACGCGGCCGCGACCGTGCACCGCGAGGCCCACGGCCTAGTTGCCGGCGAAGTCTTCCAGGTGCAAGAAGGCTCCTGAAGCTACCCGAAGCGACGCAAACGTCGGGACACGCTCGGCCACATCATCGCCTGCGGGAGTAAGGATTCATATGAAGGTCCTGCACATCATCGCCACGCCACGTCGCGAGAAGTCGAACACGCTTCAAGTTTCCCAGGCGTTTCTCAATAGCCTGTCGGCGCTTCGCCACGATGTCGAGGTCGAGGTCGTCGACCTGTACGACTTCGACCTGCCGGCACTCGCCGGCGACAATATTGAGGCAAAGTACACGCTTATGGTCGGCCAGCCGATCGACAAGAACCACGAAGACTCCTGGCGCCAGATCGAGACGCTCATCAGGCATTTCCTGTCTGCCGACGCATACGTGATCTCCGCACCAATGTGGAATTTCGGTATCCCGTACGCACTCAAGTACTACATCGACTGCATCGTCCAGCCGGGCTACGTCTTCGGGTTCAACGAGGTGGGCATGCCGGTGCCCATGGTCCTTGGCAAGAAGATGGTCTGCGTCACCGCCCGCGGCGGAGACTATTCGCCGAGCAGTCCGATGCACGCCTACGACTTCCATGAGCCGTACCTGAGGTCGATCTTCGGCTTCATCGGCATTACCGACCTCCAGTTCATCAGCCTGCAGCCCACGGACATCAGTTCTCTGCGCGAGGCGGCGTTCGCGAGCGCGATGGGGCAGGCGCGAAGCCTGGCCAGCTCAGCGGACTGGAGCCCCTCGTCAGTCCCTGTCCCGGCGGGCTAGCGCGACTTCCAGATACCAGAGGAGAGCCAAAGTGCGTCGACCTGTCCTGCTCACCCTCGCCGCCGTCGGTGGCGTCATCGTCGTTCTCGGCGGCACCGGCATCTTCGCCGCACTGTCCGACACCGCGCGCAGCGGCACCAACTCCATCGAGAGTGATGCCCTAGCGGCCTCGTCGGACCTGCAGGTCGCCACGGCGTCGTTCGCCAACAACGTCGTAACCTGCGGGACTTTCAGCGACGACCTCGTGTCGTCGCTGTTCACCATTTCTGGTCCGCCGGGAGACGAGACTGCGGCCGGAGCGTTCTACTGCCTTCGCAATCTCGGCAGCCAGACCGTCGCCCTCACCGTCCTCGCCGAGGAGTTCACCGAAACTGAGATCGGTTGTACCGGCGACGAGATCAACTTCGACACCACGTGTGGACCCGGCCTCGGCGGCATCGACAACCCAGGCGAGCTTGGCAACTTCACCGTAGTGGCGCACCGTGGCTACCCCTGTACTCCTGGAGAAGCCGACAGCCCGGGCCAGTTCTTGCTGCTCAGCGCCAACGCGACCACGCCAGCAGACCTGGGCAACTTGGATCCGGGGGTGACCCGATGCTTCTCCTCGACGATCTTCCAGAACAGCGCTTCCCCGACCCAGGAGCAAGAGGCACAGAGTGACCGCCTGACGTGGCGGTTCGCGTGGACGGGCCAGGCCTGATGTGCCAGCGGACGTAAAAGCGAACCGGGGGCGCCGCTGGGGGCTGATTGTCCCTGCCGGCGTCCTCGGTCTCGTCATCCTCGCGCCGGTAGCGGCCCTTCTGGCCACCACCTGGGTACTGGGCTGGCGACTCCAGGTGGTGGAGACCTCGAGCATGCAGCCCTTGTACCCGAAGGGCACCCTCGTGGCTGTCCAGCCGATCGATGCCGCCGACGTCGAGCCTGGGATGGTCGTCGTCTTTCGCGACCCGGCACGTCGCGACCGCCAGGTGGCCCACCGCACGGTGAAGCGGCTGCCCGGGGAGCAGCCGATCTGGCAGACACAAGGCGACGCCAACCGGGACCCCGACCCGTATCCAGTGCACGCCGACGCAGTACGGGGGCGCGTCCGTTGGGGCGTACCCGGTCTCGGGTACGTCGTGTCGGCTCTGACGGGGTGGCGCGGTGCCGTGATCCTCGTCGGCGGCCCGCTCGGGCTACTCGCACTCTCCGAGTGGTCCAGCCACGCACGCCACCGGAGGGAGCAGCGGTCCGCCGAGGTAGCGCTCGTCAAGATTAACCCGGCGCTTTCGTTAGATGATGGCGGTTGAGCATGTCGTACAAGGTCTCGCCCGACAGCGTGTCATTCGGGGCTGCATCAGGCGTGTTGAGCGACCCAGCGAATCGGATCTCCACTATCCAGATCGCCGAATCCATAGTCGTGTAGTGCGCCGGCGACCAAGGTGCGGCGATGCGCTGCGAAGGTCAACACGTGCGCGATCATGCCGCCGAACGTGTATACCTCGACGGGCTCGCCAGGGCAAATGAGCGCATCCTCGAGGCGCCCATGCTCGCAGATGTCGGTTATCTGGGCAACAAAGGTCGGTCCGACCTGCGACAAGCGCGTCCGCATGTGCGCCACAGTTTCGCCGCGCTCCACCGCAAAGTCGTAGTCGTGGCCGGCGATCGCGGCACTCCACATATCCATCTGGCCGACCAGACGCGAGAGCAGCGATCGTAGTGTGGGGTTGTCATCGACGCCCTCGACCGACAGCTCGATACCTGTGTCGAGCTGCTCGTCGCTGAGTGTCGCGGCGCGAGCCAGCATCTGGTCCACAAGCCAGACGTGGTGCTCGACCATCCTGAGCAAGAGATCCATCGAGCTCACCTTCTCTCGGGCGGGCAGGCGCAGGCTGCCGGGTGGGTGGAAGTGGACGTCGTTCGGCGCCTCGATGTGCAACCGGCTCGGCTGGCGCCGCCACTGCGTCGGAGCCACGCCGTACGCCCGGCTGAAGGCGCGCGTGAAGGCCTCGTGCGATGAGTACCCCGCCTCGACCGCGACGTCGAGAATCGTGCGTTGACTCGTCACGAGCCGGTATGCCGCTCGTTCGAGCAGCACTCGGCGACGAAACCGCGCCGGTGGCTCACCGGCCGTGGCGGCGATGACACGGTCGAAGTGGAAGCGCGACATGTGAACCCGCCGAGCCAAGTCCTCGCCGGTGGCCTCGTGATCGTCCAGCGCCGCGGAGAGGACCTCCACAAAGGCGGCAAAGGTGTCGACTGGCTCGGCCATGGACTCATTCTGGCCGGCCGACCCCCTCACGGCTTGATCGCATTTGCTACGGACCGAGGTCCACCGCCTAGCCGCCGATGCGCGACTCGTGACCCCACAAGACTTTGGCCCATTTCTGGCCGTCGTAGTGGTCTTGGGTAGCCGGGATGACTGCAGCGCGACTGCGGCGACGAGCAGACCGATGCCCTGGGCGATATGGCCGGGGATGAACGGGTGGGTGGCCGCCGACTAGCAGTTCGATGCCGGTCCAGGCTGGCGCGTACCGGCTGCGTTTCCCGGTATCAGCAACCACCAGGTCATGACCGAAACCGCGAGCGGGCCTCCCGACGGAGGCCCGCCCTTAGCGCTTGCCCGCATTCGGGGCGAAGCCGGAGCCTTGGCGGTAAAAGGTCGCTCGCCGTCACCCCGACGCGGCGAGAGAAGCGCAACGCTGCGCGACATCGATGCCGAAGTGCCGGCCACTCTCCGAGAGGATGCTTACGAGGTCGATCCCCGGAATACCGCCCGGACCGATGAACGTGACGACGGCTTCGAACTCGACTCGTCCCGCGTCGGGCGGACCGTCGCCGTTGTCCCGCTGCAGACCGACGAAGACTGCCCGCGCAGGGCTGCCGAGCGCAGTACCTGAGTCGTAGTACGTGATCAGCCTTCGGGTTCCCGGGAACTGGAACGATGTTCCCTGGGTGGGCGCGGTGAACACGAATTTGAACCCCGAGAGCCAGTCCATCTCTCTCACGATCGAGGTTCCGTCGGCCCCACGGAACAGCGTGACGTGGGCGGTTCCCCGCTGGGTGATGTAGACCGGAAAGCCACAAGCTGCGCTAGTCGCCGGTGCGAAGCTTGTCTGGTCCACCACTTCCTCGAATGTGATCGGTTGGTCCGCATGTGCTGTGGTCGTCAGCACCAGCGCGGCCATGAGCGCGCCCACCAGGAGGCTCGCAGCCACCGCCGTGCGCTTCCGGAACCACGTGGGCTCAGTCTTAACCTCCGTCATCGTGCATCTCCGTTCTCGTCGGTACCACGCGTCCGGAGAGACCGGCCGTGACGAGGCCGAGGAGCCGGTCGGCGCCCTCGAAAGTGTCTACTCGCCCGGATCCGACGTGCTCGACGGTTCCGCAGAGGGTGATCTCCTCGCCGCCGGCCGGAACAAAAATCCGCACCACGAACGCCTCCATGACGTCAGTGTGAGAGATCGTGTTTCAATGACGTTAGGACCGATCAGACGGGATAGGGCACAGCCTCGACGTCGATCTCCTTCATGCGATCCACGTATATCCGGTAGGCCCGCCGTGCGTCCCCGAGCCGTCCGCCCTGCGACAACGTGGTAATGAGGTCGAGGTGCGCCCGTTCGTCGTGGCGGTCCAGCTCGAGAACGCGCAGCAGGTAGCGGGCCGCCGCGTCGAAATCCCGTTCCGCCTCTGCCGCGCCTGCGAGTTTTCGCGCCACTTCGACGTATACCGTCCGGGCGCGCTCGCGAAGCGACACCGACCATTCTTCGTAGGCGTCCTCCTCCAGGAAATCGCCCGCGTAGATCGCTTCGGCTGACTTGAGACTTGCGATCGCATCAGCGTCGGTCTCGGTGAGGCCGGCCTGGGCGACCGACAGGAAGTCACCGACGTCGATAGCTAAGTTGGTCGTCTTGAGCCAGACCGCGCGTGCATCCGCCGCGACGAATTGGTCGGATTCGAATCGCTTGTCCGGGTCCAGTACGGAGCGCAGCATGCTCATCGCAACGGAGAGGCGCCTCGAGACGTCGGCGGGGTTCTGCCCAGGCCAGAGCGTCTCGCCGAGAAGCTCCCGCGGAGCGGGACGTCCCCCTCTGCCGACAAGAACCTTCAGCAAATCCCGCGCCTTCCTCGACCTCCACTCACCCAGAGCCACGGGAACGCCCTCGCGGAGCACGGCGAATCCTCCGAGAGTCTGGATCGAGACGGCGGGAGGTCGATCCGGAAGGGAGCAGGCGAGTAATCCAGCCGCCGCCGCAGCACGATCTGCGACTCCTGCGCTTCGGAGCACCGCCAGCGCGTGGCTCGCGCGGGTGCGTGCTTCGAGCCCGGTTGTGAGGCCTGCAAGCGCCAAGTTCACGCGCGCCTCGGCCACGGGGTTCCCGACCTCGCGCCAGATGGTGGCTGCCTCGGCGAGGAGGGGCGCCTGGAGAGCTGGGTCTGGCGCCGACATGGCCTGCAGCTCGAACGCTTCAGCAAGCTCCCAGCCGACGCGCCGCTTGCCGGCCTCCCTGGCCGCCTCGATTGCATGGAGCGCCGCGTCCTCGGGCTTACCATTCGCGAGCGCGACCCATCCGGCAGCAACCAGTGCACCGTGGACGTCGTGGCCTGTCGAGCGGGCGATCGCGACGGCGGCCTCGGCGAGCGCGGCCGCCAGCGGCGGCTCACTTCGCGCTAGCACTAACGCGAGACCTGCCTGCGAGCCTCTCAAGCCCTGGGTGTCCTCCACCTCCTTGGCGCGGCGAAGGCTCTCCTCGTAGGCGGTCCGCGCGCGTGCGAGGTCACCACGCTCGCGCAAGACATCCCCGAGGTACATCAAGGGCCAGCAAGATCTCGCGGAGCCCAACCGCTCGAACACTGAACAGGCCTCCTGGAAATCCCGGGCTGCGTCGTCGAGTCGTCCAAGAAGGCGCTCGGTTTCCCCTCGACGATGCAGAGAGAACGCGATCAATAGACCCGCTCCGGCAAGCTCGGCCTTCTGCAGCACGACCTCGATTTCTTCCAGCCCACGCCGCGGTTCGAGGAGAAGCGTTCGATTGAGCCGAAGCCGAATCGCCAGCAGGACGTCTCCGGCGTCATCAGCCGCATCCACTGCCAAACGGAGGTGCTCTTCCGCGCGCGGGAGATCGAGGCCAGCCGCGAGTGCCATTGCGCTCTGTGCCGCAGCCGTGGCTCGTGGGTCGTGCGCCTGACGGGCTGCCTCGAGCGACCGCTGTGCAGACGCCTCTGCCGCATGCGCCTCACCCAGATTCCAGTGACAGTAGGCCATCCAGGCGAGGAGCAGTGCATCGTCGCGAGGGCTTGAGCCGTCGAGGCGTCCTCGACGACAGGCGACAAGCGCGGGTGCGTAGCGCCCCCGATCCCACTCCAGCCGGGCCATGAGCCACGCGAGCCTCGATGAGACCACCTCGGCCCCTGCGGCTGCGCGCTCGTAACATTCGAGAGCCGCGTCCCACTGGGCACGGAGCGAGTGCGCTTCGCCGATGACTTGCTCCAACCTGGCGTCCAGAGTCTTCGGCGTCAGCACTTTTGCCGCCTCTAAGACCGCATCGATGGACCCACCGAGAAGCAAGTCTTCGCC
>Ga0209889_1000327_pt1 | contig 12639 bp, 10 predicted proteins | sample GWRWN1_0_10_FD_187233 | JGI IMG/M metagenome (GOLD analysis project Ga0209889, IMG submission 187233) | Riverbed sediment microbial communities from areas with no vegetation in Columbia River, Washington, USA - GW-RW N1_0_10 (SPAdes)... | ecosystem: Environmental > Aquatic > Freshwater > River >... | reverse complement strand
GCGTTGCTTCGGGAGCTTCACGACCAGTTCGCCGCCGCTGAGCATGGCGAAGGTCTTGCCCCCGACCCTGAGCCCGGGTGAGGAGCCTCATCCTGAAAGGAGAATCGCCCGTGTATCAACGGGCTCTGCCGCACCAAGGAAAGCCGAGCTTGGCCGGGCATGCCCCGATTCTCATCCCTCGTGGCGGCCCCCGGCCATGGGGGTCTTATCAGCCAAATGCCGGTAACCGCTGTGCGGACCGCCATTTCCGCAGGTCGCGCCCGACCGTCGGGGCCAAAGGTATGCGTTCAATCGGCCCACTGGTATGCGTTCTCCCAAACGTAATTGCCCCTCAGCTCCATCCCATACCTTGCTCTCCACCCCGCCTACCTGCATGTCTGCGCACAACTCATGCTACGCCGACGCCCCGCACACTAACCTGACGGTGAACGCTCTTGCCGTGCCCGTAGGGGAAATGCGCGTATCGACTGCAGCGCCATACCCTTCAGGGCGAACCGCTATCGATCGCCACGTCGCGCTCGAGAGGTGCGCAGAAGCGGCACTCCCACAAGACCTAACGGAGGACTGCTCGCACGTGCGGCACATCGGCTATGGTCGCAGGCCTATCCCTCGGCCACGACGGCGTAGGCGCGGACCGGGAAGGTGCCGATGCCGACGACCTGGGGCGGGGCGGCATGGAAGCGAAAGCCGCTGGGCGGGAGCTGGTCAAGCCCACACAGGTGCTCCACGATCGGGATGCCGGCCGCCAGCAGCGCGGTGTGCACCGGGCGCGACGGGCCGCTGGTGTCGTCGATGTTGACCGAGTCGATGCCGACCAGTCCGGCCTGCTGCTCGACCAGCCAGTCGGCGGCGGCAGCGGTGAGGAAGGGGTTGCCGGTGCCGTAGCGCTCGGTGGCCCAGTAGCGGTCCCAGCCGGTATGGACCAGCACCGCTCGGCCTCCAACCTCGTAGGAGGCCAACGCGTCGCTGTCGATCGCGCGCCGCCCGGCACCCATCCGCACCACGACGCCGTCCAGGTCGGCGACGCGCTGCAGGGGTAGGCCGGCCACGTCGGTCGCGCCGGCGAAGCGGTGGAAGGGGCTGTCGAGGTAGGTGCCGGTGTTGGCGACCATCGAGATCCGCCCGATGTGGAACTGGGTGCCGGGTCCGTAGCGGGCGGGGGAGGCCTCCCTGGGCAGGTAGTCGCTGATCTCGGGTCCGGGCAGGCCCGGGTAGGTGACCATGCCGTGGTGGATCTGGTGGCTCAGCTCGATGAGACGGTGCGGCCCCGACCGCGGCGTATCCGACGGCACGTCCGACGGCTCGCCGCGGGACGTGGATCCACGACCACGCGCAGATCGTTCTTCAGGTCTTTCCATAGTGTCCCCTTTGGTGTTTGGTGGTCGGTGTGAGTCTCACAGGGCCTCGGCAAAGTCGCGATTCGTCCCCGTCTGTCCGATGACCCGAGGTCGTGGCTCGGCGCCACGCGACCGCGTTGGTCAAGGCCGAGAGCTAGATTCAGCGACAGGCATGTTCGGGCATTTGGTGCAGACCGCGACTTTATGGGCCCTAGCAAGCCTCATCGGGTTGCTGCTTGCGGGGACCGGAACGAGTCGAGGAGGGGTGGCAGGTCGGCCGGTTGGGGCGCGGACAGGTAGGGGAACGCCGCAGTCGACTGGCGGGGGGCGGACGCGTTTCCGAGGGTCGAGCCGGCGAGGACGGCGACGGCGATGTCGAAGGCGTCGTCGCCGAGCGCGCGCCCGTTGCCGCCGCCGGGGTGGAAGGCAGCGGGCTCACCGGGCCGGTAGGTCAGCACGTCAGGGAGGAACGCCGCCGCCACCCGCTCGGCGTGGGCGTCAGGATCCGACAGCCCGGCCAGGCGGGCGGCGGTAGCGGCGATGCGGCGGACCCGCTCGCCGTGGGCGTCGCGGTCGGCGGCCGGCACCCCGGCGTTCAGGGCATCCAGTTCCGCTTCGGTGTCGGGAGGGTTGAAGAACAGGGGGCGCAGCATCGCCTGGCCGACGCGGCTGACCTGCCGTTGCGGGGCGTGACCGTGGAGGCTGATCCGTGCCCACAGGGCGATCCGGGTGCTGCGGAATGCGGCGTCGGGCAGTTGCAGCGCGATGGCGGTCACATCACGGCCAGCGAAGGCGTTGCTGGGTGCGGCGGTGAACACCTTGGGGGTGTAGCGCCCTTCGGTCAAGCCCTGGTTGAACGTGCCGATGGCTATGCCGTCGCCGTTGAAGGGATCGGCGGCCAGCCCGGCCCAGGCCAGCCCGTCGCCGCCGAGGGAGAACACCGCGCCGGTGCGGCCCTCGCCCAACAGGGTCCCGGCCGTGCCGTGGTGGGCGGCGGGGCCGTCGGCGCGGCGGACCTGAACCTGTTGCTGCCCGTGGTCGTCGGGCTCGGTGAAGGCAACGCGGAGGGCGATGTCCTCGCCGGTGCCACCGTTGCTGGCCACGGCGAATTCGTAGAGGGCGTCGGGCCGGAAGGTGGTCGGGGAGGAGCGTCCGGCGTCGGGGTTGACGGTCAGGATGAGCGCGGTGGTGCCGGGTGCGGCGGGGAAGGCGTACAGGTCACATGGGTTGATGCGTCCGTCGACGCGGTCGGCGGCGCTGTCGAAGTGGTGCGACACGGCTGGGTCCCTTCATCTGTTCCAGACGAGCTACGGAGTGCAGGCAACACCTTGCCCAATGGGGCTGGCTGCTCCTACGGCGCCCTGATACGGACGGCCCAGCCCCAGGCGCGAGAGTGGCGCAGAGCGGCCAGCGCGAGCACGCCCGTCCACCTCAGCGCGACCACGCTGGCGAGGGCGAGCATGCCGGAGCCGGCCAACCCGATCTGCAGCGGCCAGCGCCAGGCCTCCGGCGCGCGTCGCACCCAGCGGCCGGCCGAGTGGACGACCGGCTCCACCAGCAGATCGTGGGCCAGCAGCAGGCCGACCAGCCACACGACCCAGACGGCGGGCATGGTCTTGGCGGCGTCGCCCAGAAGTCCGGCAAGTCCGAACAGGTCGATGGCGCCGCCGACGGCCAGCCCCGCCCACCACCACCGCCCCGCCGGCGGGGGGAGGGCCGGTGCCACCGGGGTGACGAGCGTCGTCATGACCTTGCTTGCGCCTCGGCGACCTGGCCTGGGACCTTGACGGCGCCTACCTTGCCTGCGCAGGGACCGTCCTGGCGGGGGCCTTGTTGTCCCTCGGGCTGGGAGCCCGGACGCACACCTCGGAGCAGGGCCGCGGCCAGGATGGCGATGCCGACCGCCAGGGCGGCGCTGATGGCGAAGGTCAGGTGCAGCCCTTGGGTGAACGCCTCGCGGGCGGTGTCGAGCAGCGCCGCGCCGAGCCGGCCGGGGAGCTGGCTGGCCGCCGCCACCGCACCGCCGAGGGTGTCGCGGGTGGCCTCGGCCGCCTGGGGTGGGACACCGGGCGGGAGGGTGTCGGTCACCTGGCTGCGGTAGATGGCGGTGCCGATGCTGCCGAGGGTCGCGATGCCCAGCGCCCCACCCAGCTCCGAGCTGGTCTCCGACAGCGCCGATGCCGCCCCGGCCCGCTCCGGTGGCGCGGCCCCGACGGTCAGATCGGCGGCCACGGTGTCCACCGGGGCAAGCCCCAGGGAGAACACGACCGAGCCGGCCACCAGCACCGCCAGCCCCGAAGCTCCGCCGAGCTGGGTGAGCAGCCCGAAGCCGACCGCCGCCACGACCAGGCCAGCCGCCATCACCACCGCCGGGTGGGCCCGGCGCACCAGCAGCGGGGCCAGCAGGGACCCGACGATGAACCCCAGAGAAGAGGGCAGCATCCACAGGCCCGCCTCGAGCGGCGACAGTCCCAGCACCAGCTGCAGGTACTGGGCGAGGAACAACAGCGCGCCGAAGCCGACGAAGAAGCTGAGGGTGTTGGTGGCAAGTGCCGCGCCGAAGGCCCGGTTGGCGAACAGCCGCAGGTCCAGCAGCGGGTCGGCCAGCCGCTGCTGGCGGCGCACGAACCCCACCCCGACCGCCAGCCCGACCACGATCGCCAGGGCCGGCGGCCAGCCCAGGCCGTCCTGGGCCAGTTGCTTGAGCCCGTAGATCACCAGCAGCACCGCGGCCAGCGACATCCCGGCGCTGACCAGGTCCAGCCGGCCCGCCTCGGGATCGCGGAACTCCGGCAGCAGGAATGGTCCCACCACCAGCAGCAGTGCCATCACCGGCACCGCCAGCAGGAACACCGACCCCCACCAGAAGCGCTCCAGCAGCACCCCACCCGCCAGCGGCCCGACCGCGCCGCCGGCCGAGAAACTGGAGATCCACACCGCGACGGCGACCGTGCGCTGCTTGGGATCCAAGAACATGGTGCGGATCAGCGACAGCGTCGACGGGGCCAGGGTCGCCCCGGCCACCCCCAGCAGCGCCCGGGCGGCGATCAGCTGCTCCGAGGTGGTGGCGGAGGCGGCCAGCACCGAGGCGACCCCGAAGGCGGCGGCGCCCAGCAGCAGCAGCCGACGCCGGCCGATCCGGTCGCCCAGCGTCCCCATGGTCACCAGCAACCCGGCGACCAGGAACCCATAGACGTCGGTGATCCACAGCAACTGGGCGCTGCTGGGCCGCAGGTCCGCGCTGAGCTGCGGCACCGCCAGGTACAGCACCGTCAGGTCCATGGCGTACAGCAGGCACGGCAGGGCAATGACTGCCAGCCCGACCCACTCCCCCCGCCCAGCCCTGGGTGCCTCCACGGTGGCGCTCATGACCATTCTCCCCAGTCGCATCCGGGCGGCTCCAGCCCGTCGAGCACGGTGCCGCACCTCAGGTTGGCAACCGTCGCGGTCATCGCGCTGACCTCGCCGCCCGGTGGGCGGTGGAACCTGAACCGGGTCGCCCGGCCGCGACCAGCGCCAGCAGCGCCGCCAGCACAACCAGGTGCCACCGTCGCCACCAACGCATACGCAGGCTCATCCGACCAAGCCCAGGGCCAGGGCGGCCGCGGTGGCGCCGTTGAACACCCACCGGGCGGCCATGATCGGCAGCAGCCGCCGGCCCAAGGCGTAGTACAGCGCGGTCCAGGTGGCCAGGAACGGCAGCACCGACCCCGCCCGGTAGGCGGCAAACTCCAGGTCCACGCCGCCGCCGCTGGTCAGCAGCGGGTAACAGGCATGCTCGGCCGCCCACACCACCACCACGATGGTGGCCGCCAGCCACGGCCGGCCCAGGCGCTCCTCCAGCCGCGGCAGGACCACGCCCAGGTAGGCGACCGGCTCGGCCAACTCGGCCAGCAGCGGCACCACCAGCACACCCAAGACGCTCGCCAGCGGTGGGACCTCGACCACCGCGAACATCGGTGGGGTGGCCTGGCCGTAGACGGCGCCGGTGAGCTCGGCGCTGAACACCACGGCCGGCACGCTGGCCGCCAGCACCCCCACCGCCCCCAGCGCCACCTGCCAGGCGGTGGTCGGCGGCCCCAGCAGGCCGCGGTAGGAGCCGTGGTCGCGGCGCAGCAGCCAGCCGATGACGGCCAGGGTGCCCAGATCGACCAGCGCGGCGTAGACCATCCACCACCCGGCCATGCGGTCCAGCACCTGACCGCCGGTGGCGGTCACGCCGGCCAGGACCAGCAGGCCGGCCAGCCCTAGCTGGACGCCCAGCCACAACGCCACGCGGGTCCCGACCAGCACCACGGCGGCGCCCACCCCGGTGGCCACGGTGGGCACGCCGGGCTGCGGCCGCACGGCCGGCTGCTCGGCAGAAGGGGGCGTGGTGGCCCTCATCGGGGGATTCCCACGCCGGTGGGTGGCCGGGTGACGCGCTGGGCCTGGCGCTGCTGCCACCAGAGCCGGGTCTCGTACACCGAGGTGACGGCCAGCACCGTCACGAAGGTGACCAGCCAGCCGAAGGCCAGCCAGCCCAGCACCGGCGGCTGGTAGTGGTCCAGGATCAGCTCGGGTGGTTCGACCGCGGCCGGGCCGAAGTGCACGGCGCTGACGAAGCCGGCGCCGCCGCCGGAGACCAGGGCCCAGAAGCCCGGCCCGACCCGGCCGGCCCGGTAGGCCAGCAGCCCGGTGATGATGATCGGGTAGACCAGCAGGCTGAGGGTGAAGGCGTTGACCTGGTCGGTCAGCGGCCAACCGACCGCGTTGTGGCGGATGAGATGGTCCAGGTGATGGCCCAGCGACATCGCCGCCGCCAGCCAGGTCAGCCGGTACAGGATCCTGTCGTGCATGAGTCCGTCCTTGTTGCGGGGATGAGGCGTTCAGTGGTCCAGTCTGCGGAGTGGCGCGCACGGTCCGCTGCGGGTCGGCGCACGGTAGAGCCCCGTGCCGCTGGAGTGCGGGTTGGGAAGCGATGCGTTTCGGAGTGCTCGGTCCGCTGGCGGTGTGGAGGGCGGACGGGACGGCGATCAGGATCCCGGACCTGAAGGTCCGTGTGCTGCTGGCCGACCTGCTGGCCGGCCTGCTGGTCCAGGAGGAAAGGCCGGTGTCGGTCGAACGGCTGACCGAAACCCTGTGGCACGGGCGCCCGCCGGGCAATCCAGTCAACACCCTGCAGACCAAGGTCTCTCAGCTGCGGCGGACGCTGGAAGAGGCCGAGCCGGGCGGGCGGGATCTGGTGGTGTACCAGCCACCTGGCTACCTGCTGCGGGCCGAAAGCGACGCGGTCGACGCGCAGCGGTTCCGCGACCAGGTGGCGCTCGCGCACCAGACCGAGAACCCCCACACCAGGGCGGCGCTGCTGGCCGAGGCGCTCGGACTGTGGCGCGGCCCGGCGCTGGCCGACTTCGGCGAAGAGGAATTCGCCCGGACCACCATTGCCCGGCTGGAGGAGCAGCGGCTGACGGCGCTGGAAATCCATGCCGAGGCTCGACTCGAGCTCGGCCAGCATCGCCTGCTGGCCGACGAGCTGGGCGACCTCGTGGCGCAAAATCCGCTGCGGGAGCGACTGCGTGCCACGTACATGCGTGCCCTCTACCATGCCGGGCGACAGAGCGAGGCGCTGTCCACCTACGGCGACCTGCGCGAGGACCTGGTGAGGGAGCTCGGCCTGGACCCCAGCCCCGAGCTGACCGCCCTCCACCTGGCGATCCTGAAGCAGGATCCCGCGCTGGCCCGGCCGCCCGCCGCTGCCCCCCCGGCGGAGCGGCACCGCACGAACCTGCCCGCGCCGCTCACCGACCTGGTCGGCCGGGCGGAAGCGGTCACTGACGTGCGCCGATTGCTCAGCTCGGGACGGCTGGTCACGCTCACCGGCCCCGGTGGGGTCGGCAAGACCCGGCTCGCGGTGGAGGCGGCCGCACAGCTGGTCGACAGGGTCCCGGATGGGGTGTGGCTGGTGGAGCTGGCCGGACTCCGGCGGCCGGGCAACGAAGACGTGACGGGCTCGCCGGCTGAGGCGGTCATGACCGTCCTGGGCATCCGGGAGGACGCGCCGCCTGTCCCGCGGGGGAATGGGCCGATGCGCCTGGTCGAACGGCTCGCCGGTGCGCTGCGGAGCCAGCGCCTGCTGCTGGTGCTGGACAACTGCGAGCACGTGGTCGAACCGGTCGCCGAACTGGCGGCTGCGCTCCTGCGGACCGCCCCCGAGCTTCGCATCCTGGCCACCGGCCGGGAGCCACTCGGACTCAGCGGCGAGGTCGTCTTCACCGTCCCACCGCTGGAGCAGTCCAGTGCCGTTCAGCTCTTCACCGCACGAGCGACGGCGGCGGCGCCAGGGTTCACGCTGGGCTCCAGCAACGCCGGCGCCGTGGCCGCGCTCTGCCGGCGGCTGGACGGCATTCCGCTGGCCCTTGAGCTCGCGGCCTCCCGCGTGCGGGCACTGAGCGTGCACGAACTGGTGGCGCGGCTGGACGACCGGTTCCGCCTGCTGGCAGCCGGGCACCGTGACGCCCCGCCGCGACAGCGGACGCTCCGGGCAACGATCGACTGGAGCTGGGACCTGCTGACCGAGCCCGAACGCACGGTACTGCGGCGGCTGGCCGTCCACGCTGGTGGCTTTGCCCCACAAGCTGCCGAATCGATCTGCGCTGGGTACGGCGTGCCGGCCCAGGACGTGCTCGCCCTGCTGGTCCGCCTGGTGGACCGCTCGCTGGTGGCCAGGGCCAGCGACGAGGGCGGTACCCGATACCGGCTGCTCGAGTCCGTCGCGGATTACTGCCTGGAACGCCTCGACGAGGCCAGGGAGCGCGACCGCGTCCGGCAGCGTCACGACGGCTACTACACCGAGCTCGCCGAACGGGCGGTGGCACATCTCTACGGCCGCGCGCAGCGACAATGGCTGGAACGCCTGGACCGCGAGGCACCCAATATCCGCCGGGCGTTTGAAGGTGCGGTCCGCGACCGGCAGCCCGACCAGGCGCTGCGGGTGGTCAACGCCATGGCCTGGTACTGGTTCCTGCGCGGTCGGCTCGGAGAGGCGCGCAGGTCGCTGGACATTGCGCTGGCCGTTGAGGGTGAAACCGACGCCGCCGCCCACGCCAGAGCCGCAGCATGGCAGATCGGCATCGCGGCACTGGTGGGGGGAGTCGATCGGCAGGCGCTGCACCCGACGCCGGCGCTGGAACTGTGCCAGCAGATCGACGATGCGGGCGCGCGTGCCAGGGCGGAGTGGTTCCTCGGCTTCGTCGAGTGCGACCTGGGAGACCTGTCGGTCAGCAAGGAACTGGTCAACCGGGCGCTGCGCACCGCCCACGCCGTCGCGGATCGCTGGTGCATCGCGGCGGCGCTGAGCACCAGGGCCAAGCAGGCGCTGCTCCGAGGCGACCTTGGCGAGGTCCAACGCAGCGGCGCGCAGAGCCTCGACATGTTCCGTGCGCTCGGAGACCGCTGGGGCCAGCTACAAAGCATGGAGTGGCTCGGCGCGCTGGCCAGGATCCGCGGTGACTACCAGCGGGCCACCGACCTCCACCGAGATGGGTTAGGCATGGCCGAAGAGCTCGGATTGTGGCCGCAGGCCGCCGATCAGCTGTCCTGGCTTGGCCGTATCGGGATGTACCTCGGCGACCACGCGCAGGCGCGGGACCTCCACGAGCAAGCCATGCGTCTGGCCGCACGACACAGCTACACGCCCGGGAAGACCTTCGCCGAGCTCGGTCTCGGGCTGGTCGCGCGCCGGGAAGGTCGGCTGGACGCCGCCGAGGCGTACCTGCGCAGCGTGCTGGAGCGAAGCCGCCCGGCTGACGTCGGGCCGGGCGTGGCGGCGATGCTGAGCCTGACAGAGCTCGGCTTCGTCGCCGAGCAGCGAGGCGACGCCGCCGCGGCACAGGCGCTGCACCTCGACGGCTTCGCCGCCTCCCGAAAGCTCGGTGATCCACGCGCGATGGCGCTTGCGCTGGAAGGCCTGGCCGGTGCCAGCGCGTTGGCCGGCCATCACGGCCAGGCCGCGCGGCTACTGGGCATGGCGGACGCGGCGAGAAGGTCGGTGGGAGCGCCGCTGCCGCCAGCCGAGCAAGGCGACGTCGATCGGATCACGGCCACGGTCCGGACGGTGCTGGGCGAGGAGGCCTTCGCAAGCGAGTTCGCGGTCGGCGCCAACCTGGATCCCCACGACGCGCTCGGCTGGATGACCCGTGTCCCCACGAAGACACGAACGGCTCGAAGCACGGAGCGGGCTGGCTGATCCCGCCCCGGCCCGCCTGTAACCGTGGCGCCGTCGGAGCAGCAGCGGCGGACTGCCCTGGTCAACCCTCCATACCGGTGCAGCAGGTGGCACGTCCAGCCGGTTCACCCGGCCACGCGCAGCACGATCTTGCCTTGGCCGCGCCCGGACTCGACCCGCCGGTGGGCCACAGCCGCATCTACCAAGTCCAGCACCTGGTCCACCACCGGCCGCAGCACACCACCCGCCACGGCAGCGGCCAAGACCCCCAGGACCGCCCGCGATGGGCGCATGAGTACGCCATGCAGGGTGATGTTGCGATCCACCGCGGGCTCAAGGTCGCCCGCTAACTCCACGATCGAAGCGGCCCTGCCACCCTCCCTGACCATCGGGAGGCTGGCCGCCAGCGTCCGGTAGCCGACCAGGTCGGCGACCATGTCCAGCTCCTGGCCGATGACGCGGCACGCCCGCTCGGCCACGTGGCCGGCGTGGCGGTCCACGAACACCTCCGCCCCCAGCTCGCGCAGCAGCGCCTCCCGCTGGGCGCTGGCCGAGGCGACCACCCGCGCGCCCCGTGCGCGGGCGAGCTGGACGAACAGGCTGCCGACCCCACCAGCGGCGCCGTGGACCAGCAGCCACTCGCCCGGCTTGGGGTCCAGCCGGTCCAGCAGCTGGACCGCGGTGACGCCGGCTAGCGGGAGCGAGGCGGCCTGCACCGGGCTGAGGGTGGGTGGTCGCGGGGCCACCAGCGCCGCGTCGAGCGCGACCAGTTCGGCGTAGGTCCCCCAGCGGGTGCCGCGGACCGGCAGCAGGCCCCACACCAGCTCACCGCGCCGCCAGTCCGCATCCTCGCCGGCGGCCTGGATGCGTCCGGCCACCTCGTAGCCCACGACATATGGCGGGGTCACCCCGGCCCAGCTCGGGTCGGCGCGGTTGCTCGCGTCCACGGGGTTCACCCCGACCGCCTGGACGGCGATCACGACCTGGCCAGGGCCTGGCTGGGGCGCCGGGAGCTGCTGCAGGCGCATGGCCTCCGGGCCACCCGGCTGTTGGACGACAAGTGCGCGCATGAGGCTGGACTCTCACAGGCATTAAGGATGTTGGTGATGCTCGGTGCGCCCCAAGTTTGACGGGACCAGACCATCGACAGGTGTCGAAGCCTGCCATGGAGGTCTGGTCCCCGTTGTCATACTGCCCGCGCTCCTCGCTGCCCGCCAACGTCCTGGCCTGGCCGGCCAGCCGCCTCGCCCACCTGGCCCCATCCCGCCCGCCCGGGCGGGGCGGCACCCCACCGCTCGCCCTGGAGGTGCGCCTGGACGCGGTCGCGGCGGTGCTGATGGACGGGCTGTCGTCCCGGCGCGCCGCCCGGATGGTGGGGATCTGCAAGACCGAGGTCGGCGACAGCCTGGACCTAGGACGGGCAGGTCCCAGCTTCTCAGCGCCCACGATTGCCGGGGTCGCAGCGCTGATGCTGGACAAGAACCCTCGCTCGGCAACCGACATCCCACCCGCGTCGGTCACTGTCACCCTGTCACCCACGGACCGGTGACCCGCTACTCGAATGCTGGGAGGTGACCGTGGCTGGCCACCCGGAGTGCACCACCCAGGAAGCCACCGGGCGCGGCTGGGTGTTCGTCGACGACACCCTGGCGGCCGCATAGCACCACAGCCTGGACACGGTTCCTCAGGGGCCGCTGCGAGAGCCAAGTGCTCACCCTTGTCGGCTGGCCGCCGGCTAGCCGAGCGGGGGTGGCGGCCGGTTGGGACGGAACGAGCTCCGCCAGAGGCGGCAGGGCGGCTCGCTCTGATCGAGGACATCGGCAGACCATGGGCGTCCCGGTCGTGCGGGAGCCCGCTGACCCTGGAGGGGGTCAGGTCGCGGTGGGTGGTTTGCCAGGCACGCCCGCGCCGTGTCGTCAGGCACGGGCATGGCCGGCAACGAGCGTGCCGAGCGGGCGTTCTTGCCCATGCCGTACGGGTGCCCCCGACTCGTTGCGGCTGGCCCGGGTTGTTGCGGCGCGGTGGTGCCCTTGACAGGGAAACCTCCTGGTCACAGCCGGTCCCAAGGTTGTCCAGGGTCGTGCCAGTGAGCACCTGTTGCCCATCGTCGTCGCCCCGGCTCGGCGGATCGGCGGATCCTGGGAACGCGCTGGTCAGCGCCCGTTTGCCTATCGTCGTCCCAGGGCCCACCACGATGGGCAACTCGCGTCGCACCGACGCCCCGGTGGGTCGGACCGTGGTCCTGCAAGGCGGCTTCAGGCTGGCGTCGAGGCGCCCTGGATCGAAGACGAAAGGCATGGGGGAGTGCCGCCCTACAGCGCCAGTCGGGCGGTGAGCCCCGGTAGGCGTAGTGTTCCAATCGGCTCTCCGACACGAACCTCCAAGGCCGCGGCTACATAGCGTCTGGGTTTCCGATATGAGCGCCGCCGTGGCCAGCGTTCTGAGATCGGCCATGGTCAACACATCTGACGCTTCCGATATCCCTCACGCTTGACCTTGGCGTGGCGGCTGGCCAGCCGAACCGCTGGACCCTCAACCAACGGTGGAAGGTTCGTATGCTGGCCAGTTGGGACCACATCGGAGTGCTCAAACCTGCGCTGAGCAGCACAAACGGCCGCTAGCGCCACAACAGGCAACTCGACAGCATACGAACCTTCTTGCCATGCTGGCCGCACCGCCAGTGACCGGCGACGCGCGGACCGTTTCCACCACGGTGTCGAGTCACCGCCGGTCGCGCTTGGTCCCTGCCAGGGTCATCGGCAGCGCGATGTTCTGTGCCGCAGTGGAGCGTCGGAACCAGCTTGCAAGACAGGACGACGAAGCCGACACGCTCATCCCGGCCTCGCGGTTGCAGGCCTGGCCGAAGAACGGCGGTGATGCTTGGGTGTGGAGTGTCCCGCCAATCACGCCACATTCGGTCCGGTGTGGGTGTCGACCTCGTAGTGGGCGGCCGTACGCTCGCGCTCGACCAGGAACCGCTCGTCCTCGGGGTAGAACACGGCGGTCTCATAGTCGTCGCCCGCGAAGGCCTTGACGGCCTCCAGCGAGTCCCAGAGCGTGAACATCATGAACTCGGTCCGGTTATCGACATTGCGG
>Ga0209889_1000325_pt1 | contig 12690 bp, 9 predicted proteins | sample GWRWN1_0_10_FD_187233 | JGI IMG/M metagenome (GOLD analysis project Ga0209889, IMG submission 187233) | Riverbed sediment microbial communities from areas with no vegetation in Columbia River, Washington, USA - GW-RW N1_0_10 (SPAdes)... | ecosystem: Environmental > Aquatic > Freshwater > River >... | reverse complement strand
GAATAGGCCTCGAGCTCGGTCTTTTTCACCTGGCCCTGCTTGGTGGCGAACAGGATGTAGCCGCCGGCGGCGAAATCGCGCACCGGCACGCACGTCGCGACCACCTCGCCTTCGCCGAGCGAGAGGAGGTTCACCATGGCCTTGCCCTTGGCCTGGCGCCCGCCCTCGGGAATCTCATGGACCTTCAGCCAGTGGACCTTACCCCGGTTCGTGAAGAAGAGGAGGTACGAGTGTGTCGAGGCGACGAAGAGGTCCTCGACGATGTCCTCCTCCTTCGTCTCCATGCCGGTCACGCCTTTGCCCCCGCGCCTCTGGCTGCGGTACGCCTCGACGTGAGTCCGCTTGATGTAGCCCGCGCGGGAGATCGTGACGACCATCTCCTCGTCGGCCAGGAGATCCTCGATCGTGAGCTCGGTGGTTTCGGTCAGGATTTCCGTGCGTCGCGGGTCGCCGTACTCCTCTTTGATCGCCAGGAGCTCCTGGCGGATGATCGCCATCAGCTTCGCGTCCGAGGCGAGGATGCCCTGCAGCTCCTGGATGAGTGCGAGCGTCTGCTCGTGCTCCTCCACGACCTTGTGGCGCTCGAGCTGGGTCAGCCGCTGGAGCCGCATGTCGAGGATCGCGCGGGCCTGGATCTCCGAGAGCTCGAGCCTCGCCATCAGCGCCACCCGGGCGGCGTCGGGGCTCTCGGCCTGCCGGATGAGCCGGATCACCAGGTCGAGGTGCTCGACGGCCTTGCGCAGCCCCGCCAGGACGTGGGCCCGCTCCTCCGCGCGGGCCAGGTCGTAGCGCGTCCGCCGGGTGACGATCTCGCGGCGAAAGCGGACGAACGCCTCCAGCATCTCCTTGAGGTTGACGACCTGCGGCCGGCGCTCGACCAGGGCGAGCATGATGATACCGAAGGTCGTCTGCATCTGGGTGTGCTTGTAGAGCTGGTTCATCACGATCTGCGGGATCTCGCCGCGACCGAGCTCGAGCACGACCCGAATGCCTTCGCGATTCGACTCGTCGCGAATCTCGGAGATGCCGGCCACCTTCTTGTCGGCCGAAAGCTCCGAGATCTTCTCGATGAGGCTCGCCTTGTTCACCTGGTACGGCAGCTCGGTGATGATGATGGCTTCGCGCCCGCCCCGCATCTTCTCGGCGTGCGCCTTCGCCCGCAGCGTGATCGTGCCGCGGCCGGTCGTGTAGGCCTCGCGGATGCCCCCCGCGCCGTAGATGTAGCCGCGCGTCGGAAAGTCCGGGCCCTTGACGACCTTCAGCAGCTGCTCGATCGTCGTCTCGGGGTCGTCGACCAGCATCACGAGCCCGTCGACGACCTCCGTGAGGTTCTGCGGCGGGATGTTGGTGGCCATGCCCACGGCGATCCCCGACGACCCGTTGACCAGGAGATTCGGGATCCGCGTCGGCAGGACGACCGGCTCCCGCTCGGACTCGTCGAAGTTCGGAACGAAGTCGACGGTGTCCCGATCGATGTCGGCGAGCATCTCGTGGGCGATCTTGGCCAGACGCGCTTCCGTGTAGCGCATCGCCGCCGGCGGGTCGCCGTCGACCGACCCATAGTTCCCCTGCCCGTCGACCAGCGGATAGCGGAGCGAGAACTCCTGCACCATGCGGACGAGCGCCTCGTAGATCGGCGCGTCGCCGTGCGGATGGTACTTGCCCATGCAGTCGCCGATGACGCGGGCCGCCTTCTTGTAGGCGCGGTTCCAGTTGAGCCCCAGCCCCTGCATCGTGTACAGGACGCGCCGGTGGACGGGCTTGAGACCGTCGCGGATGTCCGGGAGCGCGCGACCGACGATGACGGACATGGCGTAGTCCAGATAGGACTTCCGCATTTCTTCTTCGATGGGGACCGGGATCTGGCGCTCATTCGGCATGTCAGGCTCGTGAGCGGGCGAGCGGAGCCCCGCGGGCCTGTCGCAGGCCACCCGCGGGGGTCCCGACCTCGCGCTCAGTCAAATAATTAAATATCGAGGTTCGCGGCGTCCAGGGCGTACTTCTCGATGAATTCGCGGCGCGGCTCGACGGCATCGCCCATGAGCACCGTGAACATCTGGTCGGCGCCGACGGCGTCCTCCATCGTGACCTTGAGGAGCGTCCGCGACTCGGCGTTCATCGTGGTGTCCGCGAGCTCCTCCGCGTTCATCTCGCCGAGACCTTTGTACCGCTGGAACGACGCGCCCGCCTTCGCGTGCTCGAGGGCCACCCGATGAAGCGCGTCGAGGGACGCCACGGCCGTCTCCCGCTCACCCTCGATGATCGCGGTCGGGCCCTTGGCCGCCGGCGCGACCTTTTCCCACAGCTCGCCGAGGCTCGCGTAGTCTGGCGACTTGAAGAGGTCGGTGCTGAACGAGAGCGGGGGCGGGCCCGCGATCGTCACCGTGTGCCCCTCGTTTCCCTCGCCGGCCTGGACGCCGACATCATACCCGTCGACCGCCGCGGCCGCGCGCACGATCGCCTCCGCGATTTCGGCATGGCCGATCCCCCGCTTGGTGCCCCGGAACTTCGACCGCAACAGCTCGTTCAGCACCGGACCCGGCACGCCCCGCTTCGTGAACTTCGTGACGAGCGTCCTGACCTCCGACACCGCCCGGAGCAACTCGCGAAGCAGCTCGCCAGTGATCGGGGCCTTGGTCCCCGGCACCTTCACGCCCGCGTCCTCGACCCAGGTGGCGAGGAAGAACTCCTCGAACTCGCGGTCGGACATCAGGTACTTCTCGACCTTTCCCTTCTTGACCTTGAACAGCGGCGGCTGGGCGATGTAGAGGTGGCCCGCCTCGATGATCGGCACCATGTGCCGGAAGAAGAAGGTCAGGAGCAACGTGCGGATGTGCGCGCCGTCCACGTCGGCGTCGGTCATGAGGATGATCTTGTGATACCTGAGCTTCGCGACGTCGAACTCGTCGGGGCCGATCCCGGTCCCGAGCGCGGAGATGAGCAGGCGGATTTCATTGTGGGACAGGACCTTGTCGTAGCGCGCCTTCTCCGCGTTGATGATCTTGCCGCGGAGCGGAAGGACGGCCTGGGTGCGCCGATCCCGTCCCTCTTTCGCCGAGCCGCCCGCCGAGGCTCCCTCGACCAGGAAGAGCTCCCGGTACTGCGGATCGCGCTCCGAGCACTCGGCGAGCTTCGCGGCGAGCCCCTCGTCGTCCATGCCCCGCTTGCGGGTCAGCTCACGCGCCTTACGGGCGGCCTCCCGCGCCTGGGCGGCTCGCACGCACTTGTCGACGATCTTCCGCGCCGTCGTCGGGTCTTCCTCGAAGGCCTCGGCGAGCTTGTCGTTGACGATCTGCTGGACCAGGCCCTTGATGTCGCTGTTGCCGAGCTTGGCCTTGGTCTGCCCTTCGAACTGCGGCTCCGGCAACCGGACCGACACCACCGCCGTGAGTCCTTCCCGGACGTCGTCGCCGGTGATGCCGCTCTTGAAGTTCTTGAGGAAGCCGTTGGCCAGCGCGTAGTTCGAGAGCGTGCTCGTCAGCGCCGCCCGGAACCCGGTCAGGTGCGTGCCGCCCTCGCGGGTGTTGATGTTGTTCGCGAACGAGAAGACGCTCTCCTGGTATCCGTCGTTGTACTGGAGCGCCACCTCGACCTCGGTATCGCCTTTCTTGCCCACGAAGAACAGCACCTTTGGGTGTAGCGGGGTCTTGTTCTGGTTCAGGTGCTTGATGAACTCGATGATGCCGCCCTTGTACAGGAACGTGTGCGAGCGCCCGTCGTCGCGCTCGTCCTCGATGACGATCTTCAGGCCGCGGTTCAGGAACGCCAGCTCGCGCAGGCGGTTGCTGAGCGTGTCGAACGAGAACGTCGTCTCCTCGAAGATCTTGGCGTCCGGCTTGAAGCGGATGATCGTCCCGGTCTTCTTCGTCGTTCCGGTCGCCGTGAGCGGGCCGGGGGAGACACCGCGCTCGTAGCGCTGCGTCCACTCCTTGCCGTCGCGGCGGATCTCGACCTCGAGCCACTCGCTGAGCGCGTTCACGACGGAGATGCCGACGCCGTGCAAGCCGCCGGACACCTTGTACGCGGAGTGCTCGAACTTTCCACCGGCGTGCAGGACGGTCAGGACGACCTCGGCCGCCGACTTTCCGCTCTCCTTGTGGATGTCGACGGGAATACCGCGGCCGTTGTCGCCGACCGAGCAGGTACCGTCGGAGTGCAGGATGACCTTGATGCTGTCGCAGTAGCCGGCGAGCGCCTCGTCGACGGAGTTGTCCACCGCCTCGTACACGAGGTGATGCAGCCCGTACGCGCCCGTGTCGCCGATGTACATCGCGGGGCGCTTGCGGACCGCCTCGAGCCCCTCGAGGACCTTGATATCGCTCGCGGTGTAGGTCTCGGCGCTCATGCCGGAGTCACGCTCCCGCCATTGACCTGAAACACCGCCGCGCCATCCACCGGCGGAGCGTCGGGCGTCGTCAGGAACACCTGCTCGGCGGACTGGATCTCACGGAGGACATGCTCGCGCACGACGGGGTCCAGCTCCGAGAGCGCATCGTCGAGCAGAAGGACCGGGGCAGTGCCCGCCGCCTCGCTCACCGGTAGCATCTCGGCCAGACGCAGGGCGAGCGCGGTGAGCCGCTGCTGGCCACGAGAGCCGAAGGCGCGAGCATCGACCCCGTCGATCTCGATCGCGAGGTCGTCCCGGTGCGGGCCCACGACCGTTTGCCCCCGCCGGGTTTCCTCACGCTGGCTGCGCTCGAGGGCTGCCAGGAGCGCCGCGGGCTCCGCGGCTTCGCCGAGCGCGGTCCGGTACCGGATCTCGACCTTGGACCGCGCCGCCGAGAGGGCCGCATACACGCGCGCGAGCTCGGTCTGCAGCGCGGCCACCGCCTTTCGACGCCGACCGAGTAGCTCCATGCCGACCGTCGCGAACTGCTCGTTCCACGGCCCGAGCCGCCCTGCCAGGCCAGCGTCGTGCGGGCGCGGCTGGAGGAGCCGATTCCGGCGCGCGAGGACCTGGCGGAACCGAAGGAGCGTCGAAATGTGATTAGGGTAGAGCCGTCCCGCGAACCCGTCGATGAAGTTACGGCGCGCCGATGGTCCGCCATTGACGATTTCGAGGTCTTGCCATCCGAACGCGATCGCGCGCGCCCACTCCGGGGCCGGCTCCCCGCTGGTCTGCCAGGTTCCATCCTCGAGCCTGGTCAGCGCGCGACGCAGTGTTCGCCGCGTCTCACCGCGAAGGACCTCACCGGTGAGCGTCGTGGTCTCCGTCCCCCAGCGCGGGATTTCGGCGATTCGGGAGGTCCGGAAGGACCTCCCCGTGATGAGGAGTCCGAGCGCTTCGAGGAGGTTGGTTTTGCCCTGGGCGTTAGGCCCGGTGACGACGTTCAGGCGGGGCGCCGGACACCATGAGAGGGTGCGATAATTCCGAAATTCCAACAACTGAGCGCACCCTATCTGCACCCTCGTAAACTCCTGTTTTATAATGCGAAAATAGCATCTAGATCCGCATCGGCATTATAACACAGCAGTACCCTTCGTCCTCGACGCTTTTAATCACCCCGGGGCTCTGAGCATCCTTGATCTCGAACATGACTTGATCCTTGTCGAGGGCGGCCATGGCCTCCAGCAGGTAGCGTGAATTGAAGCCGAGCACCATCTCCTCGCCGGCGTACTCGACCTCGAGGATTTCCTCGGCCTCCCCCAAATCCTGGCTCGAGGCCGTCACCTTCAATGAACCCGGGCTGAGCGCGAGCTTCACCGGCTTGTTCCGCTCCTCAGCCATGACCGCGACGCGACGCAACGCCGCCGTGAGCGAACTGCGCGGGGCCGCGAGCCTTCCCGGCTGCGTTCGAGGAATGACGGCGTCGTAGTTGGGGAACTGTCCCTCGATCAGGCGAGCGGTCATCACGAAATTCGGCATCTGCAGGACAAACTGATTTTCGGTGATCGCGATCTGGACCTCCTCACCCGCTCCGAGGACGCGCATGATCTCGGTGACGGCTTTCCGTGGCACGATGCCGGTCGCGCTGGGGATGGCGTTGCCCAGGCTCCGAGTGGAGAGGGCCAGACGATGTCCGTCTGTCGCCACCATCCGCACGTCCTTTCCCTGGAACGCGAAGAGCACACCATTGAGCGCGTACCGCGTTTCGTCGTGGGACACCGCGAAGCTCGTCTGGGTGAGCATCTCGCGCAAGATCTTGGCCTCGAGGGTCACCCACGATTGCGGCGATGCTGGAACCACCGGCGGAAAATCATCCGGGGCCAGGCCGACCAGTCGGTAGGTCGCACCACCGCACCGCAAACTCACCGTCACGTTTTCCGTCACCTTCAGCGCCACCGCGGCGGCCGCCAACTCCTTCACGATTTCGGCGAGCTTTCTCGCCGACACCGTGATCGCTCCCTTCGCGCCGACCTTCGCCGGCACCGAGACACGCGCACCGACTTCGAGATCCGTCGCGGTCATGCGCACGCTCTCGCCCTCCGCCTCGAGCAAGACGTTGGCGAGGATCGGAAGCGTCTGGCGCGGCTCCACGATGTTCTGCACCATCTGGAGGCCTTTGAGGAACGCGTCACGGTCGATCACTACTTCCATGAGGTTCTCCAGTGTGTTTGAGTAGAAAAGAAAGACAACAGCGTAGCCGTAGGCGTCGTCAAGCGGTGTGGACCGGGAGGATCACCCAGAAATGGCGGTGGCGTCGCTAGTTCGTCAGCAGCAAGGGCGGGGATAAGCGTGTGCAGATCGTGGCGAGAGGCGTGGATCAAAGGTTGATGCTCTGGATAAGGCCGTCGATCGTCTTGTGCAGTTTGGGGTCTTCCTGCATGAGCGTCTGGATCTTGTCCACCGCGTGCAGGACCGTGGTGTGGTCCTTTCCGCCGAACGCCCGGCCGATCTCCGAGAGCGACGAGTGAGTCATCTGGCGAGCGAGGTACATGGCGACCTGTCGCGGGAAGGCGATGGCCCTGGTCCGGTTCTTGGCCTTGAGGTCGGAGAGCTTGAGGCCGAAGAAGTCGCCGACTCGCCGCTGGATGTGGTCGATCGTGATGATCTTCTCTTCCTCGCCCCAGAGCTCTCCGAGGACCTCCTGCACGAGGTCGACGCTCATCTCGCGACTGGTCAGGGCGCAGAACGCGATCATCCGGGTGAGCGAGCCCTCCAGCTCGCGGATGTTCGACTTGATCCGGCTCGCGATGAGATAGGCGACATCGTCGGCGAGCCCGACGCGCTCGAGCGCGGCCTTCTTCTTGAGGATGGCCACGCGCGTCTCGAAATCCGGCGGCTGGAGATCTGCGATCAGGCCCCACTCGAAGCGCGAGCGCAAGCGCTCCTCGATCTCCGGGATGTCCTTCGGGGAGGTGTCACTCGAGACGATGATCTGCTTCCGCGATTCGTAGAGATCGTTGAACGTGTGGAAGAACTCCTCCTGGGTCCGCTCCTTGCCCGAGATGAACTGGATGTCGTCGATCAGGAGGAGATCGATCGTCCGGTAGCGAGCGCGGAACTCCGCGGTCCGGTCGTAGCGAATCGCGTTGATGAGCTCGTTCGTGAACCGCTCGGAGGAGAGATACGCGACGGACATCCCCGGGAAGAGGCGCGCGCTCTGGTGCCCGACGGCGTGCAGGAGGTGCGTCTTCCCGAGTCCGACGCCGCCGTAGATGAAGAGTGGGTTGTACGCTCGCGAGGGAAGCTCGGCGACCGCCTGGCATGCCGCCTGCGCGAACTGGTTCGAGGAACCCACGACAAACGCGTCGAAGGTGTAGCGCGGGTTAAGCCCGTCGACGGTCCCGCCGCTACCGGACCCGCGCTCCGGGCGCGGCGTGGGCGCCGCCGCGGCGGGGGATCCATCGGAATCGACCGTGAGCGTGATGCGTGGATGGCCGCCGAGACACTCGCGGGCCGCCTGATGGAGAGCGTCGAGGTAGTTCTGAGCTAGCCAGTCGCGTGAGAACTTGTTCGGGGCGCCGATTCGCAGGTGGTCGCCCTCCACGGCAGCGAGCCGGCACGGCCGAACCCAGTTGTCGAGGACCGGCGTGGGGAGCGTCCGAGCCAGGGAATCGAGGAGTCGCGCCCAAAGGTCATCCAACACGGGAATCCCTCACTTACGCACAGAGTTATCCACACGTGTGGATAGCCCCAGCATCTTGCTCGATCGGAGTACGCGTCGCCACGCGAGCACCTCGGGACACAACTCCTCACAACCGGTCCGTCGCACGATGGATGGCGGACTCTAGCACGGGCTCAAAGCGAGTCGCAAGAGTCTTCGCAACGCGACGGCAGGTTGACTCGTCTCGAGGCGATGTCTACACTGAGTCGGTTCGACGATCCTCAGGAGGAGCACGGTTCATGAAGCGGACGTTTCAGCCGAATGTGCGCCGGCGGAAGAAAACCCACGGCTTCCGCGAACGGATGAAGACCAAGGGCGGGCGGAAAGTGCTCAAGCGTCGGCGCGCGAAGGGGCGGAAACGGCTGACCGTCTGACGGGCCGGTTTCCTCGGCGCGAACGGTTGACGACCCGCGCTGAATTTCAAGCGCTCTTCCAGCGGGGCAAGCGAATTGACCGGCCGTCGATGATCGTGCTCTGGCGCGCGACGGCGGAGCCGCGGCGGGCCGGCTTCGCCGTGAGTCGGCAGATCCGGGGCGCCGTGCAGCGCAACCGCGCGCGCCGCCGACTGCGCGAAGCGTACCGGGCCACCCGCGACACCGCGCCGGCGTACGCGGCGCTCGTGATCATCGGGAGACCGGGCGCGCTGCGCGAGCCCTTCACGGCGCTCGCCAGCGAGCTGCGTGGCGCGCTCGGCGCGATTCCGGGCTCGCGGCCGTGACGCGGGTGACGCGCGTCGCGCTCGGCGCGATCACGATCTACCAGCGGCTGGTGTCGCCCCTGCTGCCGAGCGCGTGCCGGTTCGCGCCGACATGTTCAGAGTACGCGCGGATCTCGCTCGAGGAGTATGGCCTCCTGCGCGGCCTCGGGCTTGCGACATGGCGCTTGATGCGCTGCCACCCGTTCCATCCCGGAGGGTACGATCCGCCGCCGGCCCGAGCGCGGCAGACCTGACGATGGAAAAGAGAGCGATCCTCGCGGCGGTCCTGATGGCTGCGGTGTTCATCGTCTATCAGACCTTTTTCCTCCCGGTGGGTCCGGAGGCTCCCGCCCCGCAGAAACCGCCCACACAGACCGCCGCCCCGACGTCGACGCCCCAGCCTGCGCCCGCCCCGGCGGCGACACCGCAAATGACGCCGGCGCCTCGCGGGGCCCCGGCCCCCCGGCCCGCCCAGCGCCTGACCACGGTGGAGGCGCCTCTCTATCGTGCGGTCGTGAGCAGCGAGGGCGGGAAGTTCCAGGAGCTGAGTCTCAAGTATCGGGGGGAGAAGCCGGTAGTCATCGTCGGCGACCTGGGGCCGGCCGGGCTGCTCGTGTCGTCCGGCTCGAGCGCTCCCGCGGCGCCGGTGCCGATGACCGTGGGCGCCGAGAGCGTGTCCGTCAAGCCGGGTCGCGCCGAGAGCCTGGCGCTCGCCGGCGAGACCGACGGCCTGCGCGTTCGTCAGACGCTCCGCTTCGATCCGGACAGTTATGTCATCGCCGTCGGCATCCGCATCGAGAACCCCTCGGCGTCCGCCCGCAAGGTGACGGTCGAGCTCCCGTGGGCATCGCGGATCTCCTGGGCCGGCGTGCCGGAGAAGTTTCCGGGGCAGCACCCGATCGAAGTCGTCTGGTCCGTCGGGAGCGCCGTCGATCGGTCTCCCCACTGGATGAACCCCACCCTCGAGGGGCTTGTCGAGCATCCCCCCCAGCTCGATCGCGAGGGCGACTGGATCGCAATCGGCAGCGTGTGGTACCTCGCCGCGATCATGCCGAAGACCGGGGGCTTCCATCTCGTTACTTCGGTCGAGAAGCCTGAGGTAGCGAAGGATGCGCGGAAGGCGACGCCCGGCCGGGTCACGATCGGCGTGCGGGCGACGCCCGAGATCGCTGCGGGCAACGCCTGGGAAGGCGAGGTCGCGATCTTTGCCGGGCCAAAGGAGTACCGGTTGCTCGAGGGCCTCCGACTCGAAGAGACCCTGAACTTCGGGGGCTTCCCCATTCCCTGGTACTGGGGCGGGCTGCCGATGCGGTGGTTCGGCGTGCCCATCTTGATGTTGATGAACTGGACTTACAAGCACGTGGGCAACTACGGAATCGCGATCATCCTGCTCACGGTGATCTCGAAGGTCCTCTTCTATCCCCTGACCGTCAAGAGCATGCGATCGATGAAGGCGATGCAGGCGCTCCAGCCGCAGGTGAACGCGCTCCGCAGCAAATACCAGAAGGATCCCCAGGCGCTGCAGCGCGAGACGCTCGCGCTCTACCGGAAGTACAAAGTGAATCCGATGGGCGGCTGCCTGCCGATGGTCGCGCAGGTTCCGATCTTCTACGCCCTCTATCTGGCGCTGTCGGTGTCGGTGGAGCTCCAGAACGCCCGGTTTCTTTGCTTCTTCACCATGCCTGCCTGGGTCCCGGGGCTTGGCGGGGCCGATATCTGGATCTGCGATCTCGCGGCCCACGATCCGACCTATGTGCTGCCGGTGCTCATGGGCATCACGATGTTCATCCAGCAGAAACTGACGCCTACGACGGGCGATCCGCGCCAGGCGAAGATGATGCTGTTCATGCCGTTCGTCTTCACCTTCATGTTCCTCAACCTGCCCTCGGGTCTTGTCCTCTACTGGACCGTGTCCAACGTGCTCCAGATCATGCAGCAGAAGCTCATGGACCGACCCGCGCGCACGCGCGCGACGCGCGAGGCCAAGGACGCCAGCCGAGCCTGAGCCCCCGCGCCCCGACGACACGATCGTTGCCGTCGCGACGGCCATCGGTGAAAGCGCCATCGGGGTGATTCGCGTGAGCGGTCGGGACGCGATTGCGCTCGTGGCTCCCCTGCTCCGGACCGCGATACCCCTCGAGGCGTTTCCGTCTCACCGGGTGCGGCGCGTCGCCGTCGTCGACGCGAAGAGCGGCGAGCGTGTCGACGAGGCGCTCTGCACCGTCATGCGCGCGCCGCGTTCGTACACCGCGGAGGACGTGGTCGAGCTCTCGTGTCACGGCTCGCCGGCGCTGCTCCGGATGGTCACTCTGTGGATTGTCGCCGGCGGTGCGCGGCTGGCGGCGCCCGGCGAGTTCACCCGCCGTGCGTTCCTCAACGGGCGGCTCGACCTCGCCCGGGCCGAGGCCGTTGCGCTCATGATCAGCGCGCGGACCGATCGCGCGGTGGCGCTCGCGGCGCGCGCGCTGGCGGGCGGGTTCTCTGATCAGGTTCGCGCCCTGCGCGACGCGCTCATCGACCTCATCGCCGGTCTCGAGGTGACGCTCGACTTCCCGGAGGAGCGCGTCGGGCACGACGTCGAGGCCGCCCGGGTCACGGTCGCCCGGCTCCGTGCCGATGTCGAGCGCTGGCTCTCGGCCGCCCGCCACGGCCGGGTCGTCCACGACGGGATTACGGTGGCCCTCGTCGGCCCCCCGAACGCCGGCAAGTCGAGCCTGCTGAACGCGCTCCTCGGGCGGGACCGCGCGATCGTGTCTCCGGTCCCGGGTACGACGCGCGACGTGGTCGATGGCACGATCGCGATCGCCGGGGTGCCGGTCCGGCTGCTCGACACCGCGGGCCTCGACGTCCCGAGAGATGCGATCGAGGCGGAAGGCATCCGACGCAGTCGCCGCGCGATGGAGGAGAGCGATCTGCTGCTCGTCGTGCTCGACGGGAGCATTCTGCCTGACCAGCGCGTCCTGGAGGAGACGGCGGACCACGCGCGCGTGATCGTGCGAGCGAAGTGCGATCTACCCGCTCACCCGGCAGCGGCGGCTCAGCGCGACGCCGTGGCGGTGTCGGCCGTTAGTGGCGAGGGCATTGAAGCGTTGCTCGAGCGCCTGGCGCAAAAGGTGGAAGACCGCGCCGCGGCGGCCGGCGACGAAGGCGGCATTGTCGCGTCGCTGCGCCAGTTCGAGCTCCTCGACGCCCTTTCCACGTCACTGGCCGCGGGCGAATGCGCGCTCGGCGAGGCGCCGCTCGAGGCGGCGCTCGTCGATCTGAAAGACGCGCTCAGCCACGCCGGTGCCGTCCTGGGCGTCGACGTCGGTGATGCGGTTCTCGATCACATCTTCGCGACGTTTTGCCTGGGCAAGTAACGCGCCCGCTCGAGGCTTTGGCCAAGGGGGCCGCTCCGATCCTTGACCGACCCCTAGAACCGACCGAGTTGGCCGGGTTCAGCAACTATCTGAATCTCTTGGTTAAGTGGCAAAAGGTGCACCGGATCGTCGGTTCGGCCGATCCGATGTGGATCGTGGAACATCTGTTCCTCGATAGCCTGCTTTTCCTCACGCTCCTCCCACCCTCTCTCCGAACACTGGTCGACCTCGGCTCGGGCGCGGGCCTACCGGGACTCCCGATCAAGATCGTCAGCCGCGAACTCGAGATCACGCTCGTCGAATCGCGCCGGCGTAGAGCGGCGTTTCTCTCGAGCGCGGTACGTGAGCTGAAACTGGAACGAGCCCACGTCGTCGAGGGCCGAATCGAGAACTTGCTCGGTGAGCTCGAGGGTCGGTTCGAGGGCGTTGTCATGCGCTGCGCCGGTGATGTCGGCGAGTTGATCCCGCTGGCAGCTAGATTGGTGGAGTCGCACGGAGTGGTCGTCGCGGCAGGCCCTCCGCGGCCGAAACCGCTGGCGCTTGGCGAGTGGGTAACGGTTCCGGGTGTGAAGCCTGGAACGACTCG
>Ga0209889_1000324_pt1 | contig 12716 bp, 8 predicted proteins | sample GWRWN1_0_10_FD_187233 | JGI IMG/M metagenome (GOLD analysis project Ga0209889, IMG submission 187233) | Riverbed sediment microbial communities from areas with no vegetation in Columbia River, Washington, USA - GW-RW N1_0_10 (SPAdes)... | ecosystem: Environmental > Aquatic > Freshwater > River >... | reverse complement strand
GGCGTAGACGGCGAAACCGCGGTCTGTGCAGCGACGGTAGAAGTGCGCTAGCACGTCCAGCTCCAGCAGGGAGAAGTTCCACTGCGGTGGGTGGCCGTGTCCGTCCTTGAGGGCCTCCAGGCGAGTCTCCAGCCAGCGGAGCTGGTGATCGGCGAGGCGGGCCTCGGCGAGTGCGGATCGAAGCACTTGGGCGATGGTGTCGAAGGTCACGGTGTCGCCCAGTTCGCCGTGGCCGGCGACGAATTTCTCCAACCCACCCGCGATCCAGGCGCAGCCGTCCGGGTCGATCACGGGGTCCTCATCCTCAGCCGCGGCGTCTGTGGCGAAAAGAACACCCTCCAGCCCGAGGAGCAGATCAACCAGGTCTGTATACGCGCTGGCGCGTACTGTCGCCGTACGGGCGATATGGCTGGCGAGCGCGGCGGCGGGACCGGCCTGCGGTGGCGCGGCCGCGGCGAACTTGGCGAAGTCGGCGAACTCCTCGGCCACGACCGGCTCATAGAACCGTCCGGTCCGCGGCCATTGGACCGCGACGTTGTCGAGTCCCATCGCCCGTTCTCCTCCCCCCTGGGGCCGGCGCCTGTTCCGGCGCTGCCAGGCGCTTGTCGAACGCACGGCAACGGGAGACCCTACGACACCCCGACACCCTGGCGCGACCCCCGAACCGGCAGGCTTTGAAGATCGTTTTGCGGTGCGTGGTTCGCTCCGATCAGTTGATCAGCGATTCGGACACACGGTGCGTCACGGCGATCAAGCGGACTCGCACCCCGCGTACCCACGGCGCCCCGGTAGCCTCGAACGACTCGGTCCCGTGGAGGGGATTGAGTCCTGCCGGTTTCGGCGGGCTGTGACGATTTCAGACCCGTCGTCGGGGTGCCGTGGCGTGGTTCTGTCGCTCCGACCAAGTAGTATTTGGGGGACAGAGACTTACGGCCCGGCGGAGATTCCGCCGGAAAGACTCCGGCTCCCGAACGTGCGCCCTCCGCACTCGATTGTGACTCAGTGTGGGCCGAGGCGTCCTACCCCCGCTGGGCACGTCACGCGTGACCTGCGCGGAGAAAGCGATCAAGCGTGGCAGCGCCGAAGCAGAAGCATGAGTACACGGCCGGTTCGCTCACCGTGCTCGAGGGACTCGAGGCGGTTCGTAAGCGACCCAGCATGTACATCGGCTCAACCGGGGAACGAGGCCTACACCACCTCGTCTGGGAGGTCGTAAACAACTCTGTCGACGAGGCGCTCGCCGGCTACTGCGACACGATCGTGGTGACGCTGCTCGCCGACGGCGGTGTGCGCGTAGTGGACAACGGCCGCGGCATCCCGGTGGACATTCACCCGAAGCTGAAAAGGCCCGGCGTGGAGATCGCACTGACGATGCTGCACGCGGGCGGCAAGTTCGACGGCAAGGCCTACGCGGTCTCGGGTGGCCTGCACGGCGTCGGCATCTCAGTCGTGAACGCGCTCTCGACCCGGGTCGATGTGGAGATCCACAAGGACGGCTACGTCTGGCGGCAGACGTACACACACTCCAAGCCTGGACCCCTGAACAAGGGTGAGACAACCCGCAAGACCGGCTCGACCGTGACGTTCTGGCCCGACCCGTCGATCTTCGAGTCGACGAGCTTCACCTTCGAGACGATCTATCGCCGGCTGCAGGAGATGGCCTTCCTCAACCGGGGTTTGACGATCGCGCTGCGCGACGAACGGGTCGGTGTTGAGGCGACGACCGAGGACCGCAAGGACGTGACGTTCTGCTACAAGGGCGGCATCGCCGACTTCGTCCGCCACCTCAACCAGACCAAGTCGCCGATGCACAAGTCGGTCATCGAGTTCGGGGCCGACGGTGAGGGCATGTCGGCTGAGGTCGCGATGCAGTGGAACGAGTCCTACGGCGAGAGCGTCTATACCTTCGCGAACTCCGTCAACACCCACGAGGGCGGCACCCACGAGGAGGGCTTCCGGGCCGCGCTCACCGGTGTGGTCAACAAGTACGGCGCGGACAAGAAGTTCCTCAAGGCGGACGAGAAGCTCACGGGCGAGGACATCCGTGAAGGGCTCGCGGCGATCGTCTCAGTGAAGCTCACCAACCCGCAGTTCGAAGGCCAGACGAAGACGAAGCTCGGCAACACGGACATGAAGAGTTTCGTGCTCAAGGTCTGCAACGAGTGGCTGGCGGACTGGTTCGAGCGCAACCCCGGTGAGGCCAAGACGATCATTACCAAGGCCAACGCGGCGGCCCGGGCCCGCTTGGCGGCGGCCCAGGCGCGCAAGCTCGCCCGGCGGAAGTCGCTGCTCGAGTCGGGTTCGATGCCGGGCAAGCTGGCCGATTGCCAGTCCACCGATCCGCGGGTGTCCGAGCTGTTCATTGTTGAGGGCGACTCGGCCGGCGGTTCGGCGAAGCAGGGACGCGACCCAAGGACGCAGGCGATCCTGCCGATCCGGGGCAAGATCCTCAATGTGGAGAAGGCACGGATCGATCGGGTGCTCAAGAACAACGAGGTGCAGTCGCTGATCACTGCGCTGGGCACCGGTATCCACGAAGAGTTCGACATAGACAAACTGCGGTACCACAAGATCATCCTGATGGCGGATGCCGATGTGGACGGTCAGCACATCCAGACCCTGTTGCTGACGCTACTGTTCCGCTTCATGCGGCCCCTGGTGGAGCTGGGGCACGTGTACCTAGCGGCGCCGCCACTCTACAAGATCAAGTGGAACAAGAAGGGCGACGACGCGCAGTACGCGTACTCCGATCGTGAGCGCGACGGACTGATCGCGCTACGCCAAGAGAAGCGGCCGAACGCCAAGCCGGACGACATCCAGCGGTTCAAGGGCCTCGGCGAGATGAACTACCCGGAGCTGTGGGAGACCACGATGAACCCCGGCACCCGCACGCTGCGGCAGGTCACCCTCGATGACGCGGCAACGGCAGATGAGCTGTTCAGCGTCCTCATGGGTGAGGACGTCGAGGCGCGCCGCTCGTTCATCCAGCGAAACGCTAAAGATGTTCGGTTCCTGGACATCTAACCGTGCCCGACGGTAAGCCTCGCTGGGCCTGACCGGGCGTTATCCACATGTCCCACAGCGGTTATCCACACGACATTTGCCAACAACAGATCCGCGGACTGTCCGCGGCGAGCGATGAGGTTTGACTGTGACCGACCCTGAAGAGCCCATGGACGACGGCGTTGACGGTGTTGACGCCGACGGTGTTGACGCCGACGAGGGCGGCGTCGGTTTCGGCGGCGTGACCACGGCCGGCGGGCGCATCGAGCCGGTCGGCCTCGAGGTGGAGATGCAACGCTCCTACCTCGACTACGCGATGAGCGTCATCGTCGGTCGGGCGCTGCCCGATGTCCGAGACGGGCTCAAGCCGGTTCACCGCAAGATTTTGTACGCCATGTTCGACAGCGGGTTCCGGCCTGACCGCGGTTATGTGAAGTGCGCGCGCGTCGTGGGCGATGTGATGGGTAACTACCACCCCCACGGCGACTCCGCGATCTACGACACGTTGGTCCGCATGGCGCAGCCGTGGTCGCTGCGCTACCCCCTTATCGACGGCAACGGCAACTTCGGCTCCCCCGGAAATGATCCGGCAGCCGCCATGCGCTACACGGAATGCCGGCTCGACCCGCTTGCGATGGAGATGTTGCGGGACATCGATGAGGGAACCGTAGATTTTGGCCCGAACTACGACGGACGTACCCAGGAGCCGGCAATCCTGCCGGCTCGCTTCCCAAACCTTCTGGTCAACGGTTCGGATGGGATCGCGGTCGGCATGGCGACGAAGATCCCGCCGCACAACTTGCGGGAGATCGCTGCCGCGGTGCAATGGTGTTTGGCTCACCCCGAGGTCGACGAGGCCACCACCCTGGACGAGCTCATCAAGATTGTGAAGGGGCCGGACTTCCCGACCGGCGGCCTGATCGTGGGTACCACGGTCATCCAGGACGCCTACCGCACCGGACGCGGGTCGATCCGCATGCGTGCGGTCGTCGAAGCCGAAGAGGACAAGCGGGGGCGTACCTGCCTCGTCGTCACCGAGCTGCCGTACCAGGTCAACCCGGACAACGTCGCCGAGCGCTGCGCGGAGCTGGTCCGCGAGGGCAAGCTCGCCGGGATCGCCGACATCCGGGACGAGTCGAGCGGTCGTACCGGCATGCGGCTCGTGCTCGTGCTCAAGCGTGACGCGGTTGCGAAGGTGGTGCTGAACAACCTCTACAAGCACACCCAGCTGCAGGAGACGTTCGGTGCGAACATGCTCGCGTTGGTCGACGGGGTGCCCCGCACCCTGAATCTGGCTCAGTTCATCCGCCACTACGTGGCCCACCAGATCGAGGTCGTTGTCCGGCGGACGGCGTACCGCCTGCGCAAGGCCGAAGAGCGGGCGCACATCCTGCGCGGCCTGGTCAAGGCCCTGGACATGCTCGACGAGGTCATCGCGCTCATCCGGCGCTCACCGACGGTGGAGGACGCGCGAAACGGCCTGGTCCAGCTGCTCGAGATCGATGAGATCCAGGCGACCGCGATTCTCGACATGCAGCTGCGACGGATCGCCGCACTCGAGCGGCAGAAGATCGTGGACGAGCTCGGCGATATCGAGATCAGGATCGCTGAACTCCAGGACATCCTGGCCAAGCCGGAGCGCCAGCGCAAGATCGTCTCGGATGAGCTGGCGGAGATCGTCAACAAGTGGGGCGACGAGCGCCGTACGCGGATCATCCCGTTTGACGGCGAGGTCTCGATGGAGGACCTCATCGCGCGGGAGGACGTGGTCGTCACCATCACCCGGACCGGGTACGCGAAGCGGACCAAGACCGACCTCTACCGCTCCCAGCGCCGGGGCGGCAAGGGCGTGTCTGGTGCGACGCTGCGCCAGGACGACATCGTCAGCCACTTCTTCGTGTGCTCCACGCACGACTGGATCCTTTTCTTCACGAACAAGGGTCGGGTCTACCGGGCCAAGGCGTACGAACTACCTGAGGCGAGCCGGGTGGCGAGGGGTCAACATGTGGCGAACCTCCTTGCGTTCCAGCCGGACGAGCAGATCGCCCAGGTGATCGAGATCCAGAACTACGAGGTCTCCCCGTACCTGGTCCTCGCCACCAAGAAGGGTCTTGTCAAGAAGACGTCACTTACCGAGTTCGACTCGAACCGCTCCGGCGGTATCATCGCGATCAATCTCAAGGATGACGACGAGCTAGTCGGCGCTGCGCTCATCGCCCCGAACGACGACCTGCTGCTCGTGAGCAAGCGCGCTCAGGCGATCCGGTTCAAGGCTGATGACGAGGCCCTGCGCCCCATGGGGCGCGCCACGTCGGGTGTGATAGGCATGCGCTTCACGCAAGACGACGAGCTCTTGGCCATGGAGGTGGTTCGCGGCGGTATGGACGTTCTCGTGGCGACTGATGGCGGATATGCCAAGAGGACACCGATAGACGAGTACCCCGTGCAGGGCCGGGGCGGCAAGGGGGTGCTGACCGCTAAGATCACGCAACGGCGGGGCGGGTTGGTCGGCGCTGTGGTAATAAGTCCTGACGACGAGCTCTTCGCTATCACTTCAAACGGTGGTGTAATCCGTACTCCGGTGAAGCCCGTACGGCGGACACGTGACCGGAACACAATGGGGGTCAAGCTTATGGACCTGCCGGACGGCGTGACCCTGGTGGCTATAGCCCGCAATGCGGACGAGCCCGACGAGTTACCTGGAACGACACAGCAGGACTAGAGCGGACCATACGGGCTGGACCCCAACGAACAGGATTGGTCGATGACGGAGACACAGGCTAAGTCGGGAGCAGCGGGGGCCTCGACTCAAGCGGACGACCCACCGGTCGAGGCCCCGACGACCACCGAAACGGGCACAACGGAGTCGCCGGCCAGCCGTTCCGAGGATGGCCTCGATTCTCCGACGAACGTGATCCGGCCCGCCGTGGCGGAATCGACGGGCTCGACCGGCTCGGCGTCCATGTCCGCGTCTGCCTCGGCTGGTGGCGGGTCCGGTGGCGGCAGGGCTGAGTCTGGCCCGGTCGGCGAATCGGCCGCGGAGGTGGTTGCCGACAGATCCGCCAGCACGCCCACCGCTGGTGCCGCCGTACCGGCGGCTTCTTCGTCTTCGTCTTCGTCTTCGCCTCCGCCGATCTGGCCCGCGATGTCGCCGCCGCCGTCTACGCCTTCGTCTGTGCCCCCGTCGTCCAAGCCGTCGTCGTCCACGCCCCTGTCGTTCGCTGGCGCGGCGCCGACGGAACGGGCCAAGAGCCCGTCTGGGGGCGGCTACACGCCGACGCCGACGCCGGCGACCGCGCCGAGCCCCACACCGGTGCCGGTGCCGGTGCCAGCGACGTTGCCGACCCCGGTCGGGAAGGTCCCCCCTGCCCCTGCCCCTGTGGAGGCCGAGGAGGCCAAGGTCTCGGAACCCACGGCGCGGATCGCACCGAGTGCATCGCCTTTTGTGCCGGTTGTCGCCGTGCCGGCCGCGGGTGGAACCGGAGCTGGCGGCTCGAGCTCCACAAGCTCGCAGCCATCGAACAAAGGGCCGATGTCGAGAAGCCCGTACAGCGCCAGCGCGTCCGCTACGGGCACCGCAACGGTGCCTCCGGTCTCGGGTCCGGCGTCGGGCACCGCCGCGGTCGCCGCAGCCGTATCGCCGCCGGTGATCGCGCGCGCGTCGGTCGCCGCACCGGGAAGGACCAGCGTCACCGGCACTGGCCTGCGTCAGACGACTGGAGCGACGTCGATCGTCGGCGCTCCGCCTCGGCCTGGCGGCGCCGGGGCGGCAGTCGGCGCCGCCCGGGTCTCGGACGCAGTACGTTCTGCGCGGGCAACCGTCGCCGGCGCAGCGACCCGCGGTCCCCGACGCGCGCGGTTGCACCTCAAGCGCATTGATCCGTGGTCGGTCATGAAGTTCTCGTTCGCCGTCTCGTTGGTGCTCTTCGTTGTGGCGATCGTCGCGACGTCGGTGCTCTACCTCGCGCTCGATGCGATGAATGTGTTCGCGAGCATCAACGAAGCGTTCGCGGACGTGACCGGCCAGGCAGGCACTGCCGCGGACGCATTCAAGATCACCGCCAAGGGTGTCATCGGGACCTCCGTGCTTCTCGGTGCGGTCAACATGGTGCTCTTCACCGCCCTGATGACGCTGGGTGCGTTCGTCTACAACGTCTGCGCCGACCTCGTGGGCGGCATCGAACTCACCCTCTCCGAGAAGGAGTAGCCCGTCGTCGACCTAGGGCGCAGTCGCGTGGTTTGATCTCCGATCACGCGACTACGCCCTAGATCACGCGATGTTTCTGGGTGCTATCCCGGGTTTGGGGACGGCTACGCTGTGCGGTAACGTTTCTCGTCGCGTCACGGGGGCTATAGCTCAGTTGGTTAGAGCGCAGAGCTGATAACTCTGAGGTCGATGGTTCGATTCCATCTAGCCCCACTCCCCATCACGAACCGTGAGGTGGTCCGCGACATGTGGAAGAAACTGTTCATTCTCGTCGGCCTGGTCGGCGCCGCGGTGTTCGTGGCCAAGAAGGTCAAGGACGCCAACGACGAACGCGCTCTTTGGCATGAGGCGACCACCGCGCCCGACCTCCGCTAGTCGACCCGCCCGAGACCTTGGTGGTTCGTGGTTGCTATGGCGCCACCAGGTACCAGGATCTGCGCGGGTCCAGGGGCCGTAGCTCAATTGGCAGAGCACCGCCTTTGCAAGGCGGGGGTTAGGGGTTCAAGTCCCCTCGGCTCCACAAGCACATTCGTGTGCATTGCGAGATCATCTTGTAGCCATCGGTGTAGCCAGGCCTACACGTCCCAAAGATCGCCTCGCCGCGAGGAGCAGATGGGTTTCAATCGGGCTCGCTCTAGTCCTACTCGCCGTCGGCCGCAGGGACGCCGTCGGCATCCGTTCGCCCGTGAAGCCGATCCCGGGTCGCCTTGGGCGCCTTGAGGTTCGACGCCGACTCCTTTTGCCGTGCGTCGATCACAACAGCTTCGATCTTGGCCGGCCCGTTCTCCGAAGCCATCTCTGTGGCCCTGCGGACCTTGTCGATCCGCTCGGGCGCCATTTCCGCGTCCGTGAAGGCCACCGCGACGAAGACCGCGGCGTTGGCGCCCTCCGCGAGAGCATAGGTCGGCGTCTGCTCGAGGATGCCGTCCCAGAAGCCGGAATTCCTCATGAGCTTGATCTCGACAACGGCTTTGGCACTCCAGCCCACGGCGAACTTGAAGTCAACCGGTCCACGCCCGGCGTTCGACTCCCCAGTCAGGTCGATGTTGTTTGCTCGGCAGTAGTGGATCGCGCAACTACGGAACAGGGCCTGGACGATCTTCTCGCTGCGGGGGACCGTCCGGTTCCAAAGGAGTTGCCAGCCGTCTTGGTGCTCGATGTTGTGGGCAAACGCCTCCACGATGCTGAGCACAAAACCTGGAAACTCGTCGGGCCGTGTGGCCACGAACGCGAGGGGCGACCGTCTGGCCAGTTCTGCGCCGTGCTCGTACCACAGCGTGAGCAGCTTCGGGTCGCCACTCACGGAGTAGGGACGATGGTCGACGGTCTCAAGATCTGAGAGATACGCCGCGGCGAGATCCGGGTGTTGCTTCGCGAGGGTCGCCTTCATGTGACGCGTCGCTTTTGTCGCGATGTCATAGTTGAAGTCGCGGCGAAGCTCCTCTCCCTTGTTCTCCCAGGCGTAGTCCCAGAACGCGTTAGGACTCGCGACCGGGATGTCCTTCAGGAATCGCTCAGGCACAAGTAGGACCGGCCGCTCGCGGCCGACGAAGGGATTCACCGGCAAGGCGACCTCTCGCATGCACCAGCGTGCGCCCTGTTCGTCCCACGCTGCGTTTCGTACTCGGAACCGCTTCATCGAGACGTCGTGCCTTGCACAGACCTCCTGGGTGTACTCAATGAAGTACGACTTCAGGATGTTGCACACAGCGTCGCTGATGCGATCCAGGCCGACGCCGCCCTGGAATAACACGAGCATCTCCATGTGCTCGATGCTCTCGATGCCGAGGCCGATGGCCGTCCTGGCACCCTCCAGCATGCCAAGCTGCAAGCCGCTGCCTGACCCTGAGCCGTTCGGCGACCCCTCCGCCATTCCGAGGCAGAACTCGGCGGTCTCGGGGAACAGCAGGAGACCCTTCGCCTGACCCCACGCAGGGGACTTCTCGTTGCCCTTCGAGGTCGCGACGAGACCGAGGACCAGGGCGAAGAAGTGCAGGATGTGGTCGTGTGCTGACGACCACCGGGGCTCTGTGTCGTCGTAGATTAGAAACGGATCGACGAACAACTTCGTGTCTGCCGGTAGATACGTGTCGAACCAGTCGTCCTCATCCGTGCGACTGATCCCGTACAGCTCGCTAAACCGCACCGGGGCTCCTCTCAGACCGCTACCGCGCGCGACATTCGCGCGGGCAGGCTGAACGGGCACCCATCAATTCGGTCAGAGCCTCTTCAAGATCAGAGGCAAGACATGTAAGGTCTCGGGAGCGAGCGGCAATTCGCAACGAGGCCCCGGATGGGGGGTACCGGTCCCGGTATCTGCCCACCGGGGTCTCGGCGTTCCAATGATCAGCGTACGTCGCGCTCTGTAATCACACAAACCGCCGCCGTCGCTCAGCCCTCACGCACATCTTGTGGCATCTATGTTGATCAACACCGACATCATGTGGTCAACGTGTCACACTCAGGAGTTGCACCGATGGACTTCACTTACGCAGCGTCATCCATCGATTAGCAGTATCAATCGGATTTGTCGGTGTTTCGTTTAGGCCTCCGAGAGCTCGGTCAATGGCGTCAGCGGCCGACCGTGCCGTCCGGGGCAGGACGTGCCCGTATGTATCGGCGGTAAGCCGAATCGTCGAGTGGCCAAGTAAATCCATCACCGTTCGCAACTCCTGGCCCTGGTCGAGGAGGAAGGTCGCGAAGGAATGGCGCAAATCGTGTAGTCGCAGCCACTCCAGGCCCGCCGCAGTCCGTGCTTTCTCGAAGCGCCGGTTGACATTGCGGGGCTCCATCGGCTTCCCGATCGTGTTTGCGAAGACCAGGTCCTCGTCCTCCCACAGTTCCTTGGCCGCCACCCGCTCCTTGACCTGGCGGGCCCGGTGGACCTCCAGCGCACTGCGGGCTATGCCGGGAAGGGGAATCGGCCGAGCCGAGCGATGAGTCTTCGGCGGCACGAACTGGAGTCCGCCGTCGACGCGCTGGAGAGTGCGCCGGACGTAGAGAGTGCCTCCAGCCAGGTCGACGTCAGACCAGCGGAGCCCGAGCACCTCACCGCGGCGAAGCCCGGTCGCGATGGCCACGACGAAAAGACCTTCTAGTCGGTCGCCGACCAGTTCGCCCAAGAGCGACTTGGCCTCGACGGGGGTTAGGGCCCGACGCTCCAGTCGTCCGAGGCTCGGCGGCTTCGCTGATTTGGCGACGTTACGAGGCACGAGGTCGAGCCGTTCCGCATCGCTTAATGCGGCACGCAGCACGCCGTGAATCTTGATAATCGTTGCCGGCGCGAGCCGACCCCGGAGCATGGTCAAGAACCGTTGAACGTCCCGAGCATTGAGGCGGTCGAGCCGGATCTTTCCCAGGCCCGGCCCAAGGTGCGTGTTGAATACCTCGCGATAGCGTCTCTGCGTTGAAGCACGTGTGCCGTCATGCGCCTTCACGTCGTTCAACCACTCTGCGAGCCACGCCGCCAGTGTGCGGGGCGGCGCGCCTAGGTCGACGCCGAGCTGGAGCTGACGGCGGAGATCGTCGCGCTTACCAATCGCCTCTTGTTCCGTCTTGCCGTAGACCACACGGCGCCGGCGTTTGCCGTCGATCCAGCCCAGGTCGACAGCAGCGACCCACATACCGTCGGCTCGCTGGTACACAGACCCTTCGCCGTGAGCGCGGCGACGCTTGCCGGTCACGCTGCCCATTCCTCGGATGATGCGAGGAGTTCTTCGATCGCGCTGATGGGGATGAGTCGCGCTCGACCGACCTTCACAGAACGAAGGCGCCCCGAGCGCATCAGTACATAGATGGTGTCTCGGCATACACCGAGAACTAATGCGGCCTCGGCCGGACGAACGCTTCGCCTGTTCATTGCTCTCCTGATCGGGGTAGCGAACCGAAGGCACAGGCCTCCGGTTCGCGCGGTGGATGTCCGGGGAATTCGTCTGTTCGGTTGTGGTGCCTAGTGAGTGGTGGCGCTGGCCATTGGAGCCGCCCGCACCGGACGGTCGAAGTGGCGCTCAAGAATAGGTCCACTGTGGAGTTTTCAAATGACAATCACGCCCTGACGGGGTCGGGCAGTCCGGCGGGGCGGCGTTTGCGGGCGGCGTCGGCGGCCATTGCTGCGAGCGCAGCATCTCCGGTGGTGAGCCATCCGGTGCCGGTGTAGTGCCACCGTCCGATGACCAGGCCGGCGTCGTCGTCGTCAAGGTTGGCGAGCTGCTCTGGGGTGAGTCCGCGGGCGATGGCTCGCGCCACTCGGACTCGGGCGCCGCGAAGTTTGCCGAGGGTGCAGGAGTAGCGGCGGGACTTGCTGGAGAAGTGGCCGCCGAAGCCGAACATGTGGGCCCATTTGCGCATCCGCGCGAACGGCCGGTCCGCCTGGTCGAGCAGCTTTAGCCCGGGGATGTATCGGCCGAGCCGCCAGCAGGAGCCGATGAGCCGCCCGACGTGGCTGGTCGAGTTCCGGTATGAGTCGATGGTGTCGCGGGTGATGCGGCACGCGGCGAGGCCGGCGGCTTCGCTGCCTTTGGTTGCGTACTTGGCCATGTAGCCGGCGACGTGGCCCTCGGTGAGGTCGCCGCCATCCAAGCCGCGTCGGATGACTTTGACCACCAGCTGCTCGCCCCACACGATGGGCCACCCATCGGGCCGGTCGGGATGACCGGGGGACTGGATCTTCACCTCGCGCGCGGCTTGGGCGACGAGTTCCGCAAGCCGCTCCGCCGACAGGACGGGCATGGCGGTGCCGTCGGGCAGCTCGAGCGCGGGTGGGGGCAGGATCGCGTCGGGATGGTCTGGGTCGTAGCCGTCGAAGCGGATCAGTGCGTGCAGGTGGATCGCGGCGCGGGCTTGCACTTCGGCAATCTTCACAAACGACAGCCTGGTGATCTTGTCGAGGGTGTCGCCGAGTTCAACGGCGGCGAGGCGGCGCAGGCGCACGATGGTGCGGTCCCACAGTTGGGGAACGAGGTGGTTCCAGACGACCTGGTGGTCGTGGTCGTAGCAGTCCAGGCACAGCGGCTGACCGATGCGCCGGTCGGTCTCGTGGTGGGCGTACGGGCAGGACAGCGGCCGCCCGTGCGGACAGGTTGGTTTGTCGCGGCGGGGCCTACACGGCTTGGGCTTGCCGGTGGCGGGATTGACGACGCGGCCGTGGACGGGGCCGAACGAAGGGGCGGTGAAGGTGGGGAACACGGCCGGGTGTCGGGTGGCTGTGTCCGGCACTCCCTTACCGCCGGACAGGCCGGCCCTGATGAGTTGGTACGTGTCCCATCGGTAGACCTCGGCGCAAGACGGACACAGGGTGGCGTAGCGGGTTCCGCACGGCTTGTAGAGGATGTGGTCGGGTAGGTCGTCGGTGCTGAACCGGTCGACGATGGCGCCGGATCCGTCGAGGGTGGTGACCTCGCCGCGCAGCCGGATCGGACGCACACAGCCACGTAGTCGGGCGGCCTGGGCGAGCCAGACGCCGAGGCCGGGTCGGGCCGCGCGGGCGAACAGGCCGTGCGGGTCGGCG
>Ga0209889_1000323_pt1 | contig 12716 bp, 7 predicted proteins | sample GWRWN1_0_10_FD_187233 | JGI IMG/M metagenome (GOLD analysis project Ga0209889, IMG submission 187233) | Riverbed sediment microbial communities from areas with no vegetation in Columbia River, Washington, USA - GW-RW N1_0_10 (SPAdes)... | ecosystem: Environmental > Aquatic > Freshwater > River >... | reverse complement strand
TGTTGCCGCTTCCAGGGGTCTCCGCCCGGGGATACCAGCCGGTCCATCACGGCGACGACGTCCAGCAGGCGGGCGCCGGGCGGATCCCACGATCCGTACATCAGCTCCAGTTCGGCCAGTTCGGGCTCCCGGGCCAGTCTCAGGCCCAGTTCGCGGGCCAAAACCTCGTCCCCGGTCGGGCCCGCGAGCCACACGATCGTGCCGTGCTCCGCGAGCGCGTCGAAGACGGCCGCCGCCTCGGCCGGGATGATGCTGACCCGGGCGCCGACCGTGCGCAGCGCCGCGGCCAGGTCGCTCTCGGTCGAGGCGAAGACCGGATGAGTACGGACAAGGTCCCACGCCTGCGCGGTCAGGAGCCCGGCCGGCAGCCGCGGCGACGTCACCAACAGGACGATCCGGCCCACGGGAGCGCGTCAGCCCAGGTCGCGGACCGCGTCGGAGGCCGGCTCGCCCATCTGGAGTACCACAAGCGGCTCGCCCGAACCGAGATCGCTGACAGTGAACTCCATCGGTCGGTACCGGGGATTTACCCTGACGTCGCCGTCGTTGACCATTTTGGTCAGCGTCCGGTTGACGGCGACCGCCTGCTGCAGCCCGGTGTCCGCGGCCAACTGGTCCTTGATCTGGCTCAGCGGCACCTCCACCAGACCCTTGGCCTTCGCCCGATCGTAGATCTGCTGAAGCTCGGCATCCGTGGGTGCGGCCGCGCTCGTGACCGGTATCCCGGCCAGGCAGGAGTACATCTTGGCGCGTTCACGGGCATAGTCGGAGTTGGGCGGCACCTGGTCGACTGCCGCGATCTGTTCCGGGGTGATGTCGGTGCTGGCAAAGCCCTGCTCCGCCTGGAGCTTCGCGCACACGTTTGCGAGTACGAGGGTTGTCACGACATCCGACCGCGACGGCTTGACCTCGCTCGCACTCGCGAAGGGCGCCGGCGTCGGCGCCGGCGTCGGCTGAGCCGAAGGCTGCGGGCCCGCGGCCGCCTGCTGCGCCGCCGCTTCTGTCTTCAGCGCCTGGGCGTTGTCGAAGATCTGATCGACCTGTGCCTCCGTGATGTTCTCGCTCCCGACGTATGCGGCGACCCCCGGGTCGGACTGGCAGCCGGTCAGGGCGAGGCCAGCACCGAGAGTGAGCACGGCGACCACACAGCGTACGGCGGCGCGACCGGCGGCGGCGCGACGGACGGCGGCGCGACGGACGGGCTGCATGGGCGCCACTCTTCCATCCCCGATGGTCCGCCGCCGCGTCGGGGGCGGCCCGCGGCTCCCGGAGTCAACCTTGGAAACTCTGACAAGCCACTAGACGCCGCGGGCCTGACCAGGCAGCATGATCCGACCAACGGGTAATACAGACAGGGATCAACATGACGGGCAAGGTAGCCGACCGCGTCGGGCTGACCGCGTCCGGTCTCACGGGGTTTGCGCCGCGTGACGTCCGGTCCTGGCTGGAGCGCCTGCGGGCAGGCGGTCTCGACCCGAGCGAGTCCGCGGCGACGCTCCTACTCGTCTACCGCCTCTGGCTGATCGGGCTTCTACTCAAGGCGCTGGGCTCGGGCTGGGACGTGGCGTGGCACTTCCGCTTCATTCGCGACGACTTCGCGCCGCCGCACAACGTGAACCTGCTCGGCGATGGGCTGGTGATCCTGCTCGTCCTGTTCCACTGGTACACCCGATTCGGCGTGGACAAACTCACCCTCCGCCTGATGGTGGGCGGAATCGCCCTCTTCGTGGGCTCCGCTCCGGTCGACGTGATCAACCATCGGATCAATGGGCTCGACATCACCGCGTGGAGCATCACGCATTTCGGCCTTTACATCGGCACCGGCATCGCGATCGCCGGCGCGATCCGAGGCTGGCGGCTCCACTCATCTGGTTTGTCCAGCCGTTCCTTCATGCTTGGCGCGCTCTGGTTCTTCTTCCTGGAGAACGTGCTCTTCCCGAACCAGCATCAGGAGTACGGCGTCAAAGAGATCGCCTCCTGGGACCGGAACCCGGGCAAGCCGTACGCCGAGGGAGAACTGCTCGAATTCGCGGCCCAGCAGATCGGCAAACCGGTCAGCCGGGACTCGCTGGTGCATTTCTCGCTGCCCGTGCCCCCGTGGGTTTACCCACTCTGGATCGTGGCCGCGGCGATGCTGACACTGCTAATCGCCCGCCGAAGCGTGGGGCTGCGCTGGACGGCCACGACGCTTGCCCTGGCCTACGTAGCCTGGCGCTGCGTGCTCTGGCCGCTGCTCGCGGTGGCCGACTTCCCGACCTCCGCCGTGCCGTTCCTCCTGCTGGCGGGCGCGCTCGTGATCGACGTCATCTGCCTGATTGGCCTCCCCTGGCTCGCGGAGGCGGCGATCGGCGCCGTGCTCGTGACGGGTGCCGTCTACCTCGGCGGGTACGTGCAGTCGTACGCGCTCGTGGCACCGCCGATCGGCTACTGGTCCGCCCCGGTGGCGGCGACGATCCTCTTCGCGTGCTGGGCCTTTGTCGGGGCCCTCCGCACCCGCCTCCACATCGAACTCTTCTAAACTAACTAACGTGTGTGGTTGTGCTCGCTGGGGCGATCAGGACCACACACAATCATTGGAAGATGCATTCAGGGCGCGCGCACCGCTTGGGCGAACCCGTCCAGCCGCCGAGTCGCAGCACGGACGCGACCTCGCTGGCGACCTCGCACGGATAGGACTCCACATCGCCAAGGCCGTACCGCAGCGGCCTATCTCCGCCCACGACTGTGGCGTTGTCGCGCCGGTGGTCTCTCCATCGCTTGTTGTCTGGGTGCGCGGCTCGTCCGTCGAGTTCCACGCGGGTGCGATAGCGCCGGTAGTTCACGTCGTCGTAGAGCTTGCCTCCGTCACGGTAAACAGGCGCCTGACGGTCGGCGGCTGGAAGTCCATGAGGTCCGCTCAACGTCGCGCAGGTACCTCAGCTCGAGAACCGAGTGGCATCCGGTCGAGACGTCGTGAAGCGCCGACTGAAGCAGGCGCCTCCAGCGCACGCGTCGTCGCTGGCGCATGGACGAGAGGAGCCTGTCCGCCGTGGTGACCCGGGCACCCACCGCACGCGCCAACCAGCCGACGGCATCCTCAACACGGCGCGCCGTCTGCGTTAGGTCGATGATGGTGTCCTCGACGCGGGTCTGGGGCGGGGTCCGGGTCGGGTGCCGGCCCAGCACCGCGCGCCGCGAGCGGTGAATCACCACACCGGGGATCCGAAATGGCGTCCGGCTGGCGGGCACGGTCACGTGGACACAACCAGCCGGCCGATCGACCAGGCCGGCCAACTCGGCTGCTGTTTCGTGGCTTAGCGCCGCGCCATCGCCAGCCTTGAGAGCAGCCGCCCAGAGAAGGCTCCTGCGCGGGAGTGGTCCATTGAACGTTGCGTAGACTCCGGTGAATATTCGGCGCCATCGACCCGAGCGAAGGTTCGCCTGGATGTTGGCCTTGGTTAGCCCCGACGCCAGCGCTTGCGACCGGGTCACCACGCCAGCCTGATTGCGGGCCAGATCACCGGGCACAGCAGGCATCGTGCACGGCGCCAACGGCCGCGTCCACCTGCTTGCCGACGCCTGTGGATAACTACGGCCCTGTGGACGAGCTTGCTCCCAGCCAACGTGTGTGGTTGTGCTCGCTGGCGCGATCATAACCACACACGTTCATGTGGACGGCTGGCCAAGCATGATGGTCAGCAGTTCCTCGCACCACTGCAGGAGTGCGACGTCGCGGACGGGTTCGCCTCCCACTCGCTTGGTCATCGGGCGCACCACGGAGACCTGGTCAGCGACCACCTTGTAGACGGCGTCCGGGTAGTACCGCTTCAACCGGAGCTGCTTCGAGTCCGGCAGCGGCATGGGGGCGAAGCGAATGTGCCGGCCCTGCAGCGAGACGTCGGTGAGCCCATGCGTACGGGCCACCAGACGGAATCGCGCCACGGCGAACAGGTTCAGTACCTGCTCGGGCGGTGCGCCGTACCGGTCGCGCATCTCGACCTCGACCTCGGCGAGCCGTTCGGCGGACTTGGCCTCGGCCACCTTGCGATACATCTCGAGCCGAAGCCGCTCCACGCCGATGTACTCGTGCGGCAGGTGAGCGTCCACCGGGAGGTCGATCTTGACGTCGGCGATCTCCTCGGGAGCCTCTCCCTTGAATTGCTGCACCGCCTCGCCGACCATGCGCACGTAGAGGTCGAAGCCAACGCCCTCGATGTGGCCGGACTGCTCCCCCCCGAGCAAGTTGCCCGCTCCACGGATCTCGAGGTCCTTCATGGCCACGTACATGCCGGCGCCAAGTTCGGTGTGCTGGGCGATGGTGGCCAGGCGCTCGTGGGCGTGCTCGGTGAGCGGCCGGTCGGGCGGGAAGAGGAAGTACGCGTACGCCCGCTCCCGCGCGCGCCCGACCCGTCCGCGGATCTGGTGCAGCTGCGCCAGCCCGAGCAGATCGGCCCGCTCGACGATGAGGGTGTTCGCGTTGGGGATGTCGAGGCCGGACTCCACAATGGTCGTACAGACCAGGATGTCGTAGTTCTTCTCCCAGAACGCGACCATGGCCTTCTCGAGCGCATCTTCGCCCATCTGGCCGTGCGCGACACCGATCCGGGCCTCCGGCACCAGTTCGCGCAGCCGCCGCGCCGCCCTTTCGATGGTCTCCACCCGGTTGTGGAGATAGAAGACCTGCCCGTCGCGGAGCAGCTCGCGGTGGATCGCCGCGGTCACCTGCCGGTCATCCTGAGCACCCACAAACGTGAGCACGGGATGGCGCTCCTCCGGTGGCGTGGCGATCGTGGACATTTCCCGGATGCCCGTGATGGCCATCTCCAGCGTCCGCGGGATCGGCGTCGCCGACATCGACAACACGTCGACGTGCGCGCGCATGCTCTTGAGGTACTCCTTGTGCTCGACACCGAAGCGTTGCTCCTCGTCAACCACGATGAGTCCGAGGTCCTTGAACCGGGTCGATGTTTGCAGCAGGCGGTGCGTCCCGATGACGATGTCCGCCGTCCCGTCGCCGATCTTGGTAAGCGCCTCGGCCGACTCCTTCCGAGTCTGGAACCGGGAGAGCTGGCGGATCTCCACAGGGAACTGGTTCATCCGCTCCGAGAAGGTGTTGTAGTGCTGCTGCGCGAGCAGGGTCGTCGGCACGAGCACAGCCACCTGCTTGCCGTCCTGAACCGCCTTGAACGCGGCCCGCACCGCGATCTCGGTCTTGCCGTAGCCGACATCTCCGCTGATGAGCCGGTCCATCGGCACCGGCTTCTCCATGTCGGACTTGACCTCGTCGATGGCCGACAGCTGGTCGGGCGTCTCTGTGTAGGGGAAGGCGTCCTCGAGTTCGCGCTGCCACGGCGAGTCGGGGGCGAAGGCGTGGCCCTTCGAGTGTTGTCTCGCCGCGTAGAGCTGAATGAGCTGCGCGGCGATCTCGCGCACGGCCGTGCGAGCGCGCGCCTTCGCCTTCTGCCAGTCGCTGCCGCCCATCTTGTGCAGCGCGGGATTCTCCCCGCCGACATACCGGGAGAGGTGGTCCAGCGCGTCGGTCGGGGCGTAGAGGCGGTCACCGGGCTGGCCCCGCTTGCTCGCCGCGTACTCGATCACGAGGTACTCCCGATCGGCCCCGTTCACCGTGCGTTGGACCATCTCCACGTACCGGCCGATGCCGTGCTGCTCGTGTACGACAAAGTCGCCGGCCCGTAGCTCCAGCGGGTCGATCGTGTTACGCCGCCGGCTCGGCATCTTGCCCATGTCCCTTGTGGATGCACCCCGACTGCCGCTGATGTCGGCGCCGGTGATGACGGCAAACCGGCCCGCCTCATCGACGAAACCGTGCGCCAAGCCGCCGGTTGTCACGAGGATCTCGCCAGGTACTGGCGCTGGGTCGACCCGGTCGACCACCCGAACGCCAAGACCGGAGTCGTGGAGAACTTCGGCGGCGCGCTTGGCCGGCCCGTGGCCCTCGAAGATGAGCACGATCCGCCAGCCGTCGCCGGCCCACCGCTTCAGGTCGTCAACGACCCGCCCGGTCTCGCCGTGGTAGAGCGGGACCGGCTGGGCCGACAGAGCAAGCGTCCGCCCGGTGTCGGGGCTTACCGGGGGCAGGACATCTGGTTCCGGCTCGCGCCACGGCTCGTCCTCATACAACGGCGGCGGAGTGGGCTCGGCGACCCCGAACGGGCTCACCGACCACCAGGGCTGCCCGAGCTGGGTCGCAGTCGCTCGCACGTCACCCAGAGTCTTAAATGCCGCGGCGCCCAGATCGACCGGCGCCCTTCCCCCGCCGGCGGCCGCGGCCCAGCTCGCCTGGAGGAACTCGTCGCTAGTACGGACGAGATCGTGCGCGCGAGTACGGATCCGCTCCGGGTCACAAAGCAGCACGATCGTGCCCTCGGGCATGCAGTGCAGGACCAGCTCGAGCGACTCCGAGCCGTCGAGAAGCGCGGGTGCCAGGGACTCCATGCCTTCCACCGGAATGCCGCCGCCGAGCTTGTCGAGCATCTCCGCCAGCTCGGGGTGCTTCTCGGCGAGGGTGCGCGCCCTCGCCCGTACGTCGTCGGTAAGCAGGAGCTCGCGGCACGGCGGCGCCCACATCCGGTCGACCCTGTCGATGGTGCGCTGGTCGGCGACGGCAAAGGTGCGGATCTCCTCGATCTCGTCGCCCCAGAACTCCACCCGCAGCGGATGCTCGTCGGTCGGCGGGAAGACGTCGAGGATGCCGCCGCGGACGGCGAACTCGCCGCGCTTGGTGACGAGGTCCGCGCGGGCGTACGCGATGTCAGCCAGCCTGTGCACGACCGCGTCAAGATCGGCCGTGGCACCGGTGCGAAGTTCGACCGGTTCGAGGTCGCCCAGACCCTTGAGTTGGGGCTGCAGGACCGACCGCACCGGGGCGACGACGACGCGTAGCTCGCCGGTCGCCTCGTCCGGGTGGGCCAACCGGCGCAGCACTGCCAGCCGGCGCCCTACGGTGTCGCTGCGTGGAGAGAGCCGTTCATGCGGCAGCGTCTCCCAGGCCGGGTAGACGGCGACCCGTTCGGCCGCGATGAGGTCGGAGAGCGCTACCGCGAGGTCCTCGGCCTCACGGGTCGTCGCGGTTACCACGAGGACCGGCCGGCCGGTGCCGCCCCGGTCCGGATCAGCGGCCAGCACGGCGGCGACGATTGGGCGCAGCGACGCCGGCGCGGTGAGATCCACCTGGTCGGCGTCGGCGGAGGGGTCGGCGGCGAGCGCCCGGGCGCGGGCGAGGGCGGGATCGTCGAGGGCCGCGGTCAGCAGTCCAGCGAGCAACATCGGCATCTCCAACCGGTAGGTGGGCACGCGCGACTGCCCCCTGCCGAGCGCGACAGGGGGTGTTCGACGTGCCCCACCAGCCTAACGCGCGTCGGGCAATGACCGTGCGACGCGGCCGGCACCAATTGACCATTACGTCGATCATGACCTGGAGGTCATGATCGACGCTGTTTGGCGACGGTCAGATCATGATCACGGAGATCTTGATGCATCAGTAGCGAACGGAGATGCGGCGGGCTTGGCCGTCGACGCCGATCGTGCCTCCATAGGGGACGATCAGTTGCGGGTCGTGTGTGTCCGATGTTGAGCTCGATGACGGACAGGAACCTTAGATGATTTTGTGCTGCTGGGGCCACCCGCATCATCCAAGATCACACGTAACGCGCACGACGACGTTCGCCTGACCCGACAGTCAAGAACAGTCGGCTTCCCGATAGTTGGCGGGACAACTAAGTCCGGCGGACGTCGCTACTGTGCCCCTCTCGGTCGTCAAAAAGCGGCCCGGGCTACCAGAAGGAGAACCCTTGAAGACCAAGCAAGTATTGGGTGTAATCGGCGCGCTGGCGCTTACCGGACTCAGCACGCTGATCCTGGCTAGCCCCGCTCAGTCGGCCCCACCTACCTGCAAGGTGAGCACGACAACGCTCACAAACCGTCCCGACAACGGGTTGAACGGTGACTGGGCGTACGACTCCTTCACGCGCAAAGTAACGATCTGCACGGTAGAAGAGCCCGCCGGAGCCCCTTGGCTCTACAAGGCGACGGTGGAGGACACGGGGACCTTCGTCACGATCGGCGGAGCGACCCTGTCTCCAGGCGTGACCCCGGGGGTTCCGCTCGCTGGAGGCGTTACCGGAACCATGACCGGCGGCTTCTCGGGACAATTCAGCGCGCCTGCCGACTTCGGCTTCGCTTGGAACGTTCACCACAACAAAACCTATGACGGAGCGCCGGGGGGGTCGCAGCCCGATGCCAACGATCCGTCGACCAGTTGGTGGATCGCTACCCTCTTTGGTGGGATTGAGCAACTCATCAACGACTGGTCCTGGACCTACAAGACCTGCAACGAGCAGTGGATCAACAACGAGGACACCAACGCTAACGAGGACGGCGGGAACATCACCGGTGCAGTCCCCTGCCCGACCCGGACGACCCCCACACCCGCGCCCGCGCCCGCGCCCGGTAACGGCGGACTGGCCGACACCGGCTCCAACGTCACGGGCATCGTGATTGCCGGCGGCTCGGCGCTGCTCGTCGGCGCCGTACTGATCGCCTTCACCGCGCGCCGGCGCGCGCGCTCTCACTCCTAAGTCACTACGAATTGACGCCGCCCTGGCACACGCCGGGGCGGCGTCAGCCTTTTGGATCTTGGATGAAATGCGGTGTGATAGGCCCGAGAATCATCCAAGATCCACAGGCTGTGGGCGGCGGACTCAGTAGCGGACGGAGATGCGGCGGCTCGGGCCGTCAACGCGGATCGTGCCTCCATAGGGGACGATCAGCTGCGGGTCGGTGTGTCCGATGTCGAGGTTGAGAACGAGGAGAGCGGACGGGTTGTACGAAGCCAGCGCGCGCTCGAACGCAGAGCGCACGCCATCGGCGTACTGCTTCTTCTCGGCCGCCGACTCGCGCTTCTCACGAGACCAGGCCTGCGGCCGCCCGACGAGGACGGCGGGGAACTGTTCGAGCAGGCCGCGCTCCCCCATGTTGCGCAGGGTCCGGTAGACGTCCTCCGTGCGGGGCATTTCCTCCGATGTCTCCAGGAAGAGCACGCCACCCGCGAAGGTCTCGCTCGGCTGCACCCGGCCAACCTGCAGCAGCCACGAGATGATCTCGATGTTGCCGCCCCAGCTACGCCCATCCACCACGCCGTCGGCGTTGTGCCACGACCATCCCTCCGACGGGAACATCGGCGACTCCACCGCCAGGGCTGGCACGTCGGCCCAGTCGCCGTACTCGTCGGTCCACTCCTTCGGCGGAGTGAGCTCGTGCCAGCCGCTCTCGAACAAGGCCGCGCGTAGCGAAGCCTCGTGGGACGGGTGCAGGCGGCCGCGGCGGCCGAGGTGGACCATGATCGAGCCGCCGTGGTAGCCGACGATGCCCAGGTCGAACAGGTAAGCCAGCAGGTTGGTGTTGTCGCTGTAGCCGAAGAACGGCTTCGGGTTCTCCCGCAGTAAATCAGCGTCGAGGTGTCGCAGCACGGTGATCTGGTCGTCGCCGCCGATGCTGGCCAGGACGGCGGTGATCGTCGGGTCGGCGAAGGCGGCGTGCAGATCGGCGGCCCTGGCTTCGGCCGGGGCGCCCATCACGCGGGTCGTCGGGTACTCCACCGGTTCGAGTCCGAAGGTGTCCCGCAGCCGGCGCAGGCCAAGCTCGTAGACGTCCGGGTAGAGGCCGGGAGAGCCGGCCGAGGGCGAGACGACGGCCACCCGGTCGCCAGGCCTAGGCTTGGGTGGATAGATCATGAGAGCACCCTAGGCATCCGGCGTCACGCTGGCCACCGATATCATCGCCGATGTCCGGACAGCGCCGTCCCCCCCCGTGTTCGGGAAAGGACCCTTGGGTGACGACGGACAGCGACCTCGCCATATCAACAGACCTTGACGCGAACCTCCGCGCGGATATCCGGCGTCTCGGTGTATTGCTTGGCCAGACTCTGGCTCGGCAGGAGGGTCAGCCGCTGCTCGACCTGGTGGAAGAGGTACGGGGCCTGGTGCGCACGGACGGCGCGGCCGCCGCTCGTCGTCTCGCCGAGGTCGACCTCACCACCGCCACCCAGTTGGCCCGGGCCTTCTCCACGTACTTCCATCTCGCGAACATCACCGAGCAGGTGCACCGGGCGCGGGAGCTACGCCGGCAGCGAGCTACCGGCGGAGGCTGGCTGGACCGAGCCGCACAGCTGATACGTGAACGGGGCGTATCGCGCGCCGAGATCGCCGCAGCGGCCGGTCGCCTGGCGGTGCGGCCGGTCTTCACGGCCCACCCGACCGAGGCGGCGCGCCGTTCGATCCTGGCAAAGCTGCGTGCCGTGGCGGATGAGCTGGACGCCGCAGCGGCCCGGATGGCACTCTACGGTTCCGACCCGGCAGACACGGCGCGTGCGGATCACCGCCTCGCCGAGCTCATCGACGTGCTGTGGCAGACGGACGAGCTCCGGCTGACCAGGCCCGACCCGCGGGACGAGGCTCGAAACGCCGTTTTCTACCTGGCCGACCTGGCCGCGGACGCGGCTGCCCAGGTACTCACCGATCTCGCCGCCATCCTGAGCGGGCTGGGAGTGGAGATCGCGCCCACAGCGCGGCCGCTCACGTTCGGCACCTGGATCGGTGGCGACCGGGACGGCAACCCTTATGTGACCCCGGCCGTGACCCGCGATGTGCTGCTGATCCAACACGAGCACGGCATCCGGGCGGTCGAGGCCATTATGGACGGTCTCATCACCGAACTGTCCGTGTCGCGCCGGCTGCGTCCGGTCTCCCTCGACCTGGCGGCGAGTGTCGCCGCGGACCTCGATGCGCTCGGTCCGGCCGTGGGCGAACGGTTCCGGCGCGTCAATGCCGAGGAGACCTATCGTCTCAAGGTGCGCTGCATCCAAGCCAAGCTCGCGCACACCCGATCCCGGCTGGCCAGCGGGGCGCCGCACCGTCCTGGCCACGACTACCACGGTACCGCCGGCGTCGTAGCCGACCTGGAGCTGATCCGCTCGTCGCTGGCTCGCAACGGCGGAGCCCTCTCCGCAAACGGAAGGCTAGCCGAGGCGGTCCGGGTCGTCTCCGCATTCGGGCTGCACCTGGCCACAATGGACGTACGCGAGCACGCCGACGCCCACCATGCCGTGCTGGCTCAGCTCTACGCGACGGTCGGCGAGGTCGGCGACTACGGGGCGCTGGATCGCGCCGCGCGGACAGATCTCTTCGTACGAGAGCTGGCGAGTCGGCGACCGCTCTCGGGCGTCGCCACCGAGCTGACCGACTCGGCCCGCAAGACGTTCGACGTCTTCACCACGATCCGCCAGGTCCAGGACCTCTTCGGTGCCGAGACCATCGAGTCGTACATCATTTCGATGACGCGGGGAATCGACGATGTGTTGGCCGCCGTCGTGCTCGCTCGCGAGGCCGACCTTGTCGATATCCATAGTAGACGATCTCGGATCGGCTTCGTGCCGTTGCTGGAGTCCGGGGCAGAGCTGAACGCGGGAGGCGACCTGCTGGATTCGCTGCTCTCCGTGCCGGCCTATCGAGGATTGGTCCAGGCCCGTGGCGACGTCCAAGAGGTGATGCTGGGCTACTCCGACTCCAATAAGGAGACTGGCATCACCACGTCCCAGTGGTCGATCCACCGGGCGCAGCGAGCGCTTCGTGACGTCGCGGCCAAACACGGCGTACGGTTGCGCCTCTTCCACGGCCGAGGTGGGACCATCGGACGCGGCGGTGGTCCGACCCACGACGCCATCCTGGCCCAGCCATACGGCACGCTCGACGGCGCGATCAAGGTGACCGAACAGGGCGAGGTCATCTCGGACAAGTACACCCTGCCCGTTCTGGCCCGCGAGAATCTCGAACTCACCGTCGCGGCCGTCCTGCAGAGCGCCCTGCTGCACACCACACCACGGACCTCGGCCGAGGACCTCGCCCACTGGGACGCGCTAATGGACGACGTCTCCTCGGCCGCTCACGCGGCCTACCGATCCCTTGTGGACGATCCGGACCTGCCGGCGTACTACTGGGCCGCGACGCCGACCGAACTGCTCTCCGCGCTCAACATCGGCTCCCGCCCCTCCCGCCGGCCGGACGCGGAGGCGGGCCTGGGCGGGCTGCGGGCCATTCCATGGGTCTTCGGCTGGACGCAGACCCGCCAGATCGTGCCCGGTTGGTTCGGCGTCGGTTCGGGCCTTGCCGCGGCGCGGAGGGCCGGCCTGGCGGATCAGGTGAGCGAGATGTACGCGCAGTGGCACTTCTTCCGCACCTTTGTCTCCAATGTGGAGATGACCCTGGCGAAGACCGATCTTGCGATTGCCGAACGCTACGCGAAGGCGCTCGTTCCCGGACACCTGCAGCCGATCTTTGCCAAGATCAAGGACGAGTACGAGCGCAGCGTCGCGGAGATTCTCGCGATCACCGGCGAGTCCGCTCTGCTCGAGTCGCAGCCGGCGCTCGCCCGCACCCTGGCCGTTCGGGACAGCTACCTCGAGCCGCTGCACCACCTGCAGGTCGCGCTCCTCGCCCAACGGCGGGATCTGCCGGTCGGTAGGTCCGACGAGAAGCTCGAGCGCGCCCTGCTCGTGACGGTCAACGGGATCGCAGCAGGCCTGCGCAACACCGGCTGACCCTTCCTTCCCCGTCGATCAAGGGCGTAGTCGCGTGAATGGAGATCGACTCACGCGACTACGCCCTAGATCGGCGAGGAAAGGGAAAGGGGGGTCAGCAGCCGCAGGCTCCGCCGCAGCATCC
>Ga0209889_1000320_pt1 | contig 12731 bp, 13 predicted proteins | sample GWRWN1_0_10_FD_187233 | JGI IMG/M metagenome (GOLD analysis project Ga0209889, IMG submission 187233) | Riverbed sediment microbial communities from areas with no vegetation in Columbia River, Washington, USA - GW-RW N1_0_10 (SPAdes)... | ecosystem: Environmental > Aquatic > Freshwater > River >... | reverse complement strand
GACGGTAGCTCCGGAGCACGCCGCGGCTCACGTAGGCGTAGAGGGTCGCCGGCTTCACGCCGAGCAGGCGCGTGGCCTCCTTGACGGTCAGGTATTCTTCGCCATTCACGCTGATCATGGTGCCGCTTCCGACGCTAGCAGGCCCGGCCGGTCTCGTCCAGGGCCGGCTGGCCGAATCAATCTAAATAAAGTATAATCAATATTAATCAATCTAGCCAGGAGGAGGCGGCGATGGAGACGGCATGGAAGGCGGGGCTCGAAGACGTGATCGCGGCTCGGTCGGCAATCTGCCAGGTCGACGGCGCGGCGGGGAGGCTCTATTACCGAGGCTACGAGATCGGCGAGGTCGCCGGGACCATCCCGTTTGAGGACGTGACGGCGCTGCTCTGGCACGGCGAGCTGCCCTCGCCCGCCGCGTCGGCCCAGTTCGCGTCGCGCCTGGAAGCGGCACGCGGCCTCCCGGCGGCCGTGGCCGACCTGCTCCGGACCCTCCCCCGCGACAGCCATCCCCTGGACGCGCTCCGGACGGCGGTGTCGATGGCCGCGACCGGGGATCCCGACGTCCGCTCCAGCGATCCCGAGGCCAACCTCCGCAAGGCGTTCCGACTTATGACCCTCGTGCCGGAGACGGTCGCGGCCTGGCAGCGGATCCGGACGGGCCGGACGCCCGTGGCGGCGTCGGCCTCGGCGTCGCACGCGGCGTATTTCCTCGAGCTCCTCGAGGGGCGCGCGCCGTCGCGCGAGGTCGCGAGGGTTCTGGACCTGGTGCTCACCCTGCACGCCGACCACGAGCTCAACGCGTCGACGTTCGCGGCCCGGGTCGGCGTCGCTACGCTCACCGATTTCCACGCGGCCATCGTGGCGGCGATCGCGACGCTGAAGGGGCCACGGCACGGTGGCGCCAACGAGGACGTCCTGGCGATGCTGCTCGAGATCGGCGATCCCGCGCGCGCCGAGAGCTATGTCGAGGCGCGCCTCGGGGCGCGGGCCGGGCTGTCCAAGCACGAGCGCGGCGATCCGCGCGTCCGCGTGCCCGGGTTCGGTCATCGCGTCTACCGCGTGGACGACGCGCGGGCGCGGGTGCTCCGGGGGATGGCGAAGTCGATGGCCGAAGCGACCGGCCGGCAGAAGCTCTTCGAGGTCGCCGAGCGCGTCTACGACGCGATGCGAGCCCGGACGACCCTGCCGGTGAACGTCGATTTCTTCTCGGCCGTGGTCTACGACGCGCTCGGGATCCCGCCGGATTTCTGCACGTCGATCTTCGCAGTCGGGCGCGTCGCGGGCTGGTGTGCGCACGCGCTGGAGCAGTTCGCGGACAACCGGCTCATCAGGCCGCGCGCCGAGTACATCGGCGCCGCGCCGCGGTCCCTCGCGGCCGATCAGCGGCGCAGGACAGAGACCTCCATGGCGTCGTCGTCGAAGTCGTAGGCGCGACTGTCGTAGCGGCCACCGGCCCGCACGTGCTCGAGGAAGGAGGCGACGTCGCGGCGGAAGGAGCCTGTGTTGTCTGCGACGACGACGGCGCCGGGGACGAGCTTCGGCTCGAGCTGGCGGAGATAGTCGAGGTAGTCCTCCTTGGCGGCATCGATGAAGGCGAAATCGAAGCGGCCCGGCAGGAGCGGGATCACGCGCAGCGCGTCGCCCGCGACCACCTTCACGCGCCGGTCCAGGCCCGCCTCGGCGACGTTCGCCCGCACGAGGCCGGCCAGGAAGGGATTCGCCTCGACACAGGTGAGCCGGCCGCGGGGCGGCATCGAGCCGGCGATCAGGATCGCCGAGTAGCCGAGCAGCGAACCGAGCTCGATCGCGCGCGTGGGCCGGTGGCGGTCGAGGAGCCGGCGGAGGACTCGGCCCTTGGCCCGGCCGACGATGGGGATGTGCCAGCGCGTCGTGGCGCGGTCCATCAGCGCGAGCATCCGGCGCGCCTGCTTGGTCACGCGCGCGCGGCCGACACGCGGGACGCGACAGTGTCGGGCACCGGGTAGCGTCGCGTGGACTTGCCCGCTTTGACGATCTGGCCGGGGAGCGTCCGGCCGACGATCTCCTGAACTCGGCGCGACACCGCAATCAGCCGGTCGAGGTCGATCCCGGTCTCGATCCCCATGGCGGAGAGGCAGTGGACGAGGTCCTCGCTGCAGACGTTGCCCGAGGCACCCGGGGCGAACGGACAGCCGCCCAGGCCGCCGATCGAGCCGTCGAGGTTCGTGACGCCGTACTCCATGGCGGCCAGGATGTTCGGGATCGCCATCGCCCGGGTGTCGTGCGTGTGCAGCGTCCACTCGATCCCCGGGAACTTCGGCACCAGGTGCTCGAAGACGCGCGCGACCTGCCGCGGGTTCGCCATCCCGGTCGTGTCGGCGAGGCCGATCGCGTGCGCGCCGATGTCGGTCAGGCGCCGCACCACGCTCTCGAGCTGTCCCAGCGGAACGTCGCCCTCGAACGGACAGCCGAACGACGTGGACACGCCGCAGCCCACCGGAACCTTCGCGCGCTCGGCCACCTGCATGACCGCGCGCAGCTTCGCCATCGACTCGGCGATCGTCATGTTCACGTTGGCGAGGTTGTGGCTCTCGCTGGCGGAGATGACGGTGTGGATCGCGTCGACGCCGGCGTCGACCGCGCGCACCGCGCCCTTGTCGTTGGGAACAAGGGCCGCGTAGCGCGTGCCCGGGCGACGCGCGATGCGCGCCATCACCGCTTCGGCGTCGCGCAGCTGGGGGACGACCTTGGGGTGGACGAAGGAGGTGACCTCGATCCGGGCGACCCCGGCCTCCGACAGAAGATTCACCACCTCGACCTTCTGCTCGGTCGGAATGAAGTCGGGCTCGATCTGGAACCCGTCCCGGGTTCCCACTTCACAAATCGTGACACGCGCCGGCAGCTTCATGGCATCCTCCAGACCTCCGGGGTGTGGAGAACTGTAGCACGGCGGCGGGCGAACCCATCGAGCGCCGGCCGGCATCCAACAGCGAGGAGGGCCTGATGAATCCCAATCTCGGCATCACCGACAAGGACGCGGGCGTCGTGAAGCTTCTGAACGCCCTGCTCGCCGACGAGTACGTGCTCTACACGAAGACCCGCAATTACCACTGGAACGTCGTTGGACCTCAGTTCAACGACCTGCACAAGTTCTTCGCCGAGCAGTACGAGGCGCTCGACGACTTCATCGACGAGGTGGCCGAACGGGCGCGCACGCTCGGCGGGCACTCGGTAGCGAGCCTGGCCGAGTTCCAGGAGGCGACACGGCTCAAGGAGCATCCCGGCCAGTATCCGTCCGCCGAGGAGATGCTCGACAACCTGCTAGCCGACCACGAGACGCTCATTCGCCAGCTGCGCGCGGACAGTGAGGCCGCGGCGAGCAAGTATCACGACATGGGCACGAACGACTTCCTCACCGGCCTGATGGAGAAGCACGAGAAGATGGCGTGGATGCTCCGCGCCTTCCAGGAAGGGAAACCCCCAAGCCGCGGACGCTAGCGCGTTCGCCAGGTCGACTGGGCGTGCCCCATACCCGCTCTTCGAGCGCCGGCTTTGCCGGCGCCACGATCAAGATGCTGGGCCGGCGAGAGCTCCCGGTGGGGGAATCGGGGGGAGCGGCGGCGCTCCTCCCGATCTTGAACTGTCAGCGGCGCTCGCTCCCCCGATGTTCTTAATAACTCCGCGGCATGCCGAGCACGTGCTCGCCGACGTAGGCGAGCACGAGGTTGTTGTTGACCGGCGCCGTCTTGTAGAGCCGGCACTCGCGGAACTTGCGCTCGACGTCGTACTCCTCGGCGTAGCCGTAGCCGCCGTGACAGTCGATGCACGCGTTGCCGGCCTCCCACGCTGCCTCGGCGCCGAGGTACTTCGCCATGTTGGCCTCGCCCCCGCACGGCTGGCCCGCGTCGAAGAGCGCCGCGGCCTTGTCACGCATGAGCTGCGCCGCGTCGGTCGAGATGTGCGCGCGCGCGATGGCGAACTGCACGCCCTGGTTGGCGCCGATGGGCCGGCCGAAGATGACGCGCTGGTTCGAGTACGCCACCGCCTTCTCGATGAACCAGCGCGCGTCGCCGAGCGAATCCGAGGCGACCAGGATGCGCTCGGCGTTCATCCCGTCCAGGATGTAGTGGAAGCCCCTGCCCTCTTCGCCGATCAGGCTCTCGACCGGGATCTCGACGTTGTCGAAGAACAGAGCGTTCGTCGAGTGGTTCATCATCATGCGCAGCGGGCGCACCTCGAACCCCTTGAGGTCGCGGATGTCGATCAGGAAGACGGACAAGCCGTCGGTCTTCCGCTTCACCCGGTCCACCGGCGTCGTGCGCGCGAGGAGGAGCATCAGGTCGGACTGGAGCACGCGCGAGATGAAGATCTTCTGGCCGTTGACGACGTAGCGATCGCCTGTGCGGATCGCGGTGGTCTGGAGCTTCGTCGTGTCCGAGCCCGAATTCGGCTCGGTTACGCCAAAGGCCTGGAGCCGGAGCGCGCCCGTCGCGATCTTCGGTAGATACTCCCGCTTTTGCGCCCCGGAGCCGTGCCGGAGGACGGTGCCCATGATGTACATCTGGGCGTGGCACGCCCCGGCGTTGCCGCCGGAGTAGTTGATCGATTCGAGGATAAGGCCGCCCTCGCGGATGCCGAGTCCCGCGCCGCCGTACTCCTGAGGAATCAGCGCGGCGAGATAACCCGCCTCGGTGAGCTCGGTGACGAACTTCTCCGGGTACTCGCGCCTGGCGTCGAGATCGCGCCAGTATTCGCCGGGATACCGCTTGCAGATCTCCAGCACGCCCGCGCGGAGCGCGCGCTGCTCTTCGCTGAGGGCGAGATCGATCGACGCCATCGTCACTTCCCCTTGAACTCGGGTTTCCGCTTCTCGTTGAAGGCGCGGACGCCCTCCAGCCGGTCCTCGGTCACGACGGTCGCATTATAGGCCTCGATCGCGAGGATCATGGCGGTGTCGAGGTCTGTCTCGGCGCCGTAGGCGATGGCTTTCTTCGCCTGGCGCACGGCGATGGGACCGTTCTTCGCGATCGTGACCGCGATCTGGGTCGCCGTTGCGCGCGCCAGGCCGGCCGGCACGAGGTGGTTGACGAGGCCCACCGCCTTCGCCTCGTCAGCCCGCATCCGGCGCCCGGTGAAGATCAGCTCCTTGGCGAGCGGGGCGCCCACGATCCGCGGCAGGAGCTGAGTGCCGCCGATGCCCGGGAAAATGCCGAGCGTCGTCTCGGGCACGCCGAAGACCGCTGTCTCGCTCGCGACGATGAAGTCCGACAGGATGGCGAGCTCGCACCCGCCGGCGAGGGCAAACCCCTCGACCGCCGCGATCACCGGCACCGGACACCGCAGCACGCGGAACGCCGCTTGCTCGAAGATCACGTGCTGCGCGCGCCACGCCTCGTCGGTCATCCCGTTGCGCTCCTTGAGGTCGCCGCCCGCGCAGAAGGCCCGATCGCCAGCGCCGGTGAACACGACCGCGCGCACGTCCGGGTCGCGCTGGAAGCCGTCGAAACAGGCGAGCAGGTCCTCGCCCATCGCGGTGTTCATCGCGTTCATCTGCTCGGCGCGGTTCAGCGTCACCGTGACGACCCGCGCGTCGTCCGAGCGCGTCACCAGGAGGTGGCGATAGGTCACTGGATCACGCCGTTTCCCCGGAGACTGCGAACGTCGTCGAGCGTATAGCCGAGCCAGGTGAGGACGTCGCTGCTGTGCTCGCCGAGGAGCGGCGGGACGCGCCGTACCGCCGGCCGGACACCGTCCCAGGTCAGCGGCAGGCCGATGCTCCGGTAGTCGGGCAGGCGCGGGTGGCTTGCGCCGACGAGCACGCCGCTGTCGCGCGTCTGCGGTTCTTCCAGCATCTGATCCACGGTCAGGATCGGCGCCGCCGGCACCCCGCTCGCGCGGAGGGTCTCGACGAGCTCCGCCGCCTTTCGCTCGCGCGTGCGCTTCGAGAGCGTCTCGACGAGGGCGGCGCGGTTGCTCACGCGGGAGGGGTTGTCCTTGAACCGCTCGTCGGCGGCGAGCTCGGGACAGCCGAGCGCTGCCGCCAGGCGGGCGAATAACGCATCGGAAGCCGCGCCGACCATCGCGAACCCGTCAGCGGTCGGGAAGGCCTGGTACGGCGCGATCATCGCGGTGCCCGAGCCCTGCGGCTGAGGGACCGCGCCCGAGGCGAGGTAGCCCATGGCGTGATACGACATCCACATCAGCGCCGTCTCGAAGAGCGCTGTGGTGACCTCGACAGCGCGCCCGGTTGCGTCGCGCTGGCGGAGCGCGGCGACGACGCCGAGGGCGGCCCACATCCCCGCGCCCATGTCGACGATCGACGTTCCCACCCGCGCGGGCTCCTGTCCAGGGTGGCCATTCACCGACATCAAGCCACTGTAAGCCTGCATCAGCGGATCGTATCCGGGCAGGTGGCGGAGCGGTCCTCGCGCGCCGAAGGCGGTGATCGAGCAGTAGATGATTCTCGAATTGAGGCGAGCAGCGCCCGCGAAGTCGAGTCCAAGCACTTCGATGGCCCCCGGGCGCAGGCTCTGGACGAACACGTCGGCGCGTCTGACCAGCCGCTGCAGAATCTCGAGCCCGCCCGGGGACTTGAGGTCGAGAGCGAGGCTCTTCTTATTGCGGTTCAGCGCGATGAACGTCGCGCTCTCCTGGCCCCAATAGGGCGGCGCCCACGCCCTGGCATCGTCGCCGCGCCCCGGACGCTCGACCTTGATGACCTCGGCACCCATATCCCCGAGGATCTGCGTGCAGAATGGGCCCGCGACATTCTGTGTCAGGTCGGCAACGATGACGCCTTCGAGCGGGTGCGCCACGCCAGGAGTCTATCACCGCGGGACCACGGAGCACCGGGCCGCGCCGGGCTTGGGGAGGGTTCCCTCCCGGACTGTTTGACACGTCCGGGGCGGCCCGCGTTAGAATCAATTCCATCCTATGGCGCTGAATGCCGACGAACTGAGCAAAAGGTTCGTAGCACTAAGTGAACGGTTATCGGGCTTGGCAGAGACGCTCGCCCAGACGGCGGGACAACTCCAGGGGTCCGGCACCCTGCCGGCCGAATCGCTGCTCGATGAAATCGCCAAGGTCCGTACGGACTTCGTGGACGTCCGCCAGCGGGTGCTGGAGGCTGCGCGATCACTCTCGATCAACGCCCCGGGGATGTCGGAGATCGACAGCCTCAAGGCGCTCGGCCCCGTGCTCGAGACGGTGGTGCAGGCGCTCGCCGTTCAAGAGAAGCGGGCGGCCCTGGCCGAAGCGCGCACCCGGGTGATGGCGGTGCTCGACCGCGTCTTGACCGTCTCCCACGTCGACGGACCGAACTTCGGCGCGCTCGTGCAGTGCCAGGCGAAGGCGCGGGAGATCCGCCAGGCCGCGCTTGATCCCAAGGCATTCGACGGCGAGAACGCCCCAGCGTTCCTCGAAAGCACGCCCTCGTTCGCCGCCCTGCTCTCGATGATCGAAGGGCGCGAGGCGCTCGACGACGAGAAGTTCGCCGCCCTCGAGGACACCGTGACGCAGTCCTTCGGCAGGACGCTTACGGTCGCGGCGACGCGCGGCAAGCTCGTGGTCGGCGCCCCGCCCGCACGGGTCGCGGAACGGCCGGCCCAGCCTGCTCCGAAGACGCTGGAGACGGCGGCTCGGCCCGCGGCCGCCCCGCCGTCGCCCGCTCCGGCGCCGGAGCCTGTGGCGGCCAGCGCTCCCACGGCGAGGGCCGGAGCGGAGCAGCGCGAAGCCGCCCAGGCGGTCGAGCACGCGGCGCAGGACGAAGCGGCGCAGTGGTGGGTCTCGGCCTGGGCCCGCTGGACGAGCTGGAAGGGCACGCTCTCCTTCGCGGACGCGGTCAAAGAGGAGCTGGGCAAGTACAACTACATCCTCAGCGTCCCGATCCAGAAGAGCACGGACTACGAGGAAGGACTCCTTGCGTACGGCTACTCGATCCTCCTCGAGCACATCGAGCACCGCTATGCCGGGTTCGTCAACAAGGCGCTCAACAGCCTCAAGACGTTCCAGCCCGGCGTCGACGGCCAGTCGAAGTCCGTGGGCGCGCACCTCTACAACGTTCTCGTGAGCGAGGGGCGGCTGGCCGAGGAGTACCCCGAGTTCGTCAAGAGTGTTCTGCTCGCCGCCGTGCCGGAGCCTGGCCTCTGGACCCATGCCCGGATTCTCGAGTCGACCACCGAGACCCGGATCTTCACGCACCCGAGCAACCGGATCGGCGATCCCGAGCACAATTCGCAGCGGCTGACGCAGGAGCGACAGCGGTTCGCCGACCACCGGTTCCCCATCGTGGTGGCACCGATCACGGCACGATTCTTTGCGATCGCCGCCGACCTTCGGGAGCCGCGATCGATCGACGTGAAGCTCCTGGACGGCCGCAACGACTCCGATCACGCGTGGCTCTTGACCATGCCGCCGGTCGGAAGAGCCGACCTCAAGTCAGAGATATTGCGGCTCTTTCCGGAGGGAACGTCGGTGCCGGGGCTGGGGAGGGACTACGCGACCCTGTGGGTGGCGGTGTTCAATCCCGATCCGCATACGGAGAAGAAGTACGATCTGACGCTGAGCCTCAAACAGTCGGCTAAGCAGGCGGCCGGTACCTTCCGCTCGGCCAGAACCGCGTAAGCCTCAGGGCTTCGCGGGATCGGATGCCTTCGGCAGCTCCGCCGGCCTCGGCGGCTCGGGCACTTTCACGTGATCGGCTAGCTTCGGCGGCTCGCCGGGCATCCCCCGCTCGAATGGGCTCCTGCGCGGCGTAATCCCGAGCTTCGCGGCAATCTGGGCCATCGCCTGTGCGATCTCGTCCTTCTCGAGCCGGAGCAAGTGGTTTTCCCGCTTGAGGTCCTCGACCTCTTTGTGGAGCTTTTCCGCTTCGTTCTGCGCCGCGGTGGCCCGCTCGCCCGCCTGGTGGTCGCCCACCATCAGCTCCGGCAGGAGACCGAAGATCTGGCGTGCCTCTTCGATCCACTTCGCGACTCGCTCTCGCGCTTCAGCAGCGGATCTTGGGTCCATGACCAGCCTCGTCTGCTCCGGGGCGCGTTCCGTCTCCGCCGTCGTCGCCGGCGGGGTGACGGTAGCCTGCCGGCGAGTGGGTTACAACACGTAGAGTATCAGCCTAGCATCTGCGTTCGGAAATTCGCAAACCGGGCCCGGCGGGTCTTAGGGGGTGGTGGGTGCGTCGAGCAGCGCCTCGATGAACCGGCGTCCGGCTGGGCTGTCCCACGGTCGGGGGCCGGCGGCCCGACCGACCAACCGACCCTGCCGATCGACGAGGTATACCGTTGGCGGGCCCCAGACGCCGTACACCTTTCCCGTCACATCACCGCTCTCGTCGAGCAGCACCGGCGCCGTGTAGCCGCGCTCCTTGACGGTCCGCCTGACGCGCTCCGGGTCCTCCTGGAAATCGATGAGGAGGACTTCCAGGCCCTTGCCTCTCAGTTCTCGGTGGAGCTTCTGGACGGGAGGCAACTCCTCCCGACAGGTCGTTCACCACGTGGCCCAGAAGAAGAGCATCACGACCTTGCCTCGAAGCTCGGCGAGCGTGACCGTCTTGCCGGCGAGATCCGGCAGCGCGAACGCGGGGGCTGCCTTCGGCGGCGTGTACGGCTGCACCTGAACACTCGCGAAGTCGGGCGGGGCAGCCGCCCGCGGGGCTAGCACGGCGGTGGCGACGAGCGCCCCGGTCAAGCTCGCAACTCTGGCCCACTGTCTCATGCGTCGCAGCGTACTCCAGGACGCAAGCGGTAGCTATCTCATTTGCCGGAGCGCCTGCATGACGCGCTCCGGCGTGATCGGCTGGTCGGTCAGCATCACGCCCAGCGGGGCCAGCGCGTCGTTGACCGCGTTGAGGATCGCGGCGGGCGCCCCCGTCGCACCCGCTTCGCCAGCGCCCTTGAAGCCGCCCGCGATCCCCGGCGCAGGGGTCTCGAGGTGGTGCGTCTCGATCGGCGGAACGTCGGCGAAGGTCGGCAGGGCGTAGTCCATCAAGGTGGCCGAGAGGAGTTGCCCGGCGTCGTCGTAGACGCAGTGCTCGCTGAGCGCTCCACCGAGTCCCTGAGCGATCCCGCCGGCGATCTGGCCCTCCACGAGCGCGGGATTGACGATCCGCCCGCAGTCATCGACGGCGACGTAGCGCAGCACGCGCACCTTGCCCGTCTCGACGTCGACCTCGGCGACGGCAAGGTGCGCGCCGTTGGTGAAGGTCCACGCCGATGGATTCGTGTAATGCACGGTCGCCTCGAGGCTCGGCTCGACGCCGCGGAGCTCGTTCGACCGGAAGTGCACGGTGCGCGCCACGTCTCCGAAGCTCAGACCCCGCTCGGGACTCCCGCGGACCACCGCGCACCCGTGGGCGAGGTCGATGTCGGCGGCGTGCGCTTCCAGGAGCGTCGCGGCGATCGTCCGGATCCTCTCGCCGAGCGCGCGCGCCGCGAGCAGGGTCGCGCTGCCGCCGATCGGCATGCCGCGACTCGCCCACGTGCCGCCCCCGTACGGCACCACGGCCGTGTCGCCGGAGATCACGGCGACGTGGTCGAGCGGCACGTCGAGCTCGTCGGCGATGATCTGCGCGAGCGCCGTGTGGGTGCCCTGCCCCTGGTTGGTGACGCCGACCAGCGCCGTCACGGCGCCGCCCGGCTCCAGCCGCACCGTTGTTCCCTCCTGGCCCGAGATCGGCGCGCCGCCGACACCGTAGAACTGCGCGCCCGGGCCCGTCAGCTCGACGAAGCACGCGAGGCCGATTCCGAGGTGCCGCCCATCCCCGCGCGCCGCCGCCTGCTCTCGGCGCAGTCGGTCGTACGCCGCGACCTCCAGGAGCCGCGCCAGCGCGGCGTGGTAGCTGCCGCTGTCGTAGACGTTGCCGGTGGCCGAAGTGTACGGGAGCTCCTCGGGACGCACCAGGTTGCGGCGGCGCATTTCGGCCGGGTCGAGGCCGAGGTCGCGCGCGATCAGCTCGACCATGCTCTCGGTCACGGCGGTGGCGATCGGATGTCCCACGGCCCTGTACTGCGAAGTGACGACCTTGTTCTGCGTCACGACGCGCAGAGTCGCGTCATAGTGCCGCACGCGGTAGGGGCCCGGGAGGAGGCGGAGCACCTGACCGCCTTCGACGACGCTCGAGCGGGGATAGGCGGAGTACGGTCCCACCGCCGCCGTGATCGATGCCCGCATCGCCGTCAGCACCCCGTCGGGATCCGCCGCGACCTCGACGCGGATCGTCTGCTCGCGCGCGTGAATGTCGGACAGAAACGACTCGCGCCGGCCGGCGATGAACTTGACGGGGCGGCCGAGCGTCAGGGCCATCGCGCAGGCGGCCATGTCGTCCTGATACACGTGGATCTTGATTCCGAAACTGCCGCCGACGTCGGGAGCGATGACGCGCACGCGCTGCTCGGGGAGGCCGAACAAGTCCGCGAGCACCGCCTGCATCATGTGGGGGACCTGGGTCGAGATCCAGAGCGTGAGCGCACGGGTGGCGGGCTCGTAGTCGGCGACGAGGCCTCGCGGCTCGAGCGGTACGCCCGTGTGTCGGCCCGTCGTGAACGTGCGTTCCCACGTACGATGGGCGCCGGCGAACGCGGCGTCGGCGTCGCCGGCGGACAGGCGCGTCTCGTAGAGCAGGTTGTCCCCGAGCTCGGGGTGAATCAGGGGCGCGCCGACGGCGAGCGCCGCGCCGGGCGTGAGCACCGCGGGCAGAGGCTCGTACTCCACCTCGACGAGCGCGGCGGCGTCGTCGGCGGCCGCCCGGCTCTCGGCGGCGATCACGACCATCGGCTCGCCGACGTAGCGAACGCGCTCGACGGCAAGCGGCAGCATGGCGCCGGTCTTCATGCCCTTGTAGTGGAGGAGGACGCCGCGGTACGGCTTGCAGAGCCTGGCGGCGGCGGCGCCCGTGAGCACGCCGACGACGCCGGGCGCGCGCCGCGCGGCGTCGAGACCGACGCGGACGAGGCGAGCGTGGGCGTGGGCGCTGCGCACGACGGCGACGTGGACCATGCGGGGCAGCGTCAGATCGTCCACGTAGCGGCCCCGCCCGGTGAGCAGGCGCGGATCGTCGCCCCGCTTGACGCTGGTTCCGACGTAGGTCACCGTGTTTCGCGCGGGGCGGGTCTCGTCGGGCTCGTTACGTCCGACCGCCGGTGACCATATTTCCCTCGGCGTCCAGGATGAGGCCCGTGTCTTTCGCCTGCTCCAGCACCTGAGGCGCCCAGGTGACATGACCGGCGTCGGTGCCACCCAGGATGGCCATGAGGTAGCCGTCCGCCGTCCCGGCGTTGCGGAACCCACGCATGACGCCGGGCGGCACGGAGATGGTGTCCCACTGCTCGAGCACGATCTCATGCTCCCCCCGGTCGCCCCAGTACACCGTCCAGCGGCCCGATAACGCCATGAAGACCTCGACGGTCGGATGCGCGTGGAGCGCCGCGCCCTTGCCGGCCTCGGCGTGGACCAGGGTGAGGTTGAAGTCACGGGCGTCGGTGATCGCCGGGCTCAGCGACGTGTCTTCGGTGACGCCGCGGCCGATCACGTTGAAGATCTCGCGCTCGTGGCCTGGGATCAGGCTGTCGACGAAGGCCTTCCGGCTCGGCCGCAAGTCCGTGAAGCGGGCCACGCGCCTGAGCATCTCATCCATTCCGATCTCTACCGTGTTCATGGCGGCCTCCATGGGCGCGTCCTCGCGCCCCTTGCGGGCGCTATTGTACTCAAAGCGGGGAGGCCCTTGGCATTCCCGCGAAGCTGTGATACGCAGTGCTCAC
>Ga0209889_1000316_pt1 | contig 12827 bp, 10 predicted proteins | sample GWRWN1_0_10_FD_187233 | JGI IMG/M metagenome (GOLD analysis project Ga0209889, IMG submission 187233) | Riverbed sediment microbial communities from areas with no vegetation in Columbia River, Washington, USA - GW-RW N1_0_10 (SPAdes)... | ecosystem: Environmental > Aquatic > Freshwater > River >... | reverse complement strand
CGCATGATCGCGGGCCCGACCCAGTTGATGCCCATGTACTGGGGGCCCCGCGGCTCGTGGTGGGCCCACATCTCCTCGCGTACCACCGTCTGCTCCCACACAGAGCTGCCGCCGCCGCCGTACTCCTTGGGCCAGGCCTTCGCCAACAGACCCTCGGCGGCCAGGAGCTTGCAGAATCGCTGGGTGATGGCAAGATCCTCGGGATCGTCGGTGAAGGCGCCCAGGAATCCCTCGGGCAGATGCTCCTCGACCAGCGCACGCAGCCGCAGGCGCAGGCCCTCAGCCTGCTCACCAAGGTCGTAGTCCATGCGGCTCCGCCCCCTAGCGGTGCGATCCGGCGACAGCTCTTGGATCCGCCCCCTCGTCGACCGCCAGTCTAGCTAACTTCGGTATCATACATAAGATAGTCTCGCCTTCAAGGCAGGGCGGCAACAAGGAGACGTGACATGGGGGGATCGGCCGGCGCGACGGCAGGCGGGACCCTGGCTCTGGACGCGGCGCGGCGGATGTCGCACGGCGAGCAGTTGGCCCGGATCGCGCGGAAGCACCCGGAGCGGGTGGCCTTCGTGTGCGGCGAGCAGGCTCGGACCTTCCGTGAGGCGGACGTTCGGGTGAACCGGCTAGCGCGGGGGCTCGCAGCCCGCGGCGTCGCCCAGGGCGATCGGGTGGCCGTGCTCATGGGCAACAGCATCGAGATGGTCGAGGCGGTCTTCGCCGGCTGGCGGTTGGGGGCGATCGTGGTGCCGGTCAACTTCCGGCTCGTGGCGTCGGAGGTCGAGTATGTCCTGGCCGACTCCGGCGCCCGGGCCGTCATCGTCGACGAGGCGCTGTCCTCCCTGGTGGATGCCGCGCGGCCCTCGCTGGCCGCCGTCGACAGCGTGCTGGTGCTGGGCGAACCGGGGGCGGCCGGCGTCGGCGGGAACGGCGTAGAGCGCTACGACGACGTGTTGGCGGCGTCGTCTGACGATCCGCTCGTGATCGACGTGCCGGAGCAGGCGCCGGCGCTGATCATGTACACCTCCGGGACCACCGGTCGGCCCAAGGGGGCGGTGCTCACCCACTTCAACGTGGTGATGCAGACCCTCAACTCGATGATCCAGCAGGGCATAGACGGCTACGACGACGTCTGGTACGCCAACCTGCCGCTGTTCCACATCGGCGGGCTGGTGGGCATCCTGCCGTACGTGATGGCGGGCGGAACCTCGGTGATCGTGCGGTCGGGGCAGTTCGACGCCAGAGCCGCGGTCGACGATCTCGAACGCTACGGGGTGACCGGATGCGTCTTCGTGGGCATGCAGTGGGATGAGGTCTGCGACGTGGCCGCTGCGGCCGACCGGGACCTGCGGCTGCGACGGGTGTCGTGGGGCGCGGCCAACACTCCGGTTCACGTGCTCGAGAAGATGAGCGAGACGCTCCCGGGAGTGCCGATCTTCAGCTTCTTCGGCCAGACCGAGATGAGCCCGGTGACGTGTGTGCTGCACGCCGAGGACGCGGACCGCAAGCGGGGGTCGGTCGGCAAGCCCGTCATCAACGTCGAGGCGCGCATCGTCGATGAGCAGATGAACGACGTCGCCGCGGGCGAGGTCGGAGAGATCGTCTACCGCGGGCCGACCGTCATGCAGGGTTACTGGAACATGCCCGAGGCCAACGAGGAGGCCGTCGCCGGCGGGTGGTTCCACTCCGGTGACCTGTGCCGCATGGACGAGGAGGGCTACATCTACGTCGTCGACCGACGCCACGACATGATCATCTCGGGCGGCGAGAACATCTACTGCCCGGAGGTCGAGGCCGCCATCTCGGCGCATCCGGGTGTCGCCGAGGCCGCAGTCATCGGCGTGCCTCACCCGCGCTGGGGCGAGACGCCGCGCGCCGTGGTCGTCCCGGCCGACCCCGCCTCGCCGCCCACGGAGGAAGAGATCGTCGCCTGGTGCCGCGAGCGGCTGGCGTCCTACAAGAAACCGACCTCGGTGATCGTGGTCGACGCCCTACCGCGCAACGCCACCGGCAAGGTGGTGAAGCCCGCGCTGCGCGACCGGTACGGCGGGTAACCCCCGTTCCTGGTGCCGATTCGGTTGCTGGGGCAACCAGATCTGCGCCAACTTCCGAACCTCGAGCGATGAGATCGGTCGTGGTTCGACGTCTTATTGGGCGTGGCCACCTATGTCTTGATCCACGGGGCGGCGTCGGACTCGTGGTACTGGCACCTGGTCGTTCCGGAGCTGCGGGCGCGGGGCCACGACGTGGTGGCACCAGACCTGCCCAGCGACGACGACTCGGCCGGGTTGTCCGAGTACACGGACGCCGTCATCGGCGCCATCGGCGGCCGGACCGACCTCATCGTAGTGGCCCAGTCGCTGGGCGGGTTCACGGCGCCGCTGGTGTGCGACCGGGTGCCGGCGCGCCTCATGGTCCTGGTTGCGGCCATGGTGCCGCTGCCGGGCGAGAGGCCCGGTGACTGGTGGGCCAATACCGGATTCGAGCAAGCGAGGCGCGAACTGGCCGAGCGCGACGGTCGGGCGCTCGACGGCGACTTCGACCCCATGGTCCTGTACTTCCACGACGTTCCGCCCGACGTGGTTGCCGAGGCGTACGCGAGAGGCGAACGGGATCAATCGGGCACGCCGATGGAGAAGCCGTGGCCCCTCGCGGCGTGGCCGGACGTGCCGACGAGGTTCCTCCTGTGCCGTGACGACCGTTTCTTCCCGGCCGAGTTCATGCGCCGCGTCGTGCGCGAGCGCCTGGGCATCACACCCGACGAGATGGACGGCGGCCACCTACCCGCCCTGGCGCACCCGAGGGAGCTCGCAGAGCGCCTGGAGGCCTACCGCATGGCGCTGTGACCAGGGCTTGACCCAAGCGGGCCTTTCCTCCTAAACATACATAGGATGGCCGTTCCGCGACCTCGACATCCGCCCGGCAGCGCCGTAGGCAGTGAGAAGTGACCGAGCTGCGAGCCACCGCCCCGCCCAACCCGCCGGAGCTGGTGCGGGCGTGGCGGGACAGCGGGCGCCTGACCGGGGAGCGGATCGGCTGGTGCCTCGATCGCGCCGCCGACCAGTGGCCCGCACGCGGCGCCGTGGTGGCGGGCGGCACGACGTATTCCTTCGCCGACCTGCGGGCGCGCGCCAACGCCCTGGGGCACGCCCTCGTGGCGGGGGGTGTCGGGCGCGGCGACGTCGTGACCTGGATGCTCCCCAACGGCGTCGACGCCATCGCGGTCGCCGCCGCCGTTTGGCGGATCGGCGCGGTCAACAACCCGGTGGTGCCGATCTACCGGGAGCGCGAGATGTCGTTCGTGCTCGACCAGCTCCGCCCCGCCGCCGTGGTCGCGGTCGAGGAGCACCGCGGGCGACGGCACGCCGACGAGTTCGACGACGTGCTCGCCAGCCTCGACCACCGGCCCGGCGCTCGGCTCGTGGCGGGAACCGCCCCGGGCTGGCAGTCGATCCACGACCTGTCCCCCGTGTCGCGCCTGGCCGCGGGGGTCGAGCCGGCACCCGCCGACGACCCCTGCCTCGTCCTCTACACCTCGGGCACGACGGCTGCGCCGAAGGGCGCGGTCCACAGCAGCGCCACCCTCCTCCAGGAGGTCCGGTCGATGCAGCGGGAGTGGGCGTTGACGTGGCGGGACGTGATGTTCATGGCCTCCCCCGTCACCCACATCACCGGCCTGTTGCAGGGCCTGCTCGTGCCGACGGCGGTGGGGGCCCGCTCGGTGCTGGTCGACCGCTGGGACCCCGAGGAGTCGGTCGACCGCATCGAGGCCGAGGGCGCCACCTACATGGCGGGCGCCACGCCGTTCCTCCAGGGGGTGGTGGAGCAGTACCGCCGCCGGGGCCTCGCCCGACCGGCCCTGCGCCAGTTCACCTGCGGGGGGTCGGCGGTTCCGCCTCAGCTCGTCGAGGAGGCCGACGCCCTCGGCATCGCCGCCCACCGGGCCTGGGGCATGACCGAGTTCCCGACGACCACCCTGGCGGGTGAGAACGACCCCCTCGAGCGGCGGGCGCACACCGACGGTCACCGCGCCGAGGCGGTCGAGGTCGAAGCCGTCGACGAGGACCGGCGTCCGTTGCCTACCGGCGCCGAGGGCGAGCTGCGGGTCCGTGGGCCCGAGCGCATGCTCGGCTACGTCGACGCGGTCTCGAGCGCCGAGGTGGTCGACGACGCCGGCTGGTTCTACACGGGCGACCTGGGTGTCGTCGACGATGCCGGCTACGTCACCATCACCGGGCGCCGCAAGGACATCATCAATCGGGGTGGCGAGAAGTTCAGCGCCCGCGAGATCGAGGACCTGCTGGCCCGGCACCCGGGGGTCGCAGAGGTGGCCGTGGTCGGCGTTCCCGGCGGCCGCCTCGGAGAGCGGGTGTGCGCCGCCATCGTGGCCCGGGACCGCAACGCCACCGCCGACCCCCGCGAGCTCCGTGCGTTCCTCGAGTCCCACAGGATCGCCCGGCAGAAGATCCCCGAGGAGTTCCTCGTCCTCGACGAGCTGCCGCGCACCCCGGCGGGCAAGGTCCAGAAGTTCCTCCTTGTCGAGCGGTGGGAAGAGCTCGACGCTCCCGCTTGACCGCCCGTCGCGTGCGACTGGCGGCCGCTCACACGTCGATGAACGCCAGGGACCGGTTGATACAATTGAAGTCCCGGGGCGCGGCGAAGTGGTCGACGTTGCGCAGCATCACCAGCTCGGCGTCGGGGAGCGCGGCCACCAGCCGATCGGCAGGTGCCGAGAAGTCGCGGTCGCCGAGGACCACGAGCACGGGGCAGGTCACCCGCGCCAGGTCGTCCTCGGTCAGGGGTCGGTCGGGGCGGCGCAGGAAGGCAGCCAGCGTTGCGGGGTCGTTGCCGGCGGTCCGCGCCAGGCGCACGAAGAGTTGCACGCCGATGTCCTCGGCCGCGACCTCGTCCTCTCGGGACTCGAGCGCCCGGGCCAGCGGCTCACGATCCTCGACCCGGAACAGGTTGTCGCCGACACCGATCACCACCAGCCTGCGCAGGCGTGCCGGGTCCTCGGCCGCCAGTCCCAGCAACAGGCGGGCCCCGGTCGAGAACCCGATGGCATCGACCGGCGCGTGGGGCGCGATGGCCTCCGCCAGGTTTACCCCTACGTCGGCGAAGGCCGCGAGATCGGTCGTGGCCGGTGACTCGCCGTGGCCCGGCAGGTCGACGCGCAGGACCTCTCGGCCGGCGTCGGCCAGTAGGTCGGTCCATCCGTTGTGCTCCCAGCCGTGGGCGAAGGACGAGGCGAAGCCGTGCACCAGCACCACTGCGGGATCCTCGGGCATGGGTCGACAACGTAGAGGCCCCCACAGACGTCCTTGACTTCGAGCGCGCTCCAACTCCTAGCGTCAACGCGATGCGACCTCTCGACGAGCAAGTCATCCTGGTGACGGGTGCCACCGACGGGCTGGGCCGGGGCGTGGCCGAACGGCTGGCACGCGGCGGCGCCACGGTGCTGGTACACGGGCGCGACGACCAACGGGGCGCGGCCACGATGCGCGACATCCGCGACGCCACGGGCAACGAGCGGCTGCGCTGGTACCGCGCCGACCTGGCATCGCTGGCGGATGTCCGGGCGCTGGCAGACCGGGTTACTGCCGAGGAACCTCGGCTCGACGCGCTGATCAACAATGCCGGGATCGGGACGACGCTCCCCGGAGACGGTGCCCGCCAGGTCAGCGCCGACGGCTACGAGCTCCGGTTCCAGGTGAATTACCTGGCGCACTACCTGCTCACGCGGCTTCTGCTGCCGGTCGTCGTGCGTTCGGCTCGTGGATCCCGGATCGTCAACGTCAGCTCGGCCGGACAGGCGGCGATCGACTTCGACGATGTGATGCTCGAGCGGCACTACGAGGGCTACCTGGCCTACTGCCGGTCGAAGCTGGCCCAGGTCATGTTCACCATCGACCTGGCCGACGAGTTGGCCGGGCGGGGCGTGACCGTCAACGCGCTGCACCCGGGCACCTTCATGCCCACCAAGATCGTGACCCACGCGGGCGTCGACCCGTTGACGCCGCTGGACCAGGGCATCGACGCCACCGTCCGGCTGGTGACGGATCCCGCGCTCGACGGCCTGACCGGGCGGTACTTCGACGGTCGGCGCGAGTCCCGGCCCCACGTCCAGGCCGGCGACGCCTCGGCCCGTCGGCGATTGCGCGAGCTGTCCGACCGCCTGGCGGGACTGGTGGTGCGGCCGGGCTGACTCATTGGTCCCGTCCGGCGCTCGGGTCTGGGAACGTAGCGTGAGCGATCGTGACCGAACCCGCTTCCCACCACGCCTCGGTTCCTGACGTCGTCACGCCGCCGACCGCCAAGCGGGTGCCGGTCGAGCGTCACGTGCACGAGGAGACCGTCGTCGACGAGTACGCGTGGCTCCGCGACCGCGACGATCCCGACGTGGTCGCCTACCTGGAGGCCGAGAACGCCTACACCCAGGAGGTGCTGGCGCCCACCTCCGACCTGCGACGGACGGTCTTCGAGGAGATCAAGGCGCGGACGCAGGAGACGGACCTGACCGTGCCGGTGCGCAGGGGATCATGGTGGTACTACGGCCGCACCGTCGAAGGGCAGCAATACGCGATCCGCTGCCGCCGCCGCGAGGAGCAGGACGCCTCCACGGAGCAGGTGCTGGTCGACTTCAACGAAGTAGCGGGCGACTCGCCATACCTGGATGTGGGCGACTTCGACGTCAGCCCCGACCACCGGATCGTGGCCTATTCCGTCGACTTCGACGGCGACGAGATCTTCACCATGCGGTTCAAGGACCTCGAGACCGGCGAGCACCTCCCCGACGAGATTCCCGGTGCGTACTACGGCGCTGCCTGGTCGGCCGACAGCGGCACGTTCTTCTACGTCACTCCCGACGAAGCGAAGCGTCCGCATCGGCTGTGGCGCCACCGCCTCGGCACGGACGTCTCGACCGATGAGCTCGTGTACGAGGAGGAGGACCAGCGGTTCTTCCTCGGCGTACACCTCACCCGCAGCGAGCGCTTCATCGTGCTCGGCCTGAGCAGCATGGTGACGACCGAGGCCCGGGTGTTGCCCGCCGACGATCCCCGTGGGGAGTTCAGAGTGGTGGAGCCCCGGCGTGAGGGCGTCGAGTACGACGTCGACCATCAGGGCGACCGGTTCCTCATCGTCACCAACGACGAGGCCCTGGACTTCCGGCTCGTCGAGGCCCCGGTCACCAGCCCCCGGCGAGAGCACTGGCGGGACGTGATCCCCCACGTGCGCGGCACTCGGATCCTGGCCGCCGAGGCGTTCGCGGACCACGTCGTCGTTCACCTGCGGCGTGAGGCCGTCAAGGGCCTCCGGGTCATCCGGACGAGCGACGGCACGGCCCACGACGTCGAGTTCGACGAGCCCGTCCACACCGTGGTGGCGTTCGACGACAACCCCGAATACGACTCGACCGTCTACCGGTTCCACTACACGTCGCTGGTTACGCCGGCGTCGGTCTACGACTACGACCTGGACGCCCGCACTCGGACGCTGCGCAAGCGCCAACCGGTGCTGGGCGACTTCGACCCGGGCCGGTACGAGTCCATTCGCGAATGGGCCACGGCACCCGACGGCACGCTGGTCCCCCTGTCGCTGGTGCGGCGACGAGATCACTCCGACAGACCGGCGCCGACGCTGTTGTTCGGCTACGGGGCCTACGAGGCGAGCATGGACCCCGGGTTCTCGATCGCTCGGCTGTCGCTGCTCGACCGCGGCGTGACGTTCGCCATCGCCCACGTCCGGGGTGGAGGCGAGATGGGGCGGAGTTGGTACGAGGACGGGAAGCTCCTGCACAAACGCAACACCTTCGATGACTTCATCGCGGTCGCGGACCACCTCATGGAGCGGGGCTACACCAGCCCGGATCTCCTCGCAGCGAGAGGCGGAAGCGCCGGGGGGCTGCTGATGGGGGCGGTCGCCAACATCGGCCCGGAGCGGTTCCACACAATCGTCGCCGAGGTGCCGTTCGTCGACAACGTCAACACCATGCTCGACCCGAGCCTGCCTCTCACGGTGACGGAGTGGGAGGAGTGGGGCAACCCGGTTACCGACCCCGATGCCTATCGCTACATGCGCTTGTACTCGCCGTACGAGAACATCGCCCCGCGGCCCTATCCCGCCATCCTCGCCACCGCCGGCCTGAACGATCCGCGGGTCTCGTACCACGAGCCCGCCAAGTGGGTGGCACGGCTGCGGGCCGTAGCCACCGGCAATGCCCCGGTGCTGCTCAAGACCGAGATGGGGTCCGGGCACGCGGGGCCGTCGGGTCGCTACGATTCCTGGCGCGACGAGGCCCTCGTCCTCGCCTTCGTGCTCGACCAGCTGGGCGCCGCGACCTGAGGACCGCAAACGAGTGGGCCCACTAGCGTCGGCGCCGGGATGCAGATCGTCTACATCGCTGGGGACACGCGTCGCGAGCTGGACGTCCGGGTCAACTATCCATCGGCCACCGTGGCCGATCTCGTGCGCGCGCTCGACCCCACGGCGGGCGACGATCGCGCGCTGCTGATCGGCGACCAGGCCGCCGACCCGAACTTCGAGCTGGGCGAGGCCGGCCTGCATCCGCGAGCCCGGCGACGACCGGCAATCCCGGAAGGGCGGCAGACATCTGGTGTCGCGACCCGCGAAAAGATATCAAGCGATCCAATTCCCGGCGCGACGGGTATAGCCAAGGGGCAGTCTGCTCGACGATCTGTCGACGAGGAGGGGTCAACATGAGGAACGCACTCGTGGTGGGGGGCATCGCGCTCCTCCTCGGCGCCAGCGTCGTCGCCGCACCGGCTCCGCTGGCAGGAGCCCGGCCGGCGACCCCATTGGGGGTGGCACAGGTCGGCTCTGGCACTCGCTCGATCCCCGCCAGCGGTACGACCAGCATCCGGGCGCTGCCGACCGGGCCCGACGGGCTCCAGCAGCCCGAGCTGCGGCCACGGCGACCGTCCCAGGGCGAGGCGGGCGAGTTCAATCGCGCCCGGCCCGGCTTCAAGAACGGCACGTTCCCCAAGCGGCCGCTCGACGCGCCCGTCGTGGCGTCGAGCCCGCTGGCCGCCAGCGACGCTGTCCTCAGCGTCAACGGCTTGAACCACCGCGACCAGCGGCTGGCCAACAACGGGAACCAGTTCTCCCTCGAGCCGCCGGATCAGGGCTTGTGCGTCGGAGGCGGCTTCGTGGTCGAGGCAACCAACAGCGTGTTGCGGGTGCGCGACACCAATGGGACGCCGCTCACCGGCGTCCAGGATCTCAATACGTTCCTCCAGTACCCGGCGGCCATCATCCGGGCGCCCAGGCTGGTGATCGGACCCCAGGTGATCGACCCGGTGTGCCTGTACGAACCCGACTTCCAGCGGTTCGTGGTCGCGACCACGACGCTGGGGTCGCTGCCGGACGGCAGCTTCACCGGGAAGAACACCATCGACGTGGCCGTGTCCAACACCGGCGACCCGACCGGCACCTGGACTGTCTACCGGGTCCCGGCCCAGAACGACGGCACCGACGGAACGCCCGACCACGGCTGCACTCTCGATGGCACCGCGCCCGGTCCCTGCTTCCAGGACTACCCACATGTCGGCACCGACGCCCACGGCGTCTACGTGTCCACCAACGAGTACGACCTGTTCGGCCCTGGCTACAACGCGGCGCAGATCTTCGCTTTCTCAAAGCAGGAGCTGGCCGCCCATCCCGCGAGCATCCGGATGACCCTGGTCGAGAACACCAGCGTGGACGGTACGCCTGGGTTCACCGTGTGGCCGGCGATCTCGCCGCCGGGCGAGCACTCGAACGAGCGCAACGGCACCGAGTACTTCATGTCGACCATCGCCGGCGACGGCAGCGAGACCGGTAACCCGACCGGCACCGCCCGCCGCATCGGGGTGTGGGCGCTGACCAACACCGCCTCGCTGGACTCGCCGACGCCGGCGCTCGGCATCACCAGTCGGCTGATCAGCAGCAACACTTACGTGTTCCCGCCGACGTCCGACCAGCAACCCGGCAACTTCCCCCTCGGCCAGTGCGTCAACGACACGACGCTGGCGACACCGTTCGGGCCCGGGTGCTGGCAGTTCTTCTTCTTTCCCGAGGACGAGCCGGCCCACGACGAGCTCATCTCGACGCCCGACTCGCTCGACACGCGCATGCAGCAGACCTGGTTCGTCAACGGGACCCTCTGGGGCTCGGCCGGGACGGCGGTGAGGGTTGGAGGCGAGCTCAAGGCCGGGATCGTCTGGTTCGCGGCCACGCCGAGGATCAACGGGGCGGGCAAGATCGGCGCCCAGCTGCAGCGTCAGGGCTACATCGCGCTCGCCGACAACAACCTGACCATGCCGGCGATCGCCATGACGCCCGGGGGCTCGGGCGCAATCGCGTTCTCGGTCATGGGGGAGGACCACCATCCGACCGCCGGCTACGTGCGCATCGACGAGCGCGGTTCGGTGGGTCCCATCCAGGTTGCCGCCCTCGGTCAGGGTGTCGACGACGGCTTCACGAGCTACAAGGCCTTCGTCGGCGACCCGCCGTCTGCCCGTTGGGGCGACTACGGCGCGGCGGTGACCGACGGCAGCGACATCTGGCTGGCGTCCGAGTACATCGCCGCAGATTGCACCTTCGCGCAGTACGTGTCGGGAGCCTTCGGGAGCTGCGGCGGCACCCGCACGTCGCTCGCCAACTGGGCCACCCGCCTCACCAAGCTCGGCGGCTGACATCCCGTGACCGCCCTGTCGCGGCGCTTTCGGCGCGCGCGGGCGCTACAACAGGCACATGAGCGAGCGCACCCTGTCGGCCATCGTCCTCGCGGCTGGTCAGGGCACGCGCATGCGCTCGGCGCGTCCCAAGCCGCTGCACATGCTGTGCGGCCGCCCTCTGCTGCGCTACGTGCTCGATGCCCTGGGCGAGTGCGACGTTGACCGGGCGGTCGTGGTCGTGGGCTACGCCGCCGACCTGGTCACCAAGAAGCTGCAGGAGAATCCGGGATCCGTGCCGCTCGAGTTCGTGGAACAGCGAGTGCAGGCCGGCACGGGGGATGCGGTGGCCGTGGGACTGACCGGCATCCCCGAGGACGACCTCGATGCCCTCGACCAGGACGACGGCGACGTGCTGGTCCTGCCCGGTGACACGCCCCTGATCCAACCCACCACGCTGGCGGCCCTCGTGCTCGAGCACCGGCTCTCGGGGGCGGCCTGCACCCTGCTCACGGCCCGCATGGAGGATCCCGACGGCTACGGGCGCATCGTGCGCGACAGGGACGGGCGCGTGTGTCGGATCGTCGAGCACCGCGAGGCCAACGAGGCCGAGCTGGCGATCGACGAGATCAACACCGGCATCTACGTCTTCCGCCGGGGGCTGCTGGCCCCGGCGCTGCGACGCATCACCCCCGACAACTCCCAATCCGAGCTGTTCATCACCGATGTGATCGAGGTGCTGGCCGACGCCGGCCACCAGGTCGTGTCGCTGTTGGTGGACGACCCCGACGAGACCCGGGGCGTCAACGACCGGGCGCAGCTCGCGGCGGCGGAGGCCGAGCTGCGGCGCCGCACCAACGAAGGTTGGATGCAGGACGGCGTCACGATCGTCGACCCGGCCGCCACCTACATCGATGCCGGCGTCACGCTCGCCCCCGACGTCACCTTGTTCCCGGGCACGGTGCTGCAGGGCACGACGACGGTCGGCGCCGGTAGCGACATCGGCCCCTACACCCGGCTGGTCGACACTCGGGTCGGTGAGCGCTCCGAAGTCACCGAGACCATCGCCCACCACGCCACCATCGGCGACGACGCGGTCGTGGGACCGTATGCGGTGCTCGAACCCGGTGCGCAGGTCCGTGCCGGTGGACGAACGGGGCCGTTCTACACTTCGGGTACTTCGTAGCCGTGGGGGAGCCCGGCGCCCCGGTCCGGCAGCGGAAGGTGGTCATGGAGCTCGTCACCAAGAAGAAGCTGCACATCGTCTCCGGGCGGGCCAACCTGCCGCTGGCAGTGGAGATCGCCGACTGCCTCGGCGTGGAGCTCGGCGAGCCCAACTGCTCCGAGTTCGCCAACGGCGAGATCGCGCCGCTGGTCGAACCACGACTCGAACATGACGGACGCCCAGCCGCTGACCGGAAGCAGGAGGTAGAACCCGATCCAGAAGAGCGGGAAGAACCGATCCGCGAGCTCCACTCCGCTCCCGATGCGAGGCGTGGCGTTCGCTGACCGAGGTCGACTCACGTCAACGCTCACCCGCGACGCGTTCGACACGTGCGCGGAATTCCTGCCTCGGATCTCAGCGGACGATCTTGACCGGCGTCCCGAGGGGAACCCGGTTGCGCAGGAACTCGATGTTGTCGTTGTGCACTCGGATGCACCCATGAGAGACTGCCTGCCCGAGGAGCGAGGGCCAGGGAGTGCCGTGCATCCCGACGATCCCTCCGCCAGGCCAGTCCGTGAGTTTCGAGTACGCGCTCGTCTCGAATGCATACGCGCCCAGGATCGCCCAGTCGGGGTCGATCGAGGGGTTGAACTTCCAGGTGACGTAGAAGAGGCCGAGCGGCGTCTCTGCTCCCGGCTTGCCGACGGCGACCTTCCCGGCGCGCACGAGCTTGCGTCCGTCCCAGTACTCGAAGCGCCTCGCGCCGCGATACACGATCAGGCGCTTCTCCACCGGGTGGATCTCGAGAGCGCCGGCGCGCACCCAGCCGGTCCGACCGTTCGGACGACCCGGGATGCTGATCCGATACCAGGTCGGCTTCCCCGTCTTCTTGGCCTTGAGGACGTCGAGCGCGAGCACGTACTGGGGACGAAAGTCCGATCGGAACTGCTTCAGGACCGCAAGCCGCTTCGCACGGGCATTCGGCTTCGCGAGGA
>Ga0209889_1000315_pt1 | contig 12837 bp, 15 predicted proteins | sample GWRWN1_0_10_FD_187233 | JGI IMG/M metagenome (GOLD analysis project Ga0209889, IMG submission 187233) | Riverbed sediment microbial communities from areas with no vegetation in Columbia River, Washington, USA - GW-RW N1_0_10 (SPAdes)... | ecosystem: Environmental > Aquatic > Freshwater > River >... | reverse complement strand
AGCATCCGCAGCACCTCGCGCAGCGGCGTCCTGCTCACGCCGAGCTGCTCGGCGAGCGCCACCTGCGACAGCTTCGTGCCCGGCGGGATGCGCCCGTCGAGGATGCACTCGCGCAGGTAGGCGTGCAGGCGGGGGATCGCCTGCCGGGCCTCGGGGAGGTCCACGCGCACGATCCCTGGGATGCGAGCTACCGAACGTGCCATAGGCGCATTGTTCCACGGAACCTCAACTGCATACACATCTTGGCCGAAGTCTTGACGCCGTGCGGCAAAAGTGCATACAGTTTGGAGAGGCTTCGAGGAGGTGCCCGATGCCGGTCGAACGCTCGGCGATGCTCGGCGCGCAGCTCTGGGTCATCCGCTGGACCCCCCGCGACGGGGTCACGGCCGCGGACGTCGAGGCCGCCCTCGACGACCACCTGGAATGGATGCTCGGGCTGGAGGCCGTCGGCCACGTCGTCGCCTCCGGCCCGCTGACCTCGGGACCGGGCGTCACGCCGGGCGCGGGCCTCACGGTGCTGCGGGCGTCGACCGAGCAGGAGGCGGCCGCGCTGGCGGCCCAGGACCCGTTCGTCGCCAAGGGGCTGCGCACCTTCGACGTCCTCGGGTGGCGGGTCATGGAGGGCGCGCTCACCGTGCGGGTCTCCTTCGGCACGGCGACCTACCGGATCACGTGATGGCCGCGGGCCGGCCAAGGGGAGGCGGACCATGACGACCGTCGGGGTCATCGGGCTCGGGAAGATGGGCCTGCCCATCGCCCAGAACCTCATGGACCGTGGCTTTACGGTGGTGGGCTACCGGCGCTCGGGCACCGGCGAGCTCGCCGCCCTCGGCGGCACCGGCGCGCAGTCACCCGCCGAGGTGGCGTCCGCCAGCGACGTCCTGCTGTCGATCCTGCCGGACGTCGCGGCGCTGCGGGAGGTCCTCCTCGGCCCGCACGGCACCATGACCAAGCTGCGCCCTGGCACCGTCCACGTGGAGATGAGCACGCTCGACGTCGCGGAGAAGGCGGCGCTGCGCGACCGCGTCCGGGCGGCCGGCGGCGACCTGCTCGACTGCCCGATCAGCGGCACGCCGGCCATGGTCCGGCCCCGCGCGGCGACGACCTTCGTCTCGGGGGAGCAGGCCAGCGTGGACGCCGTCCGCGAGGTGCTCGACGCGATCTCCGGGCCGTGGGTCTACACCGGCGCCTTCGGCACCGCGGCGCGCCTGAAGTACGTCGCCAGCCTCCTGGTCGCGGTGCACACCGTCGCGACCGCGGAGGCGATGCTGCTGGCCCGCCGCAGCGGCCTGGACCTGGAGCTGGTCCAGCGGACCCTCGACGATTCGATCGCCTCGTCGACGATCTGGCAGCGTCGCGGCCCGCTGGTCCGGGAGCGGCGCTGGACGCCCGCGCCCGGCCCCATCGCGACGCTGCACGAGATCCTCGAGCAGATCGAGGACCAGGCCGCGGCGATCGGGACGGCGCTGCCGCTGTTCGCCGTCGCCAAGTCGCTGTACGACCGGGCGCTCGCCGACGGGTGGGGCGCCCTCGACATCGCCGCCGTCCACGACCTGCTGTCCGGCCAGAACCCGGCGTCCGCCGAGCCCGGGAGCGCCTCGTGACCACCTGGTCGCTCGTCACCGTCGTCGACGACGGCGAGCCGTTCGTCGCCGTCCGGGTGGACGACGGGAGCCTGCGGGAGGTGCCGGCGCTCAAGGGGTGGGCGAGCCTCACCGAGCTCGTCGACGGCTGGCCCGCGGCCGCCGAGACCCTTCGCGCGATCGACGTCGAGGCCGCGGCCCCGCTCACCGGCGTCCGGCTGCTCGCGCCGCTGCGCTACCCGCGCAAGGTGATCTGCGCCGGCGTCAACTACCGGCGGCACATCGCGGAGATGGGCACCGAGCCGCCGCCGGCGGACTGGACGCCGTTCTTCTTCCTCAAGCCGCCGACCACGACCGTGGTCGGCCCCTTCGACGACGTCCCCGTCGACGGCCCGGAGGCGGCGCGGCTGGACTGGGAGGCCGAGCTCGCCGTCGTCATCGGTGTCGGCGGCCGGGACATCCCGCGCACGCGGGCCCTCGCGCACGTCGCGGGGTACTGCGTCGCCAACGACATCACCGCGCGCGGGTACCACCGCCGGGCGAGCGTGCCCGCCGACGCCTTCCGCTACGACTGGTTCGCCTCCAAGGCCCGCGACGGCTCGCTGCCGCTCGGCCCCGGCCTGACCCCGGCCTGGCTCGTCCCGGACCCGCAGGACCTCCGGATCCGCCTGTGGGTCAACGACGAGCTCCAGCAGGACGGGAGCACGGAGGACATGATCTGCGACATCCCCACGCTGGTCGCGGCGGCGAGCCAGGCCGTGACCCTGGAGCCGGGCGACGTCATCTCCACCGGGACGCCGGCGGGGGTCGGCGCCGGCCGGGGCGTGAGCCTGCGGCCCGGCGACGTGGTCCGCACCGAGATCGAGCAGCTCGGCGTCCTCGTCAACCGCATCGTCGCCACCGACCCGCCGACCCCGCCCCGCTCGCGCCTGGAGGAGCCATGATCTTCGTCAGTCACGCGCTGGCCGCCAACGAGGAGGGCCAGCCGCACCTGGACCGCGCGGCCCTGTGGAACGGCCTGGTGCTCAAGGCCGACAACGCCCTGCCCTTCGTCCCCGCGATGACGCGGTGCGACATCGTGGAGCGGTACGGACCGGCCAGCTTCGACCGCGACATCGAGTTCCGCGGCCAGCAGTTCCGCGAGCGCATCACCCTCGAGGAGCCGCACCGCGTCGTCTTCACCCGCATCTCGGGACCCGTCCTCGGCACCATCGCCAACGAGATCGAAGGCCCGGACGATGCTCTCCACTTGCGCTTCAGCTTCGCGCTCGTCGTCGCCGGCGTCCAGGGCGGCTCGCAGGCCGAGCGCGAGTACGCCGAGGGGATGACCAAGGACTACCTCAAGGCCGTCGCCGCCACGCTGGACGCGATGCGCCGCATCGCCCGCGGCGAGGCCGCCTGACCAGACAACGCCCGCAGAGGGAGGCAGCCATGTCCACCTGGATCGACGACTACTACGCCGACGTCGACGCCATGCGCCTGGAGGCGTTCGTCGAGCGGCACAGCGACGACGCGGCCGTCGTGTTCGGCAACAACCCGCCGTCCGTCGGCAAGGAGGCGATCCGCGCGGCGATCGGCGGCTTCTGGTCGATGATCGGCGGTCTGCGCCACGAGCGGCACAACCTGTGGTTCGTCAACGACGGCGCCACGGCCGTGCTGGAGGTCGTGACCCACTACACCACCAAGGGCGGCGCAACGGTCAGCGTGCCCTGCGTCTCGCTGCTCGACCGGGACGCCGAGGGCAAGGTCACCTCCCTGCGCGTCCACATCGACCTGGCCCCGCTGTTCGAGCGGATCGGCGCGGAGCAGGCCGAGCGACCGGAGACGGTGACCGCGTGAGCAGGCGGCACGACGGGCGCGTCGCCGTCGTCACCGGCGGCGCCAACGGCATCGGCCGGGCCCACGCCCTGCGGCTGGCCCGGGAGGGCGCGACCGTCGCCGTCCTCGACCTCGCGGCCGGCGCCGACGTCGTCGCGCAGATGGAGGCGGAGGGCGGCAAGGGCCTGACGGTCACGGTCGACCTCACCGACCCCCACGCCGTCGGCGCCGCGCGCGACGAGGTGGACGCGGCCGCCGGCCGAGCGCACATCCTGGTCAACAACGTCGGCGTCTACCCCAACCAGCCGTTCGAGACCCTGACCGTCGACGACTGGCGCTCGATCTTCGCCGTCAACGTCGACACGATGTTCCACGCGACGCGCGCCTTCCTGCCCGGGATGAAGGAGCACGGCTGGGGCCGCATCGTCAACATGGCCTCCAACGCGGTCGGCCTCGTCATCCCCGGCTACACCCACTACATCGCGAGCAAGATGGCCGTCATCGGCTTCACCCGAGGCCTGGCCACGGAGCTGGCCGAGCACGGCATCACGGTGAACGCCGTCGCGCCGAGCCTGGTGCGCACGGCCACCACAGAGGCCGGCCCCGCCGTGTTCTTCGACATCGTCCCCAAGCTGCAGGCCCTCAAGCGGGTCGAGCTCCCCGACGACCTCACCGGCACCGTCTCGTTCCTCGCCTCCGACGACGCGGCGTTCCTCACCGGCCAGACCCTGTTCGTCGACGGCGGCCTCGTGCGGGCCTGACCCTTCCAGACCTGAGCAGGAGGCAAGGTCACATGGCTTTGACGTCATCCGCCGCCATCGATCAGGAGCTGCGGCTGCGCATCGCCGACCAGTTGGGCGCCGGGTTCAAGGGCGACATCATCGGCCCAGACCACGCCGCCTACGGCGAGGCGCGCACCGTGTGGAACGCCATGGTCGACAAACGCCCCGGCGTGATCCTGCGCTGCACCAGCACCGCGGACGTGGTCGCCGCCGTCAACGTCGCGCGCGCCAACGGAGTCCCGCCCTCCATCCGCTGCGGCGGGCACTCGGTATCGGGCAAGGCGCTGTCGGACGGCGGCCTCACCATCGACATGGGCGGCATGCGCGAGGTGACGGTCGACGCCGAGCACAAGCTCGTCCACGCCGGCGGCGGCTGCCTGCTTGGCGACATCGACGCGGCCACAGCACCCCACGAGCTGATCGTCCCCGCCGGGATCATGTCGGAGACCGGTGTCGCCGGCCTGGCCCTCGGCGGCGGGATCGGCTGGTTCTCCCGCAAGCACGGCCTGACCTGCGACCAGTTCGTCTCCCTCGAGCTCGTGCTGGCCAGCGGGGAGGTCATCAACGTCTCCGCCACCGAGCACCCCGAGCTGTTCTGGGCCCTCAGGGGCGGCGGCGGCAACTTCGGGGTGGTCACGCGCTTCACCTTCCGGGCCCACGAGTTCGGCCCGATGATGCGCCTCGGCGTGTCCCTGTACGAGCCGGAGGACGCCGCCCAGGCGCTGCGCGACTACGCCGCGATCGTCCCCACCCTGCCCCGCACCGTCGGCTGGCACGCGGCGCTCAAGCACGACATGCCGGCGCTGCCCTTCGTGCCGCCGGAGCTGGTGGGCCGCAGGCTGCTGATGCTGATCTCGATGTGGCTCGACGACGCCGACGACCCGGCAGGCGTCGAGCTCATCGACCGCCTCGTCACCGTCGGCCGGCCGTGCGTGAAGGCCACCACGGTGATGCCGTTCGCGGCCCGCGTGCAGAAGGTGATCGACGAGGAGTTCGAGGACGGCCACCGCTACTACACCAAGGAGGCGCACGTCTCGGACCTGGCCGACGAGGCGATCGACATCCTGGTCGCCTTCTGGAAGGACATGCCGATGCACGGCGAGGTCGAGATCATCGGGCTCGGCGGCGCGATCGGCGACGTCCCGGAGGACGCAACGGCATTCTCCAACCGCGGCTACCTGTTGTGGCTGAACTTCGCGATGCGCTGGGACGACCCGGCCAACGACCAGGACTACATCGAGCGGACCCGGAAGGTCGTCGCCGACCTCAAACCGTGGACCGGGAAGGGCATCTACGTCAACATGCTCAACTTCGACGAGATGGACCGGGTCGTCGAAGCCTTCGGTGGGCCGGAGAAGTACGCCCGCCTCGGCCGGGTCAAGGCCCAGTACGACCCGGAGAACCTCTTCCGGGTGAACTACAACATCACGCCGGTGTCCTGATGCAGCCCGACGTCGCCCTGACGCTGGTCATCCCGCTGCGGGCGAAGGCGGGGATGTCGCTGCCCGACTTCTACCAGTACTGGCTGAACGCCCACGTGACGCTGCCCCCGCGCTTCCCCGGCATCAGCAGCATCTGGCTCCACGTCGTCTCGTTCGACCGCCAGCTCTGGCCTCGCCTGCCCGGAGTGCGCCACCGGCCCGAGCCGGAGGACGAGTTCCACGGGGTGCCCGAGGCGACCTTCCCCACCATGGCCGACCTGGAGCTGTTCCAGTCCTACGCCCACGTCCAGATGGTGGACGGCAGCAACTTCCTCGGGGAGGTCATCACCTACAGCAGCCTCGGCGGCAACAGCGCGACGGTGGTGGACAAGCTCGGCGACGCCGCCCCCGACGGTCATGACGACCTGGTGCGGCACCTGCTGTTCCTGCGCCGGCGTGCCGACGTCCCCGCCGCCGCGCTCCGCCGGTTCGTGACCGAGACCCTCGAGCCCGCCTACGCCGGCTCCCCGGAGGTCCTGAAGCTGCGGCGGCACCTGTTCGAGCCGCTGGAGGCTACCCTCGACCACCCGGGCGTGGTCCTGTTCAAGCCACCGGAGCTCCAGTACCAGGCCGCCTTGGAGGTGGTGGTGGCCGACCGGGGCGCCCTGACCAGGTTCGCGGTCTCGCCGGCGTTCACCGGCACCGCCGGCGGACTGGCCGCCCACTGCGAAGGGGTCCACGCCGCCCGGGTCGATCGCTGCATCGCCACCAAGGACCGGGGAGCGATCACCCTGGCCGGGGTGCGAGGCGTCGCCGTCGCCGACCTCATCAGGCGGCTGGGGGCCGACAGCCAGCGCGACGCGGCGGTCTCGGCCCTGTTCCTGCCGGAGCTGGCGGGGTCGGCGTGACCGCGCCCGCCCTGGCCGCCGGCCGCGTGGACGTGGCGGGCGTCGCCACCGCCCTGATCGACACCGGCACGCCGGTCGGGGCGGCCGCCCCACCGCTGCTGCTGCTGCACGGGTCCGGACCCGGCGTGACCGCCACCGCGAACTGGCGTCCGATCATCCCGGCGCTCAGCGCCAGCCGCCGCGTGATCGCACCCGATCAGCTCGGCTTCGGCGGGACGGCCACCGGCGAGCCACGCACCTACGGCCGCACGGCCTGGACCGACCACGCCCTGGCCCTGCTCGACACGCTCGGGATCGGCACCGTCGACATCATCGGCAACTCGATGGGCGGCGCGATCGCGCTGGCGATCGCCGCGGCCCGGCCGCAGGCGGTGCGGCGCCTGGTGCTGCTGGGGTCCATGGGCGTGGCGATGGCCCTCCCCCAGGGGCTGGACGCCGTGTGGGGCTACACCCCCGGGACGGAGCAGATGCGCCGGGTCATCGGGTTGTTCGCCCACAACCGCGACCTCATCACCGACGAGCTCGTCGAGCTGCGCTACCGGGCGAGCCTCGACCCGCCCGTGCGGGACTCCTGGGCGGCGATGTTCCCCGAGCCGCGGCAGCGCTGGGTGGACGACCTGGCGCTGTCGGGCGCCGAGCTCGCGGTGATCGGGGCGCCGGTGCTGCTGGTGCACGGCCGCGACGACCGCGTGGTGCCCTGGCGGAGCTCGTCCGCGCAGCTCGTGGACCTGCTCCCCGACGCGCGGCTGCACGTCCTCTCCCGCTGCGGGCACTGGACGATGATCGAGCGGACGGCCGACTTCCTCGCCGTCGTCCAGCCGTTCCTGGCGGCCTGAGCTGCCCTCAGTCGCTGGGCTCGAGGTTGTTCAGGAACGTCTCCGGCGGTGGCGCGCCCCACAGATGTGGGGGCACGTCCCAGTCGCGCGCGACCCAGTGGTCGTCGACCTGGTCGATGTCGGAGAACCACTCGATCCAGGAGCCCCAAGGGTCGGGGTTGTAGTGGAAGAAGTTCGAGCCGATGGTATGGCGGCCGAGGCCCCATCCGGCCTCGCGTCCCTTGGCGCGCATCCGGTCGGCGCCGAGCGCGATCGCGTCGATGGACGGCACCTCGAAGCTGGCGTGGTGGAAGCCGCGGTGGCCGCTGGTGATGAAGCCGAAGATGTGGTGGTCGCCGGGCCCGGCGTTGAGGAAGGTCACCAGGCCGTGGATCCGGTCGCTCACGCGCAGCCCGAGCAGCTTGGTGTAGAAGTCGGTCATCTGCTGCTGCTGGGGCGTGAACAGCAGCGAGTGCCCCAGCCGGCGTGGCAGGACGTCCTCGGTGGCCTGCTGCCATTGCGCCACACCGACCCGCTGCCGGCTGGCGCCCATGTTGGTCAGCACCTCGGCGACCGCACGCGCGGATGCCGGCGCCTCATCGAGGAGCTGGACCGCGTTGCCGTCGGGATCGCGCACCCACAGGCCCGCCTCGCTGACGCCCTCCGGGGGAGCGATGACGGGCGTGCCCGCACGCTCCAACGCCTCGCGGACCGCGTCCAGCGTGCCCGGGCGCAGCGTGAACGAGACGTGGTGCAGCCGCTTGGTGGGCGCCTCCACCATGCGGACCTGCTCCTGGTCGCGGCCCGGACACTGGGCGACCAGGTTGCCGTCCTTGTCCCCGGTCTCCAGGCCGAAGTCCTGCAGGAACCCCTCCGCCACCTCCAGGTCCGGTACCTCCAGCGCGTAGTGGTGCAGTCCCGAGATCACGACCTTCCCCCTTCCCGTCAGACTGTATACAGTTTAGGATGCGGGCCGGGCATCTGGCAAGGCGGGAGGGACGGTGATCGCGGTATCGACGCAGCGGCGTGACCTCGTCGAGGCGGCGCACGTGCTGTCCCGTCTCGGGCTGGTCACCGCGTACGGGCACGTGTCGGCCCGCGCCGGGGCGTCGATGCTGATCACGCCCGCCGCCGACCTGGGCACCGTCGCCGAGCCCGCCGTCGTCGAGGTGCCGCTGGCGGCGTCCTCGCTGCCGCCCGCCGCCCCCGCGGAGGCCTGGGCGCACCTCGCCCTCTACCGCGCCAGGCCCGACGCCGGGTCGATCGTACGCGCCCAGCCCGCCAGCGCGTTCGCCGCCGCGGCCACGACCACGTCGCTGACCCCGCTGCACGGGCAGGCCGCCTGGCTCGGCGAATCGGTCCCCGTGCACGACAGCGCCCACCTGCTGCGCTCGGCGGAGCTCGCCGATCGCGCGGCCCGGGCCCTGCCGACCGGCGAAGCGCTGCTGCTGCGCGGCAACGGCGCGCTCACCCTCGGCGCGACCCCCGGCGTCGCGGTCGCCCGTATGTGGCTGCTGGCCGCCGCCTGCGACGCCTTCGTCGCCACGCGCGCCACCGGTCGGATCACACCGCTGACCGTCGAGGAGATCGCGTCGTGGCGGGCGGTCGGCGACGAGCTGCTGCCACGGCTGTGGCGGCACCTTCGGGAAAGGAGCCTGGCATGAGCGCCGTCGACATCGACGCCGCCGCCGACGAGCTGCTGGCGGCCTATCGCACCGGCAAGACCCTCCCGCCCCTGACCAGCACCTACCCGGGCCTGACGGTCGACGAGGCCTACGCCATCCAGCAACGCCAGACCGTCAGCCGCACCGGTGCCGGGGCCGGCATCGTCGGCTTCAAGATCGGGCTCACCTCCGCCGCGATGCAGCAGCAGCTCGGCGTGGACCAGCCCGACTACGGCCACCTGTTCACCGACATGCTCCACGCCGCCGACACGCCGATCCCGACGAGCGCGTTCCTGCAGCCGCGGGCCGAGCCGGAGGTCGCGCTCGTCCTGGCGCAGCCGCTGCGCGGTCCAGGACTCAGCGTCGCCGACGTCCTCAGCGCCACCGCCTACGCCCTGCCCGCCATCGAGATCATCGACAGCCGCATCACCGACTGGCGCATCGGCCTGGAGGACACCATCGCCGACAACGCCTCCAGCGGCGGCCTGGTCCTCGGCGGCACCCCCACCGCGATCGCCGGCCGCGACCTTTCGCTGCTCGGCTGCGTCCTGCGGCGCAACGGCCGCATCCAGCACACGGGGGCGGGCGCGGCGGTCATGGGCTCGCCGTTGCTGGCCGCCACCTGGCTGGCCAACACGCTCACCACCCGCGGCGTGGAGCTCGCCGCCGGCCACGTCATCCTCACCGGGTCCATCACCGCCGCCGTCGCCGTGCAGGCCGGCGACAGCATCACCGCCACCCTCGACCACCTGGGCACGGTCACCGCCGTGTTCGACTGACCGAACGGAAGATCCCGCCATGGGTGAGAAGCTGCTTGCCGCCATCGTCGGCCCCGGGAACATCGGCACCGACCTGCTGTTCAAACTGCTCCGCCACTCCGGCGCGGTCGAGCCGCGCTACATGGTCGGCGTCGACCCCGCCTCCGACGGTCTGGCCCGGGCCAGGAGGCTCGGCCTGCAGGTCAGCGCCGACGGCGTCGACTGGCTGCTGGAACAGCGCCCGCGGCCCGATGTCGTCTTCGAGGCGACCAGCGTCCGCGCGCACGCCGCCAACGCTCCCCGCTACGCCGGTGCCGGGATCCGCGCGGTCGACCTCACCCCCGCCGCCGTCGGCCCCTACGTCTGCCCCGCCGTCAACCTCGACGTCAACCTCGACGCTCCCAACCTGAACCTGATCACCTGCGGCGGGCAGGCGACGATCCCGATCGTCGCCGCGGTCAGCGGCGCCGTCGAGGTCCCCTACGCCGAGATCGTGGCCAGCATCGCCTCCCGCTCCGCCGGGCCAGGGACCCGCGCCAACATCGACGAGTTCACCGAGGTGACCGCCCGCGGCCTGGAAGCCGTCGGCGGCGCCAAGCGGGGCAAGGCGATCATCATCCTCAACCCTGTGGACCCGCCGATGATCATGCGCAACACCGTCTTCTGCGCCATACCCTCCGACGCCGCCGAGCCCGGCCCGCGGCGCGACGCGATCGAGGCCAACGTCCACGCCATGGTCGACACCGTCCGCCGCTACGTTCCCGGCTACACGCTGCGCGCCGACCCCCAGTTCGACGCTCCCGACGAGCGCTGGCGCGGCATGGCCCGCGTCGGCGTCTTCCTCGAGGTTCGCGGGCGCGGCGACTACCTGCCCGACTACTCCGGCAACCTCGACATCATGACCGCGGCCGCCGCCCAGGTCGCCGACCTCCTGGCCGAGCACCTGACCGCCCGGCGGGAAGGAGCCAGCGCGTGACCGCGACCCACGTCCGCCTCACCGACTCCACGCTGCGCGACGGCTCGCACGCCCTGGCCCACCAGTTCACCGAAGAGCAGGTCCGCGCCGTCGTCCACGCGCTCGACCGCAGCAACGTCGAGGTCATCGAGGTCTCCCACGGCGACGGGCTCGGCGGGTCCAGCTTCAACTACGGCTTCTCCCGCGTCAGCGAGCTCGACCTCATCGCCGCCGCGGTGGAGGAGGCAGCCAACGCTAAGATCGCCGTCCTGCTCCTGCCCGGGCTCGGCACCATCGAGCACCTGCGTCACGCGCACGAGGTCGGCGCCTCCGTCGCCCGCATCGCGACCCACTGCACCGAAGCCGACGTCGCCGTGCAGCATTTCGGAGCCGCCCGCGAGCTCGGCATGGAGACCGTCGGGTTCCTGATGCTCAGCCACCGCATCGGACCGGCCGAGCTGGCCGGACAGGCACGGATCATGGTCGACGCCGGCGCGCAGTGCGTCTACGTCGTCGACTCCGCGGGCGCGCTGGTGCTGTCGGAGGCGCAGGCGCGCGTCCGGGCGCTGCTGGAGGAGATCGGGCCGCACGCGCAGGTCGGCTTCCACGGGCATCAGAACCTCTCGCTCGGCGTCGCCAACAGCGTCCTGGCCGTGCAGGGCGGCGCCCGCCAGATCGACGGCGCCCTGTGCGCGCTCGGCGCCGGCGCCGGCAACGCACCCACCGAGGTGCTCGCCGCGACCTTCGACCGGCTCGGCATCAGCACCGGCGTCGACGTCCAGGGCGTGCTCGCCGCGGCCCAGGACGTGCTGCGGCCGATCCTCCCGCGGCTGCCGTTCGCCGACCGCTCCGCCATCGTGCAGGGCCACGCCGGTGTGTACAGTAGCTTCCTCCTGCACGCCGAACGCGCCGCCGAACGCTACGGTGTCGCCACCCACGAGATCCTGCAACGCGTCGGCGAGGCCGGCTACGTCGGTGGCCAGGAGGACATGATCATCGACATCGCGATCCAGCTCGCCCAGCAACGCGACGGCGTGCCGGCACGACCAGGCTCGCCACGCGCCACACGGTAGGCCGGCTTGGCGCCTGGCGCCGCCGGTGCGGTGCCTGCCGCAACTGCCCCCCGGCCAGTACCCCACCTGACCGAGATGGCCGTCCACGTCATGGAAGGCAACTACGACGGCGTCCCCGACTTCACCTTCGGCCTCGACCTCATCCTCGACGGCCTCGAACGCATCCTTGTCGCGTTACGGCTGCGACCGTGACTGGGGCAGCTTGGCCGCGCCCCGCTTGGCCAGCGGCGCCGACGGCGGCGGCACGACCGGCCCGATGTCGCCGTCCGGCGCCTCGTCCAGGTCGACGATCACGGGGGCGTGGTCGCTCGGCCCGGTGCCCTTGCGCGCCTGGCGGTCCACCCATGCCGCCCGCACCCGGCCCGCCACGGGGGCGGAGGCCAGCACCAGGTCGATCCGCATCCCGAGGTCCTGGTGGAACATGCCGGCCCGGTAGTCCCAGTAGGTGAACACCCGCTCGGCCGGCCACCGGTCCCGCATGACGTCCCGCAGGCCGAGCGCCTGCAGCTCGGCCAGGGCCGCCCGTTCCGGCGGTGTGACGTGGGTCTGGCCGACGTAGGCGTCCGGGTCGAAGACGTCCGCGTCGGTCGGCGCGATGTTCATGTCCCCGCAGACGATCGCGGCTTCCGGACCGGCGGCGAGCTCGTCCCGCAACGCGGCCAGCCAGGCCAGCTTGTAGCGGTAGTGGTCGGAGTCCGGCGCCCGCCCGTTGGGGACGTACACCGAGTACACCCGGATCCCGTCGCAGGTCGCGGACACCGCACGCGCCTCCGGGCGCGGGAAGCCGGGCGCGCCGGCGATGCCGGGCACCACCTCGCCCAGCCCCACCTTGGAGAGGATCGCCACGCCGTTCCACTGCACCTCTCCGTGATGCGCGACCGCATAGCCGCGGTCGGCGAGCGCCTCGCCGAGCAGTTCGGTGAACGCGGCGTCGGCGAGCTTGGTCTCCTGCAGGCAGACGACATCGGGCTGCCGCTGGTCCAGCCACGGCAGCAACCGGGGCACCCGCTGCTTGACCGAGTTCACGTTCCAGGTCGCTACTCGCACCACGCCACAGTAG